>Ga0316219_1000662_pt1 | contig 44209 bp, 36 predicted proteins | sample TBH18003PmetaG_FD_203635 | JGI IMG/M metagenome (GOLD analysis project Ga0316219, IMG submission 203635) | Freshwater microbial communities from Trout Bog Lake, Wisconsin, USA - TBH18003P | ecosystem: Environmental > Aquatic > Freshwater > Lake > Hypolimnion/Profundal zone | place: USA...
CTATCCGTGCTAGACTTGATGCAGACACTGAGAGAAGTGACTGAGACTAAAATACTGGAGCAAGAAACAGCCGTGCTGGCATCCGCAAAGAAAACCGAAATCATATCCAAGTTCAAGACCCACGAGAGCGACACCGGCAGCCCCGAGGTGCAGATCGCGATACTGAGCGAGCGCATCGGCGAGTTGACGGAGCACTTCAAGACCCACGCGAAGGACCACGGCTCGCGCCGCGGCCTGCTGATGCTGGTGAGCAAGCGCCGTTCTCTGCTGGACTACCTGAAGAAGAACGACTCCGACCGGTACCGCGAGGTCATCAGCAAGCTGGGCATCCGCAAGTAGCCCGGCTGAGGCGGGTGTGTGCGCGGGCGAACCCGCAGCACGGCCCGGGACCATCCGAACATGCGTAGTGACGCATATCCGCAAACCGAAGCACACAACCGAACCGCCGACATGGCGCATGCGTGGGACCGTCTGTGAACGACGGCGCCGCAGCCGTGTGCGCGCAGCCTGAGAAACGGGCGAGCGCGACGGGCGCAACAAGTTTCCCAACGACAGAGAAGAGAAAAGAGGACGAACATGAAGCATGAAGTGAGCGTAGAGCTGGCTGGTGGCAAGAGGATTAATTTTGAGACGGGGCGGCTGGCGAAGCAGGCCAGCGGTTCGACGCTGGTGACGAGCGGCGAGACGGCGGTGCTGGCGACGGCCGTGGCCGCTCCGGAGATGAAGGAAGGCATTGATTTCTTCCCGATGACAGTGGAGTACCGCGAGTGCACGTACGCGGGCGGACGGATACCGGGCGGCTTCATCAAGCGCGAGGGACGGCCGAGCGAGAAGGAGATCCTGACCTGCCGGCAGATTGACCGGCCGATTCGTCCGCTGTTCCCCGAGGGGTTCCGCAACGAGACGCAGGTGGTGGCGTTTGTGTACTCGGCCGACAAGGAGAACGATCCGGACGTGCTGGGCATCAACGGGGCGAGCTGCGCGCTGGCGCTGAGCGACATTCCGTTTGCCGGGCCGGTGGGCGCGGTGCGCATCGGGCTGGTGAACGACGAGTTTGTGGTGAACCCGACCTACGCCGAGATGGCGGAGAGCCTGCTGAACATCATGGTGGTGGGCACGAAGGACGGCATTGTGATGGTGGAGAGCGGCGCCAAGGAGATTGGCGAAGACCGCGTGATTGACGCCATCGAGTTCGCGCACGCGGAGATCAAGAAGATCTGCGCGGCGATTGATGAGCTGGTGAGCAAGGCCGGCAAGCCGAAGCGGGCGTTTACGCCTGCGGAGCTGGACAAGGCTTACTACGACGGGCTGCTGGCGAAGGTGGGCGAGCGCCTGAAGGACGCGCTGAACACGCAGAAGCATCCGAAGTTCGAGAGCTACGCGCTGGTGAAGGCCATCAAGGACGAGTTGAAGAAGGAGTTGCCCGAGGGCGACGCCGACGCGGCCAAGAAACTGGGCAAGTACTACGAACTGCTGCGGGAGAACCTGTTCCGCGAGCAGGTGCTGAACGAGCGGACGCGGCCGGACCACCGCGCGTTCGACGAGATCCGCACCATCACGATCGAGACCGGACTGCTGCCGCGCGTACACGGGTCGGCGCTGTTCACCCGCGGCGAGACGCAGGCGCTGGTGACGGCGACACTGGGCACGAACGACGACGCGCAGCGGCTGGAGAGCTACCAGGGTGAGCAGAAGAAGAAGTTCATGCTGCACTACAACTTTCCGCCGTTCTCGGTGGGCGAGGTGGGGCGCATGGGCGGGGTGGGACGGCGCGAGATCGGGCACGGCGCGCTGGCGCACCGCGCGGTGAGCGCGGTACTGCCGGCGGAGATGGATTCGCCGTACGTCATCCGCGTGGTGAGCGACATTCTGGAGTCGAACGGATCTTCCTCGATGGCGACGGTGTGCGGCGCCAGCCTGGCGCTGATGCAGGCGGGCATTCCGCTGAAGGGCGCAGTGGCCGGCGTGGCGATGGGTCTGGTGAAGGAGGGCGAGAAGTACGCCGTTCTGACCGACATTGCGGGTGCCGAGGACCACTACGGCGATATGGACTTCAAGGTGGCGGGCACGCGCAAGGGCATCACCGCCATGCAGATGGACATCAAGATCATGGGCATCACGGCGCAGATCATGCGCGAGGCGATGGAGCAGGCGCGGCAGGGGCGGATGTTCCTGCTGGACAAGATGGACGCGGTGATTGCGTCGGCGAACGAGGAGAAGTCGAAGTACGCTCCGCGCATCGAGACCATCATGATCCCGACGGACAAGATCCGCGACCTGATCGGGCCTGGCGGGAAGGTGATCCGCGGCATCGTGGAGGCCACGGGCGCGAAGATCGACGTGGACGACACGGGCAAGGTGAGCGTGGCGTCGAGCGATGCGGACGGACTGGCGCGCGCCATGCAGATGGTGCAGGACATCACGGCAGTGCCGGAGATCGGCAAGACGTACCTGGGCAAGGTGGTGCGGCTGGCGGAGTTCGGCGCGTTCGTGGAGATCTTCCCGGGCACGGACGGACTACTGCACATCAGCGAGATTGCGGAGCACCGCGTGGGGCGCGTCGAGGACGAGCTGCACGAGGGCGACCAGATCCTGGTGAAGGTGATTGCGCTGGAAGGCAACCGCATCAAGCTGTCGCGCAAGGCGGTGATCAAGGAGCAGCGCGCCAAGCTGGGCCTGCCCGATCCGGAGCCGACTCCGGATGCAGGCGGGTACGAGCGCAGCGAACGCAGCAGCGACCGTGGCAGCGACCGTGGCGGACGCGATGACCGTGGCGGACGCGGCGGAGACCGCGGTGGACGTGGCGGTGACCGTGGCGGACGAGGCGGTCGCGATGACCGTGGCGGACGTGGCGAGGGGCGGCGCAGCGATGCTCCGCGCGGCAACGAGCCACCGCCGCTGACGCCTGACCGGCAGCCGGAGTCGAACCACAGCACCATTCTGATCGAGGGTGGGAGCGACTTTGACGACGACAGCGGCAAGGACTTTGCGGAGGGCGAGGAGCCGAACTTCAACCGCGAAGGCATGCAGGTAGCCGCGCCGACACCGGGCGTGACTGACGGCGGACGACGCCGTCGGCGTGGACGCCGCGGGCCGGACACGGGCGGCAACCAGTAAGGTAGACTGACTGTCTATGCGTGCTACGCAATAGGCGAGATACACAACGGGGCTGCGCAGGATGCGCGGCCCCGCTGCTTTGCGGACGGGAGTTTGCGATGCGTTGGCGGGAGTGGGCGTACTTTGCGGCGCTGTGCGCGATATGGGGGAGCACCTGGGCGGCGATCCGCGTGCTGGTGGGGGATGTTCCTCCGCTGCGGGCGGCGGCGGTGCGCTTTGTGATTGCCGGCGTGGCGGCGCTGGGATGGATGCTGCTGCGGCGGAAGCGTATGCCGCGGGGGGCGGAGTGGCGTGCGATTGCGACGCTGAGCGCGACGATGATCGCGGTGCCGTTCGGCATCATCTTTTGGGCGGAGCAGACGGTGGCCAGCGGGACGACGGCGCTGGAGTATGCGTCGCTGCCGCTGTTCATCAGCCTGATAGCGCCGCTGGTGCGGGGGAGCGTGGCGACTCCGCGGCGGGCGGTGACGGCGATGTGCGTGGGGATGGGGGGCCTGGCGCTGCTGCTGGAGAGCGCGCTGCGGGTGAACGTGCACCAGGCGGCGGGGGTGCTGGCGACGCTGGGCGCGGTGGGGCTGAGCGCGTGGTCCACGCTGCTGGCCAAGCGGACGATTGCGGCGAAGGGGATTGACCTGGATCCGACGATGAGCTCGGCGTGGCAGTTTCTGTTTGCGTCGGTGTGGCTATGGGCGGGGAGCGCGATGTGGGAGCGGCATCTGCCGAGCCACTGGACGGGGACGGCGTGGGCGGCGGAGATCTTTTTGAGCATACTGGGGAGCGTGGTGACGTTCTCGCTGTACTTTAGGCTGCTGCAGCGGTGGGAGGCGTATCGCGTGGGGGTGACGCAACTGTCGCTGCCGGTGGTGGCGGTGCTGGAAGGGGCGCTGCTGCTGCGCGAGCCGATGACGTGGCAGACGGTGGTGGCGATGGCGGTGATATTGGGGAGCGTGGCGGTGGTGATGCGGACGGGCGTGAGCGAGGACGAGCCGGTGAGCATCCATGGAGAGGTATAGCCGAAGAAGCGAGGTATGACGCACAGGGGCAGGAGAGATAGACTGCCGGCAGTGCGGAGGGAGAGCGATGAATCGTGACAGGAAGATTGACTACATTGAGTTCAGCGCGACGGATATCGAGAGGACAAAGCGGTTTTATGGGGAGGTCTTCGGCTGGAAGTTTGAGGACTATGGGCCGGAGTACACGAGCTTTGCGGATGGGCGGATAGCCGGCGGGTTCCAAAAAGGGGTGGTGACGCCGGGAGCGGGGCCGCTGGTGGTGATCTATGTGGAGGATTTGGAGGCGACCGTGCAACGCGTGATGGCGGCTGGGGGAAAGATTGTGAAGGAGATCTTCTCGTTTCCGGGTGGGTCGCGTTTTCACTTTACGGACCCCAATGGGAATGAACTGGCCGCGTGGCACGACACAGCAACCGACTAAACAATGAAAGCTGGAAACGCCATGAAGATGCGGATGGAGCGAACGATAAAGCTTGCGTTGCTGGCGGGCGTGTGCGCGGCGGTGATGGCGCAGGCGAAGGTGATTGGGACGAACACGCCGGCGAATCCGCTGACGGAGGCGCGAATCAAGAAGGAGCTGCCGGCGGCGGAGCAGAGGGATTGGCTGGATTATCTAGCGCGGAGTGTGAAGCAGCAGGCGACGGACAAGGCGGCGTTTGCGGCGGAGATGAGGGCGGCGGGGGTGAAGGAGCCGACGATGCCGACGCATGGGAGGAGTGCGAAGAGCATTCCGCTGGACAAGGACGCGGCGTGGTACGGGACGGCGGAGGCGGTGAAGCTTGCGGACACGATTGTGAGCTTCCAGGTTCCGGATGGCGGGTGGAGCAAGAATCTGGACATGACGCAGCCGGCGCGGGTGAAGGGGGAGCAGTGGGCGGTGAACGATTTGAACCGCTATCCGTCGGCGGGGGACTTTGACGAGGCGCGGGACGTGAAGTGGCACTACATTGCCACACTGGACAACGACGCGACCAACACGGAGATGGAGTATCTGCGGCGGGTGGGAGCGGCGGTGAAGGGCGCGGCGGGAGAGAGGTACCGCGCGAGCTATCAGCGGGGGATTGAGTATTTACTGGCGGCACAGTATCCGAACGGTGGATGGCCGCAGGTGTGGCCGCTGGAGGGCGGATACCACGATGCCATCACGATTAACGATGGCGCGATGCTGGAGTCGCTGGAGAGTTTGCTGGAGTTGGCGCGCGGGGATGTGCCGTTTGCGGAGAAGGATCTGCGGATGAGGGCTGCGGATGCGTTTGTGCGGGGGATGGGGTGCCTGCTGAAGATGCAGATTGTGGTGAACGGCAAGAAGACGGTGTGGGCGCAGCAACACGATGAGTTCACGCTGGCGCCGGTGAGTGCGCGGAACTATGAGATGCCGGCGCTGGTGAGCGGGGAGAGCGCAGAGATACTGGAGTTTCTGATGGAGATGCCGCAGCCGACGGCGGAGGTGAAGGCGGCGGTGGAGGGAGGCGTGGCGTGGTTCGAGCAGGCGGCGATTCATGACGTGACGTGGGGCGGGCCGCGGACGGAGGGGCGGCGACTGACGACGACCACGGGAGCGGGGCCAATTTGGGCGCGGTACTATTCGCTGACGACAGGCAAGCCGATATTTGGCGACCGCGATAAGACGATTCACGACGATGTGAACGAGATATCGGTGGAGAGAAGGAGCGGGTATAGCTGGTACAACGCGGACGGGGTGAGAGTGCAGAAGCGGTACGCGGAGTGGGAGAAGGCGGCTCAGTAGAGGGTCCACCGAGTGCTGTATGATGGCTTGCGCGAGGTGAACATGCGATTCACGAGGCTGCTGCTATGCGCACTGGTTCTCGGCTTGGGAATGACATCATTCGCGCAAGATGATGCAAATGCCGCGAAGGCAAAATACGATGAACTGACAGCTCAACTGAAGGCTGGAGACACGAAGATTGATTGGCAGGCGCTGCGGATAGCAGGTGCTGTGAGCGGGATGAGCAACTACTTTGTCATCCGGCCAGATTACGACTTGGGATTTCAATATATCCGCGATGGCAAGTATGACGATGCGCTCGTGCTGGGCAAGAAGATTCTTGACGAAGACATCTCCAGCCCATTTGGGTACTATCTGGCGTTCAGCGCCTATCGCGGCCTCGGACAGAATGAATCAGCAGAAAAAGAGCGGCTCATTCTGGTGGACTACTTTAATTCCATCCTGAATTCGGGCGATGGCAAGAGCGCCAAGACAGCATGGTTCACTGTGAGCGTGATTGAAGAGAAATTCTTCATGAAGCATTGCCTGGCAGTAAGCGAGAAAGTACAGGGACTATCTGTAGTAGACGGACATTACTTTGATTCCATAACGGCCGTTGATGGGCACGGAACCGAATCGCATATTTGGTTCAATACCGATTTGGACATGCACAATATGTCCATTCAAATGAAGCGCGCCGAAGAGGCTAACAAGGCCAAGCAGGCAGCAGCAACTTCCGTTCCAGAGAATCAAGGGGTGAAAAAGTAAAAGAAGCCCTCAGTCGGTCTGCTGCGCGGATGCGGCACGGCGTTCGGCGGAGCCGAAGACGTTGCCCATGCGGCGGATTTGCGCGCCAACGCCGCGGAGCTTCTCCTCGATGCGCTCGTAGCCGCGGTCAATGTGGTAGACGCGGTCGAGGATGGTCTCGCCCTCGGCGACGAGAGCGGCGAGGACGAGCGAGGCCGAGGCACGCAAATCGGAGCACATGACGGCGGCGGAGGAGAGCGGAGTGCGGCCGCGGACGGTGGCGGTGCGGCCGTCCACCTTGATGTTGGCGCCCATGCGGACGAGCTCCTGGACGTGCATGAAGCGGTTCTCGAAGATGTTCTCGCGGATGATGCTGACGCCTTCGGCCTGGGTGACGAGGGCCATGTACTGCGCCTGCATGTCGGTGGGGAAGCCGGGATACTCCTCGGTGGAGATGTCGGCGGCGCGGAGCTTGCCTTCGCCGCGGACGCGGACGGAGTCCTTGCCGAGCTCGCAGCGGACGCCGACCTGTTCGAGCTTGGCGATGAGCGCGCCGAGGTGGGTGGGGTTGCAGTTCTCGACGATGAGGTCTCCGCCGGTGATGGCGGCGGCGATGAGGAAGGTTCCGGCCTCGATGCGGTCGGGGTTGATGCGGTGGCGCGCGCCGTGAAGGCGCTGTACGCCCTGCACGACGATGCGGGAGGTTCCTGCGCCGTGGATGCGAGCGCCCATGGCGGTGAGCAGGGCGGCGAGGTCAGTGACCTCGGGCTCGAGGGCGCAGTTCTCGAAGACGGTCTCGCCTTCGGCGAGGACGGCGGCCATGAGGAGGTCTTCGGTGCCGGTGACGGTGATCTTGTCGAAGACGAAGTGCGCGCCGCGCAGGCGGCCGTTGCCGTTGTTGGGGGAGCGGGCCTCGAGGTAACCGTGCTCCTGGGTGACGGATGCGCCCATGGCTTCGAGTCCCTTGATGTGGAGGTCGATAGGGCGGCCGCCGATGGCGCATCCGCCGGGCATGGCGACGCGGGCGATGCCGGTGCGGGCGATGAGCGGGCCGAGGACGAGCGAGCTGGCGCGCATGGTCTTGACGATTTCGTATTTGGCGACGGGGTCGGAGAGGACGGCGCACTGGATGGAGGTGCGGTGCTGGGCGCGGCCGTAGCCGAGTTCGACGGCTGCGCCCATGGAGGCGAGGAGCTTGCGCTCGGTCTCGATGTCGCGGACCTGGGGGATGTTCTCGAGGATGAGCTCGTCTTCGGTGAGGATGGCGGCGGCCATGCAGGGGAGGGCGGAGTTCTTGGCGCCGGAGACACGGATGGTTCCGAGCAGGGGGTTGCCGCCGCGGACGACAAATTTATCCATAGGGAGATTGTACGAAGAAACGGGCGGCGGATGCGGGCGGAGTGGTAAGCTGCGGGCATCCGGTGTTGATGGAGATGGTGCGAGGCCCGAGGCCGCGCGCCGAGGTGCGAAGTGGCAAGAGCAGTGGAGCGGCCGGACGGGGCGCATCCCGGGGAACGGTACTTTCCGGCGCTGGACGGGATACGCGCGGTGGCGGCGTGCATGGTGTTTGTGGACCACTACGGCGAACTGCCGTACTGGGGGCACGGGGTCAACATCTTTTTTGTGCTGTCGGGGTTCCTAATCACCGGCATCCTGTTCGACACGCGGGAGGCGGTGGGGCGGTGGCGGTCGTTTTATGTGCGGCGGGCGCTGCGCATCTTTCCGCCGTACTACGCGTTCTGGCTGCTGATGCTGATGCTGACGCCGCTGCTGCAGATTGAGTGGAACCGCGTGAACCTGATGTACGTGTGGTACGCGGGAAACCATATCTGGGGGCTGTTCGGGGGCGCGCCGGAGGACCATCTGGAGTGGGTGCACCTGCTGATGCGTACGCGGGCAGGGGAGACAGTGGCGCTGTATACGGGACACTTCTGGACGCTGTGCGTGGAGGAGCAGTTCTATCTGGTGTGGCCGCTGGTGATGTTTGCGGTGATGGATCGCAAGCGGCTGGTGAAGATATGCGCGTGGGGCGCCGGCGTGCTGTTTGCGGCACGGGTGGCGGTGACGCTGCTGGCGCCGGGGCATATGAATCTGTGGACACACATGATGCCGTTGCGCGGGGACGAGTTCTTGCTGGGCGGGCTGGCGGCGCTCATCATGCGGGGAGAGCACGCGAAGCGGCTGCTGAGGCCGGCGTGGGGCATCTTCTGGGGTGGGTTGGCGGCGATTGCGGCGAGCATCTACGTGTGCTGCTGGGTGCTGCAGGATGGGTCTCTGGGGCAGGCGCAGTGGGCGTTCACGGCGAACGTTGCGGCGTTTGACGCGGCGGGGCTGGGGGCAATTCTGCTGGCAATGCGGGAGCGTACGTGGCTGGCGCGGGGATTGAGTTGGAGGCCGCTGCGCGCGCTGGGGCGGATGAGCTACGGGTTCTACATCTACCACGACATTCCGCACTGCTGGTACATACGGTGGGCGGGGATGCTGGGGGATAGGTTCCCGGCGCTGGATGGGGATGTGACGCAGAAGGCGCTGGTGGCGGTGGGGGGATTTGCGTGCACGCTGGCGATTACGATGGCGAGCTATCGCTGGGTGGAGAGGCCGTTTTTGCGGATGAAGAACCGGTGGGGAGTGGAGAAGAGGGCGGCAGCCTAGACACTCACGCTATGCGGGAAATTCGTTGTGTGGGGAAACCCAATACAGAAGCAGATCCTTCGACTGCGCCGCTGCGCGGCTTCGCTCAGGATGACGACAATGGTGAGAGATACCCCCAACGCTGCGCGTTGTGGGTATCCAACTAAAGCTCGAGGCGGGAGTCTTCGATGGCGAGGCGGACGTTGCCGTCGGAGTTCTTGAGGCGGCGGACGGCCTCCATCTTGTCCACGCCGGCGCGGAGCATGACGAGGGCGATGGGGATGGACTTGCCGGAGGCCTTGATGTTGCGGATGGCCTCCTCGCGGGAGATGCCGCAGGCCTGCATGAGGACGCGGATGCCGCGTTCGACGAGCTTCTCGTTCTTCATGTTCACGTTGACCATGAGGTTGTCGTAGACGTAGCCGAGGCGCGTCATGGCGCCGGTGGTGATCATGCCAAGGATTTGTTTTTGGGCGGTGGCGGCCTTGAGGCGGGTGGAGCCGGAGATGACCTCTGGGCCGACTTCGGCGGCGATGGTGATGTCGGCTACGCGGGAGAGCGCGGAGTTGGGATTGCAGGTGACGGCGGCGGTTTTGCAGCCGCGGGTGCGGGCGTACTCGACGGCGCCGACGACGTAGGGAGTGCGTCCGGAGGCGGAGAGGCCGATGACGATGTCCTTGCGGGTGGGGCGGCGGCGTGCGATGTCGCGCTGGCCGAGCTCGGGGGAGTCTTCGTTGACGTCGGAGGCGGAGGCGAGGGCCTTGGGGCCTCCGCACATGAGGTACTGGACCTGCATGGGGAGAGTGCCGAAGGCGGCGGGACACTCGGAGGCGTCGAGGGCGGCGATGCGGCCGCTGGAGCCAGCGCCGACGTAGATGAGGCGTCCACCGTCGCGCAGACAGCGGGCGACGACGTCTATGACCTGGGCGATCTCGGGCACGGCCTTCTTGACCGCGGCGTTAATCTTGCCGTCTTCGTGGTTGATGATACGGGCGATCTCGATGGCGGATTTGGTGTCGAGTCCGCAGGCGGCTGGGTTGGCACTTTCCGTGGTGAGGCTTTCGAGAGTGGCTTTGACGTTCAAGCGGATGGGGGTCTCAGTAACGGAGGACATAAGGATTTGAGTAGTCGGGTACGCAATCCATTCTAGACCTAAAAAACGGCGTTGGACAGAGGCGATTACCGAGGGGTGGGAAGGGCGGCGAGAAGGGCGTCGTGGAAGGCGGGGCGGAGGGCGCGGATGGGCTCTTTTTCGGCGGGCGGGTCGCCAGCGGGACGGCAGGTTCGGTTGAGGAGCAGGACGACGGCGAGGGAACGGTCGAGGTCGAGCCAGAGGGAGCAGCCAGTGTAGCCGAGGTGTCCGACGGAGTGCGGAGAGAAGTGAGAGCCAGCGCTGGAGGGTGGCGTGGGAGTGTCCCAGGCGAGGGCGCGGGAGGTGCCGGGGGGAGTGGTGGCGCGGGTGGTGAAGAGGCGGATGGTTTCGGCGCGGAAGAGGCGGGAGCCGTCGGGGAGGAGGCCTCCGGAGAGGATGCAGCGGGCGAAGCGGAGGAGGTCTGGGACGGTGGAGAAGAGTCCTGCGTGGCCGGCGACGCCGCCGAGGAGGGCGGCGTTTTCGTCGTGGACTTGGCCGTGGACGGGGGCGGGGCGGAAACCGGAGTCGGGACCGGCGGGGGCGATGCGCGGGAGGAGCGAGGCGGGCGGGTTGAAGAGGGTGTCTGCCATGGCGAGGGGGGAGAAGATTTCGCGGGCGCAGAGTCTATCGAGAGGTTCGCCGGAGAGATGTTCGAGGGCGAGGCCGAGGAGGATGAAGCCCGGGTCGGAGTAGTCGGTGATGGAGCCGGGGACGGCGGTGAGGGGCATGGAGAGGCAGGCGGCGATGGCATCTTCTCGGGTGCGGCAGCGGAGGTAGAGGTACTCGTGCGCGGGGAGGCCGCTGGAGTGGGTGAGGAGATGGCGGAGGGTGACGCGGGCGCGGACGGGGTCGGCGGCGGGGTTGAAGGTGGGGAGGATGGAGGCGAGTGGTGCGTCGAGGTCGAGGATGCCGCGGTCGTAAAGGAGCATGGCGGCGCTGGCGGTGGCGACGACTTTGGTGAGGCTGGCTAGGTCGTAAACGGAGGCGGGGGTGACGGGGGCGGAGTTGGAGGTGAAGTCGAGGTGGCCGACGGCGGCGGTGGATACGTGGCCGTCGAGGAGGACGCCGAAGGCTGCGCCGGGCATGACCTTATCCGCGATGGCGGCGTCGAGGGTGCGGCGGGCGGCGTCGAGGTCGGGCAGCGGTGGCATGGTGACATCGTAACGCAGCGTCAATGAGAGAATGAGGTCATGGCGATGAAGGCGAGCGGCGGGGTGTGGCGGGAGGCGCGGCAGTGGGCGCGGGACCTGATGATTGCGTCGGTGGCCGCGGTGTTCATCATTTTATTTCTGTATCAGCCGGTGCGGGTGGAGGGCGGGAGCATGCAACCGAGGCTGGAGAGCCGGGACCGGCTGTTCATCAACAAGATGGCGTACCGGCTGGGGCCGGTGAAGCGCGGGGATGTGGTGGTGTTCCACGCGCCGGGAGAGCCGGAGAAGAGCTACATCAAGCGCGTGATTGGCGTGGGCGGGGATGTGGTGCGGGTGGAGCATGGGACGGTGATGGTGAACGGCGTGGCGGTGGCGGAGCCGTATGTGCCGGAGGAGTACAGGGATGAGCGTTCGACGGCGGAGGTGAGGGTTCCGGCGGGGGAGGTGTTTGTGATGGGGGACCACCGGACGATATCGAGCGACAGCCGGGATTTTGGGCCGGTAGCGGCGGCGTCGGTGTACGGAAAGGCGGAGTTTGTGTACTGGCCGGTGGGCGAGTTGGGGACGGTGCGGTAGGGCGGCGGAGTTTTCAACGGGTATTTGCGCGGGGCGTGTATCGGCGGGCAGGGCAAGACTGGTAAAATCAATAAAATCCACTCCTCCGGAGAGGCAATGCAGGCCATACTCGCGCTCGAAGACGGGCGCATCTTCCGCGGCAGGGCATACGGCGCGCGCGCCGAGTGCTACGGCGAGGTGGTGTTCAACACCTCGATGTGCGGCTATCAGGAGATCTTCACGGATCCCTCGTACGCCGGACAGATTGTCGTATTGACGCATCCCCAGATCGGAAATTACGGAACGACTCCGGCAGACGCGGAGAGCGTTCGGCCGTACATTGAGGGGTTGGTGACGCGGGAGTTCTCGCCGGTGAGCTCGAACTGGCGTTCGACGCAGGTGGCGGACGAGTATCTGGAGCGCTACAACGTGCCGGTGATTGACGGCATAGACACGCGGGCGCTGGTGAGGCACTTGCGGACGCATGGGGCGATGCGCGGCGTGATCAGCTCGTTGGAGACGGATGTGGATGCGCTGGTGGCCAAGGCAAGGGCCATCCCGGTGATGAGCGGAACGGATTTGGCCAGCGGCGTGAGCACCAAGACGCGCTACGAGTGGGACGAGCTGGATCCGCGGAACCAGACGGGCGACACGCTGCTGCCGGCGAAGACGGTGGAGGAGACCGGCAAGCTGCATGTGGTGGCGTACGACTTCGGCATCAAGCAGAATATTTTGCGCATGCTGACGCGGCAGGGGTGCCGGGTGACGGTGGTTCCGGCGGCGACTCCGGCGGAAGAGGTGCTGGAGATGAATCCGGACGGGGTGTTCTTCTCCAACGGACCGGGCGACCCGGAGCCGCTGGGGTACGCGCAGGAGAACATCCGCAAGCTGCAGGGGAAGAAGCCGATCTTCGGGATTTGCCTGGGGCATCAACTGTTCGGGCTGGCGCTGGGCGGGAAGACCTACAAGCTGAAGTTCGGGCACCACGGCGGGAACCATCCCATCAAGAACATGCGCACCGGCAAGGTGGAGATCACGGCGCAGAACCACAACTTTGCGGTGGACCCGGAGTCGCTGGACGCGAAGAAGGTGGAGCTGACGCACTACAACCTGAACGACAACACGCTGGCGGGGCTGCGGCACAAGAAGGATCCGATGTTCAGCGTGCAGTACCATCCGGAGGCGGGTCCGGGGCCGCACGATTCGCATTATCTGTTCACGGAGTTCCGCAAGATGATGGAGGAGTGGAAGAAGTAGATGCCGCGCAGGAATGACATAGCGAAGATTCTGGTGATTGGGTCGGGGCCCATCATTATTGGGCAGTCGGCGGAGTTCGACTACAGCGGCACGCAGGCGTGCAAGGCGCTGAAGGCCGAGGGGTACGAGGTGGTGCTGGTGAACTCGAACCCGGCCAGCATCATGACGGATCCGGAGTTCGCCGACCGCACCTACATTGAGCCGCTGACGCTGGGCTATATGGAGGAGATTGTCCGCGTGGAGGCGGAGATGCTGCGCGAGAGCGGGCGGCCGGGGGTGTTCGCCATACTGCCGACGGTGGGCGGGCAGACGGCGCTGAACCTTGCGGTGGAGCTGGCTGACAGCGGAGTGCTGGAGAAGCTGGGCGTGGAGCTGATTGGCGCGAAGCTGGGGGCCATCAAGAAGGCCGAGGACCGGCTGCTGTTCAAGGATGCAATGAACCGCATCGGGCTGGACATGCCGCGCTCCGCGCTGGTGAACAACCTGAAGGACGGAATGGAGTTCGCGGCGAAGATCGGGTTCCCGGTGGTGATACGGCCGTCGTTCACGCTGGGCGGAAGCGGCGGCGGGCTGGCGTACAACCGCGAAGAGCTGATGGAGATTTTGTCGCGGGGGCTGGATCTTTCACCGGTGCACGAGTGCCTGATTGAAGAGAGCGTGCTGGGGTGGAAGGAGTACGAGCTCGAGGTCATCCGCGATTTGGCGGACAACGTGATCATCATCTGCTCCATCGAGAACATGGACCCGATGGGGGTGCACACGGGCGACTCGATCACGGTGGCGCCGGCGCAGACGCTGAGCGACCGCGAGTACCAGGTGATGCGCGACGCGGCGATCGCGGTGATCCGCGAGATTGGCGTGGAGACGGGCGGCAGCAACGTGCAGTTCGCGGTGAATCCGGCGAACGGGCGGATGACGGTGATTGAGATGAATCCGCGCGTGTCTCGGTCGAGCGCGCTGGCATCGAAGGCGACGGGCTTCCCGATTGCGAAGATTGCGGCGCGGCTGGCGGTGGGTTACACGCTGGACGAGCTGCAGAACGACATCACGAAGAAGACGCCGGCGTGTTTTGAGCCGACGCTGGACTACGTGGTGGTGAAGGTTCCGAAGTGGCAGTTCGAGAAGTTCCCGGGCGCGGACGAAGGGCTGGGGCCGCAGATGAAGTCGGTGGGCGAGGTGATGGCCATCGGGCGGACCTTCAAGCAGGCGCTGATGAAGGCGATGCGGTCGCTGGAGACGGGGCGCAAGGCGACGGCGGCGGATATTGAGCCGAAGCGGGTGACACAGCGGCTGGTCTCGCCCCATCCGGACCGGCTGAATTATCTGCGCTATGCGCTGGACCACGGCGTGAGCGTGCGCGAGGCGGCGCGGATGACGGGCATGGACCCGTGGTTCCTGTACCAGATTAAGCAGATTCAGGATGAGATTAAGGCGGTGCAGGAGAAGAATCCGGCGGAGGTTACTGCCGAAGAGATGCGCCTGCTGAAGCAGATGGGGCTGAGCGATTCGCGGCTGGCGTCGAGCTGGGGCTTGGAGGGCGCGAAGGGCGAGCGCGAGGTGCGCGCGCTGCGCGAGAAGCTGGGCGTGAAGCCGTCGTACAAGCTGGTGGACACGTGCGCGGCGGAGTTCGAGAGCTTTACGCCGTACTTCTACTCCTGCTACGACGAGGAGGACGAGGCGACGCCGACGGTGAAGAAGAAGGTCATCATCCTGGGCAGCGGGCCGAACCGCATCGGGCAGGGCATTGAGTTCGACTACTGCTGCTGCCATGCGTCGTTTGCGCTGCGCGAGGACGGGTACGAGACCATCATGGTGAACTGCAATCCGGAGACGGTCTCGACCGACTACGACACCAGCGACCGGCTGTACTTTGAGCCGCTGACGTACGAGGACGTGCTGAGCATCTACGAGCACGAGGCGGCGGGCGGGGCCGAGGTGGGGATGATTGTGCAGTTCGGCGGGCAGACGCCGCTGAATCTTGCGTTGCCGCTGAAGGCGGCGGGCGTGCCCATCATCGGGACGTCGCCGGAGTCGATTGATTTGGCCGAGGACCGCAAGCGGTTCGGCAAGATGATTGACGAGCTGGAGATTCCGCAGCCGCAGGGCGCGATGGCGACCAGCGTGGAAGAGGCAATAGCGGGCGCGAACCGCGTGGGGTATCCGGTGCTGGTGCGGCCGAGCTACGTGCTGGGCGGGCGCGCGATGGTGATTGCGTACGACGACGAGGCGGTGCTGCGGTACATGTCCACGGCGATTGAGTACTCGCAGGAGCGGCCGGTGCTGATTGACCACTTTCTGGAGGCGGCGGTCGAGGTGGATGTGGACGCGCTGTGCGACGGCAAGGATGTGGTGATTGCGGGCGTGATGCAACACATCGAGGAGGCGGGCATCCACTCGGGGGATTCGTCGTGCGTGCTGCCGTCGGTGGACCTGAGCGCGGAGGTTCTGAAGACGCTGCGCGAGTACACGCGCAAGCTGGCGCTGCGGCTGAATGTGATTGGGCTGGTGAACATCCAGTTCGCAATCCAGCGGGGCAAGGTGTACGTGATTGAGGTGAATCCGCGGGCGTCGCGGACGGTTCCGTATGTGAGCAAGGCGACGGGGGTGCAATTGGCGAAGATTGCGTCGCGGCTGATGACGGGGCGGAAGCTGAAGGAGTTTTTACCGGAGTATGTGAAGAGTGGACGCGACCTGGACACGGGTGCGCACTACTTTGTGAAGTCGCCGGTGTTCCCATGGGGCAAGTTCCCGGGCGTGGACACGGTGCTGGGGCCGGAGATGAAGTCCACCGGCGAGGTGATGGGGGTGGCGGACAACTTTGGCGAGGCGTTTGCGAAGGCGCAGATGGCCGCAGGGCAGGTTCTGCCGACGAAGGGCACGGTGTTCCTGAGCGTGAACGAACGCGACAAGGGGCAAGTGGCGGAGTTGGCGAAGATCATCATCGAGCGCGGGTTCCACATTGTGGCGACGCACGGGACGGCCGATGTGCTGGCCGATTCCGGACTGCACGTAGAGCGTGTGTACAAGGTGAAGGAGGGGCGGCCGAACGTGGTGGATTGGATCAAGGGAGACCGCATCCAACTCATCATCAACACGCCGGAGGGGCAGGACCCATTCTTTGACGAGAAGGCAATCCGGCGGGCGGCGGTGCTGGCGCGGATACCGACGATTACGACGCTGAGCGCGGCGCGGGCGGCGATTGAGGGCATTGAGGCCATCCAGCGCGGGACGCGGACGGTGTATGCGCTACAGGCGCTGCATGCGGAGCGCGCGGTGGCAGGGAAGCAGTAGACAGGCTGCGCGAGAGGCGCTGCCGGGGGCGGAATCAGTCCATCTTGTTGGAGCGGCGTGCACCGATGGCGTAGCCGAGCCATGCCAGCGCGGGCCATGTGCCGAGCAGGTCGCCGTTGGATTCCATGAGGCCGCTGTCGAAGGTGAAGAGAGTACGGACAATCTTTTCCCACGCGCCGCAGTGGTCGCAGAGGCCGGGTCCGGTGGGAAGGTCGAGCACGTAGACGGCGATGGCGCAGAAGTAGACCAGGCCGAAGACCCAGATGTGGCGGGCGATGCGGTCGGTGCGGACGCGCTGGATGATGAAGCCGGTGATGCCCGGCAGGAGGAAGGCCAAAAGGGTTCCGATGAGCAGAAGCTGGTAGGAGGGCTGGGGCTGGAAGATGTAGATGACCCCAATCATGGCCACGTAGACGACCAGAGCGATGAGGCAGTGGCCAAAGAACCAGAGGCTCTCGACCAAGAGTTCGCCGGGTGTCTTGCCGCCGGACCTAGCGTTCAAACGTGACATGAGTTCTCCTGAGCGCGAAGGAGCGCAAACCCTCTGTGATTACCCTATCGCGAGAGGCGCAGTCGGGGGAAGTGACGGAAGATGGGCGGGTGGGGAGGAAAACCGATAATCGAACGGGTGGATGATAACCGGACAGTGTCATTTGCGGCACTTTTTGGCGATTGGGCAGATTTGCGGATGTAGAGGCACGTTGGAATGGATAGAATCAGACCCGTTGGCCGTGCGAAGTGCGCGCGGCCTTTTGTACGGAGGAGTGCAGCGCATGGCGCAGCAAGGGGCCGGAGACGGCAGCGTGGCGACCCAAGTGATGGGCGCAGAGGCGGCAGCAACAGGCCGCATGACGAACGACTTCAACATACAAATCGCGACAGTGAACGGGTCGGGCTCGCAGTCGGCGAACGCCGTGCTGCTGAAGAGCATCTTCCGCATGGGCGTGCCGGTGAGCGGCAAGAACCTGTTTCCGTCGAACATCGCCGGACTGCCGACGTGGTACACCATCCGCGCCAGCAAAGACGGGTATCTGGCGCGCAAGAAGGAAGTGGACATCCTGATTGCGCTGAACCCCGAGACGGCGGTGGCGGACTTCCAGTCCCTGCCCGGCGGCGGGATGGCGATTTATGACGTGAACGCGAAGCTGGAGGAGCAGCGGGGCGACGTGGACTGCTATCCGATTCCGTTCGACAAGTTGACAGCGGCGGTGTGCCCCGAGGCGAAGCTGCGCAAGCTGGTGAAGAACATGGTGTACGTGGGCGTGGCGGCATACCTTACGGACATGGACATGGAGTCTGTTGAGGCTGCGCTGCGGCAGCAGTTTGCCAAGAAGGTGAAGGCTGCAGTCCTGAACTGGTCCGCGGTGCAGGCGGGTTACGAGTATGCGAAGACGGAGTTGAAGCGCAAGAGCCGGTTCCGGCTGGAGCGGCTGGACAAGACGCGGGGACAGATCATCATAGACGGCAACACGGCGGCTGGGATGGGCGCGCTGTTTGCCGGATGCACGGTGGTGCCGTGGTATCCAATCACGCCGTCGTCGTCGCTGGTGGAGGCGTTCATTGACCTGGCGAAGCGGCACCGCATCGAGGCGGACGGGAAGGCGACGTTCGCCATTGTGCAGGCGGAGGACGAGCTGGCTGCCATCGGGATGGTTCTGGGCGCGGGCTGGGCGGGAGCGCGGGCGATGACGGCGACGAGCGGGCCCGGGATATCGCTGATGGCGGAGTTCGCGGGGCTGGGCTACTACGCCGAGATACCGGGCGTAATCTTCGACGTGCAGCGCTCTGGGCCTTCGACGGGTCTGCCGACGAGGACGCAGCAGTGCGATCTGACGAGCGTGGCGTTTCTGTCGCACGGCGACACGAAGCACCCAATCCTGCTGCCGGGCAGCGTGAAGGAGTGCTACGAAATGGCAATCGAGGCGTTCGACCTGTCGGAGCGCCTGCAGACGCCGGTGTTTGTGCTGAGCGACCTGGACCTGGGGATGAACAACTGGATGAGCGAGCCGTTCGAGTATCCGACGAAGCCGATTGACCGCGGCAAGGTGCTGGGCAAGGAGGACCTAGAGCGGTTGGGCGGGTTTGCGCGCTACAAGGACGTGGACGGCGACGGCATCGGCTGGCGCACGCTGCCGGGCACGGACCATCCGCTGGCGGCGTACTTTACGCGCGGGACGGGACACAACGACAAGGCTCAGTACAGCGAACGTCCGGACGATTACACGAACAACATGGAGCGGCTGAACAAGAAGTTCGACACGGCACGGGGGATGGTGCCGCGGCCGGAGGTGGTGCAGACGGGCAAGTCGAAGGTGGGCATCATCGCCTTCGGGACGTCGGACTACGCGGTGCGCGAGAGCCGCGACCAATTGCGCGCGGAGTTCGATCTGGAGACGGACTATATGCGGCTGCGGGCGTTTCCGTTTGCGCGCGAGGTGCACGAGTTTGTGGCCGCGCACGAGCGGGTGTACGTGGTGGAGCAGAACCGCGACGGCCAGATGCTGGGGCTGCTGAAGCTGGACATCAATCCGGTGCAGGCGGCCAAGCTGCGCAGCGCGCGGAACTACAACGGGCTGCCGTTGGACGCGCGCTCGGTGACCGACGAGATCGTCACACAGGAGGGAATCTAATGGCAACATCGACAGCGACACCGGCCGCGCCGGCTCCGAAGAAGAACCGGTTGGGATTGCAGGTGCTGGACTACCGCGGGGGCAAGACGACGCTGTGCGCGGGGTGCGGACACAACGCCATCAGCGAGCGCATCGTGGACGCGATGTTCGAGATGGGCGTGCAGCCGGAGCGGGTGATGAAGCTGAGCGGCATCGGCTGCTCGTCGAAGAGCCCGGCGTACTTCATGAGCCGATCGCACAGTTTCAACAGCGTGCACGGGCGCATGCCGTCGGTGGCTACGGGGGCGCTGATGGGCAACCACACGATGCAGGCGCTGGGCGTGAGCGGAGACGGCGACACGGCCAGCATCGGCATGGGGCAGTTTGTACACCTGCTGCGGCGCAATGTGCCGATGATCTACATTGTGGAAGACAACGGCGTCTACGGGCTGACCAAGGGGCAGTTTTCGGCGACGGCGGATGTGGGCTCGAAGCTGAAGACGGGGGTGCTCAACGACCTGCCGCCGATTGACCTGTGCGCCATGGCTATCACGATGGGCGCGACGTTTGTGGGGCGTTCGTTCAGCGGTGACAAGAAGCAACTGCTGGCGATGCTGAAGGCGGCGATTGCACACCACGGGACGGTGCTGCTGGACGTGATTTCGCCGTGCGTGACATTCAACGACCACGAGGGCTCGACCAAGAGCTACAAGTACATGCAGGCGCACGACGAGCCCATCAACGAGATTGGGTTTGTGCCGAGCTTCGAGGATATCCAAGTTGAATACGATCCTGGCACGACGTACAGCGTACGGATGCACGACGGCAGCCGGTTGACGCTGCGCAAGCTGCACGAGGCGTACAACCCGACGGACCGCATCGGCGCGGTGACGCAGTTGATGCAGGCGCACCAGCGGGGCGAGGTGCTGACGGGCGTGTTCTATGTGGATCCGGCGAAGCCGAGCTTCACGCAGGCGCTTAACCTGGTGGATGTTCCGCTGGGCCAACTGCCCGAGGAGCGGGTGAGGCCGAAGCGCGAGGTGCTGGAGGAGATGATGAAGCGGCTGATGTAAGCCGTGAGTCTGAGTTCAGGCAGGAAAGCAAAGGCCCCGCAGAGACGCGGGGCCTTGGTGTATGCAGACATGAGCTTAGCGGGTTTGGCCGGAATGTTCGCCGGAGGCGTTGGGCTCGGGGAAGTCTGTGTCTGCCTCGTGGAGGTCTTCGTGCTTGTTGCGGTGGCCGATTTGGCCGGAGAGGGAGTTGTTGGAGTGGCTCTTGTTGCGGTGGGCACTTGGCTCCTCGGTCTCAAAGGCGCCTTTGCGGATGTCGCTGTCGAGACGGGTACGGTGTGGATGCGGCATGGTCAGGCTCCTGTCTTCCTTGAGGTCGGGGAACAGGGCGCGGGGACTCGCCTTGGTTCGACTATACAACGGAAACCGGGCGGGGGCGAAGAATGAAGCGGATAAACAATGGTTATCCGCGTGGATGTTGCACAGGATGAGACGAGCCGGCTAGCGGGCGCGGGTGATGGCGTTGAGCTTTGTGCGCGCGGTGGCGGCCTCCGGCGAGTTGGGGTAGCGCTGGATGAGGGAGCGCAGCTCGCGGGCGGCGGCCTCCGTGGAGCGCATGGCGAGCAGGGCGTTGGCCTTGTGCAACTGGGCGGCGGGAATCTTGTTGTTGCCAGGGAACTGCTCGAGGACCTTGTCGTACTCCTTGGCGGCGAGGCCGGGCTTGTTCTGCTTCATGAGGATTTCGCCCAGGTAGAAGTGGGCGTTGCCGGCGAGCGGGCTGTCAGGGTAGAGGCGGGCGACGTCGTTGAACTCGGTGGCAGCGAGGGTGTTCTTGCCGGCGTTGAAGTCGCCGTAGGCGGTCTGGTATAGCTCCTCGACGGAGGGCGCGCCGGGGATTTTCTTGCTGCCCTTGGGGGATGTCTTGGAGTTTGCCGCAGGTTTGGCGGCGGGAGTCTCACCGGATGGAAGGATGTCAGGCGTGGCGGAGGGCGGAGGCGTCGAGGCAGGCGGAGCGGCTGCGGGAGTGGAGGCATCTGCACCTGCGGGCGCGGCGACGGGCTGCGCGCCGGGGAGCGAGCTGACGGTGGCGTTGATGGACTGCTGCTCGGATTCAATCTGCTGCATGGCCTTGGCGAGGCGGGCCATCTGGGCCTTGAGCTCGTCAATGGCGTCGTTGAGCGACTGCACCTGCACGGACATCTGGTCGGTCTTGGCACCGACGGCCTGCTGCTGCGCGTTGAGCGTCTTGACCATCTCGTCCATGGCGGCGGTCATCTTGTTGATTTCGTCGGAGGTCTGGGAGACGAGGTCCTTGAGCACACCCATGCGCTCGTCGTTGGACTGCTGAAGGCGGGCGACGGTGTCCTGCAAGGTCTGAATCTGCGTCTGAATCTGGACGAGATCCTTGTTGACTGCGAAGGCGGGTGTAGCGACGAGGACGAGGACGGCGGCGAGGAGGATGCGGCGAGTGGTCATGTTGTACCCAAGAGAAGTTTAGCTGAAAGGGACAGGGGCCCGGAGGCCCCTGCGGTTGTGCATCGTGAGTGTGGGGTTAGCGGTCAATGGTGAACTGGGCGCGGCGGTTCTGCTGCCAGCAGGGCTCGGTTTCGTCAGTGCAGAACTGCTTCTCCTTGCCGTAGCTGACGGTGCGGAGGCGTGCGGCGGGGACGCCGGCGGAGACGAGTGCGTTCTTGGCAGAGTTGGCGCGGGACTCGCCGAGAGCCAGGTTGTACTCGGTGGAGCCGCGGTCGTCGCAGTATCCGCCGATGAGGGTGCGGATGCCGGGATGGGCGACCAGATAGGCGGCGGCCTGGGCGATGGCGGTGGAGGCCTCGGGCCGCAGGTCGGCGCTGTCGTAGTCGAAGAAGATGTCCTGAACGTTCTTGTGGAAGATGGCGTCGGGGGTGTTGTCGGCGGAAGTGGCGGGGACGGTGGGCACCTCGGGCACGCGCACGGTGACGCGGGCGTTGGCTTCGACCGAGCCGCCGGGGCCGGTGGCCGTCAGGTGGAAGTTGGTGCTGGTGCTGGGCGTGGCATTGGAGGTGCCGTTGAGGTTGACGCTGCCGATGCCGTCAATCGTGACGGAGGTGGCGTCGGTGGTGCGCCAATTGAGCACGACGGACTGGCCGAGGTCGATGGCCACGGGCGACGCGGTGAGCGTGGCCGTAGGCGCGGGAGCCACGGACGGAGCGATCGCCTCTTCGGGAAGGGGCGCTGACTTGTGGTGGCAGCCGGCGAGCAGAGCGAGGGCGGCGATGGTCGCAAGGGCGGCGTGGCGGCGTGGGGTCAGATGCATAGAGCACTCCTTTGTGTAGGACGAGCGGAAGCGAAGATCGTCTCCGCCTCAAACGAGAGCTACTGCGATTCTAGAGCGCAGGATGGAGCGAGAGCGGAGGAAAGACGCAGCGGGAACCTGCTCTGGTACGGGGTTAACGCCAGCTCCAGTTGGGCATGGAGTCTGAGCCGGAGGTGGTGAGACGGCGGCGGCCGGTGCCGTCGGCGAGCATGGACCAGATAGCGGAGTCATGGCCGCTGGCGGCCTCGAAGACGATATGGCGGCCGTCGGGCGACCAGGAGGGGAAGTCGCAGCGGCCGATGCCGTGGGTGAGTTGAATCCAGCGGCGGGTGGCGACCTCCATGACGTAGATGTCCTGTCCGCCGGGCGCGCCGGGGCCGTACTTGCGGTCCCATGCGAAGGCGATGAACTGGCCGTTGGGCGACCAGGAGGGCGAAGTGGCGTAGCCTCCGTCGGTGAGGCGCTGCACGTTGGCGCCGTCGGAGTCCATGATGTAGAGCTGCGGAAGGCCGGTGCGTCCGCTGATCCACGCAATCTGCGAGTTGGTGCGCGGGTTCCAGACGGGGCTGACATCCGGCCCTTTGAAGCTGGTGAGGCGGCGCACCTGGCTACCGTAGGCGTCGGAGACGTAGATTTCGGGGTCGCCGGAGCGTGAACTGGAGAAGGCGAGCTGGCGTCCGTCGGATGACCACGCGGGAGAGAGATTGGTTCCGCCCAGGGCGGGGAAGCTGACCATGCGTCCGAGGAGCAGGGAGTAGATGCGGATGTTCCAGCCGTCGTTGCCGAGCGAGGCGAAGGCGAGGCGGTTGCCGTCTGGCGAGATGCGCGGGGAGAGCGAGATGTCCGCGAGATGGGTGAGAGCGTGGGCGGCCTGGCCGTCGTAGTCCATCATCCAGATCTCTTTCTTGCCGCCGGATGCGTGGACGTAGAAGATGTGCGACTCGGCTACGCCGGGGAGGCCTCCGCCGAGGCGGAGGATGATCTCGTCGGCGAACTGGTGGGCGAGGGTGCGGACTGACTCGTCGTCGGATGCGGCGGTGTACTGCGCGCCGAGGACGCGGGCGTCCACGGAGTTGTGCGTGTCGTAGAGCCAGCCGTCCACCTTGGCGTTGCCGCCGGAGACGGAGATGGAGCCGAAGGCGACCATGGCGGCGTTGCAGGGCGGCTGCGACCATTGCGCGAGGTTGAGTTCGGCAGGAGCGCCGGGCGTGGCGGTGGGCGCCATGCTCTGGCTGACGAGGTCGAAGATGCCGGCGTTGTTGAGGTCGGCGTAGAGGGTGGAATCGAAGATGTGCTTGGCCTGCTGCGTGTAGGCGTCTGCGGCGAGCGGCTTGAAGCCGGCCGCGGCGATGCGGATGCGGTCCACGCCGCTGCTGGATTCGATGTGTACCCAGTCTTGAGCGCGCAATGCGGGCGAGAACGCGGCGGCGAGCGCAAACAGCGTGAGGATGATGCGGCGCGTGGGTGAGGATGTGCGGCGGAGTGGCATGCTGCTCTCCATGTTAGACGGTTGCGGCGTGTGAGTGGGGGTCACTGCGGGATGCGGTAATCAAAGCTGTACTCGACGGAGATGCGGTCGCCGCGGTAGGCGTCTGGCAGCGGGCCGAAGCCGTCCACGCGCTGCAGGGCGTGGCGGGCACTGGCGTCGAGCGATGCGGAGCCGCTGGCCTTCTCGATGCGGACGTTGGTGGGCGTGCCGTCGCGCAGGACATCGAAGACGAGGGTGACGGAGCGGCCGTTGGAGGAGCGCGGGTCGGCCTCCTGCGTCCACCACTGGCTGCTGACGGTGTGGTTGATGCCTGCGACGTAGTAGGCGAAGCGTGCGCCGAAGTCTCCGGTAGTGACGGACATGGTGGCTGTGCCGTTGGCGAGCTTCACGGTGGAGAAGGGAATGCGCAGGCCGGCGGACTCGCCAGGGGTGAGGACTTTGGCGAGCTGCGGCGGCTGCGGCAGAGGCTTGGGCTGCGGCTTGACCTTGCCGGTGATCTCGATTTCGTCGGGGCGGCGGATTTGATCGGGCGGCGGCGCGGGGTTGCCCGGATTGTCGGTAGCGAGGACGTTGTCGGAGGGCGGCTGGAGGCTGGGCAGCGGAATCGAGCTGACGATGCTGGCGTTGATGGTGCCGCCGCCGCCGGCGGTGCCTCCCCAGGAGGCGAAGAAGGTGTGGTGCATCCAGGCCATGGACAGCAGCAGCAGCACAAAGCCGACGTGCAGCATGAGCGAACCCGGGATGTTCGGGTTGCCTGCGGGGTGGATGTCGGGTTGGAGATGCGTGCGCATGGCGATGGGCCGTGGGCGTCAGTGCTCCAGCGGCTGGGTGACGATGCTGATGTTGGTGACGCCGGACTGCTTGACTGCGTCCATGACGGAGGCGAAGTCGCCGAAGTTGACGTGGGTGTCGGCGCGGAGGTAGATGGTCTGCTGCGCGGCGGGGACGGTGGCGATGGCCTTGAGGCGCGCGGGGATGTCAGCGATGTTGATGGGGGCGTCGTCGAGGAAGACCTGTGAATCGCGGTTGATGGTGATGACGGTACGCTGCTGTGTGAGCTCGTTGACGGTACGCGTCTTGGGCACGGCGACCTGGATGCCGGACTGCAGGACGGGCGCGGTGAGCATGAAGATGAGCAGGAGGACGAGGACGACGTCCACGAGCGGAGTGATGTTGATGTCGGCCATGGCGGTGCGGGTGCGTCCGTTGCTGGTGGTGAAGGCCATCGTGTTCTCCTTTCTCGGATGCGGTTAGCGCAGTCGTGGATCGAGATTGACGTCGTTGCGCAGGTCGCGGCGCAGAGGCTGAGGGGGCAAGTCTGACGCAAGGGGTGCGATTGCGGCGTTCTCGATGGCGTTGAGCAGCTCGCGGGCGAAGTCGTCCATGCGCGCTCCGAACTCGCGCAGGCGTGCTGTGAACTGGTTGTAGGCGACGACGGCGGGGACGGCGACGGCCAGACCGGCGGCGGTGGTGATGAGGGCCTCGGAGACGCCGGGGGCGACGGCGCGGAGGGTGGCGGTGCCGCTCATACCGAGGCCATGGAAGGCGTCGATGATGCCCATGACGGTTCCGAAGAGGCCGAGGAAGGGCGAGACGGCACCGATGGTGGCCAGCCAGGTCATCTGCGACTCCATGGAGGTGAGGGCTTCGCTGGCGGCGGTCTGCGCGGCGCGTTCGAGGTTGGCGGGGTTGCGCGGAGTGCCGCGGCCGCCGGTCTGGCGCTGGTACTCCTCGATAATCTCGGTGAAGACGGGGACGAGGGGGCTGGGGCGGAACTGGTCTGCGATGGCGGCGATCTCGCCCAGACGGCCGGACTTGCGGAAGGCGCGCAGGAAGCGGGAGGATTGCTGGCGGGCGTTGCGGAAGCTGGTCCACTTGGAGAGGATGATGCTCCAGGAGAAGACGCTGGCGGCCAGCAGCAGGATGAGCACGCAGAAGGCGATGGGGCCGGAGTTGCGCACCATCTCGAAGATGCTGCTGATGGTGCTGCCGGAGACGGCAGGCGCGGCGGCGGGGGCAGCGTCTTGCAGAAGGAGCATGAGCAATGGGGTCATCAGTTTGGGGTCCTCTCCGAGTACAGTGTAGCGGAATCGCGCGGCGGAGGCGGCAGATTTCAAGGGGCGGGGGCGTGCTATTCTCGCGTTGAAACAGCAGGCGGAGAGCGGAGATGCTGCTCGAGTTGCGGGTGGAAAATTACGCGGTGATTGATGCGGCGGCGGCGGAGTTCGGCGCGGGGCTGAACCTGCTGACGGGCGAGACGGGCGCGGGCAAGTCCATTTTGATTGGCGCGCTGGCCCTGCTGCTGGGCGACAAGGCCAGTTCGGACGTAGTGCGCCATGGGACGGAGAAGGCGGTGCTGAGCTGCGTGTTTGAGGCGACGCCAGGGGCCGAGGTGGTGCTGGCCGAGAACGGCATTGACGCAGATGGGGACGTGATTGTGTTGCGGCGGGAGATTGCCGCCAATGGCAAGGGGCGGGTGTTCATCAACAACCAGTCGGCGACGGTGGGCGCGCTGCGGCAACTGGCTCCGGAGCTGGCGCTGGTGCATGCGCAGGGCGAGACGCTGGGGTCGTTTGACGCAGCGCAGCAGCGTGGGCTGCTGGACCGGTTTGCGGGAGTGGATGAGACGTTGGCCGCCGTCGGTGCGGCGTACGCGGCGTGGCACCAGACGAGCGAGCATCTGCGGGAGTTGGAGACGAACGAGCAGGACCGGCAGAAGATGGCCGAACTGTGGAGCTATCAGGCGAAGGAGATAGCAGAGGCGAAGCTGGAGCAGCCGGACGAGGACGCGCAGCTCGAAACCGAGAAGCGTGTGCTGGCGAACGCGGAGAAGCTCTACGCGGCGGCGATGGCGGCGCATGAACTGCTGTACGAGGCGGAGACATCCGCGGAGAGCACGGTGCGCGCGGCGGAGCGGCACATCGAGGAGCTGGCTCGCTACGATGAGCGATTCCAGGCGGCGGCACAGCAACTGTCTGCGGCGCGGGCGGCGGTGGAGGATGTAAGCGCGTCGGCGCGGAGCTATGCGGAGGGTATCAACGCTTCTCCGGAGCGGCTGGCGGAGATTGAAGACCGGCTGGCGCTACTGGATCGGCTGAAGCGGAAGTACACACAGAGCGGGGCGCAGGGAACGGGTGCGCTGGCGGAGGTAATCTCCTACGGGCAGACGGTGGCGCGCAAGTTGGACGAGGTGGAGAACCGCGATGAGGCGCTGGCGCGGCTGCGCAAGCAATTGCAGAAGGACGAAGCGGCGTATGGCGAGGCGGCGGGTGCGCTGAGCAAGCTGCGGCAGGCGGCGGCACACAAGCTGGAGAAGCTGGCCGTGGAGCAGATCAACGACCTGGCCATGAAGGCACGGTTCGCGGTGGAGGTGACGCCGCGCGAGGAGCAAGCGGCGTGGTCGGCGGCTGGGTGGGACGAGGTGCGGTGCAACATCGCCACCAACGCGGGTGAGCCGCTGAAGCCGCTGACGGAGATTGCGTCGGGCGGGGAGATGAGCCGCGTGCTGCTGGCATTGAAGGTGAGCGTGGAGGAGGGAGCAGCGGCTCGGACGAAGAAGGGGACTCCGCTGCCGCGGACGCTGGTCTTTGACGAGATAGACATCGGCATCGGGGGGCGCGCGGCGGAGGCGGTGGGGAAGAAGCTGAAGTCGCTGGCGCGGGGGCAGCAGGTGCTGTGCATTACCCACCTGCCGCAGATAGCTGCGTTTGCAAGAGAGCACTTCGTGATTGAGAAATCGGAGCGGGATGGTCGGACTAAGACGCGCATACGGAGGCTGGAACGTGATGAGAGGGTGAGGGAGCTGGCACGGATGCTGAGCGGGGCGCGAGTGACCGAGGAGGCGATGGAGCACGCCGGGCAGATGCTAAAGGCCTCATCGGGCAGGGATTAGCGGCTTCCACAGGTTGCACCAATCAAGGTTCAAAACGGTGGTTTTAGAGGGGTGGGGGCGGTATACTTAAGGGGTGACTACCCCATCGAACCACCTCACATCCCCCCATCCTTCCCCGGCCGGCCCCAAACGGGTGCTGCTGCTGAAGCCTCGCGGCTTCTGCGCCGGGGTGGTCCGCGCCGTGGACATCGTGAAGATAGCCCTGGAGACCTTTGGCGCGCCCATCTACGTGCGCAAGGAGATTGTGCACAACAGCTATGTGGTCAACGATCTGGCCGAAAAAGGGGCCATTTTCGTCAACGAACTGGACGAGGTGCCGGAGGGCAAGCGGGTGATCTTCTCGGCCCACGGAGTGTCTCCGGCGGTGCGGGAGATGGCCAAGAAGCGGCAGTTGAAGGTGGTGGACGCCACCTGCCCGCTGGTGACCAAGGTGCATGTGGAGGCCATCAAGTTCGCCAAGCAGGGGTACTCGCTGGTGCTGGTGGGCCACCGCGACCACGAGGAGGTGGAGGGTACGCAGGGCGAGGCACCGGCGGTGACGCAGGTGGTTTCGACCGTGGCCGAGGTGGAGCGGCTGGTGGTGCCGGATCCGAACAAGGTGGCCTACCTGACGCAGACGACGCTCTCGCTGGACGAGGCCAAGTACATGATTGAGGCGCTGAAGCGTAAGTTCCCCAACATTGTGGGGCCGCACGCGCAGGACATCTGCTACGCGACGGAGAACCGTCAGGTAGCGGTGAAGAACGTGGCGCACTCGGCCGAGTTGCTGCTGGTGGTGGGCTCGCGGAACAGCTCGAACTCCAACCGTCTGGTTGAGGTGGCGCGGAACCTGAAGACGGAGTCGCACCTGATTGACAAGGCCGGCGACATTGAACCGAAGTGGCTGGAGGGCAAGAGCACGGTGGCCATTACGGCCGGTGCGAGCGCGCCGGAGGTGCTGGTGCAGGAGGTCATCGTCTACCTGCAGGAGCACGGCTACAGCACGGTGGAAGAGGTCGAGGTGATGCCGGAGAACGTGCGCTTCGGGCTGCCACCAGAGATTGTGCAGGCTATCGCCGCAGCGCCGTCGCAGACGGCCAACGCCTGAGGTCGTCCAACAAGAGAGGGAAGCAGCGCAAGCATGAACACAACCACCGGCCAGTCGAACCCCACTCAACCTGTAGCGCAGCCGCGCTTTGGGCGGATGGACGTGCCGCTGGAGGATGTGGGGCGCAGCATCAAGGGCTCGATTGAGTGGCTGATGGGCCAGCAGAACGCGGACGGCCACTGGTGTGGCGAGTTGGAGGCCGATGTGATGCTGGAGGCCGACTACATCTTCATGCACAAGCTGCTGGGGACTGGCGATGAGGGCAAGATGCGGCGGGCGGCGAACGAGATTCTGCGCCACCAGAATGCGGACGGAGGCTGGAGCCTTTCGCCCTGTGGGCCGTCGAACATCAACTACGGCGTGAAGGCGTACTTTGCGCTGAAGCTGATGGGCCACAAGGCGGACGAGCCTGAGATGGTGAAGGCGCGGGAGTGGGTGCTGGCCCACGGTGGCGTGGTGAAGTGCAATACCTTCACGAAGATGTACCTATGCTCGCTGGGGCAGTACGACTACGACGCCGTGCCGGCGATTCCGCCGGAGATTGTGCTGGCGCCGCGCTGGTTCTACTTCAACATCTATGAGATCTCGTCGTGGTCGCGCGGCATTCTGGTTCCACTTGCCATCATGTACGCCAAGAAGCCGTTCAAGAAGATTCCGCCGGAGCAGGGGATTGACGAGCTGTTTGTAGGCGGTCGCGAGAACGCGGATATGTATCTGCACTGGGACAAGAAGCTGTTCAGTTGGCGCAATTTCTTCCTGTTCCTGGACCGCATGACGCACGGGTTTGAGCGCATTCACATCCGTCCGCTGCGTTCACTGGCCATCAAGAAGGCGGAGAAGTGGCTGCTGGAGCGCTTCGAGAAGTCAGACGGACTGGGCGCCATCTATCCGGCCATGCTGAACGCCATTGTTGCGCTGCGCTGTCTGGGCTACTCGGTGGACGACCCGCAGTTCATCCGCGCCATGGACGAGTTCGAGAAGCTGGGCATTGACTGTCCTAACGGCGAGCCGAGCTACCCGACTCCGACCTTCCGAATGCAGCCGTGCTTTCCGCCGGTTTGGGACACGGCACAGGCCGTCTACGCGCTGGCCGAGGCAGGCGTGCCGGGCGACGACCCGCGCATGGTGAAGGCGGCCGACTGGCTGCTGAGCAAGGAGGTCCGCACCAAGGGTGACTGGGCGGTGAAGGTTCGGGGGGTGGAGCCGGGCGGCTGGTACTTTGAGTATCTCAATGAGTTTTACCCGGATGTTGATGATACGGCACAGGTTCTGTTGGCGCTGAAGGCGGTAGACAATCCCCGCGAGGAGTACCAGAACGCGGCCTGTGAGCGGGCCATGAACTGGCTGCTGGCCATGCAGTGCAAGAACGGCGGGTGGGCCAGCTTTGACCGCGACAACACGAAGATGATCTTCCAGTACATTCCGTTTGCCGACCACAACGCCATGCTGGATCCGCCGACGGTGGACATCACGGGGCGCATTCTGGAGATGCTGGCGGCGTTCGGATACACACAGCGCGACCCGCGCGTGAAAAAGGCGATGGCTTATGTACTGAAGGAGCAGGAGCCCGACGGCGCATGGTACGGACGCTGGGGTGTGAACTACCTGTATGGGACTTTTCTGGTGCTGCGTGGGCTGGAGGCGCAGGGTGTGTGGAACCACGAGCCGGCGGTGCAGAATGCGGCGGAGTGGATCCGCATGTTCCAGAATCCGGACGGTGGATGGGGAGAGACCTGCGAGACGTACGACGACCCGAACCTGCGCGGATTGGGGCCGAGCACGGCATCGCAGACGGCGTGGGCGCTACTGGGACTGCTGGCCGCAGGCGACACGCGGTCGGATTCAGTGGCCAAGGGCGTGCGTTGGCTGATACAGCACCAGCACACGGACGGAAGCTGGGACGAGCTGGCCGCCGGACGCAACGGCGAGTCGTACTACACGGGCACTGGCTTTCCGCGGGTGTTTTATCTGGGATACCACTTGTACAAGCAGTACTTCCCGCTGCTGGCGCTGACGACGTATCGCAAGGCGCTGGAGCGGGAGACGGCGGCGTGAGCGTTTGAAGCCGGTTGCAGTTAAGAGTGTGAGCATTTGAACGAAACGGCCCTGCGGGGCCGGAATGACTTCCCCGAGGTGATGGAATGGCAGTTCCGATTTCACAGGCATGGACGGTAGCAACGTATGTGCTGAAGCAGAAGCTGAAGGGGCACAAACGGTATCCGCTGGTGCTGATGCTGGAGCCCCTGTTCCGCTGCAATCTGGCCTGCGCCGGCTGCGGGAAGATCCAGTACCCGGCGCACATCCTGAAGACGGAGCTTTCGCCGGAGGAGTGCTGGGCGGCGGCCGAAGAGTGTGGCGCGCCGATGGTCTCCATCCCCGGCGGAGAGCCGCTGCTGCATCCGAAGATGCCGGAGATCGTGGCCGGACTGGTGGCGCGCAAGAAGTACGTCTACATGTGCACCAACGCGCTGCTGTTGAAGGAAAAGCTGCACCTGTTCAAGCCGAGCAAGTACCTGTCGTTCAGCGTGCATCTGGATGGGCAGAAGGAGCACCACGACTTCGCCGTGTGCCGCGAGGGTGGGCACGAGATCGCGATGGGCGGAGTGCGCGCTGCGGTGGCGGCGGGTTTCCGCGTGACGACCAACACGACTCTCTTTGACGGCGCGGACCCGAACAGCGTGCGCGCGCACTTTGACGAGCTGATGGCGGCCGGCGTAGAGAGCATGATGGTCTCGCCGGGCTACACCTACGAGAAGGCGCCGGATCAGGAGCACTTTCTGGGCAAGGCGAAGTCGCGCCGGCTCTTCCGCGCCATCCTTTCGAACCGCAAGAAGAGCTGGGAGTTCAACACCCATCCGCTCTTCAGCGAGTACCTGATGGGGCTGCGCAACTTCGAGTGCACGCCGTGGGGGATGCCGACGTACAGCATCTTCGGCTGGCAGAAGCCGTGCTATCTGCTGCAGGACGGCTACGCCGACAGCTTCGAGCAGATGATCCAGGAGACGGCGTGGGCGGAGTACGGCGCCAAGAGCGGGAATCCGAAGTGCGCCAACTGCATGGTGCACTCCGGACACGAGGCCAGCGCCGTGGATTACAACTTCAGCTCGCTCAAAGGATTCTTCGTGACGGCAAAGAAGTATATGTTCCCGTCGCTCTATCCGGATGATGGCGCAATCAAACTGCTGAACGAGTGGAAGCCGGCGAGCCATCTGCCGCTGGTGCAGATTGAAAGCAAGGCCGAGGCACAGGAGGTTCTAGGCAGCTAATGACGACATCGACAGAAACAACGAAGACACCGCTGAATCCGGACGAGATGGAGCACGCCGCAGGCCGCGAGCGCGAGGCGCTGCAGGGCTGGGTGCCCAATCTGGCCACGGACGAAGAGATTCGCGTGGCGCTGGAGAAGGCCTTTGACTACCGCGGCGACATCACCATCACCAAGAAGGACGGCACGAAGATTGAGGGCTACCTTTTTGACCGGCAGCAGGGCAAGGGGCTGGCGGACTCGCGTGTGCGGTTGATGCCTTCGACGGGGCCGGAGGGCGGCTCGATGGGCGCGCGGACGAAGATTGTGATTTCGTATGCGGAGATAGCGCGGCTGGAGTTCACCGGACGCGACACCGCCGAAGGCAAGCGCTTTGAGGATTGGGTGAAGCAGTACATGGAGAAGAAGGCCGCCGGCGAGAAGAACATTCAATTGGTGCCGGAGAAGCTGGACTAGCAGCACGGGATTGGCATGAGGCGTGGCGCAGGCGGGCGATGGCTCGCCTGTTGCGCGTAAGGCAGGAGCTATGAGGGCTTTCATCACCGGAGCGACAGGATTTGTGGGTGCGCACGTGGCGCGGGCGTACGCGGCTGCGGGCGCAGAACTGCGGCTGCTGTCGAGGCGGACGTCTAAGACGGCGGCCATTGAGGGATTGAATGCCGAGGTTGTGACCGGTGATCTGCGCGAAGTGGAGGCGCTACGTTCGGCGGTGATGGGCTGCGAGGTGGTGGTGCATGTGGCGGCGGACTACCGGCTGTGGGTGACGGATCCGGATGCGATGTATGCGGCTAATGTGAACGGCACGCGGGATCTGCTGCGGCTGGCGCGCGAGTGCGGCGTGCGGCGGGTGGTGTACACGTCCAGCGTGGCGACGATGGGTTTTGACGTTGCGGGCACTGTGGTGGACGAGGAGACGCCGGTCTCGCTGGAGATGATGGTGGGCCACTACAAGCGGTCGAAGTTTCTGGCCGAGCAGGAGGCCATCGCCGCGTCGCGTGCGGGGCAAGAAGTGGTGATATTGAACCCGACCACGCCCATCGGCGCGATGGACGCGAAGCCCACGCCAACGGGGCGCATCATTCTGGACTTTTTGAACGGGAACTTTCCGGCCTATGTGGAAACGGGGCTGAACCTAGTGGACGTGGTCGAGGTGGCGCGGATGCATCTGGTGGCGCTGGAGCACGGACGGTGCGGCGAGCGGTACATTCTGGGCGGAGAGAATCTGACGCTCAAGCAGATTTTGGATCGCATGGCGGCACTGACGGGGTTGAAGTCGCCGACGGCGAAGGTTCCGCATGCAGTGGCGATGGGGTTTGCGTTCTTCGACGAGTGGATTACAGGGCGGATTCGTGGCAAGGAGCCGCGCGCGACGGTGGAGGCAGTGCGCATGGGCAGGAAGAAGATGTATGCGTCGAGCGCAAGAGCTGAAACCGAACTGGGACTGCGGAATCTGCCGGTGGATGCGGCGCTGAAGTCGGCGATGGAGTGGTTTGTGGTGCACGGGTATGCGCCGACGTATTCGGGGCCGGAGGTGGGGCAGTGAGTCGGATTGGCATCATCGCCGCGATGCCGCGGGAAGTTGCGCCGCTGGTGAAGGGCTGGCAGCGGGACGATTCGCGGCGGGTTAGCAAGGTTCCTGTGTGGGAGAGTGAGCGGGCCGTGGTGGTCTGCGCCGGGATGGGCGAGGAGCGAGCGGCGCTGGGAGTGGAGGCTGCGATTTCGCGTGGAGCGAGCGAGCTATGGAGCGTGGGTTGGGCCGGTGCTTTGGATGAGAGCCTGCATGTGGGCGAGGTTTTGCAGCCTGCTCTAGTGGTGGATGCGCGCACCGGCGAGCGGTATGCGTGCGCGGGTGGGCAGGGAGTATTGGTGACGACAGCGACAGTAGCCGGAGTGGTAGAGAAGAAGCGGCTGCGAGCGGCGTATGCGGCGGACCTTGTGGACATGGAGGCGGCAACAGTGGCGCGGTTGGCCGCGGCGAGAGGGTTGAAGTTCCGCGCGGTGAAGGCGGTCTCGGACGAGGTCGGATTCGAGATGAAAGATCTGGGACGGTTCTCCACGGCCGACGGGCAGTTTCGCGAGGCAGGGTTTGCGCTGTTTGCGGCGTTGCGGCCGTGGATGTGGCCCAGGGTGGCACGGATGGCCGACGCAAGCGCAAGGGCGGCCAAGGCGCTGTGTGCGGATATTATGAAGGATCTAAAGGCAGAAGCATGAGTACGATGACGATTCCGAAGACGATGCGCGCGGCCGTGTACTGCGGCGTGAACGATGTGCGCGTGGAGACGGTGCCGGTGCCAGAGATTGGCGCGGGCGAAGTGCTGGTACGCATTCACGCCTGCGGCATCTGCGGGACGGACTTGAAGAAGATCCACACCGGGTCGCACTCTGCGCCGCGCATCTTCGGGCATGAGATGGCGGGCCGCGTGGCGGCGGTGGGAGCGGGAGTGACGGAGTTCAAGGTGGGCGACCGCGTGATGGCTTTCCACCACATTCCATGCGGCACTTGCTACTACTGCAGCAAGCAGACCTTTGCGCAGTGCGAGACATACAAGAAGGTCGGGACGACGGCCGGCTTTGCGCCGGCGGGCGGTGGTTTTGCCGAGTACATCCGCGTGATGGACTGGATTGTGAAGAAGGGATTGGTGAAGATTCCCGATGGCGTGCCTTTTGAGCAGGCGGCGTGGATTGAGCCGGTCAACACGTGCTTCAAGGCCGTCAAATTGCTCGACCTACAACCAGATGAGACTGTACTGGTCATCGGGCAAGGACCTATCGGCATTTTGCTGGGCGCGCTGGCGGCGCGGACGGGCGCGAAGGTGCTGACAAGCGATTTGTACGCGGAGCGACACAAGGTGGCGGCGGAGTTCGGGCTGAAGCATCCCCTGGACGCGCGCGGCGATGTGGTGACGGCGTGCAAGTCCGTTACCGAGGGCCGTGGTGCGGATGTGGCAATGGTGGCCGTGGGCGCGGATCCGCTCATCCGCACGGCGATGGATGCGGTGAGGCCCGGCGGGCGCGTGATGCTGTTTGCCAGCACGCAGCACGGCGAGACGGTGATTGACCCGGCGGCCGTATGCATGGACGAGAAGACGCTGATGGGCTCGTACTCGTCGTCGGTGGCCATACAGGATGAGGCTGTGGCACTGGTGCTCGACGGCTACCGCAACGGATTCGATCTGACGCGGCTTATCTCGCACCGCTTTCCGCTGGAACAGACAGTGGAGGCGATTGATTTGGCCAGCCATCCGCAGCCGGACTCGATGAAGATCTTCGTCCGCTGCACCGAGGGGGAGTGAGAGAATAGCGCCATGACCAAGATGACGGCAGGAGTGCTGCACGGCAAGGAGGACCTGCGGGTAGAGCAGGTTCCGCTGCCCGTGGCCGGCTCGGGTGAAGTCGTTGTACAAGTGAAGGCGGCGCTGACATGCGGCACAGATTTGAAGATCTACAAGCGCGGCTACCATGCTGCCATTGGGCGCCCACCGATGCTCTTCGGGCACGAGGTGGCGGGCATTATCAGCGAGGTGGGTGTAGGGGTTAGGGAGTTCAAGGTCGGCGATAGTGTAGTGGCGATGAACTCGGCTCCGTGCGGCGAGTGCTATTTTTGCGGCAAAGGGCAGCCGAATATCTGCCCCAACATTATCTTCAACAACGGGGCGTACGCCGAGTTCATGAAGATTCCGGCGCGCATTGTGGAGAAGAATCTGCTGCGTGTGCCCGAGGGGATGAAGTACGAGCATGCCGCGCTTGCCGAACCGCTGGCGTGCGTCATTCGCGGGCTGGAGGAGAGCGAAGCCAAGACCGGTGACAGCATGATCATTATCGGTGCAGGGCCGATTGGATTGCTCTTCCTGCACGCCGCTTCGCTGAGTGGCCTGGAAGTCATTGCCGTGGTCAAACGCGACGATCAGGTGGCGGCGGCGAAAAAGTTCGGAGCCAAGCATGTGGTGCAGATGACGAAGGTGGACGACGTCGTGGCGGCGGCGTGCGCGTTGACGCCCGACTGTCGAGGAGCCGACATCGTGATTGAGGCTGTAGCTGTTCCCGAGACGTGGGAGCAGGCGGTCGAGATGGTGCGCAAGGGCGGATTGGTGAACTTTTTCGGCGGGCCGGCGAGCGGGACGAAGGTGTCGCTGGACACCAACCGGCTGCACTACGGCGACATCACGTTGAAGGCGAGCTTCCACCACACGCCCTCGACCTGCCGCAAGGCGCTGGAGTTGCTGGCGAGCGGAAGGTTCAAGTGTGAGGAGTACCTGACCGGCCGCGCGCGGCTGGAGGACCTGCCGAAGGTCTTCGCCGCCATGGTGACGCGCAGCGCCGACGGACGAGTGGACATCAAGACGGTGATTAAACCGTGACAGCCCTTGCACAAGCCGTGGACGATGCACTGCTAGGCGCGCCAGTTGAACTGAGGACGCCCGCGGTACGGCCATCGCTTGCGGAGGCGCGAGCCTGGTGCAAGCGGCTGGCAGAGTCGCACTATGAGAACTTCCATGTGGCCACGGGGCTGCTGCCCAAACGGATGCGCGTACACTTCCAGGCTATCTACGCCTACTGCCGCGTGGCAGATGATTTGGGCGACGAGGTGGGCAACAGTGTGCTGGCGACGCAACTGCTAACTTCATGGCGTGCGATGCTTGATGAGTTCTACGAGCGTACCGAGGAATCACGGCATCCGGTCTTTGTTGCACTGGCGGAGACGGTGCGCGTCTGCGGGATACCCAAGGAGCCGTTCGCCGACCTGCTGGTGGCCTTCCAGCAGGATCAGACCAAAGTGCGGTACGCGACATGGGATGATTTGATGGATTACTCTCGCTACTCGGCCAATCCAGTAGGACGACTGGTACTGCACGTGGCAGGTGAGAGGGATGAGCGGGCGATGCTGCTCTCTGACAAGATTTGCACGGCGTTGCAACTGGCGAACTTTTGGCAGGATGTGAGCTCAGACTGGGATCGTGGTCGCGTCTACCTACCGCAGGATGCGATGCAGCGGCACGGCGTGACAGAGCAGGACTTGGCTGAGCGGCGGGCAACACAGGCTTATCGCGACCTGCTCAAAGAATTGGTGGAGCGTACGCGAGCCATGTTCGCCGAGGGTCGAGCCATCACATGGCTGGTGGGACGTGATTTGAGGCCGACGCTGGGACTGTTTGTGGCAGGCGGTGAAGCGATTTTGGACTCGATTGAGGGGATGAACTATGCGACGGCAGAACAGCGTCCACATTTGGGCAAGGGGACCAAGCTGCGGCTACTGGCACGCGCGGCGTGGGGCAAGGTGACCACATGGGTGTGACGGCGAAGCAGGCGTACAAGGAGTGCCGCGCCATTGCCAAGCGCGAGGCGAAGAACTTTTACTATGCGTTTGCCGTGCTGCCACGTCACAAGAGCGATGCCATCTGCGCGGTGTACGCCTTTATGCGCAAGGCCGACGACCTTTCCGACGACGAGAGCCTGAGTTTAGAGGAGCGGCGCGCGGAGATGAAGCGTTGGCGCGAAGCGTGGCGTGGAGCCCGCCACGGCGATACGGACGATCCGGTCTTTGCTGCGCTCAACGATGCGCAACAGCGATTCGGCATCCCCGATCGGCTGCTGGAGCAACTAGTGGAAGGCACCACGATGGATCTGTACCAGGAGCCTGGCACCGTGCAGACGTTCACTGACTTCAAACAGCTTTACCACTACTGCTATCTGGTTGCGTCGGTAGTGGGACTGGTGTGCATCCGTATCTTCGGCTACATGGATACAAGGGCGGAGAAGCTAGCGGAGGAGACGGGTATAGCCTTCCAGTTGACGAACATCCTGCGCGACATCAAGGAGGATGCCGAGCGTGGACGCGTCTACCTGCCTCAACAACTACTTCAGGAGTATGGCGTGAGTATCGGACGTGTGAGGGAACTAGCAGCCGGGGTGGCACCAGTAGCCGATGAGATTGAGATGATGGACGACGTGAGTTCGCGGGCGTGGAACTACTACGGCTCTGCTCACGAACTTGTGCCGCTGCTGGACAAGGACAGCCGTGCGGCCTTCGAGGTGCTAGTTGAAATCTATAGCGGGCTGCTGCGGAGGATTGACGCAAGCCGCGGTGGGTCGCTGCACCAGCGCGTGAGCGTGCCGACAAGTGTCAAGCTGGGGTATTTGCTGCGCGGAATTGTAGCGAGCATCTGGAACCGGGTGACTGCGTGAGAGCGGACGTACTCGTAATTGGGGCTGGGCCGGCTGGACTGGCGGCGGCGCATGCACTGGCAGCCGATGGCGCAAAGGTCACACTGCTGGAACGGAGAGCTTACGTAGGCGGACGTGCCTATTCCTACTTGCATCCGGCGTTGGAAGAGGTGGTGGACAGTCAACACGTGCTGCTCGGGTGTTGCACGAACCTGATTCATCTGCTGGAGGCGAGCGGCGCGGCCGGGACTGTGCGCTGGTACGACGAGTTTCACTTTATGGAGCCGGGCGGGCGGGTGAGCACAATCCGCCCCGGTGCGCTGCCGTCACCCATGCACTCGGCGTTGAGCTTTCTGCGCGCGCCGATGCTGGGATTTGCGGACCGACGGGCGATTGCGCGGGGGATGATGGAGTTCCTGCGCGGACGCCCCAGCAGTGACGATGAGAGTCTGGCGCAGTGGCTGGCGCGCACAGGGCAGACCAACCGCGCTACACGGCACTTCTGGGAGCCGGTTGTGGTGGGCACGCTGAATGATGTGCCCTCGCGCTGCTCCATGCGCTACGCGGGGCAGGTCTTCCATGAGGCTTTTCTGCGCTCGGCAAAGGGTGGGCGCTTCGGTGTACCGCGGGTTCCACTGAGCGAGATGTACGGGGCGGTGGCCGCGTCGGCGGAGCAGAAGGGCTGCCGCTTTGTGGCACGCGCTGGTGTGGAGCGTCTGGAGCAGACTCCTGATGGTTGGCGGGCGAAGACATCAGGTGGTGAGTTTGAGGCAGCGAAGATTATTTTGGCGCTGCCGTTTGAACAGGCACAGACGCTCTTCGCTCGGCTGCCGGAGAGCGCGTCGCGCACAGGGATGCTGGAGCGTCTGGCAAACTTTGTGCATGCGCCCATCACCACAATCCACCTGTGGTGGGACCGCGACGTAACTGGCATGGATCATGCCGCTCTGGTGGACACGCGCATCCAGTGGATGTTCAACAAGACACGCATCCGCGGCGCGGAGACCGCAGGCGGACACTACGTGGAACTGGACATCAGCGCCTCGGCCGCGGAACTTGCGATGGGCCGCGAGGAGATTGTGAGCAGCGCAGTGAAGGAGATGGCGCTGTTCTTCCCGCGAGTGCTTGATGCAGAGTTGCTGAAGTGCGGTGTGCTGAAAGAGGCGCGAGCGACTTTTAGCGTGGTGCCGGGGTTGGATGAGAGTCGCCCCGCGGCGGCGACTGCATGGCCCGGGCTGTTTGTGGCCGGGGACTGGACGCGCACCGGCTGGCCTTCCACAATGGAAGGCGCAGTGCGCAGCGGATATCTTGCCGCTGGTGCGGTTGCAGGAAAGAGCTATCTGCAGCCAGACTTGGTGCCAAGTGGGCTGATGCGCTGGCTGGTGCAAGGCTAAGATGGAGCAGAGGAGAGCATAGAGTGGCCTACGAGGATCTGAGGGATTGGCTGAAGCGTTTGGAGCGCGATGGCGAACTGAAGCGCGTCACGGAACAGGTGTCGCCCATTCTGGAAATGGCCGAGGTGGCCGACCGCGCCGCCAAGAGCGGGCGTGGAACGCTAAAGGCGGGTGGGCCAGCGCTGTTGTTTGAGAATATTGAAGGCTATCCGGGCGCGCGGGTGCTGATGAACCAGTTCGGCAGCGAGCGGCGCATGCGACTGGCGCTGGAAGTGGAATCCCTGGACGATATCGCAGGGCGCATCGAGGATCTGCTGCATCCGAAGCAGCCCATGGGAATGCTGGACAAGCTGAAGATGCTGCCCAAGCTCGCCGAGATAGGCGGGTACTTCCCGAAGACGGTAGCCGCAAAGGACGCTCCGTGCAAGGAGGTCATCCTGCGCGGTGATGACGTGGACGTGCTGAAGTTTCCGATACTGCAGACGTGGCCGGGCGACGGTGGACGCTTCATCACACTACCGTGCGTGGTGACGCGCGATGGGAAGACTGGCAAGCGCAACGTCGGCATGTACCGCATGCAGGTGTTCGACGGAAAGACGACCGGCATGCACTGGCAGCGGCAGAAGAACGCTGCGGAGCATCTGCGCGATGCGCTGCGGGCAGGCGCGACGGATGGCCGTGAGCGTGTGGAGTGGATGGCGGAGACGGCCGGTGGCACGGCTCCGGGCATTGCGCTCACCAAGATGCAGGGGAGGCGCATGGAGGTGGCCGTGGCCATCGGCACAGACCCGGCAACGACCTTCAGCGCCATTGTGCCCGCGCCGCCGGAGGTGGAGGAGTATCTCATCGCCGGATTCCTGCGCCAGCGTGCAGTGGAGCTGGTGAAGTGCGAGACGGTGGATCTGGAGGTTCCGGCCGCGGCGGAGATAGTTCTGGAAGGCTATGTGGATCTGGGCGAACTGCGCTCCGAGGGCCCCTTCGGCGACCACACCGGCTTCTACACCATGCCGGACGAGTATCCGCTCTTCCACATCACCTGCATCACGCATCGGAAGGACCCCATTTACGCGGCCACCATCGTGGGCAAGCCGCCGATGGAGGACGCCTGGATGGGCAAGGCAGTGGAACGCATCTTCCTGCCGCTGATGAAGCTGACTCTGCCGGAGATTGTGGACGTGAACCTGCCCGCCGAGGGCGTCTTCCACAACCTCATGATTGTATCCATCAAGAAGAGCTACGCCGGGCAGGCGCGCAAGGTGATGAACGGCATATGGGCGATGGGGCAGGCCATGTTCACCAAGTGCATCGTGGTGGTGGACGAGGACTGCGACGTGCAGGATCTGGGCGAGGTGGTGCTGCGCGCCACGAACAACATCGATCCCGAGCGCGACATTCAGTTCACGCTCGGTCCCGTGGACAGTCTGGACCACGCCTCGCGGATGCCCAACTACGGCAGCAAGATGGGCATCGACGCCACGCGCAAGTGGGCTGCGGAGGGCTTTACGCGGCCATGGCCAGAGATGCTCACCATGCCGGCCGACGTGAAGGCGCGTGTGGATACGCTCTGGAAGCGGCTGGGAATCAGTTAGCGCTACATCATCCCCATCATCATCGGGCAGGGAGCCATCAGGCGTACGCTGGAGAGATTGCGCACCCAGCGGACGGCTTTCGCATCTTGCGTGCTGACGAGTTTGAGCGCGCCGCTGTGCGCGTCGAGCGGCTTACCGTTCATCTGGTCGGCCACAATGATGTCGCCCGCGTGGTAGTCGGGGTATACCTCAACCGTGGAGTAAATGACGCTGTATCCGTCAGTGCTAGTGGCGACGATGTAGCTGGTGAGCATCTTCTTTTCGGTGGACTTGTCGAAGATGGCACCGTGGGCTGCCAGCAGCGCGGCCAGGGGCACGCCGGAGTAACTCTCGTCGGTCTTGGTGTGCGGGTTGTGTATGGTGACGTACTTGTGCGGCAGCGTGGCAAGGTCGGCCAAGGTGAGTGTCGTGTCCTTGCCGTCCACGGTGAGCTTGAGCGAAGTAGATGGGCCGCCGGCGGGCTTCTCCATCTTCATGCTCATGCCCTTCATCTCGGGGCCGGAGCCCATGTCCTTCATGTCTGCGGAGGGCTTCTTGTCCATGCCGTTCATGTTCATGCCTTGGCACATGCCCTTCATGCCGGAGCCCTTGCCCATATTCTTCATGTCGTCTGCAGGCTTGACGGGAGTTGCAGGTTGGACGGGAGCGGAGGCAGCGGGCTTCTCCGCGGGCATATCCATGTCCATCTGCTGGGCGGCGGCGGGAAGCGTGAATAAGAGGGCGGTGAAGGCGAAAATCAGTTTGCGCATAGGCTGATGGTAATGCAGATCAACAGGGCAATTCGTGATGAGCGTCACTTAGTTGAAGGTGCATGTGGGGACGCTGCCGCTGGGGGGCGTGAAACTGGAGTAGGTAATGCCGTTGGTGTTGTTCGTAGCTGTTGTGCCGTCCGGCGTGGGGTACAACCCATTGGTGTTGTACAGGTAGTACGTTCCGTACTGGTTGGGATAGCTGCTGTTGGTGCTGAGCGCGTCAAGGCTGATGTTCGCAAGATAAGCAACTGTCGTGCCGCCGGAGACTCCGTTGAAGTACTCATAGGCGCCGGACTGCGACTGCGTAGAGTAGGCACCGTTGACGATGATGTCGTCCACAATGGGCGCGCTGCCTGATCCGCAGGTGGAGTAATTTTGCGTGAAGGTGATGAGGTGTTTGGCGTTGATGATGCACGTGTTGAGATAGCTGACCTGCTGCACGACCAAACTGCACGGGTTGTCTGTCTTGATGTTGATGGCGTTTGCAGTGCCTGCATTGGCTCCGGGGAAGGTCACGCCGAAGCTGTTGACCATGTTGCCGGTGAACAGGATGTTGCTGATGGTGTTTCCGGTGACACTGCCGATGGAAAGTCCGTGTGAGGCGTAGAACTTGCTGTTCTGCACCGTGACATTGTAGGTGCTGGAGTTGTTGCTCTTGACGGCGATGCCGTCGTCGCCGTCCTCGACGGAGGAGTTGATGACCGAGACGTCTGAGATGCTGTCGATGTCAATGCCGTCGGCGTTGGCGCGGGTACCGGGTGTCTGGATGGTGACGCCCCAGACCGTGACGCCGTCGCCGCCCTGGATGTAGAGATTGGGGTAGATGGACTGCGTAAGGGTGACGTTGTAGACAATCAGGTTGTAGTTGTTGGTGGCCTGAACCAGACGGTTGCTGTGGCTGTTGCTGAGTATGTCTCCCCGTCCATCCACAGTGCCGGGGCCCATCAGACCGGTGTTCGTTCCCGAGATGAGCAGCAATGGATTCGACGACGTGTTGTACGTGTTGCCGTAGAGAGTTACGCCGGAGTCAATGAGCAGCGTCTCGCCAGTGATGGTGAGGCTTTCGGTGTAGAAGGCGACGTTCGTTCCGTTGGCAGCCAACTCAACCGCCTTCCCTGTGTTCTTGCAGGCGGCGTTGTTGAGGGCGTTCTGAATTGCAGTTGTATCGTCAGAGGCGGAACTGGGGGGGGCAGAGCGTGTGACACCGCTACCGTAGGCCTGAGCCGTAACGGTGAGGCAGATTGCAGGTACGACAGGTTGTGTAATGCGTCGACTATCTCCGGTCGCTAAAACGTAGTTGCTGGCGGCGGCGAGCAGGGAAACGGAAAGGTTGGACGGTGCGGCTGTCAGCGCGGGCTGGTAGGGAGACTGCGCTGTAATCAGACCGAAGATGTTGCTGACGTTGCTGGTGGAATTGTTGGACATGTTCAACAGGGCATTGATGGTGTTGGTGGGAGCACTGCCGCTAGAGGTGTAGCTGAACAATTTTCCGCAGTTGGAGCCGTCGCCGGCCGCGCCGCCGTTCGAGTTGACGCAGGCAAATATGGCGTCGGCGATGGTGTAAATCTGCGCGGAGGGGACAAGACTTCCGGCGGCAGGATGAGTTGCTCCTGGGGATGCGCCCGTGGACGTGTTGGCGTACTCAGCGGCCAGAGTGAGATCGCTGGAAAAAGTGGAAGCATTGGCGCTGCTGTAGCCGATGGCCGTGGGGCTGGAGATGAAAGGAGACAGGGCATAGACGGCAGCTACGGTGGTCAGTTCGTTTACCGAAATGAAGGTGGAACTGGTGAGGGTGGAGCAGTTGCCCAAAATTGCCATGAGGGCGATGTTGGTGTTGGTGCCAGCGCCTGCACTGCCGCCGCTGATGAGCAGATATACGGGGGTAGATGTGTAGCCTGTGCAGGAGTATTTGCTGGTGAGGGTGAAGTACCCGTTGGAGTCCGTAGTGACCGAACTGGTCATCAAAGATGTGCTGGCACCGCCGTTGGTGCTGGTGTTGACGGCGTAGAGGACAACGCTGGCGCCTACGATGGGCTGCTGGCCG
>Ga0316219_1000664_pt1 | contig 44072 bp, 36 predicted proteins | sample TBH18003PmetaG_FD_203635 | JGI IMG/M metagenome (GOLD analysis project Ga0316219, IMG submission 203635) | Freshwater microbial communities from Trout Bog Lake, Wisconsin, USA - TBH18003P | ecosystem: Environmental > Aquatic > Freshwater > Lake > Hypolimnion/Profundal zone | place: USA...
GGTGCCAAAAATTTTGCCATCCTTCGCTCAGTCATTGACACTGCCATAAAGAACAACCTGAATCCGCTGCATTCTCTTTCCAAGATTTATGCCGTACCTTTATACGGCTGAACAGTTACCAGTTTTTCATGATCCCTGCCTTAATGCCTTGTTTATCAATGTAAAAAAAATGTTGTATCTTTGCAGCCTTATTAATCCGTGCCCCCGGTCATAGTATTTTTCCCCCCTTAAGAGATTCACACCAAGGACCGGAAAATCCGTTAGCACATAAATTTTTTTTAACATGTTTACATTTGAAGAATTAGGCATCTCCGGGCAATATGTCAGGGCCATACAGGAACTTGGCTTTGAAACTGCGATGCCTGTTCAGGAAAAAGTCATTCCCCTCGTGCTGAACGAGAACAAGGATATGATAGTACTTGCACAGACAGGTACCGGGAAAACCGCAGCATACGGGCTTCCATTGATACAGATGATAGAGCCTCACATCAACCTGCCCCAGGTACTGGTGCTTTGTCCCACCCGTGAACTTTGCATGCAGATCGCCGATGACCTCAACGATTTTGCGAAGTTCAACGACGATCTCACCACTCTCCCGGTTTTCGGGGGCAGCAGCATAGATATGCAGATCAGAGCCCTGAAGAAAGGCATCCAGATCGTGGTGGCCACGCCGGGACGACTGCTCGATCTCATCCGCCGTAAGGCGATAAAATTAACACAGGTAAAGACCATAGTGCTTGATGAAGCAGACGAGATGCTGAACATGGGGTTCAGCGACGACCTCAGGGACATTCTCGAAACCGTTCCACCGGAACGCAGGGCCCTGCTGTTCTCGGCGACTATGCCTTCGGAAGTGGCTTCAATTGCCAGGAAGTATATGAAGGACCCCATTGAGGTGACCATAGGAACCAAGAATTCGGGGGCCGACAATATCAAACACGTGTATTACACGGTTCATGCCAGGGATAAATACCCGGCGCTGAAACGCATCGTTGACTTTTATCCTGCAATTTACGGCATCGTTTTTTGCCGTACACGTAAGGAAACCCAGGAGATTGCCGATAAACTCATTCATGACGGTTACAATGCCGAATCGCTTCATGGCGATCTTTCACAGATACAAAGGGATACGGTGATGAACAAATTCAGGATAGGCCATATCAGGCTGCTGGTCGCTACCGATGTGGCTGCCCGCGGGCTCGACGTGGACAACCTCACACACATCATCAATTATAATCTTCCCGAAGACCTGGATTCCTACACCCACCGCAGCGGACGCACGGGAAGAGCAGGAAGGGCCGGCACTTCCATCATCCTCATCAACCTGAAGGAAAAATACCTGATCAAGAAGATTGAAGCGAAGATCAAAAAGACCTTTATCACCAAACCCGTGCCTACCGGTCGGCAGATCTGTGAAAAACAGCTCTTCAGCATGGTCGACAAGATGGAGAAGGTAGATATTAACAATGAAGAAATCGATACTTACCTTCCCCAGATCTACCGCAAGCTGGAATGGATGGATAAGGACGAGGTCATCAAACGTTTTGTGGCTCTCGAGTTCAACCGCTTTCTTGATTATTACAAGAATGCCGCGGACCTGAATGTGCCTGAAGAAAGCTCAAGGGGCGAAAGGGGCGGTAAAAGCGGGAAGAAAGACTGGAATGACAGGGGGCGCGGACAATCCGACGGCAAGCCCGACTGGAAGGACCGCAAGCGCGGACGCGATGACGGAAAACCCGACTGGAAAGAGCGCAAACATGGACGCGATGATGGCAAGCCTGATTGGAAAGAAAAAAAGTTTGGCCGTAGTGAAGGCAAGCCTGAGTGGAAGGAACGCAAGCACGGCAAAGATGAAGGCAAACCCGAATGGAAGGACAGGGAGCAGGAAGGCGATCAGAACTTTGTAAAGCTGATCATCAATAAAGGCAGGCAGGACGGCTTGTTCGCTGCCGAGCTGATGGAACTGATCAACCGTAACACCCCGGGTAAAAAAGTCAGGCTTGGAAAGATCGAACTGACCAAGAAAGCAGCGATTTTTGAAGTGCCGGGTCCAGAAGCAGCCCCCCTCATCAATGCTTTGAAAGATGCACGTTTTGGCCCCGCCGGTATCAAGATCGATTTTATGAATGAAAAAAAAGGCATTACCAAGAAGTTTTTCAAGAGCTAGGCTTTGACCTCTGTTCTTTTTTCTCAGACAAAATCCTTTTATCATCCAGGCGTTTCTCCCTGGCTGCCCTTGACGGCCTGGTGGGTTTCCTCTTTTTGCGCGGGCTCAGCGCTTTGGTAATAAGGGCGTAAAATTTCTCTATAACGGCTTCCTTGTTTGTAAGTTGGGTCCTCCCGCTCTGTGAGACAAGCCGCAGTTCCCCTGCTTTATTGATCCTGGAACCCAGTTTTTCCATGATCACTTCTTTTTCTTCTGTGGATAGCAGAGCCGAGCCCTCCACACGAAACCTCAGTTCCATTTTCGTGCTGACCTTGTTAACATTTTGTCCGCCCGGCCCGCTGCTGCGGGATGCGGAGAAAACCAGTTCGGGAAGGAAATCCCGGCCTTTGATTACGTCGGCTGACATTGGAAGAATTTGCCGCGAAATTATCATATATTTGTTGAAACGCATTATTCCTGCCTGAGTGATCATCATACTTGATTAAATACCAAGAATATGACTGCAGTCATAAAACTCAATCAAGCTGCCCGGCCTGCATTAATATGCCTCTTCCTCGCAGTGGCTTTCGCACTCTTTTCCCAGCCTGCTCCTGTAAAAACAGCTTCAAAAAGGCCCAAGGTCGGGCTCGTGCTCAGCGGGGGTGGGGCCAAAGGATTTGCCTATGTAGGTCTGCTGAGGGTAATACAGGAAGCAGGGCTGCCCATCGATTATATAGGCGGCTCAAGCATAGGCAGCATCATCGGAGGCTTGTATGCCATAGGTTACCATCCCGATTCGATTGAGAAAATGATACGCGACCAGGACTGGAACAGCCTTCTGAAGGATATCGTCGACCGAAGGTTCATCGCTTACGAGGAAAAGGAATACGGTGAAAATACCGTGGTTAAGCTGCCGATCCGTAATAAGAAGCTGGGGCTTGGCTCTTCGATGTACCAGGGCCAGGAGGTCAACCTCCTGCTGAACAAGTATTTTTCGCCCGCATATAAAACCTATGATTTCAATAAGCTGCAGACTCCTTTCCTCTGCATTGGCACCAACCTGTTCACCGGCGAAGGGGTTGTGCTGAACAAAGGTTACCTGCCTATGGCGATCAGGGCCAGTATGTCAATTCCAGGTTACTTTTCACCTACCGACTACATGGGACTTTATCTTGTGGATGGCGGGGTGGTGAATAACTACCCTGTGAAGGAAGTCAAGGAAATGGGAGCACAGATCATCCTCGGAGGGGATGTGCAGAGCGGGCTATACACTACAAAGGAACAGCTCAGCTCGATAACAGCCATTGCCGACCAGATCACTTCCTATGCCCGTATGAACTCCAACAGGATAGGCGACAGCCTTACCAACATCAAGGTCAGGTTCAAGATGGAATACGGAATGATGGATTTCGAGAAGTATGATTCCATCATCGCTTTCGGCGAAAGGGTGGCCCGTGAGCATTTTGCCGAGATCAAGGCCCTGGCCGATTCCCTGAATGCCATTGAATACAGGCCTTTGAAGAAGTTCCTGGCCAGACCTCTCGATTCGGTGTTTGTCGACAGTCTAATCATCAGGGGTAACAAACACCTTGGCTATGCCTATTTTGCCAGCTTACTCAAACATAAGAAGAACACGAAGGTTGCCATTAAAGATCTTCAGAACAACATCCGCAAACTCTACGGTTCGGGCTATTTTGAACATGTCTTTTACAGTTTCGAGCAGACTAACGGAAAGAGCAACCTGGTGATAGAAGCTCTTGAAAGCGGACCGGGCTCGTTAGGGGCAAGCGTACATTTCGATAATGATTACAATGTAGGATTAATACTGAGCGGCACTTTCAGGAATGTTCTGGGCAGGAATTCCAAACTCTTTGCGGATCTGAATATCGGTATGGCCCCTAGGTTGAGAGTAGTTTACCTGCTTGGCTTTGGAGGCAAAGCGGCAGTGGGGCTTGGCACCGACTTCTACGAATTCAAATTCGGGGATTATGAAGGCCCCGACAGGATCAACCAGCTTGATTTCACCAATTACAAAGCAAGCCTGTTTTTTCAGTATACCTTTAAAAACATGGTTAACCTGAAAGCCGGGTTCGATTATGAGTATTTCAGGTTTCAGCAGGATGTTGATGTGGATACCGCCCTGGTTCGCTTTGATAATTTCCAGAGTTACGGAACCATATACTTTTCGGTTAATGCCGACTCCCGTGACCGTTCGTATTTTCCAAGGCGGGGTGTTAAGGTGACACTCAGGGGTGAATACGTGATGCCCCTTTCAAATGACTGGTCAAAAGAACTCTTTGCCAATGCCGGTGTGTTTTACCTGAAATATGAACACAACATTCCTTTGTCGGGAAAATTCACCCTGCAGCCCGGCCTTTTTGCAGGAGCTGCGGTATGGGAAAACAACCAGCCTCCTCTTCAGCATATTTTTGGTGTAGGCGGATTATGTTCTGAAAATTATATAGATCAGTACGTGGGTTTCGCCGGTGCACAGTTCATTCAGAAATTCGGTTATTATTCAGCCATTGTAAGGATGAAGCTGCAGTATAATGTATTTCAGAACCTTTACGTGACAGCCAGGGGAGACCTGGGCACCGATGAGCTGAAGTTCGAAAAAGTATTCCAGCCCGAGAGTCTGATGTGCGGCTATGGGCTCACCGCAGGCTACAACAGTATCATAGGCCCTGTTGAACTTACCCTGATGGGATCGAACCTGAACCCGCAACCCATGGTGTTCGTGAATATAGGATACAATTTTTAATTACGATTAGACGAGTTACGATTTACGAGTTAAAAACATTAATCATCAATCGTAAATCATAAAATTCATTCTGAACTCGTAAATCATCCAATCGTAAATTCTGTCTACCTTTGCACCCCGCTTAATCAGCGATCACTATGTCCACTCTGCTGCAGGTTGAGAATCTGACCCGTCATTTCGGGGAGAAGGTGCTGTTCGAGAATATCAGCTTCTCGATCAACCAGTACCAGAAGGTAGCCCTGATAGCAGGCAACGGGGCGGGCAAGACCTCGCTTCTCAGCATAATCAACGGGATAGAACCTTCCGACGGGGGAAGTGTAAGCCTGTTCAACCAGGCCAGCATGGCTTACCTGAAGCAGGAACCCGAACTTAATGAGAATCTTACCGTCTTCGACGAGGTATATACCACCTCAAACAATATCCTGCAAACCATTCATGATTACGAGGAGGCCTTGGAATCGCCGGATAAGAACCTTCTTTCAAAAGCCATCGAGAGGATGGATGCCATCAACGGCTGGGATTATGAGAACAGGATCAAGCAGGTGCTCTCACGACTCAGCCTTGGCGAAATGCATAAGCCTGTTTCGGCTTTGTCGGGCGGGCAGAAGAAGCGGCTTGCCCTTGCAAAGACCCTGATCACCGAGCCTGATTTCCTGATCCTGGACGAACCTACCAACCATCTCGATATCGACATGATCGAATGGCTTGAGGAGTATCTTACGCGAAACCAGGTTACTTTGCTGATGGTCACCCACGACAGGTATTTCCTCAATAATGTATGCGATGAGATACTGGAGATGGAAAACGGCAGGCTGTTCAGGCATAAGGGCAATTATGAATATTTCCTTGAGAAATCCCAGGAACGAAGGGATAATGAGACCCAGGAGACAGAGAAAGCCAGGAACATACTTCGCACCGAAGCCGAATGGATGAGAAGGATGCCAAAGGCCCGCACCACCAAATCCAAGGCCCGTATCGAGTCGTTCTACGAGATAAAGGAAAAAGCCGCAGGCATCAGCACCGAACGGGGGATGACCCTGAGCATGGAAGGGGAGCGCATGGGGCATAAGATCCTTGAAATGCATGACGTGAATTTTTCCTGGGGCAAGCTGCCCATACTTGAGCATTTCGGGTATATCTTTAAACGTGGAGAGAAGGTCGGCATAATAGGCAGGAATGGTTCGGGGAAATCCACTTTCCTTGACCTTGTCACCTCGGGCATCCGGCCTCAGAAGGGCAGGGTGGAAACCGGGGCCACCATTAAATTCGGGCATTACCGTCAGGACGGGATTGTGTTTGACGGACAGACCAGGGTAATCGACGTGGTGAAAGCCATAGCCGACGTGGTCCAGCTCAGCAACGGGGAAAAGGTCACGGCAGCGCATTTCCTGAATTATTTCATGTTCCCGTACCCTATGCACCAGCAGTATGTTTACAAACTCAGCGGGGGTGAAAAACGAAGGCTTTACCTGGTGACGGTACTGATGCAGAACCCCAACTTCCTGATCCTTGACGAGCCTACCAACGACCTGGATATCCTCACCCTTAACATCCTCGAAAATTACCTGGCATCGTTCAAGGGTTGTGTGCTGGTGGTAACTCATGACCGCTTCTTCCTCGATAAAATCGTGGACCATCTTTTCGTTTTTGAAGGCAATGCAGTAGTCAAAGATTTCCCGGGGAATTACAGCCAGTACAGGGACTATGCCGATGCAAGGAAACGCCAGGCCGCACTTGCCAGGGCGGGCGCACTCAGGGAAGCCGCTCCCTCATCCGCAGTCATCAAACCAAAAAAACCAGGGCTCAGTTATAAGGAGAAAACTGAGTTTGAAGCCCTGGAAAAGGAAATCCTGGAACTGGAAACCGAAAAACAGGAACTCGAATCTGCACTTGGCTCGGGAATGCTGAACCAGCAGGAGCTTAGCAAAAAATCAGAAAGGTTCTCCCTGCTTCTTAACGAGATCGACAGCAAAACAGAACGCTGGATGGAACTAAGCGAAAAGAATGTAACCTGATCAGGAACAGGCCAGGGCCATTAATCAAGGATCACTTTACCCGAAGTCACCATTTGCCCGTGATCAAGGATCTGCAACAGGTACATGCCTGGCGCCAGTGAAGAAGGCAGTTGCAGGGGCTCCCCTCCGTGGTAATCGAAATGCAGCACGCCCTGTCCGCTTACATTAAGCAGGATGACCGTATAATCCCTGCCCGGAATAAGGTTGGGGCAGTGAATCGTTTCGCCCTGGTGCAGTGGATTTGCGAAGGTACAAACTGATGAAAGTCCAGGCTTTTCTTTTATCCCGGTATAAACTGAAAAGAAATTCTCAAGCTTGAAATAATTGACCCAGGCTGATGAGCCGGCATCCCAGTTCTGGTCGAGCTGTATGGTATTGTTACCGTTGATATCATAAGTGTACTGCCTTCTTGCCGTGATGTCCCAGGCGAGGGTTGCAAGATTGAGGTCGTAATGATCGTATTCGGTGCACTGGCTTGCAGTATTATAAAAGTAAGTATAACGGTATCCGAAAGTATAGGTGTAGTTTGTATGATCGAGAGTCTTTGAATAATACTCTGCCTGGTAACCGGTTGAGTCTGTCAGTGAATACCAGGTATCCATCCAGGTATTGTTCAGGGGGTTCCATTCCCATTGGGAGTATTCTTTCGGGAAATTGTTCGTATAATAGTTGAACTGGGCTTTTCCCGCGTTGACCCAGGTTGACACAACCGTGTCCCAGCTCTGTGCAAGCCTTTCAATGAGCTGGTTCCCGGTATTATACTGGTATGAGACCTGTGATTTGTTCCTCCAGGATGAGGTGGCTGCAATCCATTGCTGCTGAAGGTCTATCATGATCACTCCCAAAGCATTGTTGGTGTAAATGTCCTGGATGGAATTAATCCATTGGGATGCTGAGGCGTTCCAGGCGTATTCAGTGAACCCGGTGGCATACCCGCTGGCGTCGTATGAAAAATCCATTTTCAGCTGGTTGAGCCAGTCGTTTGTACCGCTGTTCCACTGCTGGACTAAATATTCCGTATTTTTATTTGAAGCATTGTAAGTGTACAACTGGTTCATAGTATTTTTCCATGCTCCTGATGCCGTATCAAGTGCCTGGTTGATGATCTGTGACATCATGCCCGATGAATTATAATAATCGAGGCTCATATATCCACCGCTGAATATATTGGTATTGGGGTCATAATATTTGCTGAAGGAAGTATCGGTCCTGCCCTGGTCGTTGAAATGGGTATAACTTGTGAGGACCCAGTAAGATCCGGTTGGGTACCATGTTTGGGTGCTCATGGAGTTAAGGCCTCCGCTACCGGTATATAGTGTGACATACCTTGTTGAATTCTGCCAGATTCCAAGTGTTGAGTTCCAGGTAAGGTAGAGGTCCTGGGTCCTTTGGAAACTGCTGTTGTACTGGAAAAATTCCCTTTGGAACAGGTTCCATTGCTGGGTCGGTGTAAGCCATTGGGAGTACCAGGAAGAGTCGAGCATCCAGGCCCCGCTTTTAAGCTTCAGGTTTTCCATTTGCGCGGCTGACCTTGGGTTGGTGAGATGCATGACTCTTTCCTTCGGGAAGAGTGCTTCATCCTGGGCGGAAGCCGTCCATATACAAAGGAAAAACACTAACGAAAAGAAAACTATCTTTTTCATGTTTCAGCGATTAGCCGAACAAAGATAAGATAAACAGGCGTTAAGGTTTACCGGTTTCGGTATTTTCTGCGGATGAGTTTGTTTTTTGCTTCCTGAGGAACTTCGTGAAATACAGGGAACTCCCGAAAAGAACAATGGCAAGGAACAGGAAGGCGATCACCCGGTAGCCGGTTTCCATATGTGCAAGATCAACCGTAAACAGGTAGACTGCGGTGACCAGCAGCATGAAGATCGCCATCCAGCGGTACTTCCTGTTCTTCAGGATCAGGCTGAGAAGAAAATACAATATGGATGCTCCCGTCCAGGCAGGGGTGACATACTGAGAAGGAACGGCCCTGTATAATGCAAACGCGAAAGTGAAGAACAGGCAAACCAGGTAGATCGTCCTGAAATTTTCGGTTTTCAATTCAAGGCGCATTTTCTGCCAGTTGATAATTCTTGCTGTAAGAAAAGCGGAGACAGCAAATGTAAAGTTGACCGAATCGAGATAAGTTCCCGAAACCATGTAAACCAGGAGCATGCTTACAAACAGAATGGTGTTGACCACCACGATGAACTGGCTGCGGAACCAGAGGGCCCATGAAACTACCAGCACGCTTTGAAGCGAGAGGAAGAAATAAGCGCCGGGAAGTCCGGTATAGCCATAAACGGCTGCACTGAGGGCGAGGAAACTGAAGATTGCATAAAAGGCCGAATCGAACACCCTTTCGGTCCTGAACTTGAGGAAAATCGAATAAGCGAGGCAGGCAACGAAGACTCCTGCAAAGATGCCGCTGAATGTTTTCATATAGAACAACAGGACTTCCAGTAGAAGGACAAGGAAAAAAAATATCCCGTTGACCATGATGGATGAAGTGAATACACCGGGTTTAAAGCGTCCGTTTGGCTTCACCAGGGCTGCCATCGAGAATATTACCCCGTATGAAAACAGGTATACCAGGTTGAACTGGGGGGCCGATAGCCCGCCGATCGGGTACCCCATAACCGGGTTGCCCATCAGCCAGATGATATGCGACAGGTATATGGTTATAATGGCAAAGATCATTTGCCTCCACCATCCGTAACTGTAAAAGAACCAGAGGGAGATTGCCGCTGCAAGGGTAAGAAGGGGTAATGATTCATGTGTTGTATCGCAGAATGCGGATGTAGCCTGTACCAGGAAAATGGCGATGGCGGCTACAAGCTGGGAATTCAGTTTGACGGCCCGGTAAAGCTGGAACCCGATAACCACGAGCAGGAGCAGGACCACCACCTCTTTGAAAGGGATGGCGGGCGGGCTGCTGAAGAAATACAGTCTCATGGTCACATAATATAACAGCAGGTGGGTTCCGATATTGAGCATGTATGCCAGGTGCTCATGGGTGTTTTTAAGGTACCTCGATAAAGTGTAAACCAGGCCTACTGCCAGGTACCCGGCGAGGCTGGTAATGTATGCGTTCGTTTGCTTTTGTATGAACATCATCAGGAAGCCGATCCCGAACATCAGCACCACGATTCCGACCCATGAAAGGCCGTATTCGAGGATGTTGGATTCAATGGTGGTTTCGTCCACCGCTACCGTTTCACCCCCGGAGATACCGGCGTTTTCAATTCTTTCTATGAATTGTTGCTGCCGGGAACCTGAACTGACTTTATTCTCGAGTGACGAGAGCCTTTCTTCAAGAAGTGCAAGGCGCTCGGAAATTTTTACAAAATCCTGATTTTCCATTTGTTCATTTTTGGACATAGTTCTACCTCCCAATGCGTCAGTTCAGGTTCCCGGGCAACAGCCGGGCCGGCAGTTTATTTTAGTTTCCTGAGATAACTTACAATAGCCCAGCGTTCGCTGTCTTCGGAAATGGTTTTACCGAAAGCAGGCATTTTGTCTCTTCCTGTTGTGAGCTTGTAAAAGATCTCACCGTCGGTCTGTGACTGGAACTCCTTTGACGTGAAATCACCGCAGGAAGCGCCAAGTGTTGCTGCCTTGGGTCCGTCACCCAAACCATCCTTGCCATGGCATGATTTGCAATGTTTTGCGAAAAGGTCTTTGCCTGTGGCAACGTCGGTACTGGGATTTTTCATGGTCTTGTATTTGTCGGGTGCAACCCATTTTGCGGGTTTCTGGGCGAGGCCCATGAGACAAATGGCATTTAACATTAATAAAATTGCAAGCAGACGGCTTACATTCATCATTTTCATAATTACCTCCTGATTTTAATTGAGTTTATATTAATTGTTGTTAAGCTGGATGCGTGGTTAATGGCATGAATATTTATTGAGATCCGGCTCAGGACTTTTCTTCCTTCATGGCTTTGGCGCCGAGATATCTGATCCTGAAAATGGTAAAGATGGCATAGGAAAAATGAAACCATACCAGTGAAAGCAGGACGATCAGAGTATAGACCATCCAGAGCGGGGCGTTGGTGTCGCCCAGCCCTCGTTTGATGATCACCATCGGAGCGAGTGGTTTTCCCCAGGCCATGCTTCCGCTGATTTCGGCGTTACCGTATTTCTCGTTATCCTCGAATTTTGCTACAATCGGGAGGTTCCCGAGAGAGTCCCCCGGAAGGGTGACGGGAAAGTCCAGGTCGGCATGCCCTGCTTTCACAGGCTGTTCGCCGATTTTCAAGGATGAAAAAGTGCGCGGCACATAAAAAATGGCGGTTGATCCTTCAATGGGAACTGAATCGCCTTTCGCTGTAATTTCCACTGCACAAAGGTTGATCAGCTTTGTGCTGTCTTTCTGTGAGAAAGTGATCTTCATGAACACATCCATTATATCGGCAGATGATTCGGAAGCCTGGTAATCCTTGTTCCCTGCGTATGATGCGGAGTAGCTGTATTTCCCTTCCTTGTTCCTGGGCGCATCAAGCTTTGCGGGCAATGTGAACGTTGCTTTGCCTGCTTCATCGGTCGATGCTTTGCCAAGTGAAACTTTGTCCTTTTCACCCTGGACGAAAAAATTCACCTCCATTCCTTCGAGGGGAATGGTTTGGTCGTCCTTTTTACTGGTGAGTTTTACATTGAGCATTCTGGTCCCCGACTGGTTGAGGAACTCCAGTTTGAGCCTTGACCTTACAGGGTCCTCGGCATGGGCGGCCACTGAAGTGGAAAAAAACAGGAGGATCAGTATGCCTGCAGCTACCGCCTTGTCTTTCCTGGTCTTCTTTTCCATGCGGCGTAGTATCCTTTCCTTTGCCTGTTTCCGTAATTTGAAATAATCCCTTTCGTCGGCAGTCGGAACTCTTACCACAGGAACGATGGGGAGGAATTTCGAAAAGAGAAAGAAAAGGAGTAACCAGAGGGCGATGCCCATCGCGGTTGCCGACCATTCCACCCAGGTAGGGGAATAACTTGCAAACTCGGGCCTCAGGTCATGCAATGGCAGAAGCGGGGTCTCAAGGGTGGGGATGATGATGAGATAACGTTTTACCCATAGGGCGGTTACCGCGACCAGGGCAGCGAACACAATGGTATTGATGCTCCTTAAGCGGGGCAGGGCGATAATGATAATGGGAAGAAGCACCCCGATAAATGCTGAGAAGAAGAACCACCACCAGTAGGTCGAAGTGTCGAATAGCCGGTAGAGCACTTCCATATCCCATTTCACGCTGCCGTACCAGTTGGTGAGGTATTCGCTGAAAGTGAAATACCCGTAAAGGGCTCCCAGGATCATCAGCAGGATGCCAAGGTAGGTAAAGTGGTTCTTGGTGATATGGGCTTCAAGATGGTAGAGCTTGCGGAACGCGAACATAACGAGAATAAGAACACCGGTCCCGGAGTAGATTGCCGCCAGGACAAAGTACGGAGCGAAGATCGTACTGTGCCAGCCCGGTCTCAGTGTCATGCCGAAGATCCATGCAAGGACGGAGTGCACCAAAATGGCCAGGGGGATGATCACGATCGAGATCAGGTCGATGAGCCGGTTGAGGAGTTCCCGCTGTTTGGGCGTATCCTGGTAATTGGCCGACATGAATTTATAGATCTTGTTGCGCCATTTTGCAATGCCTACCGGATGATCACGCATGAAAGCGAGGTCACGCACACAAGCCAGGTAAAGGAAAATGAAACTGCCGATGAGATACGTTGAAATTGCAAACACATCCCAGACAATAGGCGACTGTATCCTTCCGTAGACAAGGATATGCCATACCCTTTCAAGCCTTCCCATGCTGAGGAAAATATAACTCGGACCGATCATGGTCGATACGACAGTGATCGTTTCGGCCATTCGGAGTATGGGATGTCTCCACTCGACCCTGAGCAGGTGCAGTATCCCTGAAATAAGGGCGCCTGCATAACTGATCCCGATAAAGAAAATGAAATTGGCGTCGTAAATTCCCCATATCACATAATCGCGCATCCCGGTCTCGATCTGGCCTATGGTTAATTGCTTGTACAAAGCATAAACACCCCACAGTATGATAAGTACCATGGTAGTGATGAAGATATAGCCGTACTTGCCGATAGACTCAAGCTGGGGCTTGAATTCCTCGTAATTTCTGTATGTTTTACTGTTGTATTCCATGCTGTATGGTTTTATTCGGATATACTGGCTTCTTTCTTGTATAAATCAATTTCCTCGGGTTTCAGATCCTGGAATCCCACTTTATAATCAAAGAGACGATTAACAGGAGGGAGGTAGTATACGCCGGGTTCGGTTCCAAGCTCTTCCATATAGCGGTATGCCGACCTTTGCTGCACAAGCTCGCTGAACCTTACTGTTTCAGTGCCGTTGGTAACGGTATCTTCGTTTTTGTCGCCATAGAAATATACCCCGTTCGGACAGGAGGTTACGCAGGAAGGAAGCTTGCCCTGGCGTACCATATCGGGACAGAAGTCGCATTTGCCCACCGTGCCGACTTTCTGGGGCCAGCTCGTTTCGGGCGAATATTTCTTTCCATCGGGAAGCGCAGCCTGTTCGGGCTTTCCCCAGTTGAATACTCTCGAAGAATAGGGACATGCCGCCATGCAGAATTTACATCCTATGCAACGGTCGTTGTCGATGAGCACGATCCCGTCGGTGCGCTTGAAAGTGGCTCCGACCGGGCAAACCTTCACACAGGGAGGATTGTTGCACTGGAAACAGGGCTTGGGGAACCAGTAGGGGGATGTGTCCTTGCTGTCCCTGAGGAGGAAGAACTTAATCCACTGGATGTCCTGGGGAAGATGATGCATGCTCTGGCATCCTTCAAGGCATTTCCTGGCATTACGGCAGCGTGCAAGATCCACCACCATGACCATTTTCTTGTTGGGAATACCCTGGCGGGCTTCCTTTCCTGTTGCAGGACAGGAATGGCAATGACCTTTATCGACCTCCACAAGGCTGCCGTCGGGAGATAAAAGTTTCACTTTTTCCCCGGTTTCCTTAGAGGTTGTTTCAGGGTTTGAAACTGCAGATAAAACTTTTCCGCCTCCCCCGATCAGGGCAGTGGCGCCTGCTGCCAGGCCCAGTCTCAGAAACTTTCTTCTGGAAGAGTTGTTGTCTTTATTATCCATTCATTGCAGAAATTAATTACAACCTGATTGAACTAAAATTTTGAATTTAACATCAGAAATCCCGTGAAAATCTACAGGGAATAACATTGGAATGCAAAGCTATAAGTACAATCAATTGTATCTTATGGTGAAGGAGCGATATGTAAGTGAATAAATTTGGTTTTATTCCCTCGTTAAACAGGCCATATAGCTTCGGAACGATTGACATATATCAATATTTATTACTTTTGCGATTATGTTGGAATATCTCGAAAGATCGACGAGGAGCTGTGTAAACTGTTCATGCAGATCAGATCTCTTCGGTTTTCTGAACCATGAAGAGCTCGAACTGGTTGATAACAACAGGCTGAATGTGGTTTTCAAGCCGGGAGAAACCATCCGAAAGCAGGGTACCCAGATGACCCACGTACTGTCCCTTAACTCGGGCATGGCCAAGCTTTACCTTGAAGGAATAGAGAACAGGAATTCCATCCTCCGCATCGTAAGGCCTACCCAGTTTATTGGGGGGCCCGGAATATACCTCGACCAGATGCACCATTACACGGTTGTGGCTATGATGGAATCATCGGTTTGCTTCATCGAACTGAACACCATAAAAGAGTTGTTCCGCCGGAACCACGGTTTTGCCGAGGAGTTCATGAAAGACTTCAGCCGTAATACTCTTAATGTTTATAACCGCCTGATCTATCTTACCCAGAAACAGATGCCGGGCAGGATGGCCGATTCTCTGCTTTACCTGTTTGAGGACATTTTCAAATCGGATCATTTTCCAATGCTGCTGACTAAGCAGGACCTGGCCGATCTTTCGGCCATGTCGAGAGACAGCGCTATTAAAATACTCAGGTCATTTGAGCAAGAAGGCATTATCCGCTTCAGTGACAAAGAGCTTTTGCTTACCGACCACGATGCCCTGAAAAGGATAAGCCGCATCGGTTAAACCGGAATTTCGTATGTTTGGCTTCAGAAATGAAGGCTTTTAAAAGTAACGGCACTGACAGACTGCTGATCTGCCTGATCCTTATCATCGGCGCGGTTCTAAGGTTTTACAACTATGCTGATATCCCGTTCACCCACGACGAATTCAGCGCCGTTTTCCGCACCCAGTTCAGTAATTTTCACGACCTCATCACTAAGGGTGTTCTTGTTGACACTCATCCCGCAGGGGTACAGGTGTTCCTGTTTTACTGGGTAAAGCTTTTCGGGATCTCAGAGCCCCTCATAAAGCTTCCTTTCACACTTTTCAGCCTGGCTTCGGTTTACCTCTTGTATTCCATAGCTCGGAAATGGTTCACTTCCACTACCGGGCTCATTGCCGCGTCCTTCCTGGCTTTCCTTCAGTATCCCGTAATGTACGGGCAAATCGCCAGGCCTTATGCCAGCGGCCTTTTCCTGGTCCTGCTAATGGTGTGGTTCTGGACAAACCTGATGCTGACACCCGGCAAGCGTTTTTACCTGAACCTTTGTGGGTACGTGCTTGCTTCGGCCCTTTGTGCCTACAATCATCATTTTTCTTTGCTTTTTGTCGGCGTGGCCGGATTGACGGGCGTTTTCATCATCCGGCGCCCTTACCGGCCTGCGTTCATCCTGTCATGGGCCGCGATATTCCTGCTATACCTTCCCCACCTGAATATCTTCTTCAGCCAGCTTAAACAGGGAGGAATAGGAGGCTGGTTAAGCAGGCCGCGCCCCGATTTTATTTTCGATTACCTGGCCTATGCCTTCCAGTTTTCCTGGTATGTTCTTGCCCTCATCGTAATCCTGGTAATCCTGTCACTCCTTTGGAGAACAAAAGAAAAGCCCGTAAACTACCGCCTGGTGCTGGTTTCCTTTTTATGGTTTTTCATCCCCCTGCTTATCGGTTTCCTTTATTCCTTCTATATAAACCCGGTGCTTCAGTATTCGGTGCTTCTGTTTTCTTTTCCTTTCATGTTGCTGCTGATGTTCTTTTACGCGGATGCCGGCAGGGCCTGGCAAAAATGCATTCTGGTCGCGCTGCCCGCCCTGGTGGTAATTCCATCTCTCATCGTGGAACGAATGCATTACAATTTATTCTATCATTCGCAATACCGGGAGATCATCATAGGATCAAAAAAGAGGCAGAAAAACTTGGTCGGTCAAACTGTTTTATCCTTATCGATTCGCACCGGCGTTTTACTGATTATTACCTTGGAAAGCCGGGGATGAAAGGATTCACTGTTAATTATACCCATGATATTTTCGATCCTCCTGTCCTGGGCAGCATCCTTGATACCTGCAAATCCAGGTATTTTATTTACGGCTGCATTTCGAATTCGACATGGGAGGACTATGCCATGATCCATTCAACATACCCATTTGTCCTCAGCCATAAATGCTTCAACGAGGGTGATATTTATGTGTTTTCAAGGGACAGCGCCAGGTCCTTTGAAGATTATTATTTTTCTTCGTTTGCCGATTTGGATTCGAACAGTTCAGGCTGGGAGAATTTCCACCTGGCCGGCACATGGTTCGCCGGAGAGGACCTGCAAACCCCTGTCTATTGTATGGACAGCGGATTGCAGTTCAGCCCGATCTTCAGAGGGCCGCTCAGGGACATCAGCCGTCATAAAAATGATAATATTGACCTTTGCGCCGAAGTTGAAACCTTTGAAGGCTTTTCGGAAGCTTACCTGCAGCTGGGGATCTATCAGAACCAGGAATTGCTGAGGTTCCAGTCGACGACCATTAAAGGCATACAGCCGGGTGAATACCGCAGGATATTTTGTTCATGCCGCCTTGCAGATATTGAGTGGAGGCATCATTCACTCTCTGCTCAGGGATTTATCTGGAACCCGAAAAAGCAGGAGCTCCTGATCAGAGCGATGTCGTTCAGGATACGGCATGGCAACCCGGTTTTATACGGGCTTTACAGGAGGATAGAAAAGGAAAAAAGGGGAACTTTCTCGGCCGGGATGCGTGGCGGGAAGAACTGATACAAAAGACATGCCGGGAAAAAGGAAATCAGCCCTCATCAGTAAATCGATCCATGTAAAAAACATGGTTTGCAACTGCTGTATCCACCTGCTCAGGAAGGAGCTGGCAATAGACGGCATTACGGTACACGACATCAGGCTCGGCTGCCTGAAGTTTTCATATGATCCTAAAATAATTTCGCTGAAAATCATTCATGGCATACTTGAACAGTATGGGTTTGAGATCATCATTGACAAGGAGAAGATCCTTGTTGAACAGATCAGGCAGGCGATGATAGACCTTATCCATAATTCAACCTATAATGCCATGGTAAGGAACTCCGATTACCTTGTCGAACGTTTCGGAATGTCTTATCCCTATATTTCATCTTTGTTTTCAAATCATGAGAAGATCACCCTGGAAAAATTCACCATTTTGCACAAGATCGAAAAGGTGAAGGAGCTGATAGGATACGGAGAGCTGACCCTGAGCGAGATCGCTTATATGATGGGTTACAGCAGTGTGCAGTACCTGAGTACGCAGTTCAAATCGGTCACCGGTGTGTCGGTCACAGATTATAAGTCGGATCTCAACCGTGAACCGTGACTGGTGACTGGCGATCTGTAATCCGGTTCACGGTTCACGATTAAAATCTTATACAACATTATAAAAATTCCATAATGCCGGGGCCGGTTGAAGCGTTTAATATTGCAACCTGATAAAACCCAGCGTATGAAACTGAAAAAGAATGTTGCAGTCAGTGAGGCCGGACTGCTCTTTAACCCGGTAACCGGCGAATCCTTTTCGGTAAACCCTATAGGTACCGAAATACTGAACCTGCTTCGCGAAGAAAAGTCCGACACCGAGATACAGGCAGAGATTCTGTCGAAGTACAGTACCGACAAGGCTTCGTTTGAAAGGGATTACCATGACTTCATCGGTGAACTCTCACACAATAATCTCCTGGAAGGCCATGAAAAAACCAAAGCTTAAAATAGGCGTTACCGGCCTGAATGCCATCGACAGCCCCGGACCCGGGGTGTCGGTGATAAGGGCCCTGAGGGAAGCTGCATCCTTTGATACGAAGATCATCGGCTTATCATACGAATCGCTGGAGCCTGGTATTTATATGCATGACCTGGTCGACCGCACGTATTCCATCCCTTATCCCGGGGCCGGGACTGAAACCTTGCTGGAAAGGCTTGAATACATCCAGGAGAAGGAGAAGCTCGATGTGATCATCCCGAACTTTGATGCAGAACTTTATCCCTTCATCAAGCTTGAGAGCAAACTTAAAGCAATGGGAATCCATATGTTCCTTCCCACCCTGCATCAGTTCGAGGAAAGGCATAAGGTCAACCTGAATGATTTTGGAAAAAAATATGGAATAAAGGTCCCTAAGAGCAAGGTTCTTTATGATATGAACACGGTGCACAGCCTTCTTTCGGAATTTTCCTTCCCCATGATCGTGAAAGGCAAGTTCTATGATGCTTCCATTGCTTACAGTATCGAGCAGGTGAAGACCTGTTTCAACAAGATCAGCGCCAAATGGGGGCTTCCCATTATCATACAGGAATTCGTCCACGGTACGGAATTCAATGTGACAGGCCTGGGTGACGGCAAAGGGAAGACCATTGCCGCGGTGCCCATGCGCAAGCAATACATTACCGACAAGGGCAAGGCCTGGGGAGGGATCAGCATTGCAGATGAGAAGATGCTTGAAATGACCCGCAAGTTCCTCAGGAATACGAAATGGAGGGGAGGTTTCGAACTGGAACTGATGAAGAATAAAGACGGCGAGCTTTACCTGCTTGAGATCAATCCCCGCCTGCCGGCCTGGATATACCTTGCAGTTGGCGTGGGGCAGAACATCCCCGAAGCCCTGGTGCATCTTGCCATGGGAAATCCTGTCAAGCCCTTTAAAGATTATTCTGTAGGGAAAATGTTTGTAAGGTATTCCTGGGATATGATTGTTGACAGGGAGGAATTTGAGCAAATCAGTATATATGGAGAATTATAAGTAAGTAGTGAAGTAGCGAAATAAATTTATAGGTATAGGCGCTTAGGTATCCCGAATTTTGACACCTTCGAACCATGATCTTTATTTCGAAAAGGTGGAATTTATTACAACCAAATTATAATCAATAACGATCAATAACAAAAGATGAAAGCACTTAGATTATTATTATCGGCCTTGCTTTTAATAGCCTCGATCGCCTCTTTCGCTCAGCCGGACACATGTAAAATCGGGATGTTTATTAACTCGATCTATGATATAAATATTGGCGAAAAATGCTTCACTTCAAATTTCTGGATTTGGATGCTTTATAAAGACAGTACGTGGGATTTTAAGGATGACATAGAGTTCATGTCGACACAAAAAACAGAATTGTTGCAATTTACTTTGGAAAAAAAGAAAGGACTTATCTGGAACACGCAAAAATGGAGAAATGTAGTCATGAAAGATTGGGATATCAGGAATTTTCCATTTGATAAACAAGTGCTCACAATGCACATTGAATCAGCGAATTTGGATACCAGCAAGCTGATTTTTTTACCTGACAAGAAACACTCAACAATTGATCCCGCTTTTTACAATAATGAATGGAGAATTACAAATTTCGAAATATCTTCACACATTGATGATTATTCTACCACATTTGGTGATCCGACATTAAAAAGAGGCAGTTCCTATTCATCCATCCGGGTAGATATTACCATCAAAAGGTCCCATCACTGGATGCTGTTCTTCAAAATGTTTTCCGGGGTGATCATTGCATTTTTGGTCGGGATGTGCTGTTTCCTGATCGACGTGAGGCAGACCAGTCCGCGGTTCGCCATCGCAGTCGGAGCACTCTGGGCGGCGGTTGCCAGCAAGTTCACACTTGATTCGAGGGTGCCTGACCGGATCACTTTTGGTCTTATCGACAGCATACACATCCTTACTTTCTTTATGATCTTTCTTGCCATTATGCTTTCAGCGATTTTCTTTAAAGAAACTCATAGCAGTACAAGCAAAACTTTTGTTTACAGCCGGAAAGCTGACCTCATCGCATGGGGTTCATTCATGGTTATCTATTTTATTGTCGTTTCCCTGCTTGTTAGTCACGCCGTTTATTCAAATTGATATCAAACATAATATTTACCTGGAAAATACGCACATATTTACCCGCAGTATACGTTGTAATGTAAAGAAAGATTGCAGGGTTATCTTGATGAATACCATAATAGAAAAGTTAAAAAGGAGACAACAAAAATTTCGCTTTTCGCCTTTATAAAGCATCACAAAAAACATAACGATTATAATACACAGCAATATGACCAAGCAACGATATGAACGCCCGGTAATAAAGAAACTGGAAACCGGGATGCCGAACAAATTCGGCACAAGGACCGAATACCAGCCAATGACCCATATCGACGGAAATTCCGTCGATAAACTAATGAAAGATTACGGCTCACCCCTGTTCGTGATTTCCGAAAAAACCATTCGTAAAACGGTTCAGAAGGTAAAAAAGGCTTTCAGGACGAGGTATCCCAGGGTTCAGTTCGCCTGGTCCTACAAGACCAATTACCTGAATTCCATCTGCAGCATCTTCCACCAGGAAGGATCCTGGGCCGAAGTAGTTTCGGGTTTTGAATACGATAAGGCCATCAGCCTTGGAGTGGACGGCAAAAAGATCATCTTCAACGGTCCTGAAAAAAGTGAGGAGGATCTCACCAAAGCCATTAAGAACGACTCCCTCATCCACATAGATCATCTTGATGAACTGTATACCATCTCTGAATTAGCCGAAAAGCTGAAAGCACGTCCCAGGGTGGCCATAAGGGTTAATATGGATACAGGTGTATATCCTATATGGGACCGCTTCGGGTTCAATTACGAGAACGGGCAGGCATGGGATGCCATTAACAAAATCATGCATTCGGAAACTTTGGAACTGGTAGGTTTGCATTGCCATATAGGTACGTTCATGCTTGCTCCTTCGGCCTATGGTGTTGCTGCGACAAAGCTTGCCGAACTGGCGCTTTCAATTGAAAAGAAATACAAGCACGAGATCAGATACATTGACCTCGGCGGAGGCTTTGCTTCAAAGAATACCCTGAAAGGGTCTTACCTGCCGGGATCTGATACCAACCCCGGCTTTGATGATTTTGCCGAAGCCATATCCTCGGCCCTGCTCAACAGCAACTTCCGGCAGGAGAAACTTCCTTTACTTATTCTTGAAACCGGGCGTGCACTAATAGATGAAGCCGGCTACCTTCTTGGTTCCGTAATTTCGAACAAACGCTCCAGCACCGGCCGCCGCAACACCATCCTGGATATTGGCGTGAACATACTGTTCACCTCGTTTTGGTACGATCATAAGATCACTCCGGCCCAGGCCTTCACCCATTATTCGGAAGACACCTGCCTTTACGGCCCGCTTTGCATGAACATCGATGTGATCCGCGAAAGCGTAAACCTGCCTCTGCTCAACAAGGATGATCATGTGGTGATCCATAATGTAGGCGCCTATAACATGACACAGTGGATGCAGTTCATCGCGCTGCGGCCCAACGTGGTGCTCATCGACATGGATGAAAAACCGCATGTGATCCGCCTTCGTGAAACCATCGATAACATGAACAGCATGGAGAAAGTGCCGATCCACCTGAAAAAGTTTAATTTGTAGTTTTTATCATCTATAAAAATCATTGATGTGCAAAAACTGAGATCCGTATTTCCTTCATTCCTGACAAGCATTATTAACAGTTATACTCAGATCTTTTTTTCCAATAACAGGATCTTCGCTCTGATACTCATGGCTGTTACTTTTTTTGATGTATGGGCTGGGCTCAGCGGGATCATCGCGGTGATGGTTTCCAACATCCTGGCCTACCTCATTGGCTTCAACCGGACGAATATCAAAAAAGGATATTACGGTTTCAACAGCCTTCTTGTTGGCCTTGGGCTGGGAGTCTATTACCAGCCCGGAATTCAGTTTTTCATTATTCTGCTCTTTGCCTCGATGCTGACGCTTTTTCTCACACTCATGGTTGAAGGGGTGGTAGGGAAATACGGCCTGCCTTTTCTGAGTATATCCTTTCTTCTCGGAACCTGGGGTGTAAGCCTTGCAGCAAGGCAGTTTACCGCCCTGCATGTGAGCGAAAGGGGGATCTTCATGACCAACGAGATGTTTATGCTCGGTGGCCGGCATATGGTCAATTCCTACAACTGGCTAACGAACCTGGGGATTCCCGATCCGGTGAGGCTTTACTTCACTTCATTAGGGGCGATCTTCTTCCAGTACCACCTGTTTGCAGGTATTCTTGTAGCCATAGGTCTTATCATCTATTCACGCATTGCATTCATACTTTCTCTTGTTGGTTTTTTCTCAGCTTACGCATACTACAGTTTTATCGGGGCGAACATACAGGAATTAAGTTACAGCTACATAGGATTTAACTTCATTCTGACTTCAATAGCCATAGGGGGATTTTTCATCATCCCTTCCCGATGGTCTTTCCTATGGGTGATCCTTCTCACTCCTCTGATCTCAATCATACTTACGAGCACCCAGGTCATCTTTTCAATGTTTCAGCTTTCGGTATATTCCCTGCCGTTTAACGTGATCGTGATATTATTCCTCTATTCCCTGAAGTTCCGTGAACGCTTCTTCGATAAACCGGAGCTGGTAAGTTACCAGCAATATTCTCCCGAGATAAACCTGTATTCGCATTTGAATTACCGGGCACGTTTCGGCAAGGCATATTATTTCCCGTTCATCCTGCCATTCTGGGGTGACTGGAAAGTGAGCCAGGGGCATGAAGGCAAGCTTACCCACCTGGGAGACTGGAAACATGCATGGGATTTTGAGGTTGCGGATGAGAAAGGCCAAACCTATTCAGGCAATGGCTATGAAAGAGAAGATTACCTGGGTTATAATAAACCCGTGATCGCGCCTGCCGATGGCTATGTGAAAGAGATAGTCGACGAGGTCGAAGAAAATGAGATCGGGAAAATGGACCTGGAGCATAACTGGGGCAACACCATTATTATCCGCCATGCAGACCAGCTGTTTTCGAAACTCTCCCACCTGAAAAAAGGAAGTTTCAGGGTTGCAAAGGGCGATACAGTTAAACAAGGACAACTTCTTGCAAACTGCGGTAATTCGGGCCGTTCGCCGGTTCCACATATTCATTTCCAGATTCAGTCCACACCGTACATAGGCTCTAAAACCCTTAATTACCCACTGAGTCATTATATCAGGCATAAAGAAGGCGAATTTGAACTCAGGTCATGGGAGTCGCCCTCCGAAGGGGAGCTGGTTTCGAATGTCAGCAGGAATCATTCCCTTGAGAAAGCATTTCATTTCATACCCGGACAAAAGTTCCGGCTCGTGGTGAACAAAGGAAGTAAAAATGAATACAGCCTTGACTGGGAAGTTGAGATCAGCCCGGTCAACACCGGTTGCATTTTTTGTTCAAAGACCGGGTCGCGTGCCTGGTTCAGGAACGATGGCGATATTCATTATTTCACCCATTTCGAAGGCGACCGGTCTTCCCTGCTTTTCAGGTTCTACCTGGGGGCATACAAGGTCATGATGGGGTTTTATCCCGGCCTTCTCGTCAGGGACCTCTATCCCGGCTATATCTACTGTAACCGGTTTATAGGCTTGCTGCAGGATTTTGCAGCCCCGTTTTTTATGTTCACCAGGTCGGAGTACAACCTGAAATACCTGTGTATGGAAGATGAGCTGATGCAGACCGGTGTGAGGCTCAGATCGGTCAGCAGCGCAAGCATTGCGGGCCGCGAGGTGAAACGCATGGAATGCGAAATGTTTGCCGGCCCGCAGGGATTGGAACGTTTTGTCATCAAAGAATATGGAACAACCACTGAAGTTAAACTTGTTTCCGAACGATGACGATCAGGATCCATGCAGTTTTTATTATATTTTGTATGTGGATGGCATTGCCCGCGAAAGCCGGGGAACGGCTCGATTTTCAAACGGTCGACATGCTGACTTACCGCTGTTATAGCGAACAGAAATGGGACAGCGTGATCCTGGTAGGGAAAAAAGCCTTAAGGCAGGATATTGATTATTATTACCTGAGGGTAAGGCTGGGCATTGCATACTTTGAAAAGAAGGAATATTTCCCCGCCGCAACACACCTCGAAAAGGCGATGAAGTTCAATTCGGGTGATCCTTTTGTGGCAGGTTACCTTAGCCGCGCTTACCAATATACAAACCGTATAGAAGAATCTAACCTTCTGAAAGCCTCAATGCCCGGGTCCTATGCAGACACATCTTCATCCAAACCCCGTTTCCTGGAGCTGGTCCATTTTGAAAGCGGTTATACCTTAAGCAGCAGTAATTCACCGGGCAACCTTGCCACCCTGATGGGCAAGGATAGCATTTACGGTGAGCAGGACCTTTATGGCAATAATTTTTACGCCAGCCTGGGACTGAAGATCAGAGCGTCGAAACGGCTAAGCTTCAGCCTGGCCTATAATTATTTAAATTTTGCCAAGACCAAATATATACAGTACGGCAGGAGTGAAGCCCGGCTTGACAGTATTTCAAACCAGCAATTCAGTAATGATTATTTTTATTCCTATCCCTGGAAAATCCACGATACGGCATTTAAATACAATGTGAAGCAGAACGAAGTATACTTAGGCGCGACATTGACCCTTCCATGGGGAATCAGGATCATGCCTGCGGTTCACTGGATCAACGTAAAGTATCCTGTCGTCAATACTTCTTTCCGCACCGACACCATCAGCGACACTGCCTATTACTCTAAAATCGACGGTACCTACCATATGTTCAGGTATACCTCCCTGGTATATTCGTTTACACAGAAAGACACCTCGTTTAATAATTTCGTTGCGGCCCTTGGCATTTCAAAAGACCTTGCCCGTTTCAGAATTGGTTTGTCGGGAAGCTGGTCGAACCTCAACGGAAAGACACAATACCAGGCAGGAGCATCGTTTACCTTTTTCCCCCTGGGGTCACTTGATTTCTATGGAGTAACATCGGCTATGGGATTTTTCCAGGGAAGCGACAACCGTCTTTTGCTGAGCCAGGTTATTGGTGGCAAGCTTACCCCATGGTTATGGGGCGAGGTCAACTTCAACTACGGGGATTTCACCAATGCAAATATCGCAAACGGCGCTATAGTTTATAACAACAGCGACCTGATCGATTACAGGGCCGGGGCAACACTGACCTTTGACCTTGGAAAACACATCCAGCTATCGCTGATATACCAGTACTTCAGGAAAGAAAGCCAGCAGTATTATTATATAAAAACCGAGGATCCCGGCACCCATAGGATCAAAGAAAGTTTACAGACAAAAAATAATCCATATAACACTAATACATTAATAGGAGGAATCACATGGAAATTATAGTAATATCAGGTGTTGGTCATAACGATCGTTTGGGATTAAGTAGCGAAGTAGCGAGGAAGCGAAGTAGCGAAATAAAAAATAAATATTGGCGCTTCGATGTTTCGCTACCTCGCTACCTCACTACCTCGCTATTATTATTCCTGGCATGGCCTATTTTCGCCCAATCCAACTATGCCACCTTGCAGGACGCATTCTCGAAAAGCTATGCCTATGAATCAAGAGGGAATTTCATGGATGCCATCACCACGATGAAAGGAATCTACCAGGAAGACTCTTACGAGATCAACCTCAGGCTGGGCTGGGTGGAATACCTGGCGGGGCAGTTCACCGAATCATCGGCCTACTACCAGAAAGCCATCAAACTGAAACCATATGCCATCGAAGCAAAGATAGGATTTGCCAACCCTGCCTCAGCCCTTGGCAACTGGGACCAGGTGATCACCCAGTACAATGATGTACTTACCATTGATCCCCAGAACACCATTGTGAACTACCGCATGGGCTCGATATATTATGGCCGCAAGGATTATGAGAAGGCCGAAAAATACCTAGAAAAAGTTGTTAACCTTTATGGTTTCGATTACGACAGCATGGTATTGTATGCCTGGACGAATTACAGGCTTGGAAAAATGCGTGAAGCCCAGGTTTTATTCAATAAAGCTCTTCTTATAAGGCCAAAGGATGCATCTGCAACCGAAGGGCTGGGGCTGATCAAATGAAATTACAGGTCCCGGTCTTTCATTATCATGATCAAACCAGTGAAGCTTTTCAGCGAACGATGACCATTCGCCTGGTTTCAGAGATACCTCCGGCGGTAAGTGAATAAAGATATACACCTGCCCCGAATCTGTTTGCATCAAAAGGAATCTCATACATTCCTGCCTGCTTTGTCCCTTCAAACAGTACCGACAACTCACGGCCTGCAAGGTCTTTCACAGTCAGCGCAACATTCGATTGGATGAACAGCTCAAAACTGATCACCGACGATGTATTCACGGGGTTAGGATAATTCTGATACAGCCTGAAGACTGATGAACTACTGTTACCATGATTATTTATCCCGACGTGGTAAAGTTCGATATAATCCCCGGGCGTGAGGTCTCTGCCGGCAAAGCCTGGATAGGTTGGAGGGTATCGGTAAACCCTGAAAACAGAGTTCAGAGTTTCATCGGGATGGGTCGAATCATGTGGAATTGAATCACACTGGTACATGGGGCCCTGGTCATCGACCGGGCAGATATATTTCCAGCAGGTTTCACCGGCAGGGGTGACTTCAATGAAAGTCCCGAGGGGGCCGTTATCGATTAGGGTATTGCCGTTCTGAAGCCTCTGGGCGCCTGAAATATCAGCAGCATAAAGCGAAGCCGGAGGATTGGCCACGTAGGTCCAGGTAAGGTTTGCAGGAAGCCATGCCTGGCCTGTAGTCAATGGGTAATCGCCATTGCCGTCGACAGGAGGGATGATCTCGTCAATGGAGGAATAATCGCGGTTCACACCGTTGTTGAAACACATCAGGTCGCCTGCTCCCGGGCAGTCAGCTTTAATCCATTCCACGCAATGCTGCTCGAAGTATTTCTGGTCGTTGGCTGTGCCGGCGCCATAAGTCGACGGGTTCCCCCAGCGGTAGAGCAGGTCTCCTCCCTTGTTATGTGCACCCCCCGTATGCCCCGCCGCCTGGGCAGTGGTAGTGTTGTGGTCAATAACCCAAAGCTCACTGTTTCCCCTTACGCTCATAACGATCTGGTCGAGGTCCGACCGGTAATCAATGCAGTTCATATGGTTCCAGAACAATGGCTCCACCCTGCCATCGCCAAGGGTGCTGATCAGTTCAGGATGGGCGCTGATAACCCCGTAATTGTTTTTCGAGGGATCAAAATGCTGGATCAGGTGGTCCCATACATGCCACTGCCAGACCACGGTTCCGCCGCTGGGGTAGGTGGGCTGTATCTCGACAATGCAATCCGGTAATATATAACCTTTCTGAGCAACATCCGGCTGGAAATTGTTGGGATCAAAGCCTGCGGCTATGGCTTCAGCCAGGGTCTTTTTCTCGACCACCAGCATGATGATGTTCCCGTTCGGCAGTTTTTTGACATCATGATGCTGGGTGTAATTGTCGGTGGAATAATTCATCGACCAAACCAGGCTGTCGTTCCAGGTGTATTCTTCCAGCCTTCCTCCTTCACCACCTCCTGATCCAAGGCTTCCCTGGAGCATGCAGGTCCGCAGCAGGTTCCCGTTTTCAAGCAGGTACACCGACTGCCCGGGAGTATAAGTGCTGGCCTTCCATTCATGGCACTTCCGTCCCTCGTTGTTAATGATATAGGTCATGGTGTTGTGCTTCGGGGCGAATACGGTATAACCTGCACAGGCTTTCGTAGTGTCGTTGAGGAACAGGCCCATGGTCCGATTCTGGGCTGAAGCCCCTGGAAGGGACAAAACTGCTATGGCTAAGATTAAAAGTCTGGTTTTCATAACGTGGTAAACTTTATTGTTCAGGTTTATCTGTTTATTATCATTTTTATTGTTGACTGATGGCGTCCTGCCACAAGCCTGCAGAGATAAATGCCTCCGGCTAAGTTCCCGACTGTCCAGCTCAGGGTATGCCAGCCTTCGCTTTCAATGCTGTTAACAATTGTGGCAACTTCACACCCGAGGATATTACTTATTTTAATTACAACCATTGATGCTGACGGCAGGTAGTACCTGATCGTAGTTGTCATACTGAAAGGGTTCGGGTAGTTTGTGATAAGGAGACCATAATCGGCCGGAGATGACCCCGTTTCATTTATCCCTGTTAGTGTTGAGTATTTCCGCGCAACCCTGAACCCCACGTGGTACCATGGGTGGTATGGATCCTGCGGACCCCTGAAATAGGAAGGATCCCTGTTTGACACCCTTGAGTGCCCGTCGTTCACATTATTTGAATCGATGCCGTTATACCAGTTCCCGCCGCGCGTCCCCCGGTAGGGCTTGCCGTCGGGCATGATCGACCCGGTGGCCGGGCCCGTAGGATTGTCATAAGGACTGTTATAGTAATAGTCTGATGCATACCAGTCATTGACGAACTCCCAAACGTTGCCCTGCATATCATACAGGCCGAAACCGTTGATGCCATTCCCAGTCTGGTAAGTTGCTGCACTCCCCGGCCAGTTGTAATCTGATTTTTGTTTCAATGCACCATCATAAAATCCGGCCGGGGTGGTCAGCGGATATTCACCTGTTTCATAGGGGTCGCCCGAATTGGGAAGGTTCGCCTGGCTGATATCCACTGTATTGCCATTTTCGAATTTCAGGTAGGGATTGGTATGCCCTCCCCGTCCTGCATATTCCCATTCCGCCTCGGTGGGAAGGCGGTAGCCATTATTGGTGAAAGTGCAATTGCCTGTGCTCAGATCATAGCAGGAGGCAAGACCATTCTGCTGGCTCAGCCAGTTGCAGTATGCAATTGCACCAAGCCACATCACCCCGTTGACAGGGTGCTGAGCCCTGAAATCGGCCATGGAAAAGGAAGTCCCGTCATATCCTATACTGTAGTACGGGGCATCCTGATAAGTGTAATATATGGTAACGGTATCCCCCGTAAAATGCACCCTGTTGCTTGTCACCTGTATGTTTCCCGCTAACAGGGCTGAATTCAGGAAAGCCAGGTATTGTTCATTGGTGGTTTCGGTCCTGGCCATGTTGAAGGAGTCAATCTTAACCAGGTGTATGGGAATTTCATCATCGGGATGGCTGGGATCGTAATGCCCGTTATGGTCGCCCATTTCATATTCTCCCCCGGGAATATTCACCTCGGTTATATTGGTATAAGCGTTGTCCAATCCTCCCCTCACCAGTAGCACCTGTTCCTTCTTTGTTTTATCCGAATAGGAAACGATCCCGAAATCCACATTGATATCCCAGGCCCTGGCAGTATTCCCTACCAGGGTGGTAGATGACCAGAAATTCCCCGAAACCACATCTGGGAAAAAGGTATTGTCAAAGGAGGGATTGATAATGGCTGCATCATTCAATGATTGAATCTCCTTTACATTGGGCAGCCTCCAGTCGGTCTTGCCGCCCAGGGAAAAGGTTTTGCTATACAGAAGCGCAGCCTCCCAGCTCATGCTGTCGGCAACCTGGATCTTTTGCCAGGTCAGGCCGGAATAATTATCTTTTATTGTTCCATCGCCATTATCAATGAAATGGGGAGGAGGGAATGAAGTTGTAATAACTGACCTGACGGCCCTTGTATTGAAATATTTGGTCCCCCCAGCGCTATGCGTTTCCGATTTGGGATGGGCCCCAATGCCTCCGCCTGCATTCACCACCCAGATCATTGTCGCATCATCGGCTCGGGCCTCGCTGGTCCACCAGTACTGGGCATCGGTAGTAGTGAAGTAAACCGTGTTAAGGGCAGGATTTAGATTATTGTAATTGTTGATGCTGAACAACTCGATACCGTTGGGCAGTCTCCAGTCGGCATAACCTCCAAGCCTGAGATTGGTGCAGTAAGGAGCGGCATTCTCATATATCATTTCACCCCCATCGGTCTTCTGCCACATAAGTCCTGTGTTATTGTCGGTGATAGTCCCGTCACCATTATCGGTGAAAGAAGGAGGATTGATCAGGAAGTCGGCATCCTCTCCTGGTGTTGAAGTGAAGCTGCCGGTCTGTCCTGTATCCGGGATACGGAATTTGCTAAGTTTTTGTGCCTGTATACCGGGTGCGGATAAACCGATCACCAAGAGAATGATCATTATTTTTCTGAATGCTCTTAACATGGAGACCTCCCTTCATTTATCTGGTACAAATCATTTTTATGCTCTTTGATTCATTGCCTGCGGTAAACCGGCAATAGTACATTCCTGCGTCCAGGTGTAGTTCTGCAGAATTAATATTTACACTATAATCTCCAGGCTGCTGGTATTTGTTCACAAGGGTGGCCACCTCTTTTCCCATCATGTTATAAATGACCAGGCTTACCTGGCATGCAGTATTAAGCTTGTAAGGCAGGGTGGTTCCTGAACTGAAAGGGTTTGGAAAGTTTTGACCTGGTTCGGAATACCCGGTATAAGGGTTTTGTTCGGAAATCCCCGCAGGTGACAAATGCAGGGTGTAGGAATCATCCACCTGACCGTTCTTATGGCTCCCGGTTTCTTCAGTCGGTAAATATGTCTTCACATAATCGATCCTGGCCGTGGAATCTGTCACCGTGACCAGGAGAAACCCACGGCTGGGTAAGAGTTTGCCATTGACATAGCCGTACTGGGTGCCCGTAATATTTGTTATATTTCTTGCAGATGGCTGGGGGACTTCCTGGTACACTATCCCTTCCATATCCTGCTTTGCATAGCAGTGATCATGACCGTGGAAGAAGATGTTTGCGTGGTTATCGACCATCAGTTCATGAATGGTTTTTTGCCATCCCGGGCGGTTGGCATCAAATCCCCAGGTGGAATCGGAATTTCTTCCACCCTGTTCAAAGTAAGATGCAAATTCACTTCCACCGCGTCCATCGGTGCCGTTCCCCCCGACCAGCTGGTGGCAAAATACAAACTTGAATTTAGCAGTGCTGTTTGTAATCACCTGCCTGAACCAGTTGTACTGGTCCTCCCCGAGTGTCCATCCCCAATCAGGTTTGGTTTTTGTATACCAGTATGGATCCAGGACGATGAACAAGGCATCCCCCCATTCCCAGGAATAGTAGTTTCCCCTGAGTCCTACATAGGGTTCGGAAATGGTATCGCCTGAATAAAACCCATCGGGGACGGGATTCGGGTAAAACAGTTTCCTCGTATTTGCAGCCAAAACCGGGAGGGAGGTTGAAGTACCGTCAATGCTCCACCCGTTTTCCCCTTCATGGTTTCCTATAACAAGGAAAAGAGGTACCGAATGACAGCTGGCGCCGAAATAGGGTCTGTATAAAAGGTGACGTGCTGTAATATTGGCCTGGCTTTTTACCTGGAGTTTTTCACTCATGAATATATCTCCCAGGTCGATAAGGAAATCGGGGCTTTTTACGAGGATGTTCTGAAGGGTCAGTGCATATGAAGCCGGCAGGGAATTGGTATCCATATGAGGATCCGCCTCGATGGCGAAGGTGAAAGAACTTCCACGTGGTCTCAGGGTATGAAAGGTATGTTCCGGCCCTGCAAGGAAGTTGCCGGATGTTCCCGCAAGGCGGTACCTTGTCCTGTAGAAGTATTTTTTATCGGGAGAAAGCCCGGTGAAGCTTGTTATCACTGCAGTATCAGTTTTAGAAGTGAAAGTTGGCGTACTCATGGTATAGTTTCCCGTTGAAGTGCCGTATTCCCAGTATACATCAGCTTCCTGGTCAAAGAGTATGCTCATTGTTATTGAAGTGCTTTCAGGCCTGCCCAGTATTTCGGTGAAATTTTGCCCTGATGCCAGTATGACGCCTGTGGTCATCCACAGTAAAAACAGAAACCTGAATTTTCTCCCCATTTTGTTCCTTATTTGTTATAAATCATTTTTTTACTTAGCCTGCGGTTGTCGGCTGTCAGGATATAGAAATACATCCCGCTGGAGACCCTTGTTCCCTTATCATTCGTGCCATCCCAATAAAGGGAATAATTCCCTTCGATGCAGTATTTTTTCACAAGGGTTTTTACGTAGTTCCCGCTAAGGTCATAAATTATAACTGCAGCATCTGCAGCCTGTACAAGATCGAATTCTATTGTTGTACCTACCGAGAAAGGATTGGGATAGTTCTGTTTCAGCTGATCTGATGGAGCATTGGCACTACCATCAGTTTCCTCCACTGCGGTAATATCATCGGGAGTCCAGTAACTGGGAGGATCACCGGTCATGGTCGGACCCGGAGTAAGGTCATGGCCTGACAGGGCCGGGCAGTCGGCTGCATAGCGGTAAACCCTGAAAACGCCATTGTATGTGGGATAATGATCGGTCTTAATTTTCTTGATCCCGTCGCGGGTCATGGGGTTGATATATTCCCAAAGTATGGCTGTGTCGGAGGGGGCAATCTCAAAGAAATGACCGTCGTTCATAGAACATACCAGGGTGTTCCCGTTGGGAAGGCGCTGGGCGCTTGAACCGATAGTACTGTAAAATGAAGTGTTGTTCTTGCTTGAAAACATCCAAACCGTTTGTTTGGACACATACTTCTTTTCCTTCATCAGGTTTGCATCGGGTGAGTTCACCTGGTTATAACCTGCATCCGGGGGGTTAAAGAAATTCCCGGTGTTCACTCCGGCGGAATTCAGAAAAGGGTTTATTTCGATGATATAGGACTGTGGTGTAAGCTCAAACAGGTTTTCGGCATTGCTGAAGATCAGGAAATGGCCCTCGCCGGGCAGGCCCGGCCTGATCCACTGTATATCGTGTGCCCCGCCTATCTGCTTGTTCCCTGCAGTTGCTTTTTCCCAGTTGTCCTCAACTGAAGGAGGATCTCCCTGGTTGTATTTTGCAGGGTCGCCAAAGCGGTACTTGAAATCCCCTGCGGTAGTGGCTGCAAGGGCGATGCTTGCAACAGGGTCATTGGGTACGAAGGTGTTTCCATGGTCCACTACATAAAATTCCCCGTGAACCGAGTTAATCACGATCAGGTCAAGAGCCTGGTTATAATCGAGGGAGTTACAATGCAGCCAGTCGCTTTTTACATGGTTGCCGCGGATGTTGAGGTTTATCCTGCCCGGTGTATTTGCAATGACGCCATAGGTGGATTTAGCCGGGTACATATCCTGGACCACATGGTCAAAAAACCACCATTCCCAGATCACGGTCCCTGCCCGGTTCACTTCAACAATGGCATCCATCTGTGAGCCTGTGTAGTCATACTGAGCGTCACATCCGGCATCGAGGCATTGCTGGGCCGTCAGGTCTTTATTTGCAATAAAGATGAAAGTGGAGTCTCCCAGCTTGGTATTATAAATTTTTGCAAAATCATGATGGCCGTGGTAATTGCTGCGGCTCTCAGTGTATTGCCATTTCACATTCCCGTTCCAGTCAAGTTCTTTCCATACATTCTGATTGCTTGGGTTTCCGCCCACCGCATCCAGTAGGGTCCCTGCCTCGGTAAACCGGGGATTCGTTCCTAAGGCCCAGGTATGAATAACATGGCCTTCAAAATCTATTAGATAAGTGGTTCCCCTTGTGCCGAACAGGGTGTACCCGGCATATGTACGGCTGTGATCCCAGTACCTTGTTTCAGTTTTTACCATGAAAGATTCCTGCGCAAGCAGAGAAACCGAAAAAAGGAGCAATCCCGTCAACAACAAAATCTTTTTCATAATCTGGTCTTTGAATTATATTGTCGCTCCAAATTTATTTTACAATGAAACCAGGTGCAAAAACAATCAATATACAGGCTGTTTTTATCTGCGGAATGCACTTTTTTCTCAACGGCAGATAATTAGTTTTTTACTGACATCGTAATCGGCAGTATGGATAATTAAAAAATAGACACCATTACTTAATCTGCTCACATCGATAGAATTTGAACTGGTAATTATCAAGTTCTCTCCAAGCATATTTACCAGTCGGATTACATCAGGCCCTGCCCCTTCAGGCAAAAGAACATTCACCTTGTCCCTTGCAGGGTTGGGATACACCCGGATTACGGTCCCCGGATCACGGCTCCCGACTCCGTCAGCGCAGGTCCCGATGGTATAGCTGAATGGCACTTCCCTGTTATGATGTGCGCCGCCAAGGGTATCGGCCGGGAGATAGGCTCTCACGAAATCCACAGTCACACAGGATGAAGAAACCTTCACCCTTACATGGCCGGCACCATCGTATTTATCACCAACGTAAGCATCACCGTTTGCCAGCATCCCGATATTATAGGTTGAATCGCAGGATATCGGCACCTCGTTATAGGCGACCCCGTCAAGAATCTCGTGGGCGTAAAGATGGTCGTGTCCCTGGAAAAAGATATTCACACCATTGTCGATAAACAACTGGTGTATTGGTTTTCCCCAACCCGGGCGTTTTTTATCAAAATCATAGGTTGTCGAGTCAGCTTCATACCCTCCCCATTCAAAATACCTCGCAGTATTGATTCCCCCACGGCCCTGTCCCCTTGTATGGTGTGCGAAAACAAACTTGAATTTCGCATTTGAATTTTCAAGGGTATTCTTGAGCCAGGTATACTGCGGCAATCCAAGTGACCAGTTCCAGTTCTTTGGTTTTGGGGTGGTGTCGCATTCGTTGCGATATACGTCCAACACAACGAACAAGGCATTTCCCCAGGTCCAGGAGTAATAATTCTCGGGATTCCCGATGCCGTAAGGTTCGTTGTCGGTATTCCCGCTGTAAAAGCTGTTCGGGTAAGGATTCGGATAATAGAACTTACGCCATTGCGTTGCCCAAATGGCAAGGTTATCGGGAGGGGTCTGGGCCATGTAATAATCGTTCTCTCCCTCATGGTTCCCGAGACATACATAGAAAGGCACCGAATGACAGATTGCCCCGAGCAGGGGGCGGTAATTGAGGTGAAGCGAATCGAGGTCATGCGAAGTGATGGTGGTAGGATAATGGTCGTCGCCGAAAATATCCCCCAGGTCGATCATGAAATCGGGATTGTCGTCAAACTGATTAGCCAGGCATATCTTATAAAGGCTCTTCACGCCTTTTTTGTCATAAAGATGGTCATCGGCCTCCAGGGTGAAGGTAAAGGTGTTTCCCGGGGCCCTCTGGGTATGGAAACTATATTCAGGGCTTGCCTGGAAAGAACCGCTTGTACCGTTTGCCCTGTATCTTGTCCTGTAGTAATACTTTGTATCGGGCGCCAGTCCTGCCAGATCGGCTTCAAGGGGAATGTCCTTTGAAGCGGTCTGTGTTGTTGTTGACGAGGAGTAGTTGGCGGGAAGCGTCCCATATTCCCAGTAAACTTCAGCCGACTGGTCAAACAAAATACTAATGGTGACTGAGGATTCGGTGGGCCGGCCTAAGATAATATTGTAATTCTGTGCTGATAAAGGAAAGGGTAAAAGAAGTGAACATAGCAGTACTGCTAACAGGGTTATTTTTCTCATAGGCAGGATTAATGGGAAATGTATTTTAGAATTATACACAGATTTTTTGCTTTACCCTGATAGTTTTCACGGGTAATAGCATGCAATGATACTTTTCCTGTTTTATCAAACTAATCCTAAAGTCCCGGAAATGAATTGTTTTCTCAGGCCAGGAAATTTTTATCGATGTAGTTCTGGAACTTGCTTTTATACTGCTCGCTTACCGGGATGTATACATTCCCGTCGAAGATGATCCTGTTCCTTTCAATTACGGAGATCCTGGAAAGGTTGATGATATAGGAGCGGTGCACCCTCATGAAACGGTCTTCGGGCAGCTGTTCTTCAATAGCTTTCATGCTAAGCTGCGTCATTACCGGTTTGGAGCTGAGCAGGTGTATGCGGATATACTCACTCATGGCCTCAATGTACTTTATATCGTCAAAGTTTATCCTGAGGATCTTGTATTCTGATTTAATAAACAGGAATTCCTTATTGCTGCTTATTTCCGAAGGTTTCTGCCGGAGGGCATCGAACCAGGCTTTAGCCTTGTTCGCCGATTTCATAAAATCCTTATAACTGACAGGTTTCAGCAGGTAATCGACAGCATCGACCCGGAATCCTTCCAGCGCATACTCTCCATAGGCGGTCACAAACACTACCAGGGGGGGATTTTCAAGATTCTTAACGAATTCCATTCCATTGAGATCGGGCATGTTGATGTCGACGAACATAAGATCAACAGTGGTATTTTCAAGCAATTCAATAGCCTGGACTGCACTTTCATATAATCCCCGGAGATCCAGGAAGGGCGTAGACTTAATGTAACCGGCAATCTGCTGCAATGCCAGCGGCTCGTCATCTATTGCAATGCATTGTATCATATTGGCACAGATAAATTCACGGTGAACAAATCAGCATTATCGATAATATCCAGGTGGTATTTGTCGCCATATAGCAAATCGAGGCGTTTGCGTGTGTTTTCAATGCCAATACCCGAAAATTCCCCGATCTGTTTATTGTCGTTTTTACTGTTTTTTACAATAAAAATAAGACGTTCCTGCCCGGGAATGAGGTCTATGGTAATAAACGATTCATTCTTATAGCTGATGCCGTGTTTAAATGCATTTTCGATGAATGAAGTAAACAGGAAAGGGGGGATTGATGCATCAGGGACAACAGCCGGCAGGTTTAAGGTAATTCTGACTTTCTCGCTGAATCTGAGTTTCATCAGGTTAATATAGCTTTCAAGGAAATCGACTTCTTTTTTCAGGGTAGTTTTCTCGGTTTCGGTCTCGTAAAGAAGATACCGCATCATTTTCGACAGCTTGATGATGGCTTCCTTGGCTTCCTCTGTATCCGTATCAACAAGTGCATGGATATTATTCAGTGTATTCATAAAGAAGTGTGGGCTGACCTGGGTCCGCAGCAGAGTAAGCCGGGTGGCCACATTTTCTTTTTCAAGCCTCACCTTTTCGTTTTCCGCGCCTATCCATCGGAGGCCTGAAAGCAAGCCGGTGTCAAATCCCACGATTAGAACCGAGAATATTAAAAAGTTGGCAAACGGGGGAACCGGCCTTGGTTGCCGCCCGCCCTGCTGCGCCCGACTTCCGCTGTCATTGGCCTGGTCGGGCCGTGGTGGCTTGTCGTCATTTGCAGCCTGATCAGGTCTTGGGGGCCTGCCTGCATCAGCGGCCTGTTCAGGAGGAGGTTGTCTCATCTCCCCATCCCTCAAAGGTGGCGGATTTGGTCGGGGTTCCTGGTTCATTGCTTCACCTGGCCTTGAAGGAGGGTACTGTTTGATCTTAGTATCATAGATATATGAACCGACAGCAAGCAGGAGGATCACTCCCAGGACAGATAAAATAAACAATACCGGTTTGCCACTGAAAAGCAATCCGGGCACAAAAACAAAACGATTCACAAGGAACAGGACCGAAAGGGGAAAAAGGATCTCCAGCTGGTTCAGCACGCTTGCCATTACGGGCTTGTTGTTGTCCTCCCTGAAAAGAACCGGGGTCATGAGTAGGACCATCCATACGAAGATGACCAGGGCAAGCTCGGCATATTTAATGGTCCTGCTTCTGATATTCATCCTTTCACGTTTATATTTTCCCCGGGTTTCCACAGCAAAGATATTTTTATTTCTGTTTCGGAACTTGCTCATTGCCCCCCCTGCGGGTGGTTCGCCCTTTCCAGGTCCTGGTATTTTTTATACTGATCAGCTGTCAGGACCTGTTTTATCCTGTCATCCCTTTTCTGCCTGAGGGGTTCGACTTTTGACTTGTCGGGAGGACCCTGCTGGTTCCCCTGGGTCTTAGCGATGGCATCGACATCAGTATAAAAATCCTTATAAGCCTTTGTAACCACCTCGTTTTGTGAAGCATTGAGTCCAAGAGGTTTGATCACCTTGGCCTCGGTGGTTTTCATCCTTTCTTCTGCTGAGGGTGGATTGGGCCTTCCCTGGTTCCCGGCATCGGGAGGAGGTGCAAGGGATTTCAGCTTCTCAGGGTCGAAGCCGGCAGCCTTTATGGCATCACCGTTTTCGGGCCCTGCATGGATCCCGGCCTGCCGGAACTGCTCCATAATGGATTTTGCATCAGCTGATGTCAGAGTGGAGGCATTATACTTCGAAAGGATCTTTTTGATGGTTGCAGCCTGATCAGGAGTAATGGCTTTGGATTGCTGCTGAGGCTTCTGAGGTGGATTTTGTTTATCCTGGCAGAAAGTACCTGCCGGGATAAACAGGATCATAATAATGCCAACTAAAATGGCTTGCTGTTTGACTTTTGAATTCAAGGTTTTCATAATACTGGTTATTTATTTGAACATAAAATCGGTATTCTCAATAGTTGGCATGTCGATTGGCTGTGAATACAGGAATCCACCACCGGGAGCCACATACCTAAGTTGGGAAGCCAGCTGTGTGAGTTTTGTTTTCTGGTCAGCTGAAAGGCTGTTCCATACCTGTGTAAATGTTGTTGCATAGTAATAGCTGAGTTCGCCATCCAGCTCTCCATACCTTTGTGACAAGGCAATGACAGTTGATGAATCGGATGTGCCGGAATCAAGGAACTTTCTCAGTTCCGTTGATACGGCTTCCCTTTTTGCAACAAGTTCAGTAAGGGCATCCATCTTTGCTTTCTGTTCGCTTGTAAAGGACCCGATCACCCTGCCGAACAGTTTGGCCCTGTCGTAACTGATCTGCCCGTCGAGAGTGTATAATTGGGAGAAGTAGCTTAAAACTGCATCCTCGTTCAGCCCGATGGTGCCTGATGGGATGTCGCCCTCTTTCAGCCTGCGGAATGCCTTGAGCAGGGGATAGCGTTTATATGCAAACGCGTTGATCTGCTCAATCTGGTTTTCTGCCCTTTCAACATACATATTTACCTGGTCGGTGGTAAGGATATGAAGCACATTGAAAGCAATGATGGTTACGAAGCTGGTATTATGCCCGAGCTTTGTAGGGTCATTGTCGCGAAGGCACTGGAACCCGCTGTAATCTGCCACCTTTCCCGGGGGAAGGAATGACTGTGAACCGAGGCAGCCGGTGAGAAATGCCAGGCCGTCGAAAGCAATGGTATTCCTCTGGGCTTCATCCGAGATGGCCTGGGTGATTGTATACTGGTCGGTATTAATGAGTGCTCCGGCAAGCGGGGAGGTTGAGGTTTCATCGGTCTTTTTGCATTGTGCAAAGATCGTTGTTAATGCAATAAACATGATCATTGATAAAATTCCCAAGAATCTTGTTTTCATAATTTTGATCATTGTGACCCGAAATTTACCGATTGTTGCGCTGTTCAGGTTTTTCCTGTAATTAACTTCTGTTGTTTCCATAACACCCTGTTTTTAGTAGTGATTAAGAATTAATTTTCATTCTTCAGGGTCGAGTTGTTTAATTGCTCCGGGTTTGGTTATGAGGATCATTGGAAATTCTTAAGCAAACATAAACCACAACCGAAGTTTGGGCAAATAAGTTCAATCAAGCAGGGATTTATTATACCGGAACCGGGAATTTTATCAGCGAAGCCTGCCCCTTCGACAAGGACAGGCCCCAGCCGTTTCATTGATGTTCGGGTTATACCATTGAAAACGGGATACTATGCCGGGACGTTTAGAGCTTTATTATCTTCTGTGTCGCCAGGCAGCCGTCTGAAACCAAATTGACAATAAAGATGCCGGAAGGAAGGCCGGCAAGATCCATGTCAGCAGCACTTGCTTTGGCAAAACGAAAATCCCTTACCTTAAGGCCAAGCGCATTAAAGATCATAACATGGACTGAGCAATAAACCCTGCCCAGCGAAATGGTGCAAAGGTCCGACACAGGATTTGGATAAATGTTCAGGGAATGATCATTATTATTTTCAATGACTGCGGATGTGGAAACGTCGCGGACCAGTCGAACGTAATTGTTGATACGTATCACGTCGCCCTGGGGGCCACGGCCGTAAACAGGGTGACCCTGCTGGTCATAGCCCAGGAAATACTCGGTCGGGCTGCCGCTTTTCGGGTCGCTGCGCTGGGCCCCCGCACCATGCACATCCTCAAGGGTATAATCCACTATGCTCTGCAATTCCTTGGCATGGGGAAGCCTCCAGTCGTTATACCCCCCGGTGATGCATTGGGCTGCCTTGATGAAAGTGCTGTCCCAGGTGGTTTTTGAACCCCTGGCCTTGATCCATATGAGCCCCGTATTCAGGTCAGTGATAGTCCCGTTCCCATTATCCTGGTATGTTGGCGTGATTCCCTGGTACTGCCCGTAAAACGAGTCGGAAGGATTCGTTGGACAGGTGATCTCCGCAGTATTGCCATAGCATTTGGTAACGCCGGTTCCGACAATGGTATAGGGATGGGTTTGGCTGTGAACCGGGACACCGGTCAGGATAAACCAGCCCATAGCCATGAAAATGATGGCAGGCATTGTATTCATATTCATAGATATAGCTTTGGAAAAGGCTTAAAAAAGGGGGCTCAGGCTTTCATCAGCCCCCTTTGAATTATTACATTCTTTCCCTCAGCCAGGGTTTCGGCCTCGCATCGAAAATGATCTGCTGGTCGGGACTGAGTGTTACTCTTAATGACTGGTCATACTGGATCATTATCTTCAGCAGTTTCGACACGGTTTTCCCTATCTCATCGGCTACATTATCGGTTTGTGTCACATCGGCAGGGTGCATGGCAAGGAGGGCCTCGAGTTTGGCTTTATCGGCTTCAACCAGCTTTCTCAGGGGAGTGACCTGGGGCATGTATGCAAGATCGACTTTTTTGATGGCGGTCTTTTGATCGTCGGTCAGATCAGGGAGATCGAGTATAGGTCGATGATCTCTGAAACCTTCCCTTTCAGGTGGATCGGGAGGCATTGGAGGAACAGGCGGCGCCCCGGGCTCATTAACCCCGGCAGGCGGCTGAGGCTGAGATGACTGGGCAGGGGCAGTTTTTGTTCCCGGAACCCCTGAATGAGTTTGTTGTGCAGTGGCGCTGATAATTAGAATACCTGATACCAGGGTTAAGACAATGCGACGGGTCATACCGATTTGTGTTTTCATAATTTTTCGTATTTGATCATTATTTTTGGTTCTATATGTATCCTGAGTTTAGCATTACACTTATGGTGCAGGGGGAGGAGGAGGGGGGGCAGGAGGCATAGGCGGAGGTGGCAATACCATCTTCAGCACATCCTTAAAGATAAGTTTGAATTTTTTTTGCTGATCTGGGGTAAGGATTTTGCTGATCCTTGAGAAATGATCATAGGTAACCAGTTCCATCTGATTTCTGTTCATCGCTATTACCTTTGCCAACAGCTGCACTTTGGCGGTATCAGGAACTTCCATTAGCAACATCTCGAAGAAATGCTGGTGAAGTACTTTGTCCTGTTCAATTAGTTTGTTCAGGATCTCCCTGTGTTCCTGCCTCAGCTGCTGGTATTCCTTCTGTTGTTCAGCGGATAATCCAAGTTCCTTCACCAGGAATGAAGCGACTTCCCCCTCGTGTCTTCCCAGCCCCTCCCGACCCGGCCTGTTGAACCACATAAAAGCAAGAGTGCAGAGGTTCAGAACCACGAGAACTGCGATGATCAGCTTGTATACTTTTCCATTTTTCATGGCTTAGAGATTATAATGATCGATATATGAGAAATATTCACTGGCGACGGATTTGACAGGATTATTGCTGCCGGCCGATGATTTATGGTAATAAACCATGGTAAATACATTCAGGCTGATCAGGAGGAGGATAACGGCTGCGATCTTCCATACCAGGCCTGGTTTTAAGTTGACCTGCTCTTTAACCGGCCACGAAAATCCCTGTAGTATCCTTTCCCTCACGAAGGGGTTTATTTCGGCGCGACCGGCCCCGTCGAGGCTTACCATCGCTCTGTCAACCCATTCTTCTTTTGTTTTCATACTCTTTTGATGATTTACATTCTAAAAACCTGCGCTTACCTGATGTTTTTTTCATAATAATCGCCAAGCAACTCCTTCAGTTTCTGCTTTGCTCTGAAGAGGAGTGACTCCACCGAAGAGACTGAAATATCCATGACATCAGCCAGTTCGCTGTAACTGAGATTCTCCAGTTTATTCAGAGTGAAAGCTGTCCTCTGTTTTAAAGGCAGTCTGCGGATGGCATTGAAGAGAGCAGCCGACATCTCCTTGTTTTCAAGGCTGATGCCCGGATGGTAGAACTGCTCATCCGCAGTCACATTTAAAAGATGTTCTTTACCGAAAAGGCTTAAGATAATCCCTTTGCGTTTATCCCTTTGACGGCTCCTGATAAGCTCCAGGGATTTGGTGACGGTAATACGATAGATCCAGGTCGAAAGCTTTGATTGTTCCCTGAAACCTGAAACGGAGCGGAACACCTCGGTAAACACTTCCTGGGTCATGTCTTCCGCATCCTCCCTGTTCTGAAGTAGCCCCAGGGCTGTATTATAAACCCTGCCGGAATATTGCAACAGCAGCTCGCTGTATGCTTCCCGCTCTCCCGACTTCAATCTGCCGATAAATGTTTGCTCCGACAATTCCAGGTTTTAAATGTTAGATGCTTTCCCCGCCGGGAACTTGCGGTTAAGCAGGTAAAGATACTTCCGGTTTTACATTCCAGGATATTGATAGAAAGACTTTACATGTTATAGATGTAACTTTGATAACGCAAAAATTCCTTTAAAAAGTCTGTGATTCAAGCATAAAATCGTTGCTTTGAGATCTGTACAGATGAACAAACGATGAAAAACGCATCTTTACCCGGATCACTATCTTCAGTGAAAGCCCGTTCATGCTTACATCTACTGTGTTTTTTGGAGATTATACCGATTTATCAGCATCCAATAACATCGTGAGGCCGGCATGGGCAAGACTTGAAAACGGCCAGCTCAGTGTAATGACTGCACTGGTCGATTCTGCCGATGTGCTTCATATATCTGAAGCAGAGCAAAATTTGCCGATGACTCTCGATCAGAATTACCCGAATCCTGCTGTTACATCTACCTATATTTCCTTCAAACTCCGTTCAGCTGCTACCGTCTCCCTTAAACTGTTTGATCTTTTAGGTACTTTGCATGCGAGCCTGCTTGAGCGTAAATTCCTGCCTGCCGGGAAATATGTGGAGGAACTTGACCTCAGGGGAAAGAACATCCTTCCCGGGGTATATGTTTACCCGCTGATCACCGGCGACAAAGTGGTTTCAAGAAAGATGGTGGTGGAATAACTGGTTAGACCTGCAAATGATCAATTTACAGTCCTCTCACCTAAATCAATTGCTCTGCGATTATTTGGATCGCTTCACTGATGTTAACTATTTCAATACCTTTCTTCATAGAATAGCTTTGATCAATCGGGGCCACTACCAGGGTCATCATGGGATGGATATCTTCAATGGCAATAAACGTCCCAATACTCAACTTTGGGGATTTCCCTGCTTTTGATTCCACCGCAACCCGTTTCAAACCATTTTCAACAATAATGTCAATTTCAGCCCCGTGCCCTGTGCGGGGAAAATCCAGACCATAACAACAGGTCACGCTCCAGGAATGTCGATATGAAATCTTCACGCCATTCGAACGAATTTTTGTTCCCCGACGCCAGTAAACTTCTCGGGAAACCGCCCCTTGACATGTAATCGGCAAGTTTGAAATGATCCTTAATCTCATCGTAAAGAAAGGGCGTCAAACGTTTATATGAGATTCTGCCTGCCAGGCTTTCGGAACTTTGTTTAAGCAATTCTCCTGAAGCTGATCCCAGCACCAGAAAATGGCCATTTCCGCCCCATTCATCTACCAGGGAGCGGATCAACGGGAACAAATCAGGCTTTCGCTGGATTTCATCAAGGCAGATAAGTTTATCTTTCTGGGTTCCAAGAAACCATTCAGCGTCACCTAATTTTTGAATGTCCGATGGACGTTCCAGGTCAAGATAAATATATTCATTCCCGGTTTTTTTGGCTATTTGTCTTGCTAAAGTGGATTTGCCACATTGCCTTGGCCCGAGTATTGCAGTTACCGGGTTACTCCTGATACTTTGCAGGATTTCATCCTCGATGAGCCTGTTGTAATACATGAATTTACATTTTTTAAACCGTGTAAATTTAATTCATAATATTCAATCACTACTGTCCGGTTGTTGATTTTTGAAAACGCTGTAACTTGTTAATATACAATAAATAAACGATCGTTCTTTGATTTTTTGATTTGAAATTCGTCCGATCTTTGCCAAAAAGGAGGTCCGATG
>Ga0316219_1000667_pt1 | contig 44000 bp, 70 predicted proteins | sample TBH18003PmetaG_FD_203635 | JGI IMG/M metagenome (GOLD analysis project Ga0316219, IMG submission 203635) | Freshwater microbial communities from Trout Bog Lake, Wisconsin, USA - TBH18003P | ecosystem: Environmental > Aquatic > Freshwater > Lake > Hypolimnion/Profundal zone | place: USA...
CACCTGGAGTTAGAACAGCTAAACCGCCTAAACCAGAAGCTACTGCTAATGTAGAACTTGCACCAGAGATGGTAAAGTCTTCAGCATTAACAGACATGAAATCGTTAGAGTAAGTTGCTACGCCATAGCCTTGATCGCTTGTGCTATTGAAAGGATCAGGAAGTGGATAGCTTGAGAGTGGTTTGCCTTTAGCAACGGTGGCAATACCGTATGTAAATCTTGTTGGTGTGCCCATGGATATCTCCTAAAAGTGATGGGTTCACGTCAATTAAGACGTTTAGGATAAAGAATTATTACTTTGGATACTTCAAAGATTCTACAGCATGTAGTCTCTTCTTTTTGAAGCCTGAATCTTGACCTTCTTTGTTCTCAACAGCGTTGACAACTCCAAGACCACTAGGCATCTTTGCTGAAGGTTTCGCCATAGCTTTACCAGCTACTTTGTCCTTAGCAACACCCATTTCAGGGGTTTTGATGGTGCTAAAATGTTTCATATATGCCCTTTAAGGAAGCAGAGAAAGGAATCTTTTGAATCCCTAACTCTGCTATTATAACACAAACTAGTTCAAATGTAAAGAACTAATTATGGGCCGTTTACGCCATAGATTGCACGTGGGTCAGACCAACCGAAGCTGTAACGCTCGTAGCCTTTAGCTTTAGCATTCATTGTATCAAAATCATTGTCTTGATCAAATGAGATACCTGTACGCTCGTAGTACTTCATACCGTTTTGGATATTAGTACGGAGGAACCAAGCGTGTGGGCTTGTGAGGTAATGGTTCATAACGATACCTTCTGGGATGGCATTAGTTGCCTTCAGAACGTTGATATCGTTGTTTGCAGTACCTGATTGGAATACTGACTTCAAAATGCGATTAGCATTGTACCATTCTTGACGAGCAACGATCAAGCTACGTGGCATTACGTTGATCAAGAGACCACGGTCGTTTTGGAAACCCATGATTGCAACAGTTGCATCTTCCAAAGAAGCTTCGGAAAGGTCAACGGAAACAGTAGGAGTGTTCGCAAAAGTACCACCAGAGGTGTTAGGATGTGCTGTAGAGCACAAAGGTTGATTATCACCACCTGTGTAGGTTGCATTGAACGCACGGTTGTATACGTTTGCACCAACGTTTTCTTTCGTTTGACGGAAAGACATAGCCAACGCAGCAGCACGACGCTTAGAAACTTGCTCATACAAATTGTCATCCAACTCTTCTTTAGTTACGATGTAACCAAGAGCGTATGCAATGTGTGTGTAGCGAGTTACGAAACCTTGTACTTCTGAATCGTATTGAACGCCAGCACCTTCAGACTTAACAGGAGCAAGACCGAATCCAGTTAACTGAACGTCTTCCTCGTAGTTTTGCATTGAAGTATCTTTGTCGAAGAGATGGATATACTCTTCTGGATGCTCGTCATAAACCTGACCCCACCATGCTTTGATACCAGGCCATAGAGCCTTGGGATGTGTACCAGTTGTAATTACACCAGCCATTTTTTATATCTCCTTTAATTAAGCACCGAAGGCTTGTTTGTATTGATGCTTGTTGAACACTACTAACAAGTCATTGTAAGCACCAGGAACGTTTGTAGGCTCTTGGTACATACCAACTACTTGGAACATAGAAGCTGCAGTTGCAGAAGCATCAGCAGTTACGTATGTAGCAGAGAATGGTGAAGACTGGCTTAATGTAGAAGTCTGGTCAGCAGTGATTGTTGGAACTGCAGTAGAACCAACTTTAGCATTTGCAGAAGCATTAGCTTGAACACGATAAACAACAGCAGGGTCAGTGATTACATAAACATAAGTGTATGAACCAGAAGACAAGCTGATGTACAACTGTGCCAAGTTAATGTTTGTACCTGCCAAGCTTACGCCTGGGTTAGCTACACGGATAGAAGCAATAACGCCCAATGGAACATCAGTCGCTGCTGCTTTAGTTACGAGACCAACACCGTTTGCATCGTTACCAACAGCAGACTTAACGATATCGCCAATGGCGTATGTGTTAGAAGCGTCGTTAGCGATAGCGTACAGTACGCCTTGCTCGTTAAAGGGTGCACCAGTGATTGTGCCGACTGGCGACAATCCTGTTACGGCATTTACGTTTGCCATTTATAAAACTCCTTATGGAATGAAATTATTTGTATCTGATACCAGCGTCGTAGAATCCAGTAGAATCTACACCAGGTGTTTTACCACCACGGATTGCTGCATCAGTTTTATCGTTACGTTCTTGTAGTTGCTTTTGGTCTTCCATCCACCATTCTTCTTTGATTTTCATCAAATAAGCGTACATGGGTTCACCTTTATCGCCTGCACCTACCAAGAATCTAACCTTATCTCCTATGTCGGTATTACGTGATGTAACATTCTCCGTAGTACCACCTACCTCGCTGGGATGAACGAATTCATAACCGTTCTCAACAGCAGCCGTAATACGACCTGGCGTGTCGTTGAAAATATGCAAGTGATAACCTTCAATGGTTGATCCTACTTGCAGCTTACCCTGAGTCCCATTAAATACGCCTTTTTTACGTTCACGTGGACGCTCTACCTTAGTAGACTCTGGTACAGCTTTTACTTCTTTTTTAATTTCAGTCATGTTCTTTCTCCCTTATTCCCAATCGTATTCTGCAACATATTGCTCTTTGGTCATCAGACCTTGCTTAACGAATTTATCGCAAGCTGCTTTAGCCTCTGCAGGCAAGTTAGTGTAAGTCTTCTTACCTGAACTTACCGATGGTCTAGCTGTTCCGTTAGGAGAGCCTTCCATTGGGTTAGGTGTACGTTTCTTACCAAACTTATCTGGAAACACTTCAGCAAGTTCTGCGTCTAGTTTATCCAAGAAAGCTTGACCGTTTAATCCAGGGTTCTCTTGTCGAAGAGTTACACCTAAACCATTAGCGATACCTGTCATTCTTGCATCTTTACCAAACCAGTCATTCTTATCCATCCAGTTATTAAGGATTGGATCAGCAGTGACCTGTGGAACTTCTTTAGCTTTTTCTTCAGCAGCTTTTAGTTCTTCTTTAGCCTCTAGACGTTGCTCTTTCAATTCATCCATTGCATCGTCAATCGCTATTGCCCTGTCGCCATCGCCTTGTGTGATTGCATCACGCTTAGCTTGCTTCAGTTGCTCTAGCTGGCCTTCAAGATCTTTGGCTTTCTTTTCGAATTGTTGCTTTTGATATTCACGGAACTCTTTTGCAGCTTCACGTGCTTCTTCGGCAGCCTTCTTTGCTTCGCCTAATTCTTTAAGCAATTTCTCATTGTTCTTACGAAGGATTGGCATAATTTCTTTGCCACGACGTACAAACGTCTCAGCATCAACCCAATCGCTCTCAGATCCACGAAACTCTTCTTGTGCTACCCAGCCCTGTGCCCGTGCTTCGGACTCGTACTGAGAGGCTTCTGGAGCTTCCTGTTGGACTTCTTGTTGCAGTTCTTCACTCATTACTTAATTCCTTTTTTTAAATGCGGATCTACTAAGTCCACGTCTGCGTCTAATTTAGCTACTAAGTTATCGTAATTCACCATGCGATAATCACGTCCGTCTTTACCTGTATACATTAAACCTGCATACTTGGCATAAACTACTTTATCGCCTACTGCTACGACACCTTCAGGGACTTCTTCGCCTAGGGCAATGATGATACCTGTTGTGTTAGCTAACTGTTCACGCTCTGATGTTTCCTCTGTAGATAACTGAAAACCCCAATCGGTCTTTTCGGTTACTTCCATCGGTTGAATCAAGAGCCTATCAAATACTGGGTTAATTCCCGATACATTAGACATCTCTGGCTTCCTTAATTGATTCCATTAACTCTTCGTAGGTTAGATTTAGGATTTGAGTTACTGCTGCTGCACGTCCACGAAGACCAGCATCATCTTCAGTACCTGCCAACAACATTTCCTTTAACCATTCTCTATCTTGTTTAAGGGCAAACATAAAAGCCCTTGTAACCCTACTATCTCTCCACTGCACATACTCTTCTTCTGTTACTACTATTGCCATACTTCCTCCTTATGTTACATCTCTGGTACTTCGCCTCCCTCTTGAGGTGCTTCAGGGGCAGGTTTGTTTGTATCCATAACATGCTTCTCAAGATCCATCATAGTTCTAAGAGCAGTCTGAATTCCTTCGTTCTTGGCTCGCATAGCACCAATTTGTGCGTCGAGCATTGCAATATCTTGTCCTGTACGTACACCGCCAGCTTGTTCAATAGCAAGGATAGCGTCAGCTTCAAGCTTATGAATCTTAGCTTGGTTCAGCTCTACATCCTTCATCATCTTCATCATAGCTGTCTTGTACTGTAACTGTGCGTCAGCTTGCTTAGCTTGTTGCTTCATCATCTCAATCTGAATCTTCTCAGATGGGCCTGGCTTAATAGCGTTAGGGCCTTTAGGATCAGGCAGCAACATATCAATGTTATTTACCTTCATTGCTTTGAGGTATGTCTTCTGAGCTTCGTACATATTCATACCAGGTGTGGTAGAAGCTAGTTGCAAGACTGCTTGTGCTTGCTGGATACGCTGAACATCTGAAACAATGTTAGGATCTGCAGAAGGACGTACATCAGATACAGGACCTGAGAAGTCATCTGCATCAATAAAGTTTTGACCTGTGTCGCTATTGTAATCTTCAATACCAACAAGGTACAACTGGTTTAAGCGATAAAGCTTACGGAACTCATCTTTAAGACTTCTGTAGGTACGTTTAAAGATACCTGAGAAAATCTTCATTCCTTGTTCAGCCATTGTGCGAGTTGTTTCCGCAGCAGTATTCTGTCCAGGGTTTTGTCCTGTGAGAATATCAACAGAACCACCAATACGCTCACCGTAATTAATAAGCAGATTAAGAAGAGTATAAAGAACTTGAGAAGGCTCACGAACTGGAAGAGGAACAATCCCTTTGCGGAGATCGTCACCAGTGGTATCGACATGCTTCCACTCCAAAGGTGCAAAGTTGTAGTTACCGCCTCTTAGCTTGATGCCTCGTGAGAGGAATCCACCTGCTGTGTTCGCCATGGTTCCACAGTCGATAAGCTGGTTAAGAATGGTATCAATACTTTGGTTAAGAGGCCCAAGTAGCACACCAAAGCCGAGATCATAAAATCCTCCATCGGGTGAAGGAATAAATGGGAATTTGGTGAAGTACGTTTCTGGCGTGATTCGTAGGACATTTTCTTTTTCATCTCTTTCAATAGAGGTCTCAAAGTAACGTGCAACAATACGCAATACTTGTTTGGTATCACGACGCATCCAAACGATGTACGGCTCAGCGTAACCGTCACCATCGAAGTCAATAAAGCAATGCTGCTCTAGGATCTCGTAAGGTGTGGAGTCGTCGATAGAATTAGGGGCGGTCATGCCTTGAGCTTTATTCTGAGCCAGTGTCAAGTTAGACTCTGGAACAGCAGCAGGCATTATTTCTTTCATCTCACAGAACAGGCCACGAGCTACACGCTCATAGATGTCGTTCTTGGAGAAATATTGGACGTGGGTGATACGTGGGGATGTATCTAGATGTTTAGTCCAGTAGTTTACGACAAAATCCTTAGCAAGGATGTTCTCGGAAACGTTGTGTTTGAGGATGGGGTCGAAGTAAGACTTCTTAAAAGCACAGCCTACGATTGGTTGAGAGATCAATACACGATCCATCTCAGCTTCCCAGTTGGTATCTTGCTCAAGAATCTGGTAAGACATAAACTGGCTTACACGATGAGCACGGGCTTCTTTTTGACCTGAAGGGTCATCACCGTAAACACGGCACTGTACAGGGGTATCGCTGTTGATAAGAACAGGATAGCTACGTGCATGGAACTGTAATGCAGCAATAGTAACTAATGGAAACTTAACGTTAGAAGCACCAGGCCAAGGAAACGACTTAGCTTCAGCAACTTGCAAAGCAAGCTTCATAGCATCTTCAGTACGCTTTTCCCAAGCAGAACGTGATTCTTTATCCGCTTCAAAGCCTTTCCAGACATTGTAGCTAATAGTATTGATTGTCTGCTCATCCAACACCTCAGCGATGTTAGGCAGTTCTACAATCTCGTCAAGATTAAAATTAGTATTAATTTGCATTCGTTCTAGTAGCCTGTTGTAGCGTTGCGACCAATTTGGTCATATCCAAATTCATGTAAGGCAAGCCTGTACTCTTCGTCCTCAAGTTCGTTTGCTGTTGCAGCTACTTGCATTTGATTGAGTAACAATCCGATATATGCCCAAGCGTCAACTTGATCGTCATGTCTATCTCTAGGAAACCTAAGTAGCTCATCTTCAAACGTTTGATACCAATCAGCAGATGTGTCAAATTTGACGGCTCCTGCTCTCATACGAGCTTGCATTGACCTCGCACGACTTAATTTATCACCACTAGGCTTGAGCAACACTAGGTTGATAAATGTATCTTGCTGAAGCATTGCCTCGTTCAAGTACGGACCGATGGACTTCTGGATGGTTCCTGCTTCAATTCCAAAAAGTTCAGGCTTGTATGTTCGCTGGAGGGCAAGGATAGTTTCCACAATCTGCATCGCATCCATCCTGTCACGGACGATGTTCACACACTGCAAGTGCTGATTTTCATCCATCCCTGCCACAGCAAAAACACTGTAATCACTATGTTGCCTTTGGCTAATTGCCAAGTCACATGCAATATAGTAATTCAAATTCTTCTTACGGTCTTCTTCTTTAAGTGGCGTAAAGTCGCTCTTCTTAAAGAATCCGTTAGCATCATCAAGAGGGATGTTTAACATCTCTTGACTGTAGACATCAGCTAAACCTTGGCTAATGTACTGAGCTTTACGTTCTAACAGTGATTGTTTATTCCATCTGTCAGGCCACAGAATCTTACTAAAGTCATCTGTATGGGCACGATACTTAATGGACAACCATGAAGTCTTATAGTCCGTAAACTGCCGTAAGTCTTCTGTTACTAAATTCTTTAACGCTTTAGATCCTAGTGCAGCTAACTGAGACTCTGGCATAAGCCTTTCAAGCAATGAGTCTAGGTGCAAAATAGTACCTACAATTCTAATCTTTCCTGTAACTGACAGGGCAGGGATCAAAGCAGAGTAGAACCATCTACGAAGCTTCTCTCTACGATCCTTGTTTAGAACCTGTTCATCAGATTCCATATCATCACAGATGATTAAGTCTGGACGTTTATTTAACCATTTCAAACCACGAAGCTTTTGTTCTGAACCTTTAGCTTGGATACGAAATGTATAACCGTCATCGAACTTACATATTATATCATCTTCTGTGGATTTTGCAAACTCTATTTCGCCAAATAATCCATGTATATCTTCATTATCCCTAAGCTCTTTGATGATATCACCTAAGAACAAACCAGCTTGTGAAAAGCTGTCAGAGACAATCAAAACATACTTTGACCTACGAAACAGTACTTCAGCTAACAGGTATGTGTACGTTACTGCTGTAGACTTACCATGACCACGAGGAGCAGCGATAGCAACAAACTTATCCTTAGAACAACACAGTTGCCATAGTTCTCTGTGGAACTCAGGGGTCTGTGTGGCTGAGTCAAAGTTCTTGACTAAGCAAGCGTTACTAAAACCCTCAATGACTTCATTTGTTAGTTCCACCTGTTCTATTGCCCTTTTTCCTGTTTACTGCTTTACTTACGACTCGTAAGTTTCCTTTACTGGTACTGCCACCTTTAGACAAAGGTTTCTTGTGATCTACTTCTTTACCATCACCTTTAGAGACTTTACCTGCTGCAGCCATTGTAGCTCTAGCACCGTTCCTGGCAGCCCTGTTCTTCTTTTGAGTTCCAGTACCGTGGTAGTCTTTGTATTCTTGTTTGTAGTTTCTAGGTTCTTTACGAGGCATTTTCAATCACCAAAGGTTTAGGGGTTATGTCCTTTTCCTTTGGCTTAGCAAAGGCTCTGAACTGTTCAGCAAGCTTAGCTAGTCTATCGTCTACAGTCTTTTCAATTTGTTCTTGCATCGGCTTATCTTCAATGATGTCTTTGCGAGCCAACATGTCATTAGCTACTTTAGAGGCATCCTTTAGAGACACTGGGACACGTACTAGTTCTGAAGTCTTAGGGTCATATTGGTAATTACCATTAGTCAACCTATCTTCAGTAACGTCTAAAGCTTTAGTCACCAACTTAGTAAGACGAGCATTAAGTTTAAGGTTATCTTCTGCCTTTAGCTCTTCAACCATCTTCTTGAACCAGTCGGTATACTTCCAACGGTTAAAGGTAGCTAAAGGGATATTCAGCACAGCAGCCGTTTGAGCACCGTTACCTAAGGCAAGAAATGTCTGTGCAGCCTCAAGCCTTTGGCTGTCAGACCACCATTTACCTTCTGCTTTTAAATCTCGTTTCTTACGTCGTGTCATGTTTGAAGACAATCCTTTACTTATGTTTGTTATTATATCATAACTTTTGTTGTTTGTCAATAGTTATTTTAATTATTTTTGTATGTCTCCATTTTATAGGGGACGAGAGAAAAAGCTTGACAAAAGAAGAAAAGTATGTTACCCTATCTATACAGGCTAATAAGCTTTATAGGCTATTAAGGCTTTTAAGGTTTACTATAAAAGTAATAATATATAATAAAGATAATAATAACTATATCTTTAAAGGCTTATAAGGCTATACTGGCTTTAAAGGCTTTTTAGATCTATTAGGAGCAAAGAGCACTTCTTAGCCTGTTCAGAGCTAAGTGCACACCTCCTTAGGCCTTCTTAGTCCCTTCCTGGGGCTTTTAATTCTCTGCTAGACTGCCTAGACCCTACCCCCTGTTTTAAAAGTTACAGCAGCGTCATAAAAGGCTATATAAACTTTTCAGAAATAATTCTTTTTACCCCTCCCCTACCTAGATCCTACCTAGGGAATACCCTACCCTGCCTAGGCCTGTCCAGTCTTATATAAGACATAAGAGTGTAATGAGAATCATTATCATCTGTGCAGGTCATACCCTTATCGATTAATTAGATTAACTATGGAGGCCTTATCGGGTTTCTAGATGAGTGCATAACCTGCCTAGGACAATCAAGTACTTAGACAATCCTGCCTAGTGTTATTCCCTTATATCAATTGATAAGATCTAACGCTGCCTTATATAACTAAATGATCTAATCATATTAGGGTTTATACCTATATACAATCCCTTGCAAGATCCGTAAAGTGTTATATATGCATTACACGTTAAACACTTTATAAAGGATCTAATCATGGTTAAGTTTTTACAGGGATGTCTCTTAGGTTTACTTTGCTTTACATTACCGTTACTCGTTTACATTCTATCTACTGGAGGGTTTTAATATGACTAAAATTTATCGCTTATACGTTGACGGCTCATATATTGATTACTATTTCAAGGAAAAACACGTCAAGGCTCAGGCCAAAACGTATGAAGAGCAGGGCAAAACAATCTTAATTATTGAAGAGGATATCTAATCATGACTGTTAAATTATCAAAAACAAGTAAGCTTGACGGCATTATGTCATGGTCTCTCAACGCTCTAGACACCTGCCAAGGATCTATTGATTCCAAAACTGGAGGCCTTGTAGACGCATGTAAGGGTTGTTATGCCACAACGGGCAATTATAGATTTTCCAATGTCAAAGCCCCTAGAGAGTTTAATAAGCGTGACTGGATTAGAGACGATTGGGTCTCTGATATGGTGCAGGCCTTAGACTCTTCACGCTATTTTAGATGGTTCGATAGCGGAGATATGTATTCTGTAGATCTTGCAGAGAAAATCTATCAAGTGATGACGCTTACCCCATGGGTAAAGCATTGGATCCCTACACGCATGGAGAAATTCCCTAAGTATAAGGCCATCATTGCCAAGATGAGGGCATTGGATAACGTGTCCGTCCGATTCTCTAGCGATAGCGTGACTGGAGAATATGAGAATGGTTTACATGGTTCCGTCATCATTCCTACATCTAATGATATCAAGGACGGTATGACATTATGCAAGGCTTATGAGAATGAGGGCAAGTGTAACGGCTGCAGGGCATGTTATGACAAGGACGTGTCAGTCATTGCCTACCCTGCTCATGGTAAAACAATGGCTAAGGTAATCCGTATAGCATTGGCAGCCTAAGGGTATATCCCTATAGACGTGACAATCTATAGGGTTTAAATTGTGATTGTAGTTAACTTATAAAGGAATTAAACATGGAAAACAATTCAATAGTAGATAAGATTTTAAATAGTAAAGGGAAGATTTTTACCGTCACGTTTATTAAAAAGGACGGGAGCGTCCGAGAATTAAATGGCCGTCTAGGCGTTGTTAAGCATTTAAAAGGTGGTACAAGTACGCTAGACGCTAATAAGTACATCACCGTATTTGACATGCAGGCTAAGGCCTATAGAGCTATTAATAAATTTACAATTCAATCAGTAAAGGGTTTATAAAATGGATAATTATCAGGCCGTAGGAATCGCTGAGGGTTTTATTGAATGCGATAATGAAGAGCAGGTCATTGCAGCATGGCAGCACTTGCATGACACTGGTTTAGGGTATCAATTACAGGGATTTTTTGGACGTACATTGCAGCAATTATTAGACGAAGGGATTATATCATGAGCACATTGTATCCAGTAATTGAAATAGAATTCAAGAATAGAAAACCAAGTAAGGCCGTTGTAATGCGAACCATTGCCGAGTACTTAAAGCAAGGTGCGAAGGCCTTTACCATTACATGGGGAGAAAATTGGATTGATCTTAACTACCATGACAAGTATAAAAACTGGTACGGTACGGGCTGGATCAAGGATATATCAGGGCAAGATATCGGGGAGGAATTAAACTTATATCGTGCTCAGGCTATCGAAGAGATTAAAACATTAAACTTGTGGAATACTTAACATGGAATTAAATCTTAAAATTAATCTAGACAACGCTGCTTATACTGATGAGGGTATAGGATGGGAGATTGGCAAGGCCGTAGATTATATGGTGAGTGATATCGGCCTAGGCCTTACACGTGGTAAAGTAAAGGACAGCAACGGTAATATTACAGGCCACTGGGAGATTGTAGACGATGAGGCTAAGCAATTTATCAACGAGCACTTTCAATTTATTAAGGTAGGAGATTGAATCATGATTGACTTTCACTCACAAATTAAGGAGAATGTAATGGTAAAGTATGAGATACAAACTCAATTCCTATATGGCTGGGAGAATGTATGGCAATGTAATGATGAGCTAGAATATTTTGATAGCTATGAAGACGCTAAGGCATCGCTAGATGACTTCCTAGACGAGATGGCTCAGGCTCATTTTAATGGTGAGATTGAAGACGAGTACGACGCAAGCGATTATAGAATTGTGGAGGTAACGGCATGAGACATACAATTATATTTAATACTAAGGACGAGCTGCTTACTTGGATCGATGAGAATTTTCCCGATGCTATGCTGGCTCATGTAGAATCTAATGGTGCAAGATATGAGACTGACGATTGTACGCTAGAGACTAACGGCATTAATTTAACCTTGACATTTAAAACAATCTAGGAGAATATTATGGAATTATATTTGGTAAAATCTAGCGGTGCGGATGAATGGGGCAATGAATACTGGGAAAATTTACAAATATTTAATGACATAGAGTTAGCGGAAAAGTTTGTTCAGAAAGTGCAAAAGTTAATTGATGCAGATGAATCTGATGATAAAGTAGAGATTGAAAACTTTACACTACGCACAAAGGAGATTTAATTATGATGACAATGGAAGATAGATACTACGAACCCGATGATGATGGCTATCCCGATGACTGGGACTGGAAGGTAGAGCAATATGCCTTTGACATGCTAGAGAATGAATACAATTATCGTGAACCCCATAACTGGGCTGAAGGCCTAAGCGAGTGTGGCTATTGTGAATCAGTCTATCCTACGCCTAGTCATGCACCAGTAGAGGTGATTGAGAAGGTCTCTGTCTATTGGTATGATATTGCATTCATGAAGGCTAATGAATACTATGAGGAGAACCCTTACAATGACTAACTTACAGGCTGAGATGTTCCCTGAAGAGGCCAAGATAATGTGGGAAGAGTTTTGTTATCACAATATGTTATGCGATGCCGTCGCAATGATGGTAAAATTTGGGAGCACAAAAGTAATTAATGATTTGATTGATATGTATGAATCTGCGGAGGCTGTAAATGATTAAGCTATTTAAAAAGAAAGAAGAGAAAAGAGAAGTAGTGCAGAATACTGTTAAGTATGTTGTCTATACTGAACCATTCGCACAAGATGGTTCATACCTCGCATGGAAAAGTATGTTTGAAGCTAAACTATATTCTGATTTAGGAGAAGCTAAAAAGTATGCTGAAAATAATTCAAAATATTTTCCGTCGATTGTCGCAGAAATTAAACCATTGTATAAATACAAAAACAATCCTATTGTGGAGATTTTAAATGACTGAGAACTTAATTAAGCAGCTACGTGCGTACGCTGATAAGGATGAGTATGTCGTTACACGTAACCTTCTTATACGTGCAGCCGACGCACTAGAGGCTCAGGAGGACAATAGAGCTACGCTATGGGCTAAGATGCTTGCTGATAGTCAAAACTTCTTAGACGCAGAGCGTTATCGCTGGCTACGTGATGGCTCATGGGACGTGCCACAAGACGTTATCGCACCAGCAGTAGTGCTCTGTGATGGTAAGATGTCCACGCACGTGTGGCTCACTGGTGAGCACGTTGATAAAGCCGTGGACGCATGGATGTCTAAAGAGTTTAAGCGTAAGGAGATTAAAGAATGAGTAAGATTACAGTAGATTTAGACATTGGTATTTGGATTAACGATAGAGGTCAGATTCAGCTCTTCGTTGGCGATGACGCTGAAGCAGTCGAGACCTTTTCTCTGATAGACTTGGTAACGTTAGCGGTCAATGCCCATAAGAAACCTAACTCTGATCGTATTGAGTGGGCTGATGTAAAGAAAGTAAACAAGATGAAGAAAGCATTTATAACTTGTTGTGCGTATCTTACTCAAGAGATTGTAAATGCTAAGTAAGTACTGGGTCTATGATGAGGAGGGCTTTATGCTTCGTTGGTTCTATACGAAGGCCGAGGCTCTGTCTTATGTTGGATCTAATGCTTGGACTATCGAGTTAAAGAAAGCACCTAAATTTGAATTTGAGGAGGCTCCATTTTGAAATTCAATAACGCAGAATCTATTTTGATTATCATACTTTGCTTAACTAGCGTGGTAGATACTATCTTTAATGTTCTTACTTACATTCGAGGATAGCATGTACACTTACCAGCAGATAGCAGATGAGCTAGGTATCTCTCATCAACGAGTAAAGCAAATAGAAGTAGCAGCATTACTTAAGTTAAAGAACATTTTAATTAAACGTGGCTTATTAAAGGATTGTTTATTATGACTGATGCAGAATTAAAAGCAATATTAAATCGTGGTGGTATTGGTGAACCATTATATGAGGGTGAGATTGGAGAAACTAATATGCCTACATGGAGATTATTAGCTGAGGCCTTTAAAGATTATTATGACTCAATCGAATATACAGAATATAAAGTTATTAATGATGAACGTAATGCCTGAGAAGGATCGTGCCAGCACTTATTCGCCTGAAGAGATGGATTGTGAATACGTGCCTTGGGACTGTGATAACGTATCAGGTGAGGGTGAGGTATCAGACGATGAAGAACTCGGCTAAAAAGCCCCTTATAATCGATTTAAAAGGCATTGGAGACCTTGTATGAGATGCTATTGTTGTAACAATTTACTGACTGACTATGAATCCACCATTAAGTCAGTGACCACTAACAGTTACCTTGACATGTGCCTGAGTTGTTTAAAGACTGTTAAGGATGATATTCTCTATAAAGATAGAGTAGACTTACTAAGTAGTTCTGATATAGATGATCTTAATATCTATTTAGATGATTATAACTTTAATGATTATAACTAATATGATTATATTATTAATAGTTATTGTTATTATAGTTATATGTATTAAAGAAACAATAAAGCCTAGATAGATATTATACACGAGAAAGAATCATGAGTCAATTTATAAAACATATAGCCTGTGAGAAGTGTGGTAGCTCTGATGCTAATGCACTCTTCGATGACGGGCATACCTATTGCTATGCTTGTCTCACCTATGTTGCTGGTGATGGTGAAGCAACGGTAAGCAATAGCCCTAAGAAAGAATTAAACCTACGAGGCACTGTCCAGTCTATTCCTGATCGGGGAATTACTTCAGCGACGTGCCAGTACTACGGAGTTACCTCTGATGACTCTTCACAAGTGTATCCTTACACGAATAGTGAAGGAGCTATCATCGCTTCTAAAATTCGCTCTGTGGCTGACAAAACCTTTTCGATTGCTGGTGACTGGAAAGGCTCTGTGCTCTTCGGTCAATGCCTCTTCCCTAAAGGGGGTAAGACTGTAACGATTCATGAAGGTGAGCTAGACGCACTAGCAGGCTTTCAGATGAGTGGTAGTAAGTATCCTAACGTATCCATCCGCAACGGTGCTCAATCGGCCTTAAAAGATGTTAAACAGGCCTATGAATGGTTAACTACATTCGAGGAGATCTACATCTGCTTTGATGCTGATGAACCAGGACAGAAGGCTGCGAGTGAAGTTGCAGAAGTGCTAGGTAGTAAATGTAAAATCGTTAAACACTTAAATGGTTACAAGGATGCTTGTGATTATTTGAAAGCAGGCAAAGGAGCTGAGTATGTTAAACAATGGTGGGCAGCAGAAAACTGGACTCCTGATGGTATCGTTGCTGGATCGACACTCTGGGAAGAGGTCAATCGTCCAGTTGAAAAGTCTTCAGCCATATATCCTTGGCCTGGAGTTAATGAACTCACCTACGGAATTCGCCCTGCAGAGCTTATTACAGTCACTGCTGGATCGGGACTTGGTAAGTCTCAGTTCCTTAGAGAAATCCTTTGGCACTTGATTAAGACTACTGACCAAAACATTGGCTTGATGTTCATGGAAGAGTCAGTGCGTAAGACTGCACGAGGCATTATGTCCTTGTACTTGAATAAGCCGTTACATTTACCTGACACTGACGTATCTGAATTGGAGCTAAAAAATGCCTTTGATATTACCTTGGGTACTGACAGACTTTTCTTTTGGGATAATTTCGGGAGTACTGATATTGATAACGTTGTTAACCGCATTCGTTATTTCGCTAAAGCAGCAGACTGCAAGTATGTTTTTCTTGACCATATTTCTATGGTTGTTTCTGCTCAGTCTAATGGCGATGAGCGTAAGAGTATCGATGAGTTGATGACTAAGCTGCGTATGCTTGTGCAAGAGACTGGGATTAGTTTGATTGCAGTATCACACCTCAAGCGTCCAGAGAGTAAAGGTCACGAGGAAGGAGCTGCAACGTCCTTGTCACAGTTACGTGGCTCAGGTGCTATTGCTCAGTTATCCGACATCGTGATTGGCTTGGTTCGTAACGCACAAGCTGAAGACCCTATTGAGCGTAACACCACAAGAGTCAGTATTTTAAAGAATCGTTTCAGTGGTCTGACCAGTCCTCACTGTGCGAGTCTTTTGTATAACAAGGACACTGGTCGTATGTTAGAAATTCAGGAGGAGCTATGAACAATGAACCAGTAGCGTGGATGCAAGTTCACCATGAAGATGGCAAACCTACAAAATTTAGTAAGGTACAAACATGGGAAGATGATATTCCACTCTACACTCATCCAGCAAAAACACTAACACCATTAACCGATGACGAATGTGAAGCAATCATCAATCGCCACGATTGGTTTTCAAAGTCTTGGCGTGAAATGGCAAAAGAAATCCATGATGCAATACTAAGAAAGGCACAAGAGAAATGACCAATAAGCCACATATTTGGATGGACAATCTGGGAACCCAGTTTACCAATGAGGCATATAAAAAACTGGACAAATCACTAAAAGAGGGATTGTTTCCTTTATACAAACACCCTGCCAAAACACTAACAGATGCAGAAATACGCACCATTCAGGATATGTGCCACTTGAAAAATGTTGGCTATAACACTTTTATTATGCGTTTTGCTAGAGCAATATTAAGAAAGGCACAAGAGAAATGAGAGACGGAGGAAAAGGCGATAAGCCAAGACCATTTACAGATAAGGAACAGTTTGACAAGAACTGGGACGAAATCTTTAACAAGAACTTGAATAAAGAGAAAAAGAAGGACATCGAGGTATCTTTAGATATTGAGAACGATTCTCAACAAGTTACTGTAACGAAGACGTGGAAGTTTTAATGAAGTTCTTTAAAGTTATCTTTACAATCCTTGGAATTATCTTTACAATAAACTTAGCAGATGTTTTAGTGCAACACAATATCAGGCAGTCTGTGTATGCTTGTGAGGAAGTAACAGACCAAGACCCTATTGATGTACAAAAGATGTGTAACCGAAGATGGAGAAGAAAATGAGAAATGTTATAACAATGTTATTACTGATGATTTCAACGGCAGTGTATGCTGATTCAATCAGTTTTATTTATGATTCTAATGGTAATGCAGCAGGAACTGTGTTAACATTCGGTTCACTGCCTGCAACAATTTATAACCCTAATCCAGGATACTAATGAAGACTTTGGTTCTCGATATTGAAACTAACTTAGCACACGATAAGATTTGGTGCTGTGTTACTTTACATCGTGAGACTAATGAGATTAAAGTCTGGAAAGACAAGGAAGGTTTAAATGAATATTTACGAGATGCAGATACCATTGTGGGTCATAATCTTATCGCCTTTGATGCCACTGTTCTTAATCGTGTGTGGAACACTAAAATCAGGGCTTCCCAGTGTGCTGATACTCTCCTTCTTTCTAGGCTCAGTAATTCTGCTCGTGATGGCGGTCACTCACTAGATGCTTGGGGCAAAGCTACAGGCCTTGATAAGATTGAGTTCAGCGACTTTGACGGTGGTCTTACTGAAGAGATGGTTACTTATTGCATTCGAGATGTGGAGTTGACTAGTAAGGTCTATGACATCTTAGCTGCAGAGATCACCAAGAATAAGATTAGTCCTCAAGCAGTTAAACTAGAGTATGAGGTTCAAGTTATTTTATCGGAGATGGAAAAGAATGGCTTCAAACTTGATGTGCCCTATGCACAGACGTTACTATGTGAGATTAAGACCGAGATGGCAAGTATCGAGGAAGCGTTACAGGAAATATTCCCACCGATTGTTACGGAGCGTGTATCTGACAAGACTGGGAAGCGACTTAAGGACGATGTGGAAGTTTTCAATGTCGGATCTCGTCAACAAATTGCCAAGCGTTTGGTTTCCAAGGGCTGGGTTCCAAGTAAGAAAACTGAAAAGGGACAGATTATTGTTGACGAAGCGGTCTTGGAAGAAATTGATATTCCAGAAGCGAAGCCTATTGCGAGATACCTCACGTTACAAAAAAGAGCATCACAGTTAGATTCATGGTTGGAACACTTAGGAGAGGATGGTAGAGTACATGGTAAAGTTATTGGTTTTGGTGCTGTCACTGGTAGAGCTACTCATTCTAGCCCTAATATGGCACAAGTCCCTGCAACTAGGGCAACACTTGGAAAAGAGTTTAGGTCGTGCTGGACGGTTGAGAATGGAAACGTATTGGTGGGTGTCGATCTTAGTGGTATCGAACTTCGATGCTTTGCTCATTACCTTGATGATAAGGAATACATAGATGAGACAGTCAACGGTGATGTCCACACTAGAAATCAGCAAGCATTCGGGGTTGAATCGAGAGACCTTGCGAAGACTGTCTTGTATGCGACTCTCTACGGAGCATCCTCAGCCAAGATCGCTAAAGTTATTGGTAAGTCTCCAAAAGAAGGAGCCAACATTATCAGTAACTTCTGTAGAGCAGTACCAGCGTACGAGAGGCTTAAATCGAAAGTTGAAAGGATTGCTGAGAAAGGAAGGCTACCTGGCCTTGGTGGTTATCAGCTTACGGTCAGGTCGGCCCATTCGTCGCTTAACACGCTCTTACAAAGTGCAGGGGCTATCATCAGTAAACAGTGGCTTGTTCAAATCAAAAAGAATTTAAAGGCCGAGGGAATTCCCTATAAGCTAGTTGCATGGATTCATGACGAGGTTCAGATTGAATGTCCTGCAGAGTATGGGGACAGAGTCGGAGAAGTGGTTGTTCACTCTGCTGCAGAAGCAGGCGAGATATTACAGTTCCGTTGTCCAGTAGGGGCTGAATATGGTGTTGCGAAAAACTGGGCAGGTTCTCATTAATTGTGGTATAATAGTAGTTCTAAGACAGAAAGGATGTATATGAGTAATTTTAAACCTATTACCGTAGAAGGTACGATTCACTGGGCATTCCTAGACCGCATGCCTGAGCAAGGAAGTAAGTATCAAGCTGATGTTTGCAATCTTTCGGACAAGGCCGTTAAAGCCTTAGAAGAGTTCGGTGTAAAGATTAAGAACAAAGGTGACTCACGAGGGAATTATGTTACTGGAAAGTCTACAAAGGAAATCATCCCTTTGACTCCTGAAGGTAAACCATTTGACCTCAAAGGTGCATTGGTAGGTAACGGCACTAAAGCCAAAGTAGTTCTAGGCTTCTATAGCCATGCGTACACTGCCAAGTATGGTACAGGTGTTGGACTCAATCGATTGACTATTACAGACTTCATTCCTTACGGTGGAAGTGCTGAAACAGTTGAAGAGTTGGACGACGTACTATAATGCACGTCCTCATTGATGGTGACATTATCGGGTATCGAATCGGTTTCTCTACTGAAGAAGAGAACGAGAAGATTGTTGTCTCACGAGTTGCCACCTTCCTTGAGACTATGCTCTGGGAGGATCTCGATGCTGAGACCTACCAGGGCTACTTAACTGGTAAGGATAACTTTCGTAATGACATCGCAAGAACTGCTCCGTATAAGGGAAATCGCACAGCACCTAAGCCTAAGCATCTCCAGCTTATTCGAGACTATCTTGTCTCCGCATGGGACTTCCAAGTCTCTGTCGGGCAAGAAGCAGACGATTCGATTGCGATAGAACATACAGCAAGGAATTATGAGAGCGTCATTGCAAGTATTGACAAAGACTTCCTGCAGCTTCGTGGTAATCACTGGAACTTTGTTAAGAAAGAAATGACTTTTGTAACAGAAGAAGAAGCAATTAAAAACTTTTATAGGCAGGTACTGACAGGTGACAGAGTTGATAACATCATTGGCCTCAAGGGTATCGGCCCTGTTAAGGCTGACAAAATCCTCGCCCACTGTGAAGGTGAAGCAGCAATGTATTCTGCTTGTGTCGAAGCATACGGTGGCGAAGCAGAACGAACAATCGAAAACTGCAGATTGCTATGGCTTAGAAGAGAAGCCAACCAGCTCTGGCAGCCTCCCACCGAAGGGTTATAAATGAACGATATTCGATTTCTTGAAATAGGAACAAGTCTTTCTGAAGGTACAGAAGTTAAGCATGTTATGCGTTTTTATCCTGAAATTATAAAGAAAACAGAATCTAATTCTTTATCTATTCAAATAACATTTAATGAACTTCAACTTTGGTATGATAATTGTGCAGAAGAATTGGAGCAAGTATGATTTTATTATTAAACAATCACGGTCATCCAGACGAAAGGTTCAATGAATATGTTCAGAGAGCTTCTCAATTCTATGCTGAGCAGTTATTCCCTAAACAGCTCCTCCGACATCTTGTGGTGTCTGTTAAGTTTAACAAGCATTTGGATGCTTATGGATATGCAAGCATCGAGAAAAGAAATACTAAAGGACAGGCAAGGGAATTCTTAATTGAATTACATCCCTACATTTCAGGTAAAGAGATTTTAAAAGCATTAGCACATGAATTTGTGCATGTTAAGCAATATGTATATGGAGAGTTAAATGAGTCGCAAACAGAATGGCAAGGTGAACCCATCGACAGTGATGCAATGGACTATTATGAACTGCCTTGGGAAAGAGAAGCGTTTGGCAGAGAAGCAGGACTATTTACCAACTTTGCTAAAAAAGAATCTTTATGGAATGTCTTTGAAGATGTCTACAATCCTGACACCCCTGTCCAACCTGTTCCGATAGGCTGGTTACATGAAGACAAGTTCAGCAAAACAAAAAGGCCGACTGTTGCAGCAAGTGACACGAGATTTGATACTGAAAAGTTTCCCAACATTGACCGAAAGGGACGTGAAGAGCACAAGCATGGGAGCACAGGGAGAGGACGTTCAACTATCGGAAGCTGGCTTAAAAAGCTTTCCTTATGGAATAGAATGTAAGAACCTAGCAAAGATAGCAGTCTATAAGTTTTACGAGCAAGCAACAACACACAGCAGTGCAGAGCCTTTAGTAGTAATCAAGCAAAACAGAAGTAAGCCTTTAGCCATAGTAGATTTAGAACATTTTGTAAATTTAGTAGCAGAGTTAGATAATCTAAAAATACTATATGGTAAACAAGTATGTATAACAGAAAAGTTAGAAAAGGAAAAGAAATGAAAAACAGGTTTGATTTAGAGAATGACATCATGAATGTTTGGGCTGTTAAAGACCATCTTGATAAAGTAATTTGGCGTATGATGGATCATCCTGAAGTAATGTCAGAAGACCAAGTTTGGAATCATTTAGAAGCAGTAAAGAATAACATTGATTTACATTGCGAAGCTTTGATGGATACATTCTGCCAAGTATTTCAACTTAATGAATATGCAACACAAGAGATGAAGGATTTACGTCAGCAAGTTCTTAATGGTTTAACTAAGAAAGCTGATAAAGAAGACGCTGATAAGGCGTGGGAAGAAATGGGTTTACCTGAGTTTCCTGTAAAAAGAAAAGGTAAAGCTAAATGAAGATACTATTACTTGATATTGAGTCCTCACCGAACGTAGCACACGTCTGGGGTCTTTGGCAACAGAACGTTGGAATCAATCAACTAATGGAATCTTCTTATGTATTATGCTGGGCTGCTAAGTGGCTTGGCGAAGATGAAATCTTTTTTGATTCCGTCCATCAATCAAAACCTAAGAAGATGCTGAAAGGAATCTATGACCTTCTCGACTCTGCAGACGCAGTCATTCATTATAACGGTACTAAGTTTGACATTCCTACTCTTAACAAGGAATTCTTACTACATAGTTATGCTCCACCATCGCCTTATAAACAGATTGATCTTCTGCGTGTTGCTCGTAGCCAGTTCCGTTTTCCTAGTAACAAGCTGGACTACGTAGCTCAACGATTAGGACTTGGAAGCAAGCAAGAGCACGAAGGACACGACTTGTGGGTCAAGTGCATGAACGGAGATAAAGATGCTTGGAAACGTATGGAATCGTATAACATTCAAGATGTCGTTTTGCTTGAATCTTTGTATTGCCGTCTTCTTCCATGGATCAAATCTCATCCTAATCATAATCTTTATGCCGATAGTACTGTGTGCCCCACCTGTGCTGGGCATAGATTACAAAAGCGTGGCACTGCTGTCTCGTCTACTGGAACTTATCAACGGTATCAGTGCAGAGATTGCGGAAGCTGGTCTCAGGGTACAAAGTCGATCAAAGCATCAGTAGAGGTAAAGCATGCAGTGTAGTATTCATAACACAACTTTCCATGCTTTCTGTCCTGATTGCATGGAACAGAGTAGTACAAAGTTTGGAGCAGGTCATACTGATTCTTACTATCCTCCTGGTGCAGGTACTGGCTATGATTGGAATAAGAAACCTGATATGGTAAACTCTCCTGCTCATTACACCAAAGGAGACATTGAGTGTATTGATGCGATTGCTGAAGCAGTTAAGCAACTCAGAGGCATGGAAGCAATGTGTACAGGTAATGCTATTAAATACTTGTGGCGTTGGAGATACAAAAACGGTACTGAAGATTTAAAGAAAGCTGTATGGTACATCCAAAGGATGATTGATGAGTTTGACACTAACTGACATCATCTATCGTTTCAAGCAGCTCGATGAGTTCGATGCAGTGGATGCTTTAGGCATTACTACAGAAGACTTAGCAGAAAGATTTGCTGATATAATAGAAGATAAATTTGATTTTTTTGAACAACTACTAGGAGATGATAATGAGTGATAAAAAACCACTGCACGATATGGGGCCTCCCATAAAGGACGAGATACCTGGATTGCGAGACTTCTTCGCTACGTCAGTACTTTCAGGTGCAATATCAGCAGCAGGAGTCCCTGCCAGTGATGATGAAGAATACTGTACTTTTATGGCAGAGTTTTGCTATAAAATGGCAGATGCAATGATGATGGAAAAATATAAGAAAAACACAAGACACTAAGGATATAAATGTACAACACCCCTTTTAGCACCGTAGGATATATTACCTATAAAAGAACCTATGCACGTCGCTTAGACGAGGCAGACATCACCAGCAAGACAGAAGAGTTTCCTCAAACTGTTGAGCGTGTAATCAAAGCAGCAAACGAGCAGTTAGGTTGTGGTTTTACCGAAGCAGAGCAAGAACGTCTTCGTAAGTATTTAATGGAATTAAAAGGCACTGTAGCAGGTCGCTTCTTGTGGCAGTTAGGTACAGACACTGTAGGCAAATTAGGTCTTGCTTCATTACAGAACTGTGCCTTCACTGTTATTGATGATCCTGTACGTCCTTTCACTTGGGCTATGGACTTATTGATGTTAGGTTCAGGCGTTGGTTATAACATTCAAAGGAAAAACGTTGAGAAACTTCCTGAAGTCAATATTAATTTTACCGCCCCTACTCGTTTGGATACTGCTGATGCAGACTTTATTGTTCCTGATTCGAGGGAAGGCTGGGTCAGTCTCCTTGGCAAAACGCTCAAAGCAGCGTTCTTAAGCGACAAGAAACCTACCTTTACTTACTCCACAGTATTAGTACGTGGTCGTGGTGCTGCTATCAAAGGCTTTGGAGGCACTGCATCAGGCCCTGAAGACCTCTGTGATGGTATCGCTAAGGTAAGTACTATCCTTGAGAAACGTGCAGGCAAGAAGCTACGTCCTATTGACTGCTTGGACATTATGAATATTATTGGTGCAATCGTTGTAGCAGGTAACGTACGACGATCAGCACAGATTGCTATTGGAGACGCAGACGATGTTGAGTATCTTCTTGCAAAACGCTGGGATATGGGAAATATTCCTTCTTGGCGAGCTATGTCTAACAACTCTGTTGTTTGTAACGATATTAAAGATTTGCATGAATACTTCTGGGACGGCTATGAAGGCAAAGGTGAGCCGTATGGCCTTATCAACTTGCGTCTTTCTCGAAAGATCGGCAGGCTGGGTGATACTAATTATCCTGATCCAGATGTGCAGGGTTATAATCCTTGTGCTGAGCAGTCTTTGGCTGCTTTTGAAACCTGTTGTTTAGCCGAAGTTTATTTATCTAACATTACCTCTAAAAAAGAGTTCATTGATGTCTGTACACTCCTTTATCGCATTAACAAGCATAGTCTTTCTCTTCCTTGCCATCTACAGGAAACAGCCGATATTGTCCATAAAAATATGCGTATGGGTATTGGCGTTACTGGAGTTCTCCAAGCTAGTGATGAACAACGCTCTTGGTTGAAAGAAGCCTACGAAGAATTACGTAAGTTTGATAAAGAGTATTCTGCTAAGCATGGCTTCCCTGAGTCTATCAAGCTCACTACAGTTAAGCCGTCAGGTACATTGTCTTTGTTGCCAGGTGTAACTTCAGGTTGCCATCCTGCTTACAGTCACTACATGATTCGTCGTATTCGTATCGCTGCAGATCACAGCTTAGTGCAAGTCTGTCGTGAGCATGGATACCCTGTAGAGTTCCAGCGTAACTTTGATGGTACTGATGACCATAGCACAATGGTAGTATCTTTCCCATTTGCTTATCCTGAAGGTACTAAGATTGCTGCAGAGATGACTGCTATTGACCAATTAGAAGTAGTTAAATGGTTGCAAGAGAATTGGTCAGACAATAGCGTTAGCTGTACTGTGTACTACAAGAAGGAAGAGTTGCCAGAGATTAAGAAGTACTTGGCAAAGAACTATAAGAACAATCATAAGTCACTTTCGTTCTTGCTTCATAATGAACACGGCTTCCAACAAGCCCCATTAGAAGAGATTACAAAAGAAGCCTATGATGCTTTAGTTGCTAGTACACGTTTGATTACCAAAGTGGAAGATGCTTCCTTTGAAGGTGATTTAGAGTGTGCTGGTGGTGTATGTCCTGTGAAGTAAGTCCATGGGACTGTCCACCACTAAACCTGTGGAATTGGAACCTTGCTTGGAGATGGAAGTCAAATCTCCTTGCAACGGTATCTGTACCCTCGACATACAAGACGTATGTAAAGGATGCAAACGAACCAGGCAGGAACTTTCTAAATGGTATGTTATGTCCAACAAACAGAAGTTAGATATTTTAGATAGGATAAAAAATGATAGATAAACAGGATTTTATGCTTGGCATGAAGCGACTTAACGAAGTGCTAAACATGGCTGATCAGGTTCAACCATTGATTATGCAACGTTGTATGGAAGAGGCTAAGTCTTTTGAAGAGATGGATGCTGTACAGTTTATGGTTCTATGGCACGATTTAGTTAAACTGTTACAGCCTTTGAATGATAAGTTCTTAGAGATTCAGACCTTACCTATGTTTAGAGAGTTGCAGCCTCCTGGCAATCCAGAATAGTTTCTCGGTAGTTGTACTTTATGGCCCTCTTCGGAGGGTCTTTTTTTGTGTAGTATATTACACAATTATTGTAAAGTTAAAACTAATGATTGTAAAGTTATAGCTTACTAATTGTAAAGTTAAGGTGAGGGGTTACAAGCCACGCCTGCCAGTTCGTTGCACCTTGGCTAGAAAGACGGAAAATCACCAAGTTCTTGATGCCCTCGTGCCGTCTTGACTTATTTTAAAGTTAATTGCTCTTTAACGAAATCTTGGAGGGAGACGAGCTGTTGAGTGGTATTGGCACACTGTAAAGCAAATACAGGGTCTGTGGTGAAGCCATTAATTCTGACGAGGGTGTCGCTGGGGGTGGACAAGGAGCTGCCACCATCGACGTGCACCCCATCATACACAGTGTGCAGACGAGCAAGCTGATTCTTATAATCATTAGTAATCCTATCCGTAGTTATCTTTTGTTGTTCAATGATTTCTTTTGTTTTCGCTTCTTGGATATCTGCCTGTTGTCTAACCACATGTTGAAACTCGACGAGTCTCTTATGCTCACGACTATAGCCAAGATAATAACAAAAGCCCAGCAGTAATACACAAATTCCCATCTTGACATAGTTAAGCACCGATATAGGAAACATTATCTTTCATCCAATGGTTTAGTAGTTGTGGCTCTTAAATAACTAATCACAATACCAATGATGAACATAGAGACGCTATAGATTTTAGGATCTATCAAGTCTTGAATGTACGTAGAGTTATCAGAGATAGCACCAAGTAAAAACAATATGGCAGAGAACCACATAGTTCTCGAACGCCACATGCCATGAAGCCTACGTCTCATTTTTTCATCTTTTTCTTAGCAGCCATCTTTCCAGACTTAGACATGCTAGGCTTAGATTTACCTGCCTTAGAAAGAGCAATCGCTACAGCTTGCTTCTGTGGCTTACCTGCAGCCATTTCAGTTTTGATGTTTTTAGATACGGTCTTTTTAGAACTTCCAGTTTTTAACGGCATAATTTATCCTTTGTAAATATTATGAAGAAAGCAGTCTTGCTCAGCAAACCTGCGTTTAAGAATACTGTCACTATGTTTACCACCTGCCATGCACCACTTAGGAAACTCTTTTGCAGCAGCTTCAATGTTTCCTTGTTTAATAAACTTAAGCAGTGTAGAACGTTCAAAAGCTGCACAACCTAAGTTGTAAGTAAAAGAGACAAGAGCATCGAATTGATTTTGGGTTAAATCAGGGCAGTTGTTATTAACACAGTTTTCTGCTGTCCCTAAATCTTTTTGCAGCAAGGAAGTAGCTTGTCCCATCGTAATAGGACTTCCTTCTACACAGCCATCACCAGGTACAATTAAGTGTCCATAACCTACTGTCAGCTTATCTGCTATGTCATGGTAAGGCATACTACGGAAACCTTCGAACGTTTTAATCTGTTCAATACCGTGATAAGAAGTTTTCATGTTGCTTGAGTTTGTGCTGTTAATATACCATTAGTAAATGTCATACTACCATTTGTACCGCCTACAGTTAACTTAGCAGTAGTAATAGTGTGTGTAATACCATTAGAAGGCAGCACTACAGTACCTGTAATGGAGCCTCCAGTAATGGCAACAGAGTTACTATTTTGAGTACCTAAAGTACCAATACCTAAATTCTGACGAGCACCTGCAGCACTGTTAGCACCTGTACCACCTTGTAGAATAGTTAACACCACTCCGCCTACTTGAGTCTGCTGAATATAACTACCTAAGTTTAAGAACCAGTTTCTCCAACGAGGGTTCTCTTCGATAGGGTCTTGAGGTATCGGAGGTAAATTATTAGCATTAGTCGTTGCCACATTCTACTCCTTCAGCGTAACCTGCAGCTTGCAAGTCTGGTAAACACTTTTGTACTTTCTCACCAATGTCTGTACGGTAAGCAATAGAGTTAGGAATCTCAATCTTCTTTTTAATAGTGCCGTAAACCTTTTCACGAGCATCCTCAATAGAATCACCTAAGCCTACTACTGTGCACACATAGTCACCAGCAGTAACAAACATAGGCTCATTCATCTTAAGCTTACCATCAATCATTGCAGGGCCTTTGCCCCACTGTACTTCACACAAGTGAACATCAGTAACAGCATCGTCCATATCAATACCCCAAATAGGATAGTTAGAGTTCTCTTTTTTGGTAATATGACTAAACGGATAGTCAGGAATAGTTACTACAACACCTGCAGCAATCTTATCTGATACCTTGAGAGTGTCTTCACCGTTAATAAGATCTAACATCCACTGAGCAGGATCGCCTTTGTGCAGGCTTAACTGAATGTTAAATAAAGGCCATCCTGGACGCATTGTGAACTCTAAAGGCCATGCCTGCCCCGACTTATCAACAATACAATTAACATCAATATAACCAGTGTATCCCAATCCATGTAGCATGTCCTCTAATGGTTTAAGCATCTCATCTGCAAGCTTAGATTCTTGGGTATAACGAACAATAGTACCTTGCTCGCCTGTAGTAACACCAAGCTCACCATCCATTAATTTCTTGTGTTCCCAAGACTCACAGAAATGTTTAGAGAAACCACCAGGACCAAACCAACCACCTACACCAAACTCAATGCCTGGACGGAACTCTTGAAGGATAAACTTACCCTTAAAGGAATTCTTTTTCTTCCAACGCATGAGCATGTAGATCATATCAGCAGCCGACTTAGCAACATACGACAACGTTTTGTCACCATCACCAATCGGCTTAGACACAAACCTGCGAGGGTTTTCAGTAACAAACTTGATAGCATCATCGTAGTTCTCAAAGGTACGGCTAGGAATAGTTTTAATTCCTGCAAGGTTTAGAATCTTCTCACCATGGTCACGTTCTTGTTCCCAACGATTAGTATCAATAGAAGGGCCAAAGATAGGATAACCTTTATCACGATAACGCTCTAAGGCATGAATATAAAATAGGTTATCTGTGCAGAACACAAGGTCTGCCCAGTTCATGTGATCTTCCCAGTTGCTTACACGCTTAACAAGACCACCATCACCTACTTCAGAACGGCTACCGTCTTTGTTATGACGAATAAACATCTTAACTTCGTGTCCATAGTTTTGACTACGAAGTGCAAAGGAAAGACCACAACCACAGCCTGATTGGTCAATGATTAATATTTTCATTGTTCTTCTTTTCTACGTAACTTTTGACGAGCTTTGAGTTTACGAGCTTGGATCTTTTTAGCAAGTTCTTTACGCTTCTTATCAGCTTCAGTCTCTTGTTCAATATCCAACTGTGCTAGAGCAAACTTGCTTACAGGCTTTTTACCTTGAGCAAGGTCTACAGCACCTCCCATCGGCAACTGTTTACCTAAGTAATACTTAGCAGTGTCCTTAGCTTGATTATACATTGTATCGCCTTGAGTTCTAATCTCTTTTCCTGTATACCAATCTTTACCAGTAGCTATACTAGCTGCAGTAGTTAAACCAGGAGAAGGAGTTACCAAACTAGATACAACAGCTTCAGGACGTTTTTCACCAGCAGCCACAGAGCCTAGAGCAGACAACAAGTGGAAACCACCAGCACGTCTGACTTTAACATCATCACCAAAGACTGCCTGATACATCTTATCAACCAAAGGATAAAGAATAAACAAACCTGCAGCATAGGCTGCCATGTGGTCTAAGCCTTCTAAACGCTTGCCTTGAGTACCTAAGTCTTTAACAGCTTCAGAAATAGCTTTAACCATACCATAGTGGTAACGGCTAAACACTGTTAAAGCTCTGTCTTGCATTAAAGTACTTACAGCACGGCCTGCAATGTTATCCATACCGACACGAGAAGGTAGACGGTAATTAGGCATGAACTTCTCTACTTGAGCAATAGCAGTACGCATGTCTTCACCGTAGCGACCCATACGTTCTTTAATCATGCTAGTGTAGAGAGCATCACGAGTAGTCCACATTACTGTGTTAGACTTCTCAGAAATCTTGTTCAACAAGTCTGTAGCTTTCATACCGATAGAAGCAGCTAAGTCTTTAATGCTGCCGTTCTTATCAGCAATCTTTAGCTCTTCTCTGAACATCTTTTGCATCCAGTTATCATTACGTAGACGCATAGACATTAAAGCACCACCGCTACGAGCCAGTTCAAGCTGGAAAGCATCTTGCTCTAATACAGACTTAAAGGACTCAGGCATGTTAGCAAGCTCAGCTAAGCCTCTAGGATTTACCCAGCCTGAGAAGAGACCACGACCTACGAAGTAGTGAGCTACCTCGTTACCGATGTGTGGAATAGGGTTAAGCATGAATGACTTAACAGCTAAGCCTGACATACCTTCTAAAACCTGAGCAGGCATACCACGAGCTACTTGAGGCTTAAGGTAATCTTCAAAGATTTCAGCAAGCTTAGGATCAAAAGAATAGCCACGAAGTTGTGGGACTAATTGAGGATTAGTAATAGGTCTGTAATCTGCAGGAGTTACTTCACCTTCTTTACGAGACATAGACTTGAAGATGTCAGAGTTCTTAATCTCTTCCATTGCCTTCATCTGTTCAGCGTAACGCTTTAGCTCACCCAGCTTAACTGTTTGAGCAAAGAAAGGATCAGCATAGGTAACACCATCAACGTTCTTTTCAATGTCACGTTGGTCAGCTACGTCTTTAACTTCCATCCCTTTAAACTCATCACCAGCTTTAAGACGAGACTTAGTAGTACCAATCATTTCAGGTACTTTATCTTTCCATGCAAAGACTGAACCATCGCTATTAACAGAAATAATTTTACCGTTGTGTTCAAAGATGGTACGGCCCTTCATAGCAGAAGGCTTCTTACCGAATGTACCAAAGCCTCCGAAGTCACCGCCTGTTAAGCCATCTACAAAGTTTTTCCACTTACCTTTGTGAGTAGCAAGACGACCTAGGCCATATTCTTCCATGGCATTCTCAGCGTCTTCTGGAGTCATCTTCTTGATCTCAGCGTAGACACGATCAGCTTCTTGTTTTAATGGAGTAAAGAATTTATCGATAACAGCTTCTTGCTTAGGATCAATATCCATGCCTTTAGCTACTTTATCGAGGATAGCATCTTTGTATTCTTTAGTAAGACCAGCTTCTTTAGCAGCTTCAGCGTTCTGACGAAGCACTGTATTCTCTGCATCAGAGAAAGTATCTACTTGGAAGAGACGGTCTTCAATGTCAGATAATTTAGTAGTTACCTTATCAGCAGTCTTAATAGACTCACCGTTCTTAACTTCTTGATATGCAGCCATAAACGCTTTAGCAGCAGTCTCACCGAACTGATCAAGGATTTTCTCTACGTTAGCTTCAAAGTCTTCACCGCCTTTAAGGACACGCTTAGCAGCCTGTACAGCATCTTCAAGAGTAAAGCCTGCTCGCAGGTAAGACCACTCGCCCTTCTCAGCCTGGTTCTTAACCCAAGCTTCTTCAACAGCAGATAACTTAGCAGCCTTAGTCTTAGGACCTTGGGTCTTACGAGACGCATCAGGACGTTCTTGACGTAGTTGTTCTTCAAGAGTATCAAGACTGTCAGCAAGCTTATCACGTTTAACCTGCATGTCTTTGATGTCTTGCTCAGCAGCAGAACGCTTTTGAATCTCAGCATACATCTGGTCCATCTGTTTAGCTTTGTCAATAGCATCTTGTACCCATTGACGATCCATCATCTTCTCAGAGATTTGACGATCAGACAGCTTATCAAACTCAGGCTCAAACTGTTCAACAGTAGCCTTAGCTTTGTTCCATGCTACCTTTTCAGTAGCAGTCATGTCGAAGGCTTTACCTTCAGCTAATTTATCAACAGCAGACTCTAATGAAGTCTTTTCTACTACAGGGATCTCTGTAGGAGGTAAAGGCTTAACTTCACGTAGCTTACCGCCTTCAGTAAGTTCTAAAGCTTTACCAGTAGGAAGCTCACCACCTTTTTCTCCTGTGCCTCTTTCAGTCAAAGGAGTAACACGTTCAGCAGGGGCTACATCTTCAGGACCACCAGCAAAGAGGTCACGTTGAGGACTCTCTGCAGCACGTCTAGCAGCAATCTCTTCAACCGAAGTAGCAAAAGGAATATCTGACTGTTCAGCAGCCAGTAACTTCTTACGTTTAATTTTATCAAGGAGAGCCTGAGACTCATCCATCTTAGCCTGCTCAGCAGCCTTTGCAGCTTCAGCTTTAGTAGCCTCAGCAGCTTCCATCTTATTGACCTTCTCAAGGTCTTTAGCATACTGGTCTTTAAATTTAGTACCAGCACCTAATACAGTCTTACCAGCTTCAAACAACAACGCAGTATTGAAAGCATCAGAAGCAACTTGTGCAAGTTCAGCAGGGTTAACTTGACGGCCTTCGTTAGCAGCTCTAGCAGCCTCTGCAGCAGTAGCGACAGTACCGAACTGTGTAGCTGTGTTAGCAGCATTGTAAGTAGTTCTAGCAGCCTTAGCTACAGTACCTATATCAGCACCTGTGGCAGCTAATTGACCTACTTTACCCATGCCTAATAACTCAGGGTCATAAGCAAAAGACTTAATCAAATCACCAACAAAAGCACCTGGGTTCTCGTTAGCTTTCTTAGCCATGTTACGAGCAGACTCAGCAGGGTTCATCAATGATTCACCAATACGTTTTAAACCACCTTGGAGTTCAAGAGCTAAAGGATCAGTAGCTTTAATCTTCTCAACACCAGGCATCATTCCACCCATAGTGGATCTAAGTAGGTACTCTGATATAGGGGCTATCATAGATTTCTCTTTAGCTTCAGCCAAGGAGAACGTGCTCAGGGATTTCCCAAGCTCACCCATAAAATCTTTTTTATCCCACGCAGCTTGCTTCTCTTCTTTAGAAGATTTAAGCATAGCAGGAATATCTTTTACATCTCTTTTAGGTGCTGCCTCTTCTACTGGCTTAGCTGTAGAAGGATCAAACGAAGAGGAGACTGTTGTGTCTTCTCTAGCAGTACTTGGATCGAATGCCATATTATCCTAATTTATTTTACAGGAACCCACTGACCATTGTTATACATAGCTCTGTTGCCTTTAGCGTCTGTATAGATTTGGCCTTCTTTAAATTTAGTTTGTTTATCTTTAGGTGCTTCTTTAGTAGCTTCTTTAGTTGCAGTAGGTGCTGGAGACTTAGGAGTTCCCTTGTCGTATGAATAGCCTACATCAGAAGATAAACCAAACCACTTACTCTTTTCAGTAGGTTTAAACAATTCATTGATGGCTTGGTCTTTAGCGTCTTCTAAGTCAACACCTTCAGACTTAGCAATTTGACGTGCTCTGCCTTCTACTTTAGTAGCTGCTGCTGTCCAGTCTTCGTCAGACATGGAATCAACCATCTCTTTACCAAACATAGATTTCAACACAGACTCAGTACCTTTAACTTCAAAGCCCTTAGCAGGCTTAAGGCCACCTTGTTTACCTGCAGCGTTACGTACACGATCTAAACCAATCATTTCCATAACTTGATTATGACGTACACGCTCTTCAGCACCCATCATTTTAAGCTGTGCATTTAAGTCTTGTGCTTCAGAAGTACCAAGGTCAGTAACCATCTTACGAGCACCTGCCATATCAAAAGTACCATCAGGCTTTTGAAAACGCTTAAGCTGACCACGAAGAATCATCTTAGTGTTGGTATCTAAACCAGCAGCATCTAAAGCACCGTACAAGTCTTCTGGAGTCTGTGCATTCTTAGCGATACGTGAACCAACATCAAGACTTTTAAGTTGATTAGTAAGTTTACTTAATTGTTCTTTACCTGCTGCTTCGCTTAGTTCACTAGCTTGTTTTTGAAAAGAATGTGCTACAGAGTCTAAGCCTTTTTGCTTAGCAAGCATAGAAGCTTTAACTAATGATTGTTGATTTTGCTCAGGAGTTAAAGTAGATACGTCTTGACCAGCATAGGCATCACGCAGGATATTACCTGTAGCAATGTCTGTACCAATTTTACTTCCTAATTCGTAACCAGCTACTGCTGATGAGGCGAAGTCTGCCATATTTTATCCTTATAACGCAGCAGCGTAATCAATCATGCTCATGTCAGCGTTTCCACTTAATTGTGTAGTAAGATCACCACCGCCTCCAAACATATCATATCCAGCAGGAGAACTACTACCGCCAAAAAGACCAGATTTAGATAAAGCACCGCCTAACAAAGCAGTAGTAAAGATACCTGTTTGTGCATTCTGTTGTTGAATCTGATTTTGTAAAGTCGCAGCTTGTACTTGACCGCTATACTGAGCTTGTGTAGCAGAGCCAGGAGTCTGAGTAGTAGCTCCTGACAACGTACCATATTGGTTATAAAGTTGATTATAGTATTGATTAAAAATATTTTGACCATAACCTTGCAAAGCAGCCGATTGAGCACCTGATTGTAATGTCCCTGAAGCAGCTCCAGCAGCTTGTTGAGTATTTACGCCTTGTGCTAAAGTTTGTTGATAACCAGGCTGAGACAACACAGAACTAGGATCAGTCATCATGCTATATAAATTATTAGCAGCCCACTGTCGACCACTTGTACTACCTGTGGAAGTTCCTGTCCCAACTGCTGAAAAAGGATCGTATGTAGATAAAGGAGGAGTTGCAGGTGCTGATGCACCGCCTCCACCGCCACCACCAAAGATTGAACTTACTATGCCACCCATGAGAACTCCTTAAATATATTTGCTAAATAGCTTTTCAACGAATCTGTATCCTAAGTACTCAAATAACTTGCTATTATCTTGATGTACTTTTGTAGAACAGAGTATTTTATTAACATGCAGGCTCTTAAGAGACTGTTCAGCGAATTGGAACAGTTTAATGCCTGTCCTACCTTTTCTATGCTGTTTACGTAAGAAGTAAATATCTTCGTAAGCAGTTAAACAAGTCTTTACATGTAGATGTCTAGATATAATATAGAGAATGTAACCAATCAATTCTCCATCATTTCTACATGTGACAAGCTGAATCATTCCAGCATTGTCTAAATTCTTATATTGATCCCAGTCAAGATCAAGTGTTTCATTGTTTGCTACAGGTGCTTCTACTTCTTCATAATGCTCAGGATAGAGAATTGCTAATTCAGGAACTACATCTGAATATTTCTCTACCTGATAAGTAATCATTATTAAGTCCTATATTGTAACTCCGTAGGAGCACTTTCTTCCAACTCACCAATATCAAAGTCAACCTCGGCTGCTAAGAGACGCAAAGGCTGACTATCTGTACACAGGAACTCCCATGCTCTACGACGTGCTGCACCACTTTGGTACACTTGTGGACGAGTCTTATTTAAGTTTACTGCACGATAAGGAGACCAGTTTTTGTAGTCATCATCACTATGTCTAATGTTCATAACTGCAGGGACTTTATCTCCTACAATCTCTAAACGACCAAAGAACTTACGCTTAGTAGTACCACCATCAATAATATCTGTTACAGTACGATAATAAATAGGAGCACCAGAATCATTGTACACATGATCAGACATCGTGTATAGTGTGCCATTATCGTCATCTAACAAATAATAAGTATCGCTAATCTGTGTAAAGAAGCTAGGACGGAAGTACTGTTCAGCATAGATTCCTGGAACACCTGAACCTACGTCTCCAATAGCCCACATAGTCCATTGAGTCCAAACCTTTTCATTTACATCGTATACTATTGTAACATTTAAATCAGCTAATGTCAAGACATAAAATGTATGTCCATTAATACGTAAAGAATAAGCCCTAATATCAGCTAAAGTACTGTTCTGTAAAATACGGTCAATAAAGGGTGTAGAAAGCTTTGTAGGGGCTGTTCCTGAGATGGCATAGACCGAAGGGCCTGCATCTCTAGAAGTACCTACCCAGACTATAATGTTCTCAAAACTAACGATAGAATCTCCGTTAGCACAGCCAAGCTCAATATGGTAAGGAGCAGCAACTGCCAAAGGGGAACCTGGATATGTACCTGCATCATAGAACCAATCAATAGACCACTGTCCAAAAGAAATAATGTAGTTTAAGTGTTTACCAATGCCTACTAAAGCGTCTGGTTCAGCTTCGGCAGTAATGTAGTTTAAAGCATTCCAAGTCGTAGGGTCATTAGGGTTAGATGTATAAATTTGACCGTCAGGACTAGCAATAACAGTATAGGTGTCTAAATAACAAGCACCAGAAACAAGAGAGCCTGTAGGAAAACCATTGAGGTTAGCAGAGGCAGTAGCTCCTGAACCTGTGGTGGCTGAAAAGGTAAAAGTAATGGTATCGTAAGGTGTATAACCTGCACCACCGTTAGTAATAGTAACTCCTGTAACTACACCACCTGTTAACTGAACAGTTCCTGAAGCAGGAGTTCCTACAGCAGGAGGAGAAATGTTAACAGTCACATCGCTAGAATAACCTGAACCACCAGTAAGGATAGTAACGCCAGCAATAGAATCATTAGTAACTTGTTTAAAAGCACCTGTGCTACCGTTGATGGTATAGCCATTTACTTGGTTGTGTACAAATAAATAAGTATTATTAAGAGTTTGCTCAAAGTAACAAGTAGCATAGCCACCATTAACAAGACCTGTCATTGTCCCTACAGTTGTTGTAGCACCTGTATTAGGATTAATTTTATAAATAACATTATTAACTACTGCATATAGATTACCTTTAAATAAGGTCAATCCTTGTCCTTGTCCTACAGGCATTGCAGGAGTAGTAACAAAAGTAGATGTACCAGGACGCTTGACAAACTCACGCTTGCCGTTAGTCATCTCAAAATAACCATTAACACATTTAGAGTCTGTGTTTAAATAGCCATTTCTTGTTTCGATTGGTTGAGACAGAGGTATTCTAACAATAGGCATTAGTTAGGTTTTCCAAAAGTTACGTTAGCCATACGAAGGTCAGCTTGAAAGAATGTAGAAGTAGCTTCAACGTCCCAATCATTAAGATCATCTTGATACATCTTAGCACGTGCTGCAATCTCTGCACGATGGTTAGCAGGTACGCTGTACTCAATAGCTAATTGGTCTGCTAAGTTCCATACTAAAGTATTCATCCACTCAGAAGGAAAGTCAGGAACTTGACTACCTGTATTAACATCGTCCATAGGCTGTTGACATACAAAGTAAAGATTGTATTGTGAAGCAGCATTTTGGTCAGGAGTTAAATAGACATACAAGTCACTCCAGTTCTGACGCACGTTGCAATACACAGAGTTAGCAACGCCTGTAGAGAACTTAGAACCAAGTGTGTCATACTCTTGTTTGCTTAGTAACTGCATAGGGGTATCAATAGGAGGGTTAACGTTGTATTGACGTAACCATGCTTGAATAACCTTTAAAGGCTTTGCAGTGTCTAAATCTGTAGAAGGATTTAATGAAGCAGGCCCAATAGAATATACTGTTTGACCGTTAACAATAGGAATATATAATTCATTAACTTTCCATATCTTTAAACCCTTAGTAGCCATTTGCTTAACTAAAAGATTTAAAGCTAAAGAAGCATTAGCAGTAGTAGCTGCATCAGGAGTATCACCAAGCTCAAGTACGCCTAGTTTGCGTAGAGCAAGCTGAATAATTTGGTCTCTCGTCACAGTAAAAACAGAACTCATTTTAATCCTTTATTCCGTTTAGTTTCGGATATTTTACGTTTAGTTTCATCAGAATGTTTTTTACCTAATCTATTTGTATTCCCTACTGCTCTTTTATTACCAAGTAAAGATACTTTAATTTTTTGTTTAGTTTCTTCAGATAACGTTGTACCTGTTTTAGTAAGAGCTATTTTTTCAATAGACTCTTTAGACATTTTCTTGCCAGTCATAAAAGCCTTACTTGCTTTACTAATCTTTTTTAAAGATTCTTCAGTATGTTTGTAACCTGAAGTGCCTTCGCCACCTTTAGTAATATTACACAAAGTATAGCCAAGATGTTTTAATTGATCTATGCGTTCAATTTCAAGCAATAATGCAAGTTCTTCGTCTAAATCTGTAGCAATAAAAGAGACTATAAATCCACCAGCTTTATTAACAATATTATTCCAATATTGATTACGATGGTGTTTACTATAAGCACGTTTATCTTTTCCCTTGCCTACGTAAAACACTTTATTCGTATCGCTACGAATGTGTTCATATACATAGCAAGTACTAGACATAATTAGGTTCCAAAAATAACTTTAAGGGCTTTATCTAAGCCTACAGTTTGTGCAAGAACAACAGCCAGAGCACCAATAGCTAGGTACTTAATCTGCGATAAGTTTTTTTCTATAGAGTGCATAGTACTTGTTAAGTCCAAAGTACTTTCACGAAGCTCTTTAATATCTTCTTCGTGATTGTCTGTTCGGACTTCAAGACGTACTACCCTGTTTTCAAGCAGGTCTGACATTTAATATTTTCCTTCAGCAAATACATTTACAAATACTGTGCCATCTTCTAATGCTTCAATTTCATGCCATTCGCCAGCAGGAAGATTTAAAGGTTGGCTATTTTTGTTGATTGTGTAGCTACGACCTTCAAGACTTACTAAACAAGAACCGCTATTACACATAGTTGCATGAGAAAAAGTATGACTATGACTAGGTAAACCCTGTCCTTTATCGGCATGGTACACATTAAGTTGTGCACCATCGTAGGTAAAAGAGTGTTTAGGATTTACAACAATCATGCTGATATTGTTCCAGTTGTTTTAGGCTGAACAGGAATAGTTGGTTGTGGTTCATTAGTAGTTAAAACTGTACCATTCCAAGTAAAGCCAATTGAACCAGCACCGAGTTGCTCAGCCAATACATAAGCAGTTTTATCAGCATTTAACTCCCAAACCATAGCTGGGGTTGTAGCTTGTACTAGCATTGTTACATCTGCTGGGGGTGTCCAAGTGCTTGTATCACCATCCCATACACAAACATTAGTAACAACATTTGCTTCAATCATTAAATAGTTTTGAGTTGTCATTTTTATTTATCCTATTACCATTCAAAAATTACAATGCCAGGTGCACCGCTAGCACCACTACCAGCAGATGAGCCACCCCCACCTCCTCCATAATTTCCGCCAGCACCGCCTGCTGCTGGACTATTAGTCTGTGCATCACCATTTCCACCTGCTCCTAAAATAGAATTACCACCAGTACCAGCTATAAAAAGTTGATTACATGGTTGACTTTCTCCAGCACTTCCGCCACCACCTCCACCTTTTATATTTATAGTACCTCCTGACCCAGTTCCACCACTACCCCCAGTAGAACTTCCAGTTGAGTTTCCGCCTCCACCAGTAATAGTTGAAATGGTTTGTGTTCCTGAAGCAACAGTAGAATTACCACCCCCACTCCCAGCACCTCCACCACCACCAATCGTAACTGAAAGTGTATTTCCTGATGTTAAACCAGTTAAATATGAAATTGCTGCACCGCCACCACCACCGCCACCTCCGCCACTTTTTCCACCAGCACCTCCACCTACTACAGTAATTTTAAGTGCAGTAACTCCAGTAGGAATAGTAAATGTTCCGTTAGAAGTAAAGGCTTGACCTTTTGTACCAGGAATAATACCAGCAGAAGTTGCTAGTGTTGTGGAGTCTGGAAAGGTTACTCCAGAACTACCGATTGATGTTGTTGCCATGTTTAATTAACTCCTAAAATTAAGGTGTACCAGCAGCATTGACGTTAGCCAATGTGGTAAAGTTGCCAGAAGAATCTAGTGATGCAATCACTGTAGTTCCATATTTAAATACTAACTTACCGCCTGATTCTTGAACAGTAAAGTTAGTTGTAATCAGATTAGGTACTGATGTAGGTGCAGTGGCCGAAACAGTAACTGTACCTGTATTTGCTGACACAGAAATACCACTACCTGCATTAATATTAGTAACGCCTGTATTGCTAATTGTGACGTTACCTGTGGAGCTTGAGACTCCAATACCTGTACCTGCAGCAACGCTATTAACTACTACAGGGTTAGCAAAGGTCTGTAAGCTACCTGCAGTAATACGAAGCTGTACAGAATCACCTGTAGCAAAAGCTTGTGCTGTAGTACCTTCTTGAGCACGGACAATAGTAAAGGTATCGCCACTTCTAGCAGTACATTGTACAATCTCCATGTTACCTGAAGATGAACTAATCAGGGTAATCATAAAGTAATTACCACCAGTAGGGTTAGGGAATAGAGTTCCTGAACCACCGTTGACGGTAAGTGTTGTAGCAGACGACGTAATTGGAGATACCAATCCTGTTGCTGCGTTATTTGTAAATAATGGATATCCCATAATTTATCCTATAAGTTGTGTGTTAAATTCATACCCATTACAGACTTTAAGATTGTCGTTCTGTTGTGGTATTTCAATAAAAATCCATTCTGGCTCAGGTCTAGTAAAAGGAGGAGCTTGATAATCAGCAACACCTCTTACAAAGTCTTGGGGCTGTCTAGGCTCCCAACAACGGTCATCAACCATAATGCCGTCCCAACGCTGTCTTAGTTCAGAGGCTTTGACCTGCCTTCCGCACTGTCCGCATAAAGCTTTCCAGTCGCCTCTTACGTAGGTTGGTTGATAACTCATATTAAATTAAGCTAGAATCTGCAGTATAAACAGGTAAATCACCGATGGCTGTATACACGTTACCATAGGAAGTTGTTGCTGTCATTTCTAAGCGATACGTTACTTCATTTAAACCGTTATAGACACGTTGAGACACATTAGCACCGCTAATCACAGGAGAGCCTACAAGGATCGCTGAAGGGTTAGGGTCTACACCGTTAAGGGTAATAGCAGTACATGTAGCAGAAGAGATAGTCTCTGCAGGGTCTAATACTTGACTATAGTTAAATGTAAATAACTCGTTTTCACTAGTTATCTTATATGTAAAGCTATTTGCCATTATTTTTGTCCAAGAAAATAGTCCTAATTTTAACCAAATCTATACTGCGGATTCGCTGTATAGCATAATACACGTTACTGGAGATTGCACCAAATATGGGAGCAACCTGAGCTATCAAGCTAGTAAAGCCAGTTACTAAGACTGTTAAAGTTTTAATCTGTAACTTGAACAGGCTTATTATACCATGACTTGCTACAAAAAGCAACTTATTAGGTAACTTTCTTAAGCTTACAATAGCAGTAACGCTAACTACTAATAACTGTATATGCTGACCGATAGTTATTAAAGTATCTACAGTTACTTCAGCAATACTTAAAATCTTATTTAACTGCTTTTTAAGGCTCACAACTTCAGTACTTAAAACAGTTAAAACAATGTTTCTAGCTTTGCTTAAACTAGCTATAACAGTCTCAGATAAAGTCATAACTTTGTTTACTTGCTTTTGTAGGGTCAAGTAATAGGCATTAGCATAGCCTGAGATGTTACCGTTAATAGTCTCTAAGTTAACTATTGCATCGTTTACTATGCCACTTAATTGAGCATACAAAGGAGTACCGCTAATAAAGACAAATAAAGTAACTAATCTAGTTTTAAGTAAACTTACAGTCCCTGTAACGCTTACTGATAATGTTTTTAGTTTAGAAGTACCTTTAAGTATGCTTACTGTAGCAGTAGAAAGTACACTTTTAATAATACCAATTAATTTAACTAAAGCTACTGTGCTTGTGCTAGATATTGTTTTAGTGACACTAATAGCTTTTTTAATGACTGGAGACCCTGTCACAGTAACTGAAAAAGCAACTAAATGCAGTGCAATATCTGTTAATACCACGATTACTGTGTCTGTAATAGTAGCCATTATTTTATTAATAGCTCTGATATAAGTTACAGTACTAGTAGAAGTTACTGCCAATAGCTTAATAGGTAAACGAACTAAAGAAACTATTGCAGTACTTAGTACATTTAAACTATGTGTAACAGACTTTACAATACTGCTTGTAGAACTTGACAATACACTAATAAACTTAGATACAAACTTTACAATACTAATTACAGAACTTGATAATACACTAAGTATTTTACTAATTTGTTTTACAATATTTACAGTAGCTGTAGAACTAATAGTTAATGCTTTTTGTTGTACTTTAGTCGCTAAAAGACTAATAGTAGCTGTTACAGAAACAGTTAATGCTTTTGCTAAGTTTTGTATTGATGATCCTGCAAAAGGAGCACCAGAATTCGGATATCGTCCGAACATTATTTAGCCTTTAAAGCTTCGATTTCAGCACGTAAAGCAACTACTTCCTTAGCTAGTTCAATTACAGACAACAATGCTGCACCGCCATAGTTAACAGATAACATACCATTCTCGTCTTCAAGAACGGCCTCTGGTAATACTTCTCTTAATGACTGAGCAGACACACCAGGCTGAGTAAGTTCTAGATCGGTACGATCAAAGATACCTGCTTTAACTTTAGATAACTTCTCAATAAAGTTAGATACTACGCTACGCCAGTTCTTTTTGAGTCTCTCATCAGAACCACCTGATACAGTACCTGCTACAAGAACGTTAGTACCGTCAAATGTAAAGTTAGCAGAGCCAGCAAAAGAGCCTGAAGAGTTATATTGTACTTGTGTGTTAGAGCCTGCAGGAGAAGCTGATACGGTAGACCATGTACCGTCACCACGTAAATAGTTAGAGCTTGAAGGAGTTCCTGAACCTAAACGAGCAGCAGCTACAGTACCGCTAGAAATATTAGAACCGTTTAAAGAAGTTAAGTTTGCACCACTTACCGCACCAAAAGAAGCAGACCATGTGCCTGAAGTAACTGTACCTGTAGTAGTAATACTAGAAGAGCCTGCTGCAGGAGATTTATTATTAAATGTGTTCCAATCTGTAGAGGTTAAATAACCGTTTACAGAAGTGGTAGCTGCAGCCATGCTAATTGCAGGAGTTGTACCGCCTGAAGAAACAACAGGAGCATTACCTGTTACGGATGTTACTGTACCAGTAGCAGGTGTTGTCCAAATAGGAGCAGCAGAGCTTCCCTGACTAGTTAATACTTGACCAGAAGTACCATAGCCTGTTGTACCGCTAAGAGCAGGAGTAGTGCCTAAGTTGGTAGATAAACCAAGAGCACCTGAAGCGTTAATAACGTGGGCATTGTTACCTGTAGTGCCCCAAGCCATGTAATATTTATAACCATTACCAGAACCTACAGTAATATCACCGTCATGTCCTGAGAAATAAACACCGTTATTAATACTATAAAAATCAGAAGGAGTTCCTGAACTATATACAGAAGAGTTCATACCAAACTCACCATAATAAGATGAGTCCGTGCCTAAGTCATTACTTAGTACGTAGTTGGTAGAGGCTCCTGCAGTGCCTGATTTGTTTTGCAACAAAGTTTGTAAATAACTTCCAGATACCGATGCACCTGCTGCGTAGTTTGAATTAGACGCATTAAAAGATAACACAGGAGTTGTGCTTGTCGTAGAGTTTGTTGCTAATTGTGGAACAGTTGTTGTTCCTAGTGAGTCTTGAATGGCAGCCTTTTTAGCTGCATAGTCACACCATACATCTTGTGTACCACTGGAAAAATTTACCAGTGATCCTGAATTAGAGGAAGCTAGGACGGTAGTTCTCGCAAGAGTTGTACCGCCTGCCCCGATAGTTCCATAACCAACTTCCCAGTTAGTACCTGATTGGTCAGCTATGGTGTAATACGTAGTATTGTTGGCTCCAATTCCAGCAGAAAAGGATTGATAACCAGACGCAGCACCATTTAAGGTAGCTGTGCCTGTACCAGGAGAAGTTGTAGTTTCTTTTACCCGATCCGCTAGAACGAAAGCCATAATATCCTATTTATTAACTAAATTGTACTTTAAATGTAAACTGAATGCTGTCACCGCTATTCAAAGCAATACCAGTAAAGTCACCTTTAACAAACAAGTTACCAGAAGTAGAAGCATCAAACAAACCAGCATTGGTAATTGTCTCACCAGTTGCTGCAGTCTGTGTACCTACTACTTGAAAGGTATCATTGGTTGTAGAAGTTGTAACTTGACTAGATGTGCCTGAAACACGAGGAGTTACTTCAGTAAACAAAGTTGTGTCAGTCGCAGAAGTCGTACCAGCACCAGTACCCCAAGCAACATAGCTTGGTGTTGTACCAGAACCGTTGATACGGCTAGTTACGATGGCACGACCAGTGTTAACTAGTAATGTAGCCATTTTTTAATTCTCCAAATAATTCTCTTGATTGGATTAACATGCCAGTAATCTATAACGCCAAGTTCCTCCACAGTGCCGTCAGCACGAGTGATGGTAGCGACTAGTTGAATTTCCTTAGCGTCTAGATTAGTTTGCATATTAAACGTGTTGTTTTACCAACTCAAGAACGATTGTAAATGTTAAGGTTTGACCTGTGCCTTCATAATCAAATGAAGCTAAAATCTTACCTGTAGGGTTGGTAGCATTATTAATAATACCGCCATAATGTCTTGCTTCTACTTTACCACGTCCTGCAAAATTCCAGAACACGGTATTAGAAGAAGCACCTTCCCAAAGGATGTTCACAGTCAATAAGTCTTCTACGTCGTAGTTGATTTTATTAACACGCAAACGATTGGCTTTAACTCCGTTGATATCAAAGTCACTTAATGCAGCAGGGTCAACAATAGTATAAACACCTGAATCAGTAGTCGTCAACGTACCTTCGTATTTGATTACGACGTTACGTGGGCCGTCAACTAATATTTGAATAGGTGTTTGAATTGTAGTAGTCATGTGCTACTCCCTATTAACGTGAAACTTCGACAGCAGCCAATACGTAGTCAATGGTCATTGTTTCAGTAGCAGTTGGTGTATCCGAGAAGATTGGAGACAACAAAGCACTAGTCAAAGTAGTACCAGAAGAACCGATAGTTGGTGATGTAACACGAGCAACTAAGTTACCGTTAACATATACTACTAAATCAGTATTGTCATAATGGAAACCTAATTGAACAAAAGTATTAGCAGCAACAGTAGCTACGCCTGTTAACAAAGTAGTAGATGTAGAACCTACACGTGATACCAAGTTAACTGAAGTACCTGAAGTTACAAACCATAAACCATCAGTAGCGGAAGTGCCAGCAGAAGCTAGACCTGCCAAGAAAGTACCTGTAGTTGCACTAACTTCTAAACGAGTTGTGTACCATAGTTTTTGACCAGCTACAAATCCAAAAGATGTGCCTGGTTTGAAAGCTGCAGTTGCAGTAGTTGTGCCACCTGGAGTTAGAACAGCTAAACCGCCTAAACCAGAAGCTACTGCTAATGTAGAACTTGCACCAGAGATGGTAAAGTCTTCAGCATTAACAGACATGAAATCGTTAGAGTAAGTTGCTACGCCATAACCTTGATCGCTTGTGCTATTGAAAGGATCAGGAAGCGGATAGCTTGAGAGTGGTTTGCCTTTAGCAACGGTGGCAATACCGTATGTAAATCTTGTTGGTGTGCCCATGGATATCTCCTAAAAGTGATGGGTTCACGTCAATTAAGACGTTTAGGA
>Ga0316219_1000686_pt1 | contig 43043 bp, 39 predicted proteins | sample TBH18003PmetaG_FD_203635 | JGI IMG/M metagenome (GOLD analysis project Ga0316219, IMG submission 203635) | Freshwater microbial communities from Trout Bog Lake, Wisconsin, USA - TBH18003P | ecosystem: Environmental > Aquatic > Freshwater > Lake > Hypolimnion/Profundal zone | place: USA...
GCGCTCCGCGCGCGGTTGCTGGGGGCATGCAGCCGCGCGCGGAGCGCACGGCCCACCCTTGTTCACGACGGCTGCGTCACCCAGCGAAGCTGGTCAGCAGGTCGGCGTAGATTTTGGCGGTGGCGACGAGGTCCTTCACGCTCGCGCGCTCGTCGATGGCGTGCTCGTTCGCGCCGCCTGGGCCGTAACCGAGGGTCGGGATTTTCAGGTGGTGCGAGAAGAAGTGCATGTCGTTGAACCCGGTCGAGACGTTGAACACCGTCGGGCTGCGCCGGACGCGGGTGACGCTGCGGGCCATCGCGGCGAAGAACGGATGCTTGGGCGCGTGATAGCACGGGTGATTGTCGGAGACCTTGGCCATGGTGATGCGACAGCCGGGGATCTTGTGCGCGGCGGCCGCAAGGAAGGCGCGGGTTTCGCGCTCGGCGGCGGCGACGGTCTCGACCGCGATCACGCGGCGGTCGATGGAAAAGCGCGCGAGCGCGGGCACGGTGTTGATCTTGCCGCCCTCGCCAGCGGAAAACACGCCGCCGACGTTGATGGTGGGAAACATGACCTTGCCCTCGGGCGTGGTGAAGGTGCGGCGCCCGAGCTTGCGCTGGTAGTCGCCGAGCAGGAGGACCAGCGCGGACATCTTTTCCAGGGCATTCACGCCCATGTGAGGAACGGAGCCGTGGGCGGCGCGGCCGTGGACTGTGACTTCCAGCCAGACGACGCCGTTGTGGCCGCAACAAACGCGACCGCGTTCGCCGCCTTCCATGATGATCGCGTAGTCCGGACGGATGGGGGCGTTTTTGACGAGCCAGCCGGTGCCGAGGGCCGAGTCAGTTTCCTCGTCGGCCGTGAAGGACACCTCGACATTCATCTTGGGCGTGACGCCGGTCGCGCGCAGGGCGCGCAGGGCCATCACGAGGGCGGCGTGCGAACCTTTCATGTCGGCGGTGCCACGCCCGTAGATCCAACCGCCTTCTTCCTTTCCGCTGAACGCGCTGCCGTGCCGCCAGGTGCCGGACACCGGCACGACGTCGTAGTGGGCGTTGAAATGAACCGTCTTCTTCGCGCCGCGCACCGCCAACTGGCCGAGGACGTTGTAACGCGGGAAACCCCGTTGCTCCGGCGGCAAATGGCGACGCATTTCGGCCGAGGAAAGGGTGTAGCGGCGCGTGATGAGGCCGAGGGCCCGCAACTCCCGGGTGAGCAGCGCCGTGACCGTGTCGTAGTCGGCGCCGGGCGGGTTGACCGTCGGGACATTGACGAGCCGGCGCAGCAAGCTCGTGAGGTCCGTGGCGTGGCGGTCGAGATAGGCGGCGGGAGACATGAGAATAACCCCAGCCTACACACGGACGCGTCCAGCCGAAGCCAAAAGCTCCTCAGCGGTAACTTAACCACAGCAATCTCACAAGTGTCAGGCTGACAACAACAAGAAATATAGGTCGCACGAATCTCGCGCCTTTTTTGACCACCAATCCCGAGCCCAGCCGGCCGCCGATAATCTGGCCGGCACCCATGGCGATGGCGGCGGGGTAATTGATGAGGCCAACCACGCCAAACAGCACCACGGCGACGGTGTTGCTCACGAGGTTCATGATCTTGGTGTAGGCGGTCGCCTTGGCGAAATTCTGGCCCAGCCCGATGATCAGCGAAATGGCCCAGAACGAGCCGGCACCGGGACCAAAAAAGCCGTCGTAGAAGCCGAGCACCAGCCCGAACACCGTGAAAAACACGTCGGCCCGCATCCTCGGCGGCTGGTCCTGCTCGCCCACGGCGGGGCGAAAGAGCGTGTAGAGCAGGATCAGGAGCAGCAGCCAGGGGATGAGTCGGGAAAGCAGATGGGTGTCGGTGTGTTGGACCGTCAGCACCCCGGCGACGGCGCCGACAAGGGTGGCGGCGATACCCACCCGGCAGGACCGAAAATCCACCATGCCCCGCCGGGCGTAATTCCAGGCGGCGGAGGCGACGCCGCACATGGACTGGAGCTTGTTCGTGCCGAGCGCGACGGGCACCGGCAAACCCAGCGACAGCAGCACCGGCAGCGCAATCAGCCCGCCCCCGCCCGCAATGGAATCCGCGACCCCCGCGACCAAGCCGCTGAGGAAGAGCAGAGCGTAGATCCACGGGGCGAAATGCATCGCGGGAGGATCGCGGAAACGCGGAGGAACGGAAGCGCGGAAACCAGGCCTAGGAATCCAGGCGCCGAACGAACCGTCGAGCGGCTGCTTCGCCCTATTTGGTCCAGTCCTGTCATTCTGAGCGTAGAGAAGAATCCAGTGGGACACGGCTTAGGGCTTCGGCGGCGTCCAGCTGGATTCTTCACCCCGTTCAGAATGACAATCCGTTCGCCGCAGGCATTTCCGAGCTTTCACCCACCCCAGGCTTAGTGCTTGGCTGCTGGCATGAACGCGGAGGCGAAGAAGATCATCGCGCAGCTCGGGCTGGAGCCGCTGCCGCGGGAGGGTGGATTTTTCCGGCAGACGTGGGTGAGCTCGACGCAGCTGGCGAACGGGCGCGCGGCGGGATCGGCGATCTGGTTCCTGCTCACGCCGGGAGACTTTTCCGCGCTGCACCGGCTGCCGGCGGAGGAGTTGTGGCATTTCTATTCCGGCGACCCGGTGGAGCACGTGCAGCTTTTTCGACAGGCTCAAAGCCTTGAGCTGGTCGAGGGGCTCGATCCAGCCACGCGCGAGGCGCGCGTGACGCGGCTCGGCTTGGAAATGGGGGCGCGGGAGGTTTCGCAGCTGGTCGTACCGGGTGGTGTGTGGCAGGGGGCGCGAATCGCACTGGGCCCGAACCCGCGCGGCTGGGCGCTGCTCGGGTGCACGCTGACGCCCGCGTGGGATGAGCGGGAGTTCGAACTGGGCATACGCGCGGCGCTGACGCGGGAATTTCCGGCTGCGGCGGGGTGGATTGCCGCGCTGACGAGATGATTTTTGACAGCCTGCCTGCGGGCGCCCACGGTGGCGGCGCACCATGCCCCTGGCCGATCTCAGAAAAGACTATTCGCTAGCCGGACTGGCCGAGAAGGACCTCGCACGGGACCCGTTCCGGCAGTTCGAAAAATGGTTTCAGGAGGCGGAGGCGTCCAAGCTGGTCGAACCCAACGCGATGATCCTCGCCACGGCGACGCGCGACGCGCGTCCGTCCGCGCGCGCGGTGCTGCTCAAGGGCGTCGATGGCCGCGGCTTCGTGTTTTACACGAGCTACGAGAGCCGCAAGGGCCGCGAACTCGAAGCCAACCCGCGGGCCTCGCTGGTGTTCCCCTGGTTCGCGTTCGAGCGGCAGGTCATCGTCGAGGGCCCGGTGACGAAGGTGCCGCGCGAGGAATCGGAGACGTATTTTCACAGCCGCCCGCTCGCGAGCCAGCTGGCGGCATGGGCGTCGGCGCAGAGCACGATCATCCCGGGTCGCAAGGCGCTGGAGGAGGCGATGAAGGATTTGGAAAAGAAATACGCCGGCCAGCCGGTGCCGCTGCCGCCGCACTGGGGCGGATTTCGCGTGGCGCCGGAGACGGTCGAGTTCTGGCAGGGCCGGCGCAGCCGGCTGCATGACCGGCTGCGGTATCGCCGCGCGACCGATGGCAGCTGGTCGGTCGAGCGTCTCGCCCCGTGAAAAAATCCGCCGTTCCGTCCTTGTCCGACAGCCTGCTGGCGGACGCGCTCCGGGCGCAGGATCAGGGAACGTTCATCGCGCGGCTGGGTCGCGGCGCGGATGGGCTGGAAATTCTCTTCGCCAACGCGGAGTTTGGCGCGATGACGGGCTATGCGGCGGGGACGCTGCGCGGCCGCCGGCATGGCTTCCTGCACAGCGTGAAGGCCGACGTGAAAAAAATCATGCAGTGGCAAAAGACTGCGCGGCCGGGGCAGTCCTTTGCCGGGGAGGGTTTTTTGCGGCGGAAAAACGGCAGCACGATCCATGCGGCGTGGAATTACAGCGCTATCCCCGTGGCCGCGGGACGACCGGCGCACGTCGTGGCGAACTACCGGGACACCACCGCCAAGCGCCGGCTGCAGGAGGCGTTGATGCATGCGCAGCGACTCGACGCGGTGGGGCGGCTCGCCGGCGGCGTGGCGCATGACTTCAACAACCTGCTGTCCGTCATCAACGGCTACAGTCAAATCCTCGCGCACGAACTCGCGGACAATCCCCGGGCGCAGAAGGGCATCGAGTTCATTCACCGCGCGGGGCAGAAGGCGGCGGCGCTCACGCGCCAGCTGCTGGCCTTCGGCCGCCGCGAGCCGCTGCGGGCGCGGGTCATCAACCTGAACCAGTTCGTGCAGGGCAACGCCGAGATCCTCGCGCGGCTGCTCGACGAAAAAGGCCGCCTAGAACTTGCGCTGGACAAGAGCATCGGTCGCGTGCGCACGAATCCCGCGCAGTTCCAGCAGGTGCTGCTCAACCTGGTGCTCAACGCCCGCGACGCGCTGCGCGCCAACGGGCGGGTGGTGATTCGGACTGCCCGCCGGAAGATCCGGACGGGCCTCAACCGCCGGGCGACAGATGCGCCGCCGGGGAATTACGTGTGCCTGAGCGTGAGCGACAATGGCATCGGCATGGATGCCGCGACGAAGCAGCAGTTGTTTGAACCGTTCTTCACCACGAAGCCCGAGGGCGAAGGCACGGGGCTGGGGCTCTCGTTGGTTTACGGCGTGGTGCAGCAGAGCGGCGGGTTCATCAACGTGAAGAGTGCCCCGCGCGCCGGGGCGAGATTTGAGATATTACTGCCGGAAACCCGCGAACCGGCGTCCGACCGCGAGAGTTCACCGGGGATCGAGCCCCTGCCCTCCACGCGCGGGCACGAGACGGTGCTGCTCGTGGAGGACGACGAGGTTGTCCGCAAGATGGTCGCCGGCATCCTGACCGCCGACGGCTATCGCGTTATTGCCGTGTCCAAGCCCGCCGCCGCCGCGCGCGAGATCCGCTCGCTCCCCAAGCCCGTGCAGCTGCAGATTTCCAACCTGGCGGGGGACAGCGCAACGCTGGCGCGAACGCTGCACGCCGCCCACCCCCGCTTGAAAATCCTGTGCACCGCGGCCCGCGAGAGCGTGACTCCGCCGGTTTGGCTGAAGCCGCGCAACTGCGCCTTCCTGCCCAAACCCTACGCGCTGAGTGAACTGCTGAAGCGGGTTCGCGCGCTGCTGGACGCGTAGGCCACGGCCAGCGCGGGAGATTTCACCATGGTCCTCGAAATCCTGCCTTCGCGCACGGCGGGTGCGGCGGAAAACATGGCGATCGATTTTCTGCTGCTCCAGCGGTACCCGCGGGCGGGATTGCCGCGCTTCCGGCATTATGGCTGGCGCGGGCCGGCCTTCACGTTCGGTTACGCGCAAAAGATCGCCGCGGTGCGCGCGCTGCTGCCCGCGGAACCGCCGTTCGAACTCTGCCGCCGGCCGACGGGCGGAGGCATCGTCGATCACCGCCAGGACTGGACGTATGCGCTGGTGATCCCGCGCGGACATCCGCTGGAGGAGATGCGGGCGACGCAGAGCTACCGCGCGGTGCATGAGGCGCTCGCGGAAGCGCTCCAGTTGCAAGGGGTCCTGGCGCGGCTCAAGCCGACGGTGGAAGTGGCGGAGAGTCTGCCCGCCGAAGTCCCGCCGGCGGGCGGGACGAAGGAAGGAGTTTGTTTCCAGCGCGCGGAAATTTACGACGTCGTGAATGAAGCCACAGGCGAGAAGATCGCCGGGGCGGCGCAAAAGCGGAACAAGCACGGCCTGCTGTTCCAAGGTTCGATCTGGCGTCCAGCGGCGGGCCTGGCGGTGGATTGGGACCGGTTTCAGGATGACTTTATCGCAAGACTTGCGCTCCAGCTAGGTGCGCCGGCGGAATCGGTGCCATGGCCCGAGCTGAACGAGGACGAAGTCAGCGGGTTGACGGAGCAGTATTCCGCGCCCGAGTGGGTGGAATACCGGTAGGGCGGCCACGGAACGGCGCGTTAGGGATAACGCGCCCTACCCGCTGATTATTTCTTCGGCAACGCGGCGGGAGCGACGGCGGCGGGTTTTTCGATGGGTGCGGGCGCGGGCGCGGCTGCCGAGGTGGCGAACGGCCAGGTGTGGAGGACCTTGGCGGTCACGAGCGCCGCCAGGATGACCACGACGATGAAAAACCACGTCCGGCGGCGGTTGGCGGCGGACTTGTTGGCGTAGGGATCCGTAAGGGTGCGGCGGGAGCCGTCTGGCAACGTTGCGCGGGCGGTGAGGGCGGTGCCGAACGGGATGTTGATGTGCACGCGGCCGTTGATGGCCCAGCCGTTGGCCTCGAGGAGCGGGCCGATGGTGCGCTGGTTGAGTTTGATCGCCGCGATGATGACCGCCGGTAGGGAGATCGCGAGCATGAGCACCACGAGCACGAGGGGCAGTTGCCAGGGCTCGAGCCGGGCGAGGCCCGTGGCGAGGGTGGCGAGCGCACCGCCGATGGCGCCCACGGCCACGCCCAAGGCGGCCACGGTGCCGACGTCGATTCTTCTCGGTGCGGCGGGTGTGGCGGCGGCCGCGGGCTGGCCGTCCACGGCCGCGACCATCTTGAGATTGGCTTCCGCATCGGCGGCGGCCGCGCGCTTCGCGACCTGTTCCTCGATCATGCGGATCAGTTTCTTATACGGCGACCAGAACGCCTGGCGCAGGCTGATGGGGTTATCGACGATCTTGGTGATCGTGGCATCCCAGTCCCGCCCCTGCCGGTCGTAGAACACCCCGTTGCGCCCAACGAAAAGGTAATCGCTGTCGCCCTGCGTGAAGCAGGCGGCCAGCTTCATGGACTGGGCCCCGGCGCGCTTGCAATCCAGGTACGTGATGTAGGCCTTGCTCGTGGTGGCGAGGATGGCGTGGGTCGACGGGTCGTCGACGCGGATGCAGAGTTTGCAGGAACGGTTGTCGAGATAGAGCGTCCCGGCCTGGAAAATGCCCAGCTTGTCGCCGCCGGCGTAGAAGTCGGAAAAGTTGACGAAATTGTGCAGCAGCGCGCTCAGGTCGCGGTGATACCGCACGAGGCGGTCAACGGCGGAGATCGCGTTGAACTCCGGCGCGAGAGCCTCGTCCTGCGCGAGCAGGCTGGTGAGCCCCGCGCGGCCCTTGCCGCCGAGCAACGTGCGGGCGCGTTCGAGCCCGAGCTTTTCGACGACGGAGCCGGCCTTGCCGACCAGCCAGGTTTCGTAGGGCGCGAACTTCGCGCTGAGGTCCAGCCACTCGGCTTCCGTGAGGGAGGTCTTGGTGGCGCCGTAAATGGGCGTGATCACGGCGGAGTGCAGCGTGGCGAGGGCGGCAGACCAGGCGGGGTTGACGCCGGCGAGCAGCGGCAGCGGGCGGTTGACCTCGATGCGCGCCAGCGGGAAGCCGGCGAGCTCCTCGGCCGTGATCTTCAGGTCCTTCGCGGCGATGGCGAGGTATTCGCTTTCCTGGCGGTTAAGGGCGAGGAGTGCACGGCTGTCGTAGGCCGCAAGCCGACCGCGGGTGAAATAATCGTCCACCTTGGCGCGGACGGCGCTCAGGGCGTTGCAGGCGGTGCCGGTGTCGGCGCCGAGCACGGCGATGTCCTTTGCGGCGCTCTTTTCCAGCCACGTGACGTGGGCGGCGAGTTCGGTGTAGAAAGTCTCGACCTGTTTGGCGGTGACGCCGATCGAGCCTGTCCGGTCAGCCGTGCCGCCGAGGCAGGCGATGATGTCGCGGATCAGGGCCTGCGCATCGGGATCGGTGGTGGCATCAGGCGGGATCACACCGTCGCCGTTGAGCGGGCTGGCGGTGAAGAGCTTCGATGTGTCCGCCGTGGCGGAAACGAAGATGCTGCCCGCGCCGGATTTGCCGAGGCTGGCGAGGATCTGCTTGGCGCAGGCTAGAATCGTCTTGCCGTCGGTCGTGGTGTCGTCGATCGCGTCCAGCGGCAGGGACTCGGCGCTTTGGAGCAGCGTGGCGGGGTTCTTCAGGCGGCTGGCGGCCCAGTTTACGGCGGCGATGAGTTCCGGTACGCGGATGTGGCCGTCACCGTCGGAATCGATCAGCGCGAGGGTCTTTTCATCCAGCTCGAGGCCCTTGACGGGGCAGGACAGGGCGACCCAGAGCTTCTGGTCGAGCCGGTCCAGGGCGAGCAGGTCCTCGGTGGTCGTCAGGGCAACCTGGTCGAGTCCGCCGAGGCGGAAAAAATTCCAATTATGGGGGGCGGCGATGGGGTTGGACATGACTGGAGGGAAACGTCGGAAAAACCGGCCCGGTTGACAATCCGCGAAACGAGGCGGGCGGTGCGGACGAAGAAGGGGATGGGCGGCACTCTAGAGGCGTGGGTGGTCGTCGATTTTCACCTCGACGATTTGGACGCGAGCTGACCGCGCGGTCGACAGAAGCTGATCGCCGATGTGGAATTCGGCGACCACCTCGGATTCAGGGACGCCGGAGCGTGATCACGCATTCGAGATGGCGGGTCTGCGGGAACAGATCGAAAGGCTGGACGGCCGTGAGCGTGTAGCCGGCGGCGAGGAACTCCTTGAGGTCGCGCATTTGCGTGGCGGGGTCGCAGGAGACATAAACCACGGTGCGGGGGCGGAAGGCGAACAGCTGGGTGAGGAACGCGGCGTCGCATCCCTTGCGCGGCGGATCGATGACCACGGCCGTGTCGGCGGCGGGGAACGTGAGCCCGTGGAATATCGCAGAGGCGTCGCCGGCCTGGAACACGGCGTTGGCGATGCCGTTGGCCGCGGCGTTCTCCTTCGCGAAGGCAATGCTGCTGGCGCTGAGTTCGATGCCGGCCACTTGTTCGAACGCGGAGGCGGCGGTCAAAGCGAACAGTCCGCTGCCGCAGTAGGCGTCGACGAGAAAGCGCGCGCCGCTGGCCGCGGCCTGGCTGCGGACGTAGCCGGTGAAGGCCGGCAGGATGAATGGGTTGTTCTGGAAGAAATCGCGGGCCAGGAAGCGCAGCTTCAGGTCGCCGACAGTCTCGGTGATGGTGGCATCGTAGTCCGTGGTCACCTCGCCGCTTGCCTCGCGGAGCAGCAGCGTGCCGCCGCGAATGTAGCTGGCCTGCCGCGCGCGCGCTTCGGCCCGGACCAGGGTGAGGCGCTCATTGATGGCGGGGGTGGCGATGGGACACTGGGGGACGTCGAGGATGTCGAAGCGCGTGCCCTGACGCAGGAAGCCGATGGGCATGGGCTGTTCGTCGCGCGGCGGGTTGAAGTGCGGCGTGATCTTGGAGCGGTAGCCGAACTCGCGGGGGGAGGCGATGACGGGCGCCACGGCGAACTCGACGCTGGCCATGTGCTGGAGGAGCTCGGCCACCTGGCGCTGTTTCCAGAGGAGCTGATCAGGGTAGGCAAAATGTTGGTACTGGCAGCCGCCGCAGCGGCCGAAGAGCGGACAGCGGGCCGCCACGCGCGAGGGCGACGGGGTGACCACCGCGACGAGGTCGGCTTCGGAGAAATTCTTGTGATTGCGAAAGACTCGGACGCGGACTTTTTCACCCGGCAGGGCGAACGGCACCATGATGACCCAGCCGCCGCCGCTGGCGGCGGGGGTGCCGGGCGATGGGCCAGGGGCGATGGGTGAAGGAAGCGGGACGCGGCCAAGGCCGGAGCCGAGGTTGGTGAGCGTGGCGATCTCCAGCTCGAGCTCGGCGTGATACGGGAACGGGAGGTCGTTGAATTTCTTCTTCTTCACCACGAAACACACGAAATACACGAAAGCCCTGGAAACGAAGATGTTTTATTTCGTGTGTTTGGTGTGTTTCGTGGTGACCTCATCCCGTGAGCCCCGAGAAAATCACCAGTCTTCAGAATCCCCGCGTGAAACAGCTGGTGAAGCTGCGCGACCGGCGGCCGCGCGACGAGGCGGGGGTGTTCCTCGTCGAGGGCTACCGCGAGATCCGGCGGGCGCTGGAGAAGTCGGTGCAGCTGACGGAGCTGTATTTCTCGCCGGAATGGTTTCTCGGCGAGAACGAGCCGGCGCTGATCGAACAGGCGCGGGCCGCGGGAGCGCAGGTGTTTGAGCTGACGAAGGACACTTTCGCCAAGGTGGCCTATCGCGAGCGGCCGGACGGTTTGCTGGCGGTCGCGCCGCAGTGGCGGCGCACGCTAGAGGAGCTGGCCTTGCCCGCGGCGCCGTTTCTCCTCGTGGTCGAGGCGATCGAGAAGCCGGGCAACCTCGGCACCATCCTGCGCAGCGCGGATGCGGCGGGCTGCGATGCGGTGATCGTGTGCGACCCGGTGACGGATATTTTCAATCCCAACGTGGTGCGGGCCTCAACCGGCGTGCTGTTTTCCGTGCCGCTCGTGGTCGCCGAAAGCACGGCGGTGCACGCGTGGCTGAAGGCGAAAAAAATCCGCTCGATCGCGACGACCCCGGCGGCGGAGACGCTCTACACCGCTGCGGACCTGCGTGGGCCGCTGGCGGTGGTGATGGGCAGCGAGCAGTATGGGCTGAGCGAGTTCTGGCTGAAAAACTCCGACCTGCCGGTGCGCATCCCGATGGCGGGCCAGGCTGATTCGCTGAATGTCGCCATGGCCACGATCATCACGCTGTTCGAGGCGGTGAGGCAGAGAGGCGGTAAGGTTTAGGGTGTAAGCTTTAAGCGCTGGGCACCGGGCTTGGTCAGGCGGGTGACGAGGATGCGATACGGCGGCAGGAGGACGAAGGCCATGGCGAGTTTCACGCCCAAATCACCGGCGGCGAGGTGCCACCAGCTGAACGCGCTCCCGGCGAAGGCGAGACTGAAGAAGATGGCGGTGTCCACGACGGAAGCGGCGGCGGAGCCGAGCAACGGGGCTTTCCACCAGCTTTGCTGGCGCAGCCGGTTGAAGACGGCGACATCGAGGAGCTGCGAGACGATGAACGCCCCGCCCGAGGCCACGGCGATGCGCACGGGGGCCATGAGCGCGGAGCACGTCAGCCCCGTGGCAAATCCGATCCACGCGACCTGGCGCGCGAGCGACGGGCCGGCGACGCGGTTGCATACGTCGGTGACGAGGTAGGTCACTGGGTAGGCGAACGCGCCCCACGTCAGCCACGCGCTGATCGGAAACTGCACGAGCACGTTGGACAGCAGCACGATCGCCGCCATGGCCAGCGCGGGCAGCACGACGCGGTGGGGTTTCATGCAGCGGACGGGTCGTGCCCTTGATACCACGCCACGAGTTCCGCTGTGCCCGCTGCCATGCTCACGCGCGGGGCGTAGCCGAGGTCGCGACGTGCGGCGGAGAGGTCGAACCAGTGGTCCTTCGCGAGTTCCGTGGCGATGAAACGCGTGAGCGGAGGCTCGGTGCGCAGCGGCAGCAGACTCCACAAGGCCTCACAGGCGGCGCCGGCAGCATGCGCGGCGCCCAGGGAGACTTTCTTCGTCACCGGCGGTTCCCCGAGGGCGACCAACAGGCTGTTGATCCAGTCCCAGAGCATCACCGGCTCGCCGTTGGTGATGAAGAACGCCCGCCCGTCGGCACGACGCGCGCCCTGGGCATTTTCACTGATTAAGTGAAAATCCTGCAGGGCGGCTTCGGCGAGGAGGTGGGCGTCGACGGCGTTTTCGACGTGGACCAGGTCCACGCGGTTTTGGCCGGAGCCCACGATGCGCAGGCGCCCGGCCCGGGCGCGGGCGAGCACGCGGGGCACGAGGTGCGGATCGCCCACCCCCCAGATCAGGTGGGGGCGCAGGGCGATCGTGCGGAGAGAGTCGGAGTTGGCGGCGAGGACCTCGCATTCGGCAATGGCCTTGGTGAGCGGATAGGGCGAAGGACAGCGGGTGGTGAGCGGGAGCGACTCGTTGGCGTTGGCGAGCGGCTGGCCGTTGTAGACCACGCTGGGCGTGCTGGTATGGACGAAGTACTTCACGCCGTGCTCGCGGCAACCCTCGAGCAACGCGCGAGTGCCGAGGACGTTGGTGCGAAAAAATTCAGCGTAGCGCCCCCAGACTCCGACCTTTGCGGCGGTGTGGAAGACCGTGTCGACGCCCGCGCAGGCGGCGCGCACCGCGGCGGGGTCGTCGAGCGAGCAGCGGATGAAGCGCACGCCCTCGGCCTCGAGATCCGGCGCGGGAGTGCGTCCGAGGACTGTGACACGGCGGCCCTCAGCCAGCAACCGGGCCACGAGCCAACGTCCGAGAAAGCCGGTGCCGCCGGTGACGAGCGTGCTGGCAGGAAGCGGCGAGTGACGAGTGACCAGGGGCAAGTTGAGTCAGAAATAGCCGAGTTCGGGTGCTTGTCACTCGTCAGTTGTCACGGCTGGAGCGGTGGCGGCCCATTGGGCGAGCGCCAGCCGATGAATCTTGGCATTGTGGCGTACATCGACCGGAAAATCCGGCCGGAAGAAGAACCGGTTGACGGCCGCGGTGTGCGGATACTGGACGGCGAGCGCGCGCAGCTCGCGCGCGAGTGATTGGGCGTCGGCCGGATCCTTGGGCGCCATTTCCACCACCAGCGCAGGTTGTTGCGCGCCACGAGGGCCCAAGCCGATGAGGGCGCAGCGCGTCACGCGCGGATGCAGGCGAAAAACCTGCTCGCAGGGCTCGGGGAAAAGCGGACCAGTGGCGGTTTCGACTCGCTCGGCTTTGCGTCCGCAAAACCAGAGTCGTCCGTCAGCATCCAGATACCCGCAATCGCCCATGCGGTGCCAGGCTGCGCCGGGCGGCGCGGAAGTATCAAGTGCCGCGTTACGAGTGCCAAGTGGGGGGCGGGGATCGTCGGTGATTTTGGCTCCGGCGGTGGCTTCGGGGAGCGCGTCGTAGGCCTGCGTGACGACGGGCCCGCGCACGATGATTTCGCCGATTTCGCCGACGGGGAGTTCACGGGCCTGGCTGAGCGCGGGGATCGGGGTATCGGTGAGGGCGATGATCTTGACCGTGATGCCGGGCAAGGGCCGGCCGACGCACGCGCCGCGGACGGAAGCGGCATCGATCTCGTTCGCGGCAACAGTGGCGACGGGCAGGGCCTCGGTGGCGCCGTAAGGGCTGTGCAGGCGGCCATGCGGCAGGAAGCTGACGGAATTTTTCCAGAGCGAGGCCGGGACGGGTGCGCCGGCACAGAGGACGCGGCGGAGGCTGGGCAGAGTGACGTGCTGGGCCTGACAGTAATCGCTGATCTTGCCCCACAGCGTGGGCGAGCCGAAGGAGTTGGTGACGTTTTCCTGGAGGATGGCCTGGACGATTTTGGCGGGATCGACCTCGGCGGGACGGCTCGGATCGATCTCAGGCACGATGGTCGTCATGCCGAGCGCCGGGTTGAACAGCGCGAAGATCGGGAGCATCGGGAGATCGATCTCTCCGGGCTGGATGTCGTAGGTGTCGCGGATGAGCCGCACCTGTGCCTCGAACATGCCGTGTTCGTAGCAGACGCCCTTCGGTGCGCCGGTGGAACCGCTGGTGAACAGCACGGCGGCCAGGTCCGTCGCTTCGCTGTGGACCGGTTGAAAGTTGAAGGTTGAAGGTTGAAAGCCGGCGCCGAGGCGGGCGGTTGGCGAGGCGCTGGCCCAGACGCGGATTTGGATGGAGGCGAAGGCGCGACGGAAGAGGTGGCTCGTGATTTGGGCCAGCGGGATGCCGACGAGGGCGCGGGGTTTGGAGCAGGCGACGCAGACGAGGAAGGCCTTCCGGCCCATGCCGGGGTCGATGACGACAGGCACGGCGCCGAGGCGGAAGAGCGCGAACACGGCGGCGATGAGTGGGAGACCCTGTCGGACCATCACAAGCGTGCGGTCGCCGCGAACGATGCCGGCGGCGGTGAAGCGCGCGCCCCACGCGGTGGCTTCGGCGTCGAGTTCGGCGAAACTCAGGGTGAGGTAATCGATCGCGCCCGAGGCGGTGCGGCCGCGGGGAATCTTCAGCGCGGGTGTGCTCGGCTGGGCGGCGGCCATGCGCGCGAGGTGACGCGCGATGTTGGCGTTGGCGGCGGGCGAAGACACGATGGGGAAAGGGTCACGCAAAGACGCTGAGGCGCAAAGAAAAAGCCGGCAGTCCGTTGTCCTAGCCAAATTTTCGATGGCCACAAAAAGGCACAAGGAGGCGCAATAACCTCAATCCCAGGGAGCGCTGGCTTTTCTTATTGAGCCTTTTCGCGCCTCTTTGTGGCCATCGCTTCTCCGGAAAGTGTCAGCGTCTATTTCGCAGGCGCGAGCGAGGGCGCGTCGCGGAGCAGGTCGGCCTGCCACGGCAGGAGGAGCTCGTCGAGTTTGCGGGGGTGGCGGGCGATCTGCGCGAGGAGGGAGCGGTTGGCGATCAGCGTGGCCTCGATGCCGAGTTTCTGGGCGACGGCGTCGCGGTCGGCCTTGATGCGGTCCTGCAGTTCGATCTCGCGTTGCGTGAGCGAGACGTGGTTCGGATCGCGTCCGGGCCGGCGCGGCAGTGATTTGGGGTCGCGCTGGAGGCCCTCGTGCAGGGCGGTGGCGAATGACGGGAAGATGCGCTCGTGGCGTTTGCCGAAGTTGACGCGGTGGAGGATGGACTCCTCGGAGTCGCCGGCCTCGGCAGCCTCGGCGATCTGGATGAGGAGGGCGTTGCCGCAGACCTTGAATGGCGGCGTGTCGAGGCGCTGGGCCTGCGACTCGCGCCAGTGCCAGATGGCATGGAGTGCGGTGAGGCCGGCGCCGCGGAAGCGTTCGCTGCGGCCGATGCGCCAGTCGATGTCGGTTGGCGGCGAGAAGCCGGTGGAGCCGGACTCGATTTGCGCCTGGCACTGTTGGTCGAGCCAGTCGAGCCGGCCGAGCTTGGAAAGTTCCTTGGTGAGAAGGTCGCGCAGCGCGGGCAGATACCAGACGTCGAGCGCGGCGTATTTGAGGAGTTTGGGCGTGATGGGCCGCGCGGACCAGTTGGCCTTCTGGCCGGATTTGTCGACGGCGACGCCAAAGTGATCCTCGAGCAGGGAGCCGAGGCCGATGCGAGGCCGGCCGAGCAGCTGGGCGGCGAGCATCGTGTCGAAAATGCTCTTCGGGCGGAAACCGTTGAGGTCGTGCAGCAGGCGAATGTCGAAGTCGCTGCCGTGCATGATCAGGTGTTTCTTCGCGAGACGGACGAAGAGCGGCTCCAGCTTCAGCCCGGGGGCGAGGACATCGACGAGGTAGACCTCCTGGCCGACGAGGAACTGCATGAGGCAGACCCGCGTCTTGTAGTGATACATGTTGTCGGCCTCGGTATCGAGGGAGACCTCATGGACCTTATCGAGGGCGGCGAGCAGCGGCGCGAGTGAACCAGGCTGGTCGAGGAGTTGATGAGTGGGCGTGCGCGAGGTCACTTTCACACCGAGCAAACGGCGAACGCGCAGGGGAAGGAAGCGGGAAATCATCAGGCTGGCGCGCCGGGCGCGCTGGCTTTGACGCTCAACGTTGAACGACCAACGTTCAACGTCCAAGTGAGGGCGGCGGGAGGAGGAATTCGGGGGTGGGCCGGGCGCTCCGCGCACGGCATGCCGCGCGCGGGACCGCACGGCCCACCTTTTGCTTCGGCGCGACCCACAACGTTCACTCTCCCCACGCGATCAGGAAGGCGTCGATCAGCTGCGGCAGATCGTCGCTGTAGCCGCCCTCGAGAATTGCGGCGGCCGGCAGGCCGGATTCGCGCAGCCATTGGCCCAACGTGGCGAAATCGTCGGTCTCGAGGGTCATCGCGGTGATCGGGTCATCCGCATAGGCGTCGAAGCCGGCGGAAACGAGGATGAGGTCGGGCTGGAACGCCAGGACCGCGTCGAACGACTCGCGCAGCGCCGCCATGTGTTGCGGGCGGGGCGTGTGCGGGGCCACAGGCCAGTTGCGACAATTGTCGAACGACTTCGTGCCGGTGCCGGGGTAGCCCGGATATTGGTGCACCGAGGTGAACAGCACGCCGTCGCGGCCATGCAGGATAGCCTCGGTGCCATTGCCGTGGTGGGCGTCGAAATCCCAGATGGCGACCCGGCTGACTCCGCGAGCACGGGCGGCCAAGGCGGCGATGGCGATCTGGTTGAGGTAACAAAACCCCATGGCTTGGTCCGCGGTCGCGTGATGTCCCGGCGGGCGCATCAGCGAGATCGCGCGCTGGCCAGAGAGCGCGAGGTCCGTGGCGGTGAGGGCAGCGCCGACGGCGCGGCGGGCGTGGTCTGGGATGTCGGGCAGGTAGGGCGTGTCGGCGTCGAAGTCGCGGCGCTGAAGCAGACGTTTTAGGTGGGCCGGGGTGTGAGCCAGCAGCAGGGTCTCGTCGGGCACAACCGCGGTCGGGGTTTGCCAGGTCCAGTCCGGGTGCGTGGCGCGGAGGTGCTCTACGCTGCGGGTGACGCGCGCGGGCTGTTCGGGCCGCATCGAGGAGCCGTAGTCGGCGCAGCGCGGATCGTGGACAATGACCATGGGAAATCGGAGAGTGGCCACAAAGAGGCACGAAAAGGCACGAAAAACCAAGTCTCGGAGCGGGGATGATTTTGACCACGGATAACACCCGGAAACACGGATCAAACCCAAGACGCCGGAATTTTGGCCGCGAATTACGCAGATGAGCACGGACCAGTTTTGAAGGTGGAGGATATCGGATTGATCCGCGTTTCCGGGTGTTATCCGTGGTCGAAAAGCCCAGGAGAACTGGGCTTCGGCTTGTCGAAGCATGACGACGGCTCCGTGAGTTTCTTTTTGTGTCTTTTTGCGCCTCTTTGTGGCCAACTTCCGGGAATGAAAGTCGTGGTGCTATGCTCGGGCGGGATGGATTCGGTGACGGCGCTCTATTGGGCGCGGTCGGCACATGAGGTCGTGGCGGTGGCGAGTTTCGACTACGGCTCGAAGCACAATCATTGCGAGTTGCCGTTCGCGGCGGAGCACGCGGCGAAGTTTGGGCTGCGGCACGAGGTGATCCCGCTGGATTTCGTGAACCGGTTGTTCGCGTCGGATTTGCTGAAGAGCGGCGGCGACGTGCCGGAGGGGCATTATGCGGCGGCGAACATGAAGCAGACCGTGGTGCCGTTCCGGAACGCGATCATGCTGTCGATTGCGTGCGGTCTGGCGGAGAGCGTGGGCGCGGAGGGGCTCGTGATCGCGGCGCACACGGGTGACCACACAATTTACCCGGACTGCCGGGAGGATTTCATGGTGGCGATGGGCGAGGCGATGCGCCTGGGCACGTATGCGGGCGTGCAGCTGCTGCGGCCGTTCATCGCGCTGACCAAGGGCCAGATTGTGGCGGAGGGCGCGAAGCTTGGGGTGGACTTTTCCCGGACGTGGTCGTGCTACAAGGGCGGCGCGGTGCATTGCGGGAAGTGCGGCACCTGCGTGGAGCGCCGGGAGGCGTTCGCGCAAGCGGGGCTGAAGGATCCGACGCAATATCTGGTCACGCCGCCGTTACCGAAGAGGCCGGAGGGCAAGAAATAAGACCTATGGGTCTCCTGGGACGTATGAGACCTATAAAAGCGCCTGAGCTGCCATGCTGATCTCGGAAATTTTCTATTCGCTGCAGGGCGAAGGCACGCTCACGGGGGTGCCGTCTGTGTTCGTGCGCGCGAGCGGGTGCAACTTGCGGTGCAACTGGTGCGACACGCCGTATGCCTCGTGGAATCCCGAGGGCACAGCGATGACGGTGGCCCAGATTCTGGCGAAGATCGGGGAGTTTCCGGCCCGGCACGTCGTGCTGACGGGCGGCGAGCCGATGATTGCGAAGGACATCCGGGTGCTGGCGGCGGAGATCCGGAAGCTCGGCCATCACATCACGATCGAGACGGCGGCGACTGTGTTGCCCGAGGGGATTGAGTGCGACCTGGCTTCGCTGTCACCGAAGCTGCTCAACTCCGCGCCCGATGCCCGGCTGGGCGTGACGTGGCGCAAGAAGCACGAGGCGCTGCGCTGGCAGCCGGCGGTGGCGCGCGCGTGGATCGATCGCGGCGAGTATCAATTCAAGTTTGTGGTCACGCAGCCGGGCGACGTGGACGAACTCGAGGGGATGCTCGCGTCGCTCAAGCGCGAGATCCCGCGCGACCGCGTGCTGCTGATGCCCGAGGGGGTGACCCTCGAGGCGATCCGCGCGCGAGCCGGCTGGCTGGGCGAGCTATGCAAGCAGCGCGGGTATCGTTATGCGCACCGGCTGCAGATCGAACTTTACGGCAACAAGCGCGGCACCTGAGCGTCCCACCGGTTGCCATGTTTCACCACCAGCCCCAAGAGGGTGACCCACTGCAGAAGCTTTCGGTGGAGCTGCACCAACTGGCGGAACGATTCGGCGAACGGAAAGTGACGTTGCGCGAGGTGATGGACGTGCTGGGAGCGCGCGCGTCGGGCCTGCTGATCATCATCCTCGCCCTCCCCTTCTGCGCGCCGATTTCCATCCCGGGGCTGTCGGTGCCCTTTGGCATCATCATCCTGTTCATTGCGGCGCGGTTTGCCCTGGGCCGTCCGCCCTGGCTGCCGGCGCGGCTGTTGGCGACGCAGCTGCCGCCGCGGTTCTTCCGCGCGGTGCTCGAGGGCGCGAGCAAGTTTATCGGCTGGATCGAGCGGCAGTTGAAACCGCGCTGGCCGGCGTGGACGAGTTCACCGGCCCGGCTGCGCCTGCACGCGGCGATGGTGGGATTCGCTGGATTTCTGCTGCTGCTACCGCTGGTGGGACTCCCTTTCACAAACACGCTGCCGGCGCTGGTGATCGTCATTGGCACACTCGGCATGATGGAGCGCGACGGCGTGGCGATTGCCGGGGCGTATGCGCTGCTCGTCGCCACGCTCGGGTATCTGGGATTCTTTGCTGGCGTGATGATCGAGCTGCTCCGGCGCGGGCACCACTGGCTGATGGGATGAGCATGACCAAACGCCGGAAATTTTTTACCACGGATAACACTTAGGAACACGGATCAGACAATTTCTGATCCGTGTGCTTGGGGGTGTTATCGGTGGTCAATAATCCGAAACCCGGGCAAAAATGCCGCGCGCGGAGCGCCTGGCCCACCTCAATCGTAGCGCTGCCAGGGGAGTTTGTTGGCGTCGATCCAGCGGTAGTGGTCGGCGAACTGCAGCGCGGAGGCGGAGGCTTCGTCGACGACGACGGTGGCGCGCGGGTGAAGCTGAAGGGCAGACGCGGGGCAGATCGCGGCGAGCGGGCCCTCGATCATGCGTTCAACGGCGCGGGCCTTGGGCGGGCCGAAAGCCAACAGCAGGCAGCGGCGGGCGTCGAGGATCGTGCCGATGCCCATCGTGATGGCGTGGCGCGGCATCGCGGAGCGGGAGCCGAAGACGTCGCTGTTATCCTGCAGCGTCTGCTCGGAGAGAATCTTGATCCACGTGCGCGAGCGCAGGGAGCCGGAGGGCTCGTTGAAACCGATGTGGCCGTTGCGGCCGAGGCCCAGCAGCTGGAGATCGATGCCGCCGGCGGCGATGATGCGTTCCTCGTAGGCGCGGCACTCGGCGTGGAGGTCGGGCGCGGTGCCGTCGGGCACGTGCGTGTGGGCGGGGTCGATGTTGATGTGGCGGAAGAAATTCTCCCGCATGAAATACCGGTAGGACTGGTCGTGCGTGGCGGGCAGGCCGACGTATTCGTCGAGGTTGAACGTCGTGACGCGGCTGAAATCCAGCTTCTCCTCGCGGTGCATCCGAATGAGCTCCTGGTAGAGCCGGAGGGGCGTGCGGCCGGTGGCGAGGCCGAGGACGCAGGACGGTTTCTCGCGCACGTAGCGCGCGATAATCTTGGCCCCGAGGATGCAGCCGGTGTCGGCGTCTTTGCGGATGATGACTTCCATGGGAGATCAGTGCGGGCCGTCGGCGAAGACCTGGCCGTTGATGACGGTGCCGACGCAATGAGAGGTGTATTCGAACGGATCGCCATCGTAGAGCGCGACGTCGCCGTCCTTGCCCTTTTCCAGCGAGCCGGTGCGGTCGGCGATGTTGAGCAGTTTGGCGGCGTCGATCGTGATGCTGGCGAGTGCCGGCTCGAAGCCGAGGCCATTGGCCGCCGCGACGGCGGCTTCGAAGAGCACCACGCGCGTCTTCGGCACGTAGGCCTCGTAGCTGCTCTGCAAGGCGATGGGGATGCCCGCGGCGTGGAGCCGGCCGGCCGTTTCGACGCTGAGATTTTCCATATCCTCGTAGCTACGCTGCATTGTGGGATGCACAATCACCGGGAAACCGCTGGCCTTGATCTCGTTGATGACGAGCGGCGCATCCGCGCAGCCGTCGAGGATGATCTTGAGCTTGAACTCCCGGGCGAGGCGCAGCGCGGAAATGATGTCCTGCTGGCGGTTGACGGTGACGAGGAAGGGCTGTGAGCCGTCGAGGGCACGGAGCACAGCCTCAAGGCGGAGATCGCGGCCGGGGCGCTTGGCCTCGTCCTTGGCTTCGCGTTTGTGGGCGTATTCCTGCGCCTTGATGAGTTCGTCCCGCAGCATGGCGACCGCCTTGGCGCGGGTGCCGGGCGGCTTGGCGGCGGAGGGGCCACCGGCGCCTGGGACGCCCTCGACGACGGTCAGGCCGTTGCGGCCGAGCGTCACGGATGTCATGGCGGCGGGGTTGATGACGTCCTCGTCCGCCTCGCGGCCGAGGGTCTTGACGATCATGGTCTGGCCGGAGATCAGCGCGGTGGGCGCGTGGCCGGTGTTGACGGTGGTGACGCCATACGAGCGCACCCACGCGACGAGGGGATCCTTGGCATTGTAGGCGTCAATCGCGCGCAGCTCGGGCTGCATGGGCGCGGATCTTTCCCACATGTCTTGGTCCTGCGGCTGGTTCAACAGGCCGGAGAGGCCGACGGTGGCGTGGGCGTCGATCAGGCCGGGGGTGACAACGGCGGCCTTGAGGACGCGGAAGTCAGCGGGAATCTTGACGCTGTCGGCGGGGCCGACGGCCTCGATCTTGCCGTCGCGGATGAGCACGACGCCATTTTTGAGCGGGGCGCCGGCCATGGTATAAACCGTGTCGCCGGTAATCGCGACGTTCTCAGCGCGAAGGCTGAGCGGCGCAGCGGCGAAAGCGGCGAGGACGAGGAGGCGAAGAGAGGTTTTCATTGGTTACCTCCCTCGTTGGCGGCCATAATGAGGTCCCACGCGCTGGTGAAGCAGCAAAGCTGGGCGCGGCGCGAATCGCCGGCCCCCACCCCGCCGACGGCGTAGAGGTGGTCCTCGGGATTGGAGAGGTCGAAGACCTTTTTGCCCTCGACCCAGGTTTGTTCCACGTGGGTGTAGACGCTCAGCGGATCGCCGGAGAGGAGGATGAAGTCGGCGTCTTTGCCCACTTCGAGCGAGCCGGTGCGGGCTTCGAGGCCGAGGATTTTGGCGTTGGCGATGGTCATGCCCTCGAGCGCGCCCTTGCGCGTCATACCGGCGCGCACGGCGTAGGCGGCGCTGCGCAGGAAACGGCGGGAGTCGCAGATCGGGTCGTCGGTGTGGAAGCCGACGAGCACGCCGGCCTTCTCGAGGATCGCGGGCGTGCGCCAGTCGGCGTCGCGTGTCTCCAGTTTGCCGCCGGGCGAGTCGATCATGATGACCGAGCACGGCACGTGGGCGGCGGCGATCTCGTCGGCGACTTTCCAACCCTCGCTGACGTGGTGAAGGACGACCTTGAAGCCGAATTCCTTGGAGAGGCGGAGGACGGTGAGGATGTCGTCGTGGCGGTGCGTGTGGTTCTGGACGATGCGTTTGCCGTCGAGCACCTCGACGAGTTCCTCGAGGGCGAGGTCGCGTGGCGGCATTTTGTCGGGGTCGCCGTTGGCGCGCTTGATCTTGTCGCGGTATTCCTGGGCCTTGATGTATTGCTCGCGGACGAGGGCGGCGGATTTGGCGCGCGTGCCGGGAAACGGGGCGGCCTTGATGGAATTGGTGCCGTTGGCCATCTTGAGTCCGCCGGCATTGGAACCGTCGGGCAGCTTGATGAGCAGGTCGTCAATCGTGCGGGCCGTGCGGAGCTTTAGGTAGAGCGTTTGGCCGCTGATGAGGTGGCCGGAGCCGGGCATGACGTTGACGGCGGTGATGCCGCCGGCGCGGGCCTTCTGGATGGACGCATCGCGGACATCGAGCGAGTCGAGCACGCGGGCGTCGGGCTGGATCGGCGCGGAGCCGTCGCCGCCGGTGCCGGCGCCGATGTGGCTGTGGGAGTCAATCAGGCCGGGCATGAGCACCTGGCCGGTGACATCGTGAACCTGCGTCCCGGCGGGGAGCTTGACCTGGCCGACGGCGCCGACGGCGAGGATCTTGCCGCCCTGGACCACGAGCACGCCGTGCGCGATGGGTTCGCCGGCGATGGGGATGATCTGGGCGTTGGTGAAGGCCTGGGGTTTTTCCTGGGCGCAAAGACCGACGGCTAGAGCGCACAACAACGCCATGCCGGACAGGGGACGATAAGGCATAGGCTGGCCAGCGTAGGGTGGGCAGGGGCGGCGGCAAACGGGAAATGCGGCGGGCGGGACGCCGCCGGAGATGGGAGATAGGAGATGGCAGATTGGAAGACGAACTTCGGACGAATAGCGCGGCGGGTGTGCTGCGCACGGTGACGGCGACCTACACGCTAGCGTTTTTCAGCGCGGGCGCGCTCTGCCTGATTGCGGCGCTGGTGGTGTTGCCGATCGGGCGCGGGCGGCGGGAGTTGCCCGAGGGGGCAGTGGCGTGAGGGCGGGAGGTGACGGATATCGGGCGTAAAGCCCGACCTACGACCGACGTTTGACCGTCGCGGCGGCGGCTTTGACTTCGGACGCGGGACAACCGCAATCGCCGCCGCAGCCGCCGGTTTTTTTCTTCGCAAGGGACCGACGCACGAGCCAGGTCGCGGCGAGCGCGACGATCGCGAGGGCGAGGATGGTTTGAAGAGCTGAGCTCATGTCAGAAGCCGAGCGCGCGCCCGGTTTGATAGACAACGAACGAGAAAACCCAGGCGGTGCCAGTCATGTAGAGCGTTTGGAAGAGGGGCCATCGCCAGCTGTTGGTTTCGCGTCGCACGACCGCGATCGTGCTCATGCATTGCATGGCAAAGACATAGAAGATCATCAGCGACAGGCACACCAGCGGCGTGAACAGCACGCGGCCGTCGGGCCAGCGCGCGGCCTTGAGGGCGTCGCGCAGCGGCGCGGTGTTTTCCTCGGAGGATTCGGCGTTGAAGACCACGCCCATGGTGGAAACGAAAACCTCGCGCGCGGCGAACGAGCTGATGAGGCCGATGCCGATCTGCCAGTCGAAGCCCAGCGGCTTGATGGCGGGTTCGAGTGCGTGGCCGGCGCGGCCGGCGAAACTCTGGGCGAGCTGCTGGGTGGGCGTCGCCCCGGCTGGGGCCTTCGGATACGCCGCGAGAAACCAGAGCACGATGCTGATGCCGAGAATGACGGTGCCGGCCCGGCGGAGAAAAATTCCGGCGCGCTCGAGCATCTGCAGCAGCACGTCGCGCACGCCCGGCAGCCGGTAAGGCGGCAGCTCCATGATCATCAGCGGTGGGGCGCCTTTGAGTAGAGTGCGCTTGAACAGCCACGCAAAACCAAACGCGCCGGCGGTGCCGAGCGTGTACATCAGGAGCATGATCCCGACCTTGGCGACGAGGGAGACGCGGTCATTGGGCAGCAGCGCCGCGATCATCAGCAGATAAACGGGTAGCCGCGCGGAACAGCTCATCAGCGGTGCGACGAGGATGGTCACGAGCCGGTCCTTGGCGTCCTCGATGGTGCGCGTGGCCATGATGCCGGGGATGGCGCAGGCGTAGGAGCTGAGCAGCGGGATGAAACTTTTCCCGTTCAAGCCGACGCGGCTCATCAGCCGGTCCATGATGAACGCCGCGCGCGCCATGTAGCCCGTGCTTTCCAGCAGGCCGATAAAGAAAAACAAAATCATGATCTGCGGCAGGAACGTCACGATGCTGCCCACGCCACCGATGGCGCCGTCGGTGATCAGGTCGCGCAAATCGCCGGCGGGCATGTGGCCCTTCACCCAATCGGCCAGCATTGCGGTGTGCGTGCCGATCCAGTCCATCGGCGCCTGCGCGAGGGTGAAAATGCTGACGAAGAGCAGGGTCATCACCACGCCGAGGACCAGCCAGCCCCAGACGGGATGCGTAACGACGGCATCGATCTTGTCGGAGGCGGTCGGACCCACGGTGCCGGCATGCAGGACGACCTCGGTGGCGAGATTGCCGATGGCCTCGTAGCGCGAGTTGACGAGGATGCCGGCCCAATCGGTGCCCTCGGCGGCCCAGCGCTTCTGCCAGCCCTGGAGGATTTCCGTGGTGCGGGCACTGAGCGGCACGGAGCCGGAGACCCGCACGGAATCCTGGTCGGTCAGGAGCAGCAACGCCTCGGCGCGCGCAATGAGCGGAAGCTTGAGGTCATTCTCGACGAGCGAGGCGGCGAGCTCGGACACGGCGGGCGCGATGGGCGCGGGCACACCCCACGCGTGGCGCGCGAGGGGCAGGTCGGGGCGGCTCATGGCGAGCCGCAGCTCAACGAGGCCCTTGCCGTTGACGGCCTCGCACGCGATGACGGGGATGCCGAGTTCCTTTTCCAGACGCGCAACGCGGATGTTGAGGCCGGCCTGCACGGCGAGGTCCATCATGTTCAGCACGACGATGACGGGCCGGCCGAGATCGAGTATCTGGTGAACGAGATAGAGGTTTCGCTCGAGATTGGCGGCGTCGACGATGCAGAGGACGCGGTCCGGCTGGGCGGTGTCGCTGCGGCGGCCGAGGAGCACGTCACGGGTGACGGCCTCGTCGGGGGAGCGCGCGGCCAGCGAGTAGGTGCCGGGCAGATCGATGACGGTGATGGGCTGGCCGTGTTGCGAGTAGGTGGTGCCGACCTTTTTCTCGACGGTGACGCCCGGGTAATTGCCGACCTTCTGCTTCAACCCGGTGAGGGCGTTGAACAGCGTGCTCTTGCCGCAATTCGGGTTGCCGACCAGCGCGTAAACGGGGGCGCGAGCGGCGGGCGAGGCCGCGGGAGGCGCGGCGATGTGCGGCGGGAGAGCCATCTCAGGGAGCGGGTTCGACCAGGATGTGGGCGGCGTCACTCTTGCGCAGCGTGAGGTGGTAGCCGCGGACCTTCAATTCGAGCGGGTCGCCGAGGGGGGCGGTGCGCACGAGGGTGACACGGGTGCCTACGAGCAGGCCCATTTCGCGCAGGCGCAGGAAGGCGGCGTCCTGCTGCGGGTATTGCAGCACCGTGGCGCTCGCGCCGACGGCCAGTTCGGAAAGCTTGATCGGGGCGGCGGCCATCGGTTCAGGGGCGCGCAGAGCGGATGAGCTCGACGACGATGTGCTGGGCGGCGCCCTCGCTGAGGGCGAGACGGGTGTTGCTGACCTGGCAGAGCAAAGTCCCCTGCCCTGAAATCCGCTCAATGATGATGGATTCGCCCACGCCCATTTCGCGCAGGCGCTGGCAAACTTCCACCTGCCCGACCAATTCGCACACCCGGCCGGCTGCGCCGTTGGGCAGTTCAGTCAACCGCAGTCGCTGCGGACGGAATGGCTCTCGGGTCGTGGGCATTCGGGGAAAACTCCGCTAAACGAGACTCAGTTTCAGTTGAGGTGCAAGAAAAAGGCCCGGGTTGGAAGAGCCCGGACCTGAAAAAGTTACCGACGGCGACGTTTGACCTCGAGCTGGACGCCCGAGTAGCGGACGAGGCTCTGGAGGTGCTCGTATTCCTGGGGATCGATGTCCTTGGCGGCGGCGAGCTGTTGTTCAGCGCGCCTGAGGGCGGCCTCGACGGCGTTCTCGTCGATCTTTTCCTCATCAATGGCGAACTCCGCCAGCACGTGGACGCGGTCGCCTTCGACTTCGGCAAAACCGCCGCTGATGGCCAGGAACTGCGTCACGCCATTCTTCGTTACCCGCAGTTCGCCATGCTCGATCTGCGTGAGCAGCGCGATGTGGCCCGGGAGAATGCCGACCTCGCCATCCGTCGTCGGGATGACGACGGTGTCGATCGTGTCGGAATAGACCCGGGACTCGGGAGTGACGATTTCGAGCGTCAAAGGCATGTGGAGTAGGAGTTTTTAACCACGAAATATACGAATCACACGAAAGGTTCGGAGGCCGATTCTGTTTTTGTGTATTTCGTGTGTTTCGTGGTGACCAAATCAGGCCTTCTTGGAAGCGGCGGTGACTTCCTCGATGCCGCCGCGCATGTAGAAGTCGCCCTCAGGGACTTCGTCGAGCTGGCCGTCGAGGATCATCTTGAAGCCGCGGACGGTCTCCTTGACGGGGACGTATTTGCCGGGCGTGCCGGTGAACACCTCGGCGACCGCGAACGGCTGCGAGAGGAAGCGCTGGATCTTGCGGGCGCGATAGACGGTCTGCTTGTCCTCGGGGGAAAGCTCATCGAGGCCGAGAATGGCGATGATGTCCTGGAGGTCCTTGTAGCGCTGCAGCACGCGCTGCACTTCACGCGCGACGAAGTAATGCTCCTCGCCGACGATGTCGGCCTGGAGCGCCTTCGAGACGGAGGAGAGGGGGTCAACCGCGGGATAAATGCCGAGTTCGGCGATGGACCGCTCGAGCACGATGGTCGAGTCCAAGTGGGCGAAGGTATTGGCCGGCGCCGGGTCGGTGAGATCGTCGGCGGGCACGTAGACGGCCTGCACCGAGGTGATCGAGCCCTTCTTCGTCGAGGTGATGCGCTCCTGGAGGAGACCCATCTCGTTCGCGAGCGTCGGCTGGTAGCCGACCGCCGACGGCGAACGACCGAGCAGCGCGGAGACCTCGGAGCCGGCCTGCGAGAACCGGAAGATATTATCGATGAAGAGGAGCACGTCCTGGTTCATCTCATCGCGGAAATACTCGGTCATCGCGAGCGCCGACAGCGCGACACGCATGCGGGCGCCCGGCGGCTCATTCATCTGGCCGAAGACCAGCGCGACCTTGGACTTGGTGAGGTCCTTCTGGTCGATGACGCCCGCGTCGGACATTTCGTGATAGAGATCATTGCCCTCGCGGGAACGCTCCCCCACCCCGCCGAACACCGAGTAGCCGCCGTGCGCCTTGGCGATGTTGTTGATGAGTTCGAGAATGACGACGGTCTTGCCGACGCCGGCGCCGCCGAAGGCGCCGGCCTTGCCGCCCTTGATGAACGGGCAGATCAGGTCGATGACCTTGATGCCAGTCTCGAGGATTTCGGCCTTGGTGTTCTGGTCGGAGAGCGTGGGGGCGGCACGGTGGATCGGGTATTTTTTCTCGAACTTGACCGGTCCCTTGCCGTCCACGGTGTTGCCGGTGACGTCGAAGATGCGGCCGAGCACGCCGGCGCCGACAGGCACCATGATGGGCGCACCGGTGTCGACGACGTCCATGCCGCGCACGAGGCCTTCGGAGGAGGACATGGCGATCGCGCGGGCGACGCCGCCGCCGAGATGCTGCTGGATCTCGAGCGTGAGCACCTGCGGCTTGCCGGAGCTCGTGAACTCGATGGTGAGCGCCTGGTAGATGGGCGGGATGGCGTGCTCCGCAAACTGCACGTCGACCACGGGGCCGATGACTTGGACGATTTTACCGGTGTTCATTTTTAAAGGAGGAGGGACGGGGTTGAAAAATTAAGCGGCGCTGAACTGGGCGGCGGCGATCTCGAGAATTTCCTGCGTGATGCCGGCCTGGCGGGCCTTGTTGTATTCGAGGGTGAGGTCGCCGAGCAGCTTGGTGGCGTTGTCCTTGGCGGTCTTCATCGCAACCATGCGCGAGCTGTGCTCGGACGCCTTGGCGTCGAGGGCGACGTGATAGACCTGGCGGTTAATGTAGAGCGGGAGGAGCGCCTCGAGGACGCGATGCGCGTTGGGTTCGAACAGCATCTGGCATTCCGCGGCGTGGGGCGGGACCGGGACGGTGCCGGAATCCTGGTGGAGTCCACTGACGGCCACCTTGACGTCGGACAGCGGCAGCAACGGCTGGAGCGTCGGCACCTGCACGAGGGTGTTACGGAAACGCGGCCACAGGATCTCAACCGTGTCCACCACCCCGTCGAGATACTGCTTCACCATGAACTCGGCGACGGTCCGGATGCTGGCGAACGTGGCGCGGTCGCTGGCGGGGAAATCGGCGAGGAGCGTCCGCTTGGTGCGGGCGATGAACTGCGCGCCCTTGCGGCCGATCACGGCGTACTTCGCGGGCGTCTTGATTTCGGTGACAAGCTTGAAAAGGTTGGAATTGAGCGGGCCGCAGAGGCCCTTGTCCGAGGTGATGAGGATGATGCCGCGGGTCTTCACCTCGCGCTTCACGAGGAACGGGTGCTCCGACTCCTCCACGCGGTCGGCCAGCGCGGCGAGCATGCGGGCCATGATTTCGGCGTAGGGCCGGCCGGCGAGTGCGGCCTGCTGCGCCTTCTTCATGTACGACGCCGCGACCAACTCCAGCGCCTTGGTGATTTGGCGGGTGTTCTTGACCGACTTGATGCGCCGGCGGATGTCGCGGGTGGAGGCCATGGAAATTAAGTCAGAGGGAGGAAGGCAGAAGGAGGAATCGGTGAGCTCGGTTGATTACAGGTGATGCCACTGCTTCATTCTTCCTTCCTAATTCTTACTTGGATTCAGGCGGCGTAGCCGCTTTTCCACTCGTCGCAGGCGGCCTGAAGCTTGGCCTCGAGGTCCTTGTCGAGGGCGGCCTTGGTGCGGATTTCGGTGAGGAGGGCGTCCTTGCGGGTGGCGAAGAACTCTTTCAACGCGGTGGCGGCGGCGACGACCTTCTTGGTGTCGATGGCGTCGAAGTAATTCTTCTGCATCGCGAAGAGCACGGCGACCTGCAGCTCGATCGGGACGGGGCTGAACGCGGGTTGCTTGAAGAGCTCGACGATGCGCGCGCCGCGGTCGAGCTGGGCCTTGGTCTTGGCGTCGAGGTCGGAGCCGAACTGCGCGAAGGCCGCGAGTTCGCGGAACTGCGCGAGCTCGCCCTTCAGTTTGCCGCCGACCTGCTTGGTGGCCTTGATCTGCGCGGAGGATCCGACGCGGGAGACGGAGAGGCCGACGGAGACAGCGGGGCGGATGCCCTGGTTGAAGAGATCGGTCTCGAGGAAGATCTGGCCGTCGGTGATCGAGATCACGTTCGTCGGGATGTAGGCGGACACGTCGCCGGCCTGCGTCTCGATGATCGGCAGCGCGGTGAGCGAACCCTTGCCGTCGAGGCGCGCGGCGCGCTCGAGCAGGCGGGAGTGCAGGTAGAACACGTCGCCCGGATATGCCTCGCGGCCGGAGGGGCGCTTGAGGATCAGCGAAATCTGGCGGTAGGCGACGGCGTGCTTGGAGAGATCGTCATACACGATCAGCGCGTCCATGCCGTTTTCCATGAACCACTCGCCCATCGCCGCGCCGGAGAATGGCGCGAGGTATTGGTTGGCGGGGTTGTCCGCGGCGGGGGCGCCGACGATGATGGTGTATTCGAGGGCCCCGGCGTTCTCGAGGGCCGTCATCGTGCGGACGATGTTGGAGTTCTTCTGGCCGACGGCGACGTAGATGGAATAGACCGGGCGGAACTTCGGGTCGCCGCTGGCGAGGCCGACCTTGTTGATCTTCGCCTGGTTGATGATCGTATCGATGCAGATGGTGGTCTTGCCGGTGCCACGGTCGCCGATGATCAGCTCGCGCTGGCCGCGGCCGATCGGGATCATGGAGTCGATCGCCATGATGCCAGTGAAGAGCGGCTGGGAGACGGATTTGCGGACGATGATGCCGGGGGCGATCTTCTCGACGGGATAGGTTTCCGTCGCGGCGATCGGGCCCTTGCCGTCCACGGGATTGCCGAGGGCGTCAACCGCGCGGCCGAGCAGCGCCTTGCCGACGGGCACGGAGAGGAGTTTGCCGGTGGTGGTGACCTCGTCGCCTTCCTTGAGCTTGGAGACGTCGCCGAGGACGACGCAGCCAACCTCGTCCTCTTCCAGGTTGAGCGCGATGCCGATGGCGCCGCCGGGGAACTGTACCATCTCGTTGTACATCACGGCGGACAGGCCGTCGATCTTGGCGACGCCGTCGGCGACGGTGCGGATGTTGCCGGTGTTCTTCTTGATGGCCTTGCTGGAAAGCTTGGCGATCTGGGATTCGATTTGTTCGAGGACGGTGCTCATCGGGAAATGCGGGGGTTGCAGGCGGAGGTGTTTGGAAATTAGACGGCGGCGGCGAGGGCGGCGAGCTGGCCGGCGACGGAGAACTCGTAGACATCGTCACCGACATGGACGCGCAGGCCGGCGAGGAGCGCGGGGTTGGGCTGGGCGGTGGCGGTGACGGGGCGGCCGTATTTTTTCGTCATTGCGGCGGCGATGGCAGCGAGCGCGCCAGCGTTGATCGCGCCGGCGTGCTCGACGACGGCCTCGCCCTTGGCGAGCTCGGCGGCGACGAAGCGGGCGTAGGCCTTGAGGAGCATGACGGGGTTCGCGGGCCGGTGTTTCTCGATGTATTCAAGAACCCCGGACACGCGCTCGGCCGAGACGACGCCGTCCACGACGCTCAGCTTGAAGAGCTGGCGGGCGAACTGCTGGGCTTTGCGGGCGTGGGCGGCCATGGGTCGGAAAGGAAGAGTTAAGAGGTAAGAAGGAGGAAGCGTGCGGAAGTGGCCTGCGGTGAATTTCTCAATTCTTCCTTCTGACTTCTTACTTGGTTCAGGCGCTCGTGAGTTCGCGGGTGGCGGAATCGTTGTAGCGGCTGCGGTCGGCGTCGGAGAGTTCCTTCGCGAGCACACGCTGGGTGGTGACGACGACGAGGCGGGCGATCTCGGTGCGGGCCTCGGCGAGCATCTTCTTTTTCTCGAGCTCGATGGCCTGCTGGGCCTTGACGAGGATGTCGTTGGCCTTGGCGGACGTTTCGGCGGACTGCTTGTCGAGGAAGTCCTTCGCGGACTTGCGGGCCTCCTCGATGATGCGGGTGGCCTCGAGCTGGGCGCGTTTGGCGCTGGCGGCGGTCTCCTCCTGGGCGGCCGCGAGCTTGGCCTTCATCTCGTCGGCATACTGGAGGCCGGAGGCGATCTTCTGCTGGCGCTCGTCGAGGGTGGCGAGGACGGGCTTGAACGCGAACTTCCAGAGGATGAAGACGACGATGCCGACGTTGAGGACCTGCGCGGCGATGCCCGGCCAGCTGATGCCGAAATCATGCATGATCTTGGACGGGCCGGTGGCCTCAGCCGTCTGGCTGGTGACTTCGGCGAACATGAGCAGGGAGGAGAGCATGGCGGTGGGCTTTGAAATTGGCGCGCCGGCGGGGAACGCCGGCGCGGGTGAAACGGAACGGATTACTTGATGAACAGCGCGTAGAACGCGACGGCTTCAGCGAGGGCCATGCCGATGATGCCCTGCACGAGGATCTTCGTGGAGGCACCCGGATTGCGGCCGACGGCCTCCGCGGCCTTGAAGCCGACGAGACCCACGCCAATGGCGGCGCCGAGGCAGCCGAGGCCGCCCTGAATGCTACCCGTGATTTCAGCGAGTTGGTTGATCATGATGTTTGGTTTTGGTTGGTTGGATTTCCGCCGTCCGCACGTTGCGCACGGTCCCGGCGGGAAAGGGTCAGTGGGCGGCTTCCTTGGGGTCGGCCTCCGCGTGGCCATGGCTGTCGGGCGCATGGTCATCGCCGTGATTGCAGAGCAGGCCGATGTAGACGCTGATGAGCAGCGTGAACACGAACGCCTGCACGAAGCCGATCAGGAGCTCGAGGAAGTAGAACGGCATGGGCAGGCCCCACCGCTGCATGGAGCTCATCGCATGGATGAGGCTTTCGCCGCCGAACACGTTGCCGAAAAGCCGGAGCGACAGCGAAATCGGGCGGAACGCAATGGAGATGACTTCGATCAGGCCGACCGCGAAGAAGATGAGAAACAGGGGGTAGTAGATGATCGCGGGCACCTCCGACTTGTCGGCCTTGTTGCCGAAAATGTCCTTCAGCACCAGGGCCGGCCCCGTGTAGCGCATGATGAAATAAAACCAGCCGGCGATGGCGACAATCGCGAGGGCCAGCGTGCCATTGAGGTCGGCGTTGCCGGGACGGATGAGTTCCATCCAGCCGCCTGTTTCGTGATCCACCATATAGATGGTGCCCACGCCCGGGACGAGCCCGCTCCAGTTCTGGATAAGGATGAAAGTGAAGAGACCAACGAGCAGGGGGAAGGCGGGCTTGGCGACGGCCGGGCCGACGATCGGGGAAATGAGGTCATTAATGCCCTGAACCAGGGTTTCCACGACGGCTTGGCCGCGGCCGGGAATGAGCTGGGGGCGTTTGATGGCGAGACGGATGCCAATGATCAGCAGCACCGTCACGACCCAGCTGGTCACCATGCTGTTCGTCACCGGCAGCGGCCCGAGATGGAAAAGCGGTTCGGCCGCGGCGGCGACGCCCTCACTCGCGAATGCAGGCACGCAGGTGCCGAAAATCGAGGCGAGCAGGGTGAGTTTCTTGACCCAAGACATGAAGGCGCTGGAGGAGGAGGGACGGATGGAAAAGTGAAGACGTAGGCAAACGCCTTCGTCTCCGTCAACCCCCGAAATGGCTCGGGCTTGGGCTGCGGCGAGGAATTAAACCGCCCCACCCGTCCACATCGGCAAACTTATGCCGATCAACGTTGCAGCAACGCGGTCAGCGAATAATGCCGGGCGGCGCGACTTTGGAAGACAGTGACCTGCTCAAACGGCCACGCGCCGGGCGTGATTTCCCACGCAGGATGTTGCTGGAGAAGCGACTCGGCTTCGCGGAAATACGGCTCGTAGTCGGTCCGAAAAAAGAGCCGCGTCCCCTGCCCTGCGCGGCGCGCGATGATTTCGAGAAAATCCGACTCAAGCAGGCGATTTTTGTGATGCCGGCGTTTTGGCCACGGATCCGGGAAGAGAATATAAACATCGGCCAGCGTCGCGCGTGGCGGGAGGCAATCCATGAAGTCGCGAGCCTCGGCGTGAATGAAGTGGAGATTGGCGAGTTTCGCCCGATCTCGCTTCCGGAGGGCCCGCGCGATGCGTTCCCCGCTGATGTCGAGGCCGAGGCAAAGCTGATTTGGGTGCGCGGCGGCATACGCGGCGAGAAAATGACCATGGCCGCAGCCAAACTCGCAGACGAAATGGGCCGCAGGCGGAAGCAGGCCTGCAATCTGCCCCTGCAGATCGCTGCGCCGCTTCGACAGGCGGGCCAAATACTCGGCCGTCCGAATGGGGTTATCCATGATGATTAATGGGTTAAGACGATTCCTCTCCCCTGCCCGCCCCGACGAGCACCATCAAAATGCTGATATCCGACGGATTCACCCCACTGATGCGGCTTGCCTGACCCAAAGTCATGGGCCGGAACTCTGCGAGCTTCAGGGCGCTTTCGCGGCGAAGACCGCGCACCGCGGCATAGTCGAAGCCCTGGGGAATGCGGATCTTCTCGATCTGGGAAAGCTTCTCAACCTGGCGCTGTTCGCGCACCAAGTAGCCCTGGTAGCTTACGCGGTAAATGACCTCGTCGCGGACGGCGGCCGACTCCTTGAGCAGGTCGTCAGGCAGCGCGGCCCCTACCCGATCGCGGCGGATGGCGTCCGCCCAGGTGCCGCCTGGCGTCCGGTTTCGCTCGAGGAAATCAACCCAGTGAATAACTCGCGAGAGTTTGGCGCGTATAGCATTTAAGCGATTGTTGGACAAAAGCTTATATTCACTGGCATGCTCGATCATCCGAAACTCCGCGCTGCCATGGTTGAAGAGCAAGCGGTGTTCAGCCCGGCTCGTAAACATGCGATAAGGCTCTTTCGTGCCCTTAGTTACGAGATCATCAATCAGTACGCCCGTATAGCCCTGGTTTCGCTGGATGAGCATGGGCGGAGTTGCTCGCACCTTATTCACAGCATTTACCCCGGCGACTAATCCTTGGGCGGCCGCCTCCTCGTAGCCGGAGGTGCCGTTGATCTGCCCGGCGAAGAACAGGTTTTCCACTTTCTTAGACTCCAGCGAGGGAAAGAGTTGGGTCGGATGGGCGAAGTCGTACTCCACAGCATAGGCGGGCCTTAGGAGAACCGCGTGCTCAAGCCCCGGTATGCTGTGCACGAGGTCGAGCTGGACGTCGAAAGGCAGACTTGTTGACAGGCCGTTAACGTAATATTCGTTCGTCGCCCTCCCCTCCGGCTCGAGGAATAGCAAGTGCCTGGGCTTGTCGGCAAATCGGACAAATTTATCCTCGATGCTGGGACAGTAGCGCGGCCCTACCCCAACGATCTCGCCGCTGTACATCGCGGACTTCGTCAAGTTCGCGCGGACGATCTCGGCCGTCTGTTCCGTGGTGTAGGTCATCCAGCAAGAGACCTGTTCGGATCCAGGTACCCACCCGAGGCGGCGTTCGCCGGATTGTTCCACATGGAACATTTCCTCCGGACCCCGGGTGTCGTGAAACGCAAACAGCGTCGGCACCGCGTCGCCTTTCTGTTCTTGGGTTTTACTGAAATCGATGCTGCGGCCGAGCAATCGCGGCGGCGTTCCAGTCTTGAGGCGCTCAAGTTCGATTCCGGCTTCGATCAGGCTTCCGGACAGACTCTTTGCGCTGAAGTCGCCCAGACGTCCGCCTTCGTTCTTGTTTTGGCCAATATGCATCAGGCCGCGCAAAAACGTCCCCGTGGTCACGACGACCGTTTGCCCAAGGAAGTCGATATCCAGATTGGTCCGGCAGCCGATGACCTTGGCGTTCTTGAACAGCAAGCCTGTGACGGTGGCTTGGAAGATCTGTAGATTTGGCTGAAGCTCGAGCGTATGCTTTAACCGGAACTGATAGGCTTTCTTGTCGCACTGGGCTCGCGGCGCTTGGACGGCCGGCCCCTTGGACTCGTTGAGTAAGCGGAACTGGATCCCGGTCACGTCGGTGTTGATCGCCATCTCGCCACCGAGGGCGTCGATTTCCCGAACCATTTGGCCCTTGGCCTGGCCACCGATCGCCGGGTTGCAACTCATCTGGGCAATCGTGTCGATGTTGCCGGTAAGCAGCAGGGTAGAGGCGCCCATCCGCGCGGCCGCCAGCGAGGCCTCGACGCCCGCATGGCCGGCGCCGCAAACGATCACTTCAAATGGTATCTTATTGTATATCATTAACTAATATAAAACAGCTTCAGCGCTTCGGGCGAGAGGACCACCGCGCAGCGGGTTACTTTCCGATGCAGAACGTCGCAAAGAGTTGGTCGAGCATTCGTTCGTTGTCCACCTTGCCAATGATCTCTCCAAAGGCCTCGAGTGTTCCACGTAGATCACTGGCCAGTAGCTCGACGGGGCCGTCGGTCCGGAGTTTTTCCAGGGCAGCCTCGAGACCAGTCCGGGAGCGGGCGAGGGCGTCTGCGTGTCGGGCGTTGATAGCGATAGTGTCTTCCTGACTGGCGGGACGAAACGAGTCGGCCAGCTGGGTAATCTGGGTCACCAAAGTATCAATGCCTTTCCCGGTCAGCGCAGAAACTTGAACGGAAGGAATTTTGGGATAAACTTTGATGTTAAATGATGAAGCATCTAAGAGATCTATCTTGTTGACCACGATCAGGGCCTTTTCCGGCACAATATGTTTCATAACCAACTCAGGCAAAGCGGGTAGGGGAGCTGTCGCATCCAGGACCAGCAAAATCAGATCCGCTTCGGCAACCCGGTCGAGGGACTTTTCCATGCCCAGCTTCTCAATCGCCCCGGGGGAGGAATTGAGCCCGGCGGTGTCGATCAGGCGCAGCGAGTGCGGACCGACAATGATGCGTTCCTCAATGTAATCGCGCGTGGTGCCGGGCTCCGCGCTGACAATCGCCCGCTCACGGCCGACGAGGCGGTTGAGGAGGCTGCTCTTGCCGGCGTTGGGTGCGCCGACGATGACGGTCTTGATTCCGTCGCGCAGCATTTCCCCATAGTGGCTCGTCGCCATCAGTCGGTCCGTCGCCTGGACGAGGCCTTCCAGGGTGTGACGAACAATAGCGCGATCCTCGGCCGGCAAATCCTCTTCCGGAAAATCGATGTAAGCCTCGATGCGCGCCAGCGCGCTGAGCAGGCGCTCGGTCAGTTCATTCAATCTCCGGCCGAGTTCGCCGCGGAGCAACCGGTTCGCCACCTCGAGGGCGCGTTCGCTGCGCGCGTGGATGAGATCCATCACGGCCTCGGCCTGGCTCAGGTCCATGCGGCCGTTGAGAAAAGCGCGCTGCGTGAATTCGCCCGGCCCCGCCGCCCGGCAGCCGCGTGCGAGCAAATCCTCGAGGAGGGTTTGGGCGATGAAAGGATTGCCGTGACACGAAATCTCGAGCGCATCCTCGCCCGTGTAGGAGCTGGCCGCAGGGAAAAACGTGGCCAGCACGTCATCCACGAGCGCACCGCACTTTGCCCGGTAATCGCCGTGGCGCGGCGAGCGCGGCGCGAGCGCGCTGCCGAAAAGCTCCGCGGCCAGTCGCGCTGCGTCGGGACCGCTCACGCGCAACACCGCGATCGCGGACGTGCCCGCGGGCGTGGCGAGCGCGGCAATGGTGTCCGAGGAACGCAGCATCCCCGAATTTGGCCACAAAGAGGCACAAAAAGACACAAAAAGAAAATCGCGGTCCGCCCGCCACGGACACGACTACGCCCGCCTAACGAAGGTTGATCTCGATCGGAGTCAGGCGCGTGCCGTCGACGACCTTATCCCCGGGATAAACCACCACGCGGTCGCCTTCGTTGAGTCCTTCGAGGATTTCGGTGTCGACGCCGTTGCTGTGGCCGGACTTCACGGTGCGCAGCCGGGCGCGGCCGCCATCGAACACAAACACCCGCTGCTGGCCGCCTTGTTGGAAAAGTGCGCCGGAGGGGACGTGCAGCACGCTGGGATTCTCCCAGGTGACAATGCGCGCCTCGACGCGGTAGCTGTCACCGAGGGTGGGGCGCTTCGCGAGCGGATCGGTGAAATCGGCGACGACGTACACGCGCTGTTCCTCGACACCGAGTGCGGAGACCTTGGTAAAGGCGGAGGGTTCAACCAGCCGCACGCGCGCCTGGAGCGGCTCGGGGCCGCCCCACTGGTCGAGCCACACGCGGGCGCCGGGCCGGATCATCACCCCGTCGCGCGAAAGCACCTCGATGCGGACTTCGAGATCCGCGGGATCGCCGATTTCCATGAGGGGGAAACCCGGCGGGACGACGCGCCCGCTTTCCTGGTAAACCCGCAGGATGGACCCGTCCACCGGCGCCGTGATCTCCAGCGGCTCGACGTCGCCGCCTGGCTGCGTCCGGACCAGCAACGCCTTCGCCTGTTCAAGCTCGTGTTCGGCGACGCGCCGGCCGAATTCCGCCGCGCGTTCATCCTGCTGGGCGGTGGTGGCGCGCATCTGCACGGCGTCGAATTCCTGGGCGGAGAGGACCTTCTGCGCGAAGAGCTGGCGCAGCCGGGCGAGGTCGGCGGTGGCGAGCAGCGCGGCGGCCACCGCGCGTTCGTGTTGCGCCTGTGCGGCGTCCAGCGCGGCGGTGGCGCCGCGGATCCGGGCTTCCGCCTGGGCCTGGCTGCGGGCGTCGAGAAAGTCGGCCCCGCTCGTCTCGAGGATGGCGAGCACGGTTTTGCCGGCTCCGACCACGGCGCCGGCCTTCCAGTCGATGCGGCGCAACTGCCCGCCCACGGGGGCCGACACGACGTAGCGGTTCTTCACGCGGGTCATGCCCTCCTCGTCGACGGTGACCACGAGCGGTCCACGCGTGGCGGTCGCGATCTCCGCCGGCAGTGCGCGCGGCCAGAGGCCGATGACGATCAGCCCGAGGAGCACGACGGCACCGATCCAGGGCAGGCGGCGGCGCCACGCGGGGGCCGAGGACGTTTTTTCGGGGACGGCGAAGGGCAGGGGAAGGTCACTCATGTCGGGAAAGGTCGTTTCAATCGAGGGCCTTCATGGCGCTGGCGAGATTGATTTCGGCCAGCTTGCGCGCGGCGAAGAGGGCGGACAATGCCGAAGCCGTGGCGACGGTGAGGACGGCGAAGGCGTAATTGGCCGGGGTGAGCACGAGCGGGAGCCGCACGGTCTCGGTGTTCACGGTCGTGATAATGCCCGCAGCGAACGCGGACCCGAGCAGCAGCCCGAGCGGCAGCGCAACGAGCGTGAGCAGCACGAGTTCGCCGACGAGCACGGCCCCGACCTCGCCGCGGGTGAAGCCCAGCACGCGCAGCGTCGCGAGTTCGCGGGCGCGCTCGGAGAGCGAGATGCGGGCGCTGTTGTAGATGATGCCGGCGGCCACGATGGTGGCGAAGAGCAGGTAGATTTTCTGGATGAGCCCGATGCTTTCGGCAGTGGTCTTGCGGAACCCCTCGCGCACGGAGGACTTGATCACGCAGCCCGCGAACTGCGGCGTGTGCTTCACGGCGTGGAGAAAATGCTGCCACTCGCCGCTGGCCACGGCGACGTGGGCGCCGTTGATCCGGTCGCCCTCGAGCATCAGCCGGTTCAGCGCGGACAGCTCCATGTACGCGGCGGTGCCGGCAAAATCCTCGGCGAGCCCGGTGACGGGGACGCGCAGCTCGCGTTCCTCGCCCTCGAGAACCTTCGCCACCACGAAGTCACCGGCCTGCACGCGGAGCACCTCGGCCAGTTTGGCGGAGAGCACGATGCCGCGGGACGGCAGGACCAGTTGGCGCGGGGCCGAGTCGATCACCCGGCTGAGGGTGCCGTGGGCGGGCAAGCCCTGCAGCAGCACGCGGCGCATGGCGGGCCCAGCCCGCAGCTCGACCGGCACGTAGCGAAACGGCTCGGCGACGGTGACGCCCGGCAGGCGACTGATGTCATTGAGCGCGCGCGCCGGGCCGGGCTCGACGAGGGAGAGCGTGACGGTCTGGCGCTGCACAATGTCCCACTGGAAATCGATCACGTAGGTGATGCCGTCGCGGAAGGAATTCGGCACGATCAGGATGGCGGTGGCCAGCGCGAGGGCGAGGGTGGTGAGCGCACTGCGGACCGGGCGGCGTTCGATGTTGCGCAGCGTCATCCGGAGCGGCGCGCCGAACCAGCGCGCCACGCCCATCCGCTCCACGAAGGCCGGGCGGTAGCTGGCGGGCGCCTCGGGCCGCATCGCGGTCGCGGGCGGCAACCGCACCGCGCGGCGCACGGCGCCGGCGACGCCGATGAAGGCCGCGAGCGCCGACACGATCGCCGCGGTGACCAGCACCCGCGCGTCGAGCATGAAGTCGAGCTGGGGAAACCGAAAGAACAGGTGGTACATGCCCACGAGGCGGTGGCCGAGGATGATGCCGCCGACGGCGCCGAGCCCGACGCCCACCACCACGATGGCGAGGGAGAACTTGAAGTAGTGCAAACCCACCTGCCGGTTGCTGAAGCCGCAGGCCTTGAGCATGGCGATCTGCTCGCGCTGGAGCGCAATCTGGCGGCTCAGGACTGAGTTCGTCATGAACGCCGCGACGCTCAGGAACACCAGCGGGAAGGCAACGGCGAGACCCTGGAGCACGCGGATCTCGTCATCAACGCGCCGGTGGGACGGATGGTTCTCGCGGCCGTACGCGCCGCGGCCGCCATACGGCGCGAGCAGGCGGTCAACGCCGGCGATCACGTCGCCCTCGGACGCGCCCGGCGAGAGCGTGAGGGCCACGTTATTGAACGCGCCGTAGAGCTGGAACGCCGTGGCGAGCTCCTTGTACGGCATCCAGAACACGCCGTAGGTCTTGTTGTCCGGCAGCGCGGCGCCGGGCGGGGCCTCGAAGACAAACTCAGGGGACAGCGCGACGCCCGTGAGCGTGAACGTCTGGCGCGTGCCGTTGAGCACCGCCGAGAGCGTGTCGCCCGGTTTCAGTCCATGCGCCTCGGCGAAGGCCTCGCCGACGGCGAGTTCGCGCCGGGTCGTCTGGCTGGCTGGCAGGCGCCCCGTGCGCAGGTAGACGCGGTTGAGCGCCGGCTCGCCCCGCTCCGGCAGCGAGTTCAGCAGGCCCACAGCTGGCAAATCGAGGCCCGGGACATCGAGAGTGACCTGGATCGCGATGCCGGTCTGGACGGTGGCGACGCCCGGGAGGGCCGCCAGCTCGTCGGCCACGGCACGGGGCGCGCGCTTGAGCCGCGCAAAGACCTGCGCGAAGTGATTCTGGCTGTAGTAGGTGTCGCGCGTCGTGGAGAGCGAGAGGATCAGCGAGCGCGTCATGATCATCATCGCGAGCCCGCACGCCATCACGAGGGCGACGGCGAGCGCCTGGGATTTGATCGCGACGAGGTCGCGGCGCAGCTTGCGGTCGAGGAGACTCATGGCGCCGGTGAACTACCAGGCAAGGTCGCGCACCGCGCCGCGGCGGGGGTTCACGCGCTCGTGGACGATGCGCCCGTCGGACAGGGTGAAGACGCGGTCCGCCATGTCGGCGATGATGGCATTGTGGGTGATGATGACGGCAAGCGTGCCCAGCTCGCGGTTAATGCGCTCGATAGCCTCGAGCACGGTGATGCCGGTGTGAACGTCCAGGGCGCCGGTGGGTTCGTCACAGAGCAGCACCTCGGGGCGCTTGGCGATGGCGCGGGCAATGGCCACGCGCTGCTGCTCGCCGCCGGACAGCTGCGCGGGGAAGTGGTCCTGCCGGCTGCCGAGGCCGACCAGCCGGAGGGCTTCGCCGGGGGACATCGGGGCGCGGCAGATTTCCGTGACGAGCGCGACATTTTCGAGCGCGGTGAGGCTGGGAATGAGGTTGTACGCCTGAAAAACAAAGCCGACCTCATTGCGCCGGAAGAGCGTGAGGGCGGCCTCGTCCAGCCGCGCGAGGTCGGCGTTGCGATAGCGCAGCGTGCCATGCGTGGGCGAATCGAGTCCGCCCAGCTGGTTCAACAGCGTGGATTTCCCGCTGCCGGACGCGCCCAGCAGGATGATCAGCTCTCCGCGGAAAAGGTCGAGGTCCACGCCAGCGAGCGCGGTGACGGCTGCGGAGCCCTCGCCGTAGACCCGCGCCAGTCCCCGGACGTGATAGACTGGGTCGCGCGCAGGGCGGTCAGTGGTGGTGGCGGGCATGGAACAAACGCGACGTTAACCCGGCCTGATCCGCGGCCGCAAAGCGGAAACGAAGCTACGACGCCAAAGGTGGGCCAAGGCGGAGGTCGCCAGCAATTTCCTCGACGGGAAAGAACCGCGGATGCTCGGGCGGCGGGGAATTGGGCTGGTGCAGGGACAGATACGAAACGCCATCGAAGCCGGTGAAGGTCATCGCGTGGCCACCATTGGCGGGAAAGAAAGGGAGCGGATCGAATTGCCAGGGGCCGGCGAGTTCGCCCGAGAGCGAGCGGGCGATGCCGGTCGCGTAGTCGCCCTCTTCATTCCAGCTCGAGAACAGCAGGCAGAGTTGACCGCTTCGCAGTCGAAACGGCCACGCCCCATCCGCGATGAAACACGGTGGCTGGCCTTTGGCGTCGCGTTCCTTTTGCCACGGTGGTGTGCACACCCACGGGGCGGCGTTCACCGCGAAAAGCTCGATCGCCGGGCCCGCAGCCGCGCTAAAATCGGCGCGCAAGGGCAGGGCGGAGTAGCGGCCCACGTCAATTAGCGGCCAGTCGCGGCTGAAAATCATCCACGGCGTTCCGTCCGGTGCGACGTGCAGCGTGCCGTCGAGACATTCCGCGTCGGCGGGCGTGACGGCGCCGTCACTGTGTGGCCGGAACGGCCCGAGCGGGTGGCCGGCCACGAGGATTTGGGTGCCGCGCAGGCGGCCCGAGCCCTCGAAGCTCGCGAACATGTAGTAGCGCCCTCGCCAGGCGAGCACCTCGGGCGCCCAGAAACATTGCGTGCCCCAGAATCCCGGCTCCGGACGAAACGCAGGGAAGGGGCCTTCCCAATTGATCAGGTCGCGGCTGTGATACGTGTCGAAGCCCCCGCCCGGGCTGCCCGGCCACGGTTTCTTGTCCGTCGTGCCGAAGAGGTAGTATTGCTGCTCCGCCGCCACGGGCAGCACAAACGGGTCGCGGATCTGGATGTCGTCGGCGCGGAGGAGCGGCATGAGTCGGCCTCACGCAAGCTGGGCGCGCGGGCATGACAAAACAAAAGCGGTGGCGAAGAGCATGACGTCACCGAGGTGGGCCGTGCGCTACGCGCGCGGCATGCAGAGTCGCAGCAATCTGCCGCGCGCGGAGCGCACGGCCCACCCAATGAAATCACGGGACGGAGCCCCGTGCCACGCCGGCAGAATTACTCCGCCGGGCCGGTGATGACGGCGCCGCCGGTCACGTTGACCTTGGCTAGGACGGCCTGGGAGATCTTCTCCGCGAGTTCGGGTTTTTCCTTGAGCGCGGCTTTGGCGGCGTCGCGGCCCTGGCCGACGAGAGCGCCCTCGTACGCGATCCACGCGCCCTTCTTTTCCAAGATCTTGTGCTCGAGGCCGAGGTCGAGGAGCGAGCCGAGCTTGGAGATGCCCTCGTCATACATGATGTCGAATTCCACCTCGGTGAACGGCGGGGCGACCTTGTTTTTCACGACCTTGATCTTGGTGCGGTTGCCGATGACCTTGCCCTCGGGCGTCTTGATCTGGTCCTTGCGGCGGATGTCGATGCGGATGGACGAGAAAAACTTCAGCGCGCGGCCGCCGGAGGTCGTCTCGGGGCTGCCGAACATGACGCCGATCTTCTCGCGGATCTGGTTGGTGAAAATGCACACGCAGTTTGTCTTGCTGACGACGGCGGTGAGGCGGCGCATGGCCTGCGACATCAGGCGGGCCTGGCTGCCCATGGTCATGTCGCCCATCTGGCCGTCGAGCTCGGCCTTCGTGATGAGGGCGGCGACGGAGTCGAGGACGATGACGTCGATGCTGTTGGAGCGGATGAGCGTCTCCATGATGTTGAGCGCGTCCTCGCCGGAGTCCGGCTGGGAAACGAGCAAATCGTCAAGGTTCACGCCGACGACGCGGGCATACTTCGGGTCGAGCGCGTGCTCGACGTCGATGAAGGCAGCCAGGCCGCCCTTTTTCTGCGCCTCGGCGATGACGCTGAGACAGAAGGTGGTTTTGCCGGAGGATTCCGGCCCGTATATTTCGACAATGCGGCCCTTGGGGAGTCCGCCGACGCCGAGCGCGAGGTCGATGGCGAGCGAGCCGGTCGAGAGCGTCTCGACCTTCATCCTGGTATTGCTGCCCAGGCGCATGATGGAGCCGTCGCCGAACTGCTTCGTGATGGAGGACAGCGCGAGTTCGATGTTTTTCTCGCGGACGTGCGTGGTGGCGGGGGCGGCGGGAGCGGTTTTGGCGGGGGCGGCTTTGGACATGGCGTATGAGGGAGTTTAGGTTTTGCGGTTAAAAGAGAAGTTCAAGTTGCGCCGGAGGTGAGTCGTGGCAAGCGCGGAGCGGCTGGCG
>Ga0316219_1000687_pt1 | contig 43019 bp, 35 predicted proteins | sample TBH18003PmetaG_FD_203635 | JGI IMG/M metagenome (GOLD analysis project Ga0316219, IMG submission 203635) | Freshwater microbial communities from Trout Bog Lake, Wisconsin, USA - TBH18003P | ecosystem: Environmental > Aquatic > Freshwater > Lake > Hypolimnion/Profundal zone | place: USA...
GGCCTGTTCCAGGCGCGGGTCTTTGGGCGTCGAGTCGCTCATTTGTGCTCCCCCTCCTTCGCCACGGCAGGCTCGACCGGGCGGGCTTCGGGATATTCGTAGACGTTGTTCAAGCTCTGCAGGTAGGCCACGAGCGCGTCGGCGCGATGCGTCGGGACCACCTCAGTGCCCGCGGGCGAAGCGACCTTGAGGGCCTTGGCGGAGCGCTCACCGGTGATCTTCCGCTCGTCGAACAGAAAGCGGTAGGACGGCATGCCGCCGTGCTGGTCGTAGAGATATTGCGTCAGGCGGTCAGCGTCCACGGCCTGCGGACGCGCGCCGAAATTCGCCAGGTCCGGGCCGATGCGGCTCTCGCCGAGCTGCACGTGCGCCTGGCTGATGTAGTCGCGGGCCACGCTCTGGCGGTCGCCCCATCCGCGGGCCTTGTCGCTGCCGAAGTCCGGCCGGCGCACCTGCTGCGTGTGGCAGGCGGCGCAACCGAGGTCCTGGTAGACGAGCTGGCCACGGGCGGCGATGCCGGCCATGCGCTCGGGGAAGGCTTTGCCCTCGTTCTCGTCAAAATACGGCGACAGGCGGCCGAGTTGGGCGTGCGAGCCCAGCACGATGCCGGTCCAAGCGAGCGCCAGGGCGAGAAACAGACCGAGGAAATAGGTGAAGCCGTTTTTCATGACACGGACGCCTCCATCGTCGGGGCGGACTGGAAAAGGCCCGTCGCAGGGGCGGACTTGGCCAGGCCGATCCAGAAGAGATGCGCGGCCAGCAGGAGATTGCCGAAGAGCAGCACGGCCTGCGCCGCGGTCGCGGCCAACAGCCACGGCCGGGTGTGGGCGGCCATCGTGACGAAGGAAACGGTGGCGTCGTTGAGGTCATGCCCCTGCACCCAACCAGCGCCAAAGAGCGCCAGCACGAGGCCGGTCACGCCGATGACGGCGGCGGCGTAATGCGCGCGAATCAGGCCGAGTGAGGGCCAGGCGCGGCCCGTGATGCGCGGCCCGAGGAAGTAGATGGCGCCGAAGACCACCATCGAGAAGGCGCCGTTGAGCGCGAGCTGCGACTGGGCGGTGCTGAAATGGGTGAACTGCGTGACGACGGCGACGCTACGCATCGCGGTGGCCGCATCGATGAAGCCGCCCAGGACGTAGGCACCGAGGCCGAACGCCACGAAGCGCAGGACAGTGCTGCCGTTGGATGAAAAGGCCGCGCGCAGGTTCACGCCCACCACGATGTAGTGGAAGAGCAGCAGCGCACAGGAGACGACCGCGATGGTCGCAATCCATGCCGGAACCGGCCCGCCGATCAGGTGGCGTCCACCGGTCCACGCACCGACGAAGAGCAGCGTCCAGAAGCTGAGCGAGGCAAAGTCATAGCTCGGAATGATCCGGCCGGTGATTTTGGGCACCAGGTAGTAGGCCGGGGCCAGCGCCAGCGGCGCGAGCCAGAGCGTCCACGCGCCCTGCACAAACCAACCGGCGACAAGCGCCTGCAGGACGCCGCGGTCGGGGGCGAAGACGAGCATGATCTGCGCGGCCGAGAAGATCCAGGGGAAGAGGAAGAGCGCGGCGACGGCATACCATTGCGCGGCAAAAGTCATGGGCGAGCGGCGGCCGGTCCAGGCCAGCACGCCGGGCATCGCGATCACGCCGTAGGCGACCACCATCATGGGCAGCACATAGCGCGGGAGATGCAGCCAGGCGTTGGAGGTGCCATCGCCCGAGGCGATGCCGACCAGGCCAACCACGAGGGCGATGTTCCAGAAAACGGTGCCGGCCTTGAGCCAGTTGAGCGAACGGAGGGGCTCACCGCCGAGGCGGGCCAGGATCCAGAGCGCGACGGCGAGGCCGGAGTTGGCGGCCCAGCCGTAGATGAAGATCGACTGCTGCAGGGCTGAGGAGCGGCCGTAGGTGAAAATCGGGCAGTCCGCGAGAAAGGCCGGCGTCGTGAGCTGCACGAGGTTCACGACGGCGAGCACGCCGCTGAGCACCAGCCAGAGGGCGGCGCAGGTCAGCAGCAGAAGCAGCGAGCAGCGGGCGGAGCTGTCGATCTCGGTGACTTCGGCCGTCTCGGCGGCTTGGGGGGCAGTGGTCATTGCAAATTGGATGGGTGCGGGCGGTTACTTTTTGGCCGCGTATTTCTGCACGGTGAGTTCCATGGCCACGTCGAGCGGGAGCTGCACCACGCCGGTTTTCCGGTCAACCCACGCGTAGCTCGCGGCCTGCTTGGCCTGCTTGGCGCGGAGATCGGCAAGGTTCTTGTGGCGGGCTTCCGCCGTGTGGATCCCGTCGGCGGTGTAGGCACCCGTCTGGCTCGGCAGATACGCGTAGTAAACCACGACCGCGAACAGGGCGAAGCCCGCCAGCACGGTCAGGATGGTCACAAGCGGAGTGGAGCGGGAAGAGGTGTCACTCATGGTGGGTCAGGCACTCGCCGATGCGCGGGTCGCGGATCGGGATGAGCTTGGTGGTCGGGAAGCTGCGGAGATACGCCCAGATGCACACCCCGCCGACGCCGATCACCGAGGTCAGCACCCAGAGCAGGTTGATGGAGAGGAACGGCAGCGAGTCACCGTGCTCATCCTTCAGCGCCGGCAGCACGTTGTAGCAGATGTCGATCAGGATGATCGTGAGGACCCAGTACGCGATGCGGCGGATGATGTGCGGCGTGACCTTGAAGCGGTAGGACAGCAGCGCGCAGAACGGGATGACGAAATGACCGAAAAGGATGAGGAGGCCAACGTACCACCATTGGTTGGTAGTGCCGTCGTGGTTCAACTCGCGGAGGTTATACCAGAAGGTTTCCTCGGGGACGTTGGCGTTCCAGATCAGGAAATACTGGGAGAATGTCACGTAGGCCCAGAACACCGTGAACGCCAGCATCAGCATGCCGATGCTGTGGAAATGGTTGGAGTTGAGGATGCCCTTGTAATCGCCGCGATTGAGCAACCAGACCATGATGAGCACGCCGCAGCAGAGGGCACCGCGGGCGCAGTTGGCGAAGAACCACACGCCATACATCGTCGAGAACCAGTGATACTCGAGGCTCTTGATCCAGTAGATGGCGGCGAACGTGAGCGTGAGCGCCGCGATGGGCAGGCCCATGGCTGACGTGACGCGGTTCTTGAAGGTCCAGCCGGTGTCGCCGTCCGTGTCCTGCGTGAACGAGGCCTTGCGCAGGCGAGCGGAGACCCAGACCCACGAACCGAAGAACACGAGCGTCATGATCGTGAACGTGTAGATGTTCAGGAAACCCTCCTTCTTCAGGTAGAGGACGTCAGTGCCGACCGTGCCGTGGCCGTGCAGCACGTGGTTCTTGTCCATCCAGGGCCAGACGAAGCCGGGCACCGCCCAGGCGAGGACGAGCAGCGGGACGAACAGGACGAAGAGCCACTTGAAGGCGGCGAGGCCGTGTTCCCATTGGCGGCGGATGACGACGGACCAGGAAGCGTCGGTGATGTGGTGAATCAGGATCATCAGCAGCATGCCGATGGCGATGGCGGTCCAATAGCTGACGCCGACGAGGTAGGACAGCGCGACGCCGTGCTTCTCCGGCGCAAACAGCGCGCCGAGCAGTGTCACGACGAGGCCGATCACGCCCACGGTGAGGGCCTTGCCGGCCGTGGCGGCGGTCGAGGCTGCGGATGGCAGCGCGGCGGGAACAGTGGCGGCGTGGGTGCTCATTTCAGGCCAAGGGCTTGTTTACCGGCGTCGGCGGTGACATCCGCCGTCGTGCCGGTTTGCGCGCGCTGCAGGGCGCGGACGTAAAGGATCACGGCCCAGCGGTCCTCAGGCAGGAGTTTGTCGGCGTAGGACTGCATGTTCTTGTTGGGCGAACCGTGCGTGATCGTGTTGAAAATCTCCCCCTCGGCCATCTTGCGCAGGCGATCGTCGTGATAGGTGGGCGTCGCACCCATGCCATACTGCTTCGTGATGCCGTTGCCGTCGCCGACTGCACCGTGGCAGGGCGAGCAATAAATCGTGTAGCGTTCCTTGCCGCGCGCCATGCGTGTCGCGTCCACGGCAACGGGAAAACCGCGCACCCAGGAGCCGTCGGCGGCCTTGCCGGCGTAGAGCGCGTCGTCGTTGCGGAGCGGATTGCGCGAAACCACGCCGGCGGGCAACGGACGGTCAGCGCGGCCGTCCGCGAAGAAGGTGCTCTCGCCCTGCGGGCGCGGCTTGGGCTGGCGCTTCATGCCGGGGAAGGCCCACTCGGGGAACACATCCATCGGCGGCTGGGTGAATTTCGTCCCGCGGAATCCGAGGATGGAGACCGCCAGCACCACGACGAACGCTGTGACTAGGTAGACGTTGCGCATGGGTCAGGCTTCCAGCTCCTTGATGCCCGTGCCGCCGAGCTTCGCGAGCAGAGCGGACGTGTTGGCGAGGTTGAAGCGCGGGTCGCGCGCCTCGATGACGATGAAGAACCGGTCGTCCAGGCCGCGCTTGATTTGGTCGTATTTCAAGACCGGGTGGTGGTGCCGCGGCAGGCCGTTGACGACAAACATGCCGATGATGGTGGCAAAGGCGGTGAACAGGATCGTCAGCTCGTAGGAGACGGGGAAGGCGAACATCGGGCTGAAGAGCGGCTTGCCGCCGACCGTCAGCTTGTAGTCGTAGGCGCCCGTCCACCAGATGAGGGACATGCCGGTGCAGAAACCCGTAATGCCGCCGGCGAGCGAAATGCGCGGGACGATCGAGCGCTTGAGGCCCATCGCGGCGTCGAGGCCGTGCAGCGGGCACGGGGAAATGACGTCCCAGTTCTTGTAGCCGGCATCACGCACCTGCGCCGCCGCGTGGTAGATTTCCGGCGCGGTGTCGAAGGTGGCGATCAGGCCATAGGAGGGTGCAGCCATGGTCGGGTAAGATTAGTGGGTTGCCGGCGCGGCCGGGTCGCCGTGGCCGCCGTGAACGTCGGCTTGCGGCGTGACGGCCTTGAGTTCCGCCATCGGCATGATGGGCAGGAAGCGGATGAAGAGGAGGAACAGCACCGAGAACACGCCGAAGGTGCCGAAGAAGGTGAAGATCTCGACGATCGACGGGCTGTAGTAGCCCCAGCTCGAGGGCAGGAAGTCGCGGGCGAGCGAGGTGACAATGATGACGAAGCGCTCAAACCACATGCCAACGTTGACGAAAATCGAGAGGACCCAGACGAACCAGGTGCAGTTGCGGACCTTCTTGAACCAGAAGAACTGCGGCGTAATGACGTTGCAGCTGATCATGATCCAGTAGGCCCAAGAGTAAGGCCCGAACGCGCGGTTGATGAAGGTGAAGCCCTCGTACGGATTCGCGCTATACCACGCGATGAAGAACTCCATCGCGTACGCGTAGCCGACGATCGTGCCCGTCGCCAAGGTGATCTTGCACATGCAGTCGATGTGATACTGCGTGATCAGGTCCTCGAGATGGTAGACCGCGCGGAGCGGCAGCATGAGCGTGAGCACCATGCCGAAACCCGAGAAGATGGCGCCCGCGACGAAATACGGGGGAAAGATGGTCGTGTGCCAGCCCGGGAGCAGTGAGACGGCGAAGTCGAACGACACGATGGTGTGCACCGAGAGCACGAGCGGCGTGGAGACGCCGGCCAGGATCAGGTAGGCCATCTCGTAGTTGCTCCAGTGGCGGTTGGAACCGCGCCAGCCCATCGCGAACAGGCCGTAGAGGAACGAACGGAGCTTGTTGCCCGCGGCCTCAAAGCGGTCGCGCAGCACCGCAAGGTCGGGGATCAGGCCGATATACCAGAAGAGGACCGACACCGTGCCGTAGGTCGAGACGGCGAACACGTCCCATTCCAGCGGCGAACGGAAGTTCTGCCAGATGTAGTTGGAGTTCGGGATCGGGAAGAGGAACCAGGCATACCAGATGCGACCGACGTGGAAGACCGGGAAGATCGCGGCGCAGACGACGGCGAAGATCGTCATGGCCTCGGCGGCGCGGTTGATCGACGTGCGCCACTTCTGGCGCAGCAGGCAGAGGATGGCCGAGATCAGGGTGCCGGCGTGGCCGATACCGATCCAAAACACGAAGTTGACGATGTCCCACGCCCAGTTGACCGGGTTGGCGTGGCCCCACACGCCGACGCCCGTGGCGACGAGGTAGGTCAGGCCCGCGACGGTGAAGGAGGCGACGAAGCACGCGACCGCGAAGCACCACCACCACCACACCGGGGTCTTGCCCTCGATGATGCCGCAGATTTTCTCCGTGATCCACGAGAAGCTGCGGTTGTTGGAGACGAGGATGGCGCGCGGCAGCACCGCGGGCTTCACCTCGTCGAGAATGGCCGGGCGATCGGCTGTGTCAGCGTGGGCGGACATTAACTGAGCCCTCCCAAGGTTTTAACCGCATTGAGCATGGCGTGGCCGGGTTCCTTCGTTTCCTCATGCTCGGGGTGGTGACCGCCGGGATGATTCTTGAGGTTGTATTCCTTGCGGCTGTACGGGATCGAAATCGCAGCGTAGTCGGGCATCGACGGGTTCGGATTGCGGAGCTTGCCGAGGTAAGTGGTGCGCGGGCGGATGTTGAGGTAGCCGAGCAGCGCGTAGTCCTGGGCGTGGGCCTTGGCCTTCGAAACCTCGCTGTTCGCGTCGAGGATGTTGCCAAACACGATGGCCTCCACCGGGCAGACCTGCTGGCAGGCCGTCTTGATAGTGCCGTCCGGGACGCTGAGCTCGTCGGTCGAAACCGCGGCGCCGTTGCGCGCCTTCATGACTGCGACCTTGTGCTCGATCTTGCCGTTCTGGATGCGCTGCACGCAATACGTGCACTTCTCCATCACGCCGCGCATGCGGACGGTGACCTCGGGGTTCTTCACCATCTGCACGAGCTCCGGCATGCCCTTCGGACCGAGCTGGCTGAGGTAGAGGCTGTCGAGCTGGCGCTGGTTGAAGTCGAAGAAGTTGAAGCGCCTGACCTTGTACGGGCAGTTGTTCGCGCAATAGCGGGTGCCGATGCAGCGGTTGTACGCCATCGTGTTGATGCCCTCGTCGTCATGCACGGTGGCGTTGACGGGGCACACGGTCTCGCACGGGGCCAGCTCGCACTGCTGGCAGGCGACGGGCTGCAGGGAAATCTGGGGATCCTCGGGCAACTCGTGGTTGCCCTCGCCGCCAAAGGCGGCCGCGTCGGCGCGGCCGTCGGAATAATAGCGGTCGAGGCGAATCCAATGCATCTCGCGGCCGCGGAGGACCTGGTCCTTGCCGACGATCGGGACGTTGTTTTCTGCCTGGCAGGCGACGACGCAGGCGTTGCAGCCGATGCAGGTGTTGAGATCGATCGACATGCCCCACTGGTGGATGCCATCGAACTTAGGCGTCGAATAAAGCGAACCGCCGCGGGGAATTTCCGCCGCGCGCTGTGCCGGGGTCATCGCCGTGCCGACCTCACCGAGGACGGACGGGCTGTGCGACTCCATGCCGATGCCCTTGACGTAAGCGAGACCGGGACCGCTGTCCTTCTGGACCTCATCGAGGTTGGCTTCGCGCACGAGGTCGCGGCCTTCCATGGACCAGTGTTCCTGGACGTTGGCGAGCAGTGTGCGGGTGCCGGTGTCGGTCAGCTTCGCGCCAGTGGCGAAGGCCATCGTGGTCGTCGTCCGCAGCGGATACGCGCTAAAGCCCGCGCCCGTGCCGACGTGCCCCGTGGCGGTGCGGCCGTAACCGAGGGCGATGATGAGCGTGTAATTCGAGAGGCCGGGCTGGATGTGGACCGGACCGCGGATCTTGCGGCCACCGACGGTGACCTCGAACACGTGGGAGTTCTCCTTACCGATCTCAAATTCGTTTTCCTCGACGCGCGCGACCTGCAGCCTCGAGCCCTTCGGGTCGATGCCCAGCTCCTTGCCGAGCTTCGGGCTGACGAGGATCGCGTTGTCCCAGGAAATCTTCGTGATCGGGTCCGGGCACTCCTGCAGCCAGCCGTTGTTGGCGAAGCGGCCGTCGTCCATCTTGTGGTCGGTGACGAAACGGACCTCGAGATTCTGGAGGGAAAGTTCCTCGACCTTCGGCGGTGAGGCAAACAATGCGCTGGCGCCGTTGAGATCGAAGCGGACCGCCACCGTCGGGTACTCGGAACCCTTGAGCAGGCCGTCGTAGAGGAACTGACGGAAGGTCTTCTCCCCGTCCCCACCCCTCGCGAGACCCGTGAGGGTGGTGTAAACTTGGGAATATGGATCGGTCTTCTCTTCGCCGAGCACGTGGCTGAGCACCTCGATCTCCGTCAGGCCGTTGAACAGCGGGAGGATCATCGGCTGCACCGGGACGATCGTGCCGTCCACCGTCCGGGCGTCGCCCCACGACTCGAGATAGTGCGTGCTCGCGATGTGCGTGTGCGCCAGGGCGGAAGTCTCGTCGGCGTAATAGCCGACGCGGACGACCTCAGGAATGGACGACTGCAGCTTGCTCCAATCGAGATCGGCCGGCGCGTTGTAAGCCGGGTTGCCGCCGAGCACGATCAGGGTCTTGACCGAGCCGCCCGAAATGGCGGTGGCGAGGCCGGCGATGCTGGACGCGCCGTTGGCGGCGACTTCAACGAAGTCCACCGTCGTGCCGACGTTGCCGAGGAAGGAATTCAGCGCGTACGCGATCGAATGGACCACGGCCGGCTGGTGCGCACCGGCGACAACGACGCAGGCACCCTTGTGGGCGAGCAGGTCAGCCGCGCAGGCGGTGAGCCACTTTTCCTGATCCTTGAACGAGAGTCCCTGCGCGAGGCTGTCCAGCGCAGACGAGCCCATGACCTTGGAGGCAAGAGCCGCGGCAAAAGCCGCCATATGGCTGCTCGCGAGGCGCAGGCGGTGGTCGGCCATGCTGCCGGTGAGGGAAAGCCCGCTCTCGATGACGTAGAGGCGGTTCATCGCGTCGGTCCGCTCCTTGACGCGGCGACCCTTCGCAAACTCCCGCGCATAATAGAGACTGCCGGCCTCGGCGTGGAAGAAATCCGCGTCCAGGCTCACGATGCGCTTGGCGGCGGCGAAGCGGTAGAGCGGCTTGACGTCGCGACCGAACGCAGCGCGCGCGGCGGCCGCGGGCGGCTCGTCCTGCACCGGCTCGTATTCCGCCCAGATCGCGCGGGGAAACTTCTGGCGCAGCCGGCCCAGCAGGCGGGCGCGCGTGGGTGAACCCGATTCCTCGGCGAGGAACGCGAGCCCCTCCCCGCCGTTGGCGGAGGCGGCCTGGCCGATGCCGGCGAGGACTTCAGCGACTTGGGCCGAGGTCGCGTCTGCACCCTTGATGGTGTGCTTCGTGGCGCGGTCCGGATCGTAAAGGTCGAGCACCGACGCCTGGGCGACCAGCGAACTCGCGCCGCCGTGCGGCTGGTAGGTCGGATTGCCCTCGAGCTTGGTCGGGCGGCCCTGGTGGGTTTCGGCGAGCAGCGGGATCGCGGAATTGCGGCGCGGCATGGCCGTCGCGAAATACAGGGGCAGGCCGGGAATCACGCCCTCGACCGACTTGCCAAACGGCAGCACAAACTGCTCGGGCCGGCGACAGCCGGCGAGGCCGAGCCCGCCGAGCGCGAACGAGGCGGCCATGATCTTGGTGAACTGGCGGCGGTCGACGCCCTCCAGCGAGGAGGAACCCTCGGGAAATTCCCGCGCCAGCTGCGCCTTGAAGCCCGGCGTGGCCGCAAGCTCATCGAGGCTGCGCCAGTATTTCGGACCGGCGAGTTCGCGTTCGGAAGCTTCAGGATGGTGAAATTTGCGTTTCATCGATGGCAACCGGAGCAGCTTTGCGGAGGTTTGATGTTCCAGTCGTGCACAAACTTGTCGCCCTGCGTGCGGGCTTCGGTGGCGTTGGCCGGGCGCCAGTCCAGGTTCGTCACCTGGTCGCGGGGGCGGAGGTGCGGGGCGGGATCGCGGTGGCAGTCGAGGCAGAAACCCATGCTCAGGGCCTTGTCGTGGGTGACGACCTCCATCTCGTTGATCTGGCCGTGGCACTCCCAGCAGCTCACGCCGCGGTTCACATGGATGGCGTGGTTGAAATAGACGTAATCGGGCGTCTGGTGGACCTTCACCCACGGGACCGACTCCCCGGTCTCAAAGCTGTGGCGCACGACCGCCAGCAGGGGGCTGTCCTTCTTCACCTGGTTGTGGCAGTTCATGCACGTCTGGGCCGTCGGCAGGTTGGCGACGCCCGACGTCTCGACATTGCTGTGGCAGTAGCGGCAATCGATCCCGAGCTGGCCGGCGTGGAGCGCGTGGCTGTAGGGCACGGGCTGGACGGGGGCATAACCGACGCGCGTGTATTTCGGCGTCATGTAATAAGTGGCGCCTGCCGTCAGGATCCCGCTGAGCACCACCAGATACACGATGATCTGGAGCGGAAGCTTGTTCGCCGACTTGGGAAAAATGTTCGACATGGGCCAGTTATGCTTCGGTTAGCCTCGACTCACGCCGCGGCCGTGCGGCGGGAGACCGCCCGGGAATCGGGGCGGAGCGAAACGACCGGGCGGGGGGTGGAAGCGGAGGTGGCCGGCATGGTAGCGGGCTTCGCGAGCAGTTTCGGGGCCAGCCCTGCGACGGCCACGAGGCCGAGGCACTTGGCCAGAAAATGTTTTCGCGATGGGTCGTGGCTCACAGGTCGTCGTTGAATGGTTAAAATCGCTTCCGAAACAAGGCGGCGGTGTTTCCGATGTAAACCAAAATTTCCGGGCTAATTTTCTTTCTCCCAGTCATAAGCGCTAACTTGTCCATCATTCATTCGGCTAATCTGCAAAAAGGAGGGCCGAGCCTGCGTCGGGAAGAAATCACCGCCCCAAAGCAGGAATCAGACCGAGGCGGGTCGCCGAAGGGCCGGGACCGTTCCAGCCGCGCTCGCGGCGGCTGATTCGGGTTCGTCTTTTCAGACGAACACGCCGTCGCGCATCGGCCGCACCGAGTCGCAGCGGTTGGCGATGTCGGGGTTGTGCGTCACCAACACGACTGCCTGGCCGTGGTCCTTGGCGAGGCGCGTCAGCAAGTCGAACACCATGGCGGAGTTTTTGACGTCGAGATTACCCGTGGGCTCGTCGGCGAGGATGATCGTCGGCTCGTTGGCCAGCGCGCGGGCGACGGCCACGCGCTGCTGTTCGCCACCGGATAGCTGCGTGCCAAGGCGGTGGGTCTTGTCCCCCAGCCCGACGGAATCCAGCAGTGCATGCGCCCGCTCGGTCATGGCGGCGGGCGAGAGTTTGCCGAGCTTGCGCATCGGCATCATCACGTTGTCCAGCGCGCTGAACTCGAGCATGAGAAAGTGGAACTGGAACACGAAGCCGATGTGCGCGCCGCGCGCGGCCGTGCGGGCGGCGTCGTCGCTGTTCGACATGGTCTGGCCATTGATGGCGATTTCCCCGCCGTCAGGCTGGTCGAGCAGGCCCAGCAGGTAGAGCAGCGTGCTTTTGCCACAGCCGGACGGACCGACGATCGCATAAACCTGCCCGCGTTGCGCCTCGAACGTCACACCCTTTAGCACATGCACGCGCCCCTCCCCCTGTCCGAGGTAGCGGTGCAGGTTGGCGCAGCGGAGAGCGAGCGGAAGCGGTTCGGCCATGGCGGGTTATTGGGCGGTGCCGCGCACGATGTCACCCGGCTCGAGGCGCGCGGCGCGGCGGGCGGGAATGATGCTGGCGGCCATCACCATGATGGCGGCGGTGAGCACGGCCTCGATGTAATGCCAGACGTTCCACGAAACCTGGAAGGTCTCGGTCTTGAAGATGCCGTTGATCGGCAGCGGGATCAGCGACACGGCAAACGTGCCCACCGCGCCGACGAGCGCCCCGACGACGGCGCCGATCGCGAGCACGATGGCCGCCTGCCAGAGGAAAATCTGCGTGATGTCGCGGCGCTCATAGCCCATCGAGCGGAGGATCGCGATGTCCTTGGTCTTCTCGAGCACGATCATCGCCAGCGTGTTGAACATCGCGAGGCCGGCGATGAGCGTGAAGACGGACACGGTGATGGCGGAGGAGACGCTCAGGGCGCGAAACGCCGACAGCCACGCCTTCTCCCGCTCCTGCCATGGGCTCGCGCTGTGGCGCAGGACCTCCTGCATTTGAGCCGCATCCTGCGGCGCTCGGCTCGTGTCAAACAGGTTGACCTGGATGAAAGTCACGCCGATCGGCTTTTTCAGGAGCGAGCGTGCTTCGTTCATGTGAACATACACGCGGGCCTTGTCGACGTCTGCGATGCCCGTCTCATAGATCGCGCTCACCCGGAAGCGGCGCAACTGGCCCTGCACGTCCAATAGGAATGAGTTGCCCACGTCCAGCTGCAGGCGGTCGGCCAGCACCTTGCCAACGAGCGCACCGGTCGGAGCCTGGCGGAACGTGGAGAGATCCCCCTGCACGATCTGGTGGTTGAGGTCGGACACCTTGAGGTGCTCGTCCAGGTCGATGCCGAAGACCTGCGCGCTCTCGTTCTTGAACGAGCTGCGCACCAGCACGTTGCCCCGCAGGACGGCGGACGTGCCGGAGACGTTGGAGAATTCCCGGAGCGCGCTGATCACGGCCTTCGGCTCCTCGACGCCCTCGATGTATTTCACGCCCTCGCGGTGGCTGAAGAGAAAGTCGGAGCCGGCGCCGCCGTTCATGCTGCGCAACGTGTCCTGAATCTGGTCCTGGATGCGCAGCGCGCCGTCGGTGCCGAGGATGGTCTTGATGAAAAAATCCTCGAAGCCGCTCGTGGTGGCCTGCGTCACGATGAACAGGCCGACTCCGAGCACCGTGCACGACAGGCTCATCAGCATGGCGCGCTTCTTCGCGGTGAGGAAGCGGCAGGCGATGCGGAGATTGGGCGACATGGGAGACGTGGCGCTGGGACGGTTACGCGGCCGGCAGACGGCGCGGTTATTTCACGAGCTCTGTCCTCACGCGGTCACCGTCGCGGAACTTGTCCAGCTCCTCGACGACGACGAGATCCCCCGTGGCGAGGCCCTTGGTGATCTCGACGATATTCATGCTGACGTAGCCCGGTTCCACCTTGCGCAGACGCACGTGGCCATCTTCCACGACGTAGACATTGTTGCCGAAGAGCGCGCGACGGGGAATCAGGGTCTGGGACTTGCGCTCGCCGACGATGATGTTCACCTCGCCCGTCAGGCCCGGCACGAGCACGTCAGCGGGGCATTTCACGTCGAGGTGGACGAGGTAGCGCTGGGTCTCGGGATCCGCGGTCGGGAGGATCTGCACGACCTCCGCCTGGTAGGTTTCGAATTCGCGCCCGAGGAAACGAACGGTGGCCTTCTGCCCGAGCTTGATGTCGGCGAAATCCTCCTGGCTGATCTTGGCCTCGACGGTGCGGCTGGTGGAAATGAGCGTGGCGATCGGCGAATTGGAGCCAATCAGGTCGCCCGGACGGGCAAAGACCGCGGAAACGATACCCTCGAACGGCGCGGTGATGGTCATCTTGTCGAGCTGGCGGTGCTGGACCTTGATGGTGTTCTCGTAGTTGTCGAGGAGCTGCTTGTTCGCGACCTCTTCGCGGGCGAGGCTCTGCTCGATCTGCTTGACCAGGCGGCGCTGCTTCTCGAGTTCCGCGGGCGGATATTGCCCCGTCTTGGTCAGCCGCTCGTAGTTGTCGAGGGACTCGCGGGCCGTTTCGAGGTCGAGCTTGATGGCCGAGCCGACCGCGATGCGCTTTTTCGCCGCTTCGTAGTCGTTCTCGGTCTGCTCCATGGTGAGCTGGAGGTCGCCCGGATCGATTTGGGCGAGGACGGTGCCGGCGGGAACCTTCCCGCCCATGTCGAGCTCGCTCTTCATGATGCGCCCGCCAATCTCGCTCTTAAGCTCCATGGCGAACTCCGCCTGGACCGTGACGCTGCCGGTCACGACCTTGAGGGCCACACCGGGCACCACTGCCGCCACGCGCGCGGTCGGCTTGAGCACGGCAAAGAGGACAAAACCGACGACCACGACCGCGGCCGCCGCAATCAACAATCTTTTATTCATGGCTTGTTCGGGAGGTTGGCGAGAGCAGGATCCTGCATCGTTGTGGACAGGAAGTCGCTCGACTTGATCAGGTAATCAGACCGCGAGACGTAAGCATTGATCTGGGCGTCCGCGAGCTGGATTTGGAAGGTGTTCACATCGATCTCGGAGGCCAGGCCGCGGGAGAGGTCGGCTTTCTTTTCCCGCAGCGCTCCGACACTGCCGTTCAACAGCCGGTTCGAAAGTTCCATGGAACGGCGGGAGAACCCGATCTGCTTGTATTGGCTGCGCGCCGCATCCACCAGGTCGGCCGAAAGGCTCTTGTAGCTCTGCTCCAGCTGGCGGCGGCGGGCCAGCGAACTGGCCTTGGCGCCCGAAACTGCGAAGCCATCAAAGATCGCCCAGTTCAGCTGCACGCCAACGAAATAGTCCGTCACCGCGTATTTCTGCGCGATGTTGGTGGTGTAGCTCTGCTGGTCCAGACTGGTGCCTGCGACGAAGTTGAAGTTGGGCCGCAGCCGGACGTCGGTGTTTTTGTAGGTGAGTTTCTCCACCGCGATCTGGTCCCCGAGGGATTTGAGTGCGAAAGATTCCGGCTCCGGCTGGCTGACGTAGGCGTGCAGGATCGGCTCGAGCGCCGGGGCGGGATCGGAGACGTCCGGGATCTCGTTGGGAATCTGGTCGTCGCTCAGGATAGGCGTGCCGCAGAGCTTCGCGAAGACTGACTTGGCGTTTTCATAATCATCACTGACGCGGTCTTCCATCAGCTGTGACTGGTCGCGGGAAAAGGTGGGCATGAACATGTCAGCATCGGAAATCACCTTCTTCTCCAGTTTCACCTTGGACGCCGCGAAGTTGTCCTCCGCCATCTGCCGGCTCAGGTGGGCCTTGGCCAACGTGGCTTTCTTGACGATGAGCGAGAGAAACTGGGAGCGAATTTCCTGCACCAGGAGGCGATAACCATCCGCGGTCTGTCCCTGGGTCATACGCAGCTGCAGTGCGCCAATGCGCGTGTTGTTCTGCAGCGCCCCCCAGTGGTAGATCGGCTGAGTCACGGTCACGTTGTAATTGAGCTTGGTGGTAATGGTGGTATACGGTAGGTCGCGCCGATCCTGCCAGTCCCAAGGGAAGTATTGCGCCCACCCATTGACCGACGGCAGCTGACCCGACCGCAACACGATGCGGTTGCCCTCAGCCGCGGCGTTGTCGGCGTTTTTGGCAATCATGCGCGGCGACTGCTTCACCGCGGCTTCCAGGATGGTCTTCAACCCGGGAAAATAGGTCTCGGGCAGCGGCAGCGGCGCGGAGCCATAAGTGGCGGAGCGGGCGACTGGGGCGATAAGGGCGATGCTGGCGAGGCCGAGGGTGAGGAGACGGGTGAGTCGGAGCATGATTCGGGGGTGGAATCCCGGCGTCATCAGGGGACGCAAGGATAAGTTAGGCGATGGTATGGTCTGAAGGACGCCTTTGAATTGCAGTGGTTCCACCACAAAAGCGAGCGGCCAAATCCAACGAATCAGAAGGCTGGCGGATTGTCCATGCGCGACAACTTTATGGCCCCGCCGCGCGCCTGCGCGTTGAATTGCCTTTACTAAGCATCCCGCTCACAACGTCTTCTCCATATGAGTCAGGATTTCACTCCGCGTCCGCCGCGCCCCGCCCCCCTCGCATTCGCGACCGACCTTTGGGGCCAGCGCGAGCTGCTCTGGCAGTTCACCGTGCGCAACGTCGAATTGCGGCACAAGGGCAGTCATCTGGGCCTGATCTGGTCATTCCTCAATCCCCTGCTGATGCTCGGCCTCTACGTCCTGGTGTTTGGCTACATCTTCGGCGGAAAGTTTGGGGTGCTGCCCAATGAAACCCGCGTGGACTATGCGATTGGGATTTTTTTCGGCCTGACGCTGTTTCAATTTTTTGCCGAGGTGCTCGCGGGCGCCCCGCTGATTATCGTGAGCAACCCCAATTTCGTTAAGAAGGTGGTTTTCCCGCTCGAGATTCTGCCGGTCGCCAGTGTCGGCGGCGCATTCTTTCATCTGCTCATCAGTCTGTGCCTCGTGCTCGTGAGCCTTCTGCTGTTCGGTCACGGCGCAAGTTGGGGCATCCTGTGGCTGCCGGTCATCATCGCCCCGCTGGTCCTACTAGCCATGGGCACGGCGTGGCTGTTCTCCGCCTTGGGCGTGTTCTTTCGCGACCTTGGACAGCTTATGCAGTTCCTGACCATGGCCTTAATGTATGCCAGTGCGGTGTTCTTTTCCGCTTCCAAAATTCCGCCATCGCTCTGGATCTTTCTCCGCTTCAACCCCGTCATGCTGGCCATTGAGTTGGCCCGGGACGCTGCCCTCTGGCAACGTTCGCTCAACTTTCACCATGTCGCCTATCTGTACGCCTCTGGCTTGGCCGCATGCTATCTGGGGCATCTGGCCTTTCGCCGGATGAAGCCCGCGTTTGCCGATGTGCTGTAGCCGGAGGCCGGGAACCGACTCCTGCGGTTTCCTGGCTTCTAGGGTTTGCGCCCTTTTCTGTTCTACAATTTGACTCCCATGGTAACCCCCACCGGCCCCATCTTCTGGCTTTTCGGACTCTCCGGCGCTGGCAAGTCCACTTTGGCGACTGTGCTGATCAGTGATTTACACGCGCGCGGCGTGCCGGTGCTGGCACTTGACGGCGATGAACTGCGCGCCGGCCTCTGTGCCGGCCTGGGGTTTTCTGACGCCGGGCGGGAGGAAAACCTCCGCCGCGCCGCGGAGGTGGCCCGGCTCGGGTCCATTTCGGGACTCTGCGTCGTGGCTTCGTTCATCACGCCGTTGGCCAGCCATCGCCAACTCGTCGCCCGCATCCTTCGCTCCCAGAACCTGGCCCTGGTCCATGTCGATGCCTCGTTCGAAGTCTGCCGCGAACGGGATACCAAGGGCCTTTATGCCCAGGCCAAACAGGGCAAGGTCGAGCAGATGACCGGCCTGACCTCGCTGTTCGAGCCACCGGCGGCCGCCGACTTCGTGATTCATACCGACAAGGAACCGCCCTCGGCCTCTTCAGCCCGGCTGCTCGGGTTCGCCCTCCAGCGGATTGCGCCTGGCCCGTCCTGATTTTTCGGCATGCCCCTCCTGCATCTCAGCCAGCTTGATTCGCTCGAGCACGAGGCCATTCACATCCTCAGGGAGACGGCGGAGCAGCTGCCCCATTCCGCGATCCTGTTTTCCGGCGGCAAGGATTCGCTCGTCCTGGCCGCCGTGGCCCGCAAGGCGTTCGCCCCCGCCCCCCCGCCCTTCCCCCTTCTGCACATCGATACCGGCCACAACTTTCCCGAGACGCTCATCTACCGGGATCAGTTCGCCCGCGACTTCGGCTACCGGCTCCTCGTCCGCTCCGTGCAGGCCACGATCGACTCCGGCCGGGCCGTCGAGGAGACCGGCCCCAACGCCAGCCGTAACGCCCTGCAGTCCGTCACGCTCCTCGACGCCATCGCCGAACTGAAACTCAACGCCGCCCTCGGCGGAGGCCGCCGCGACGAGGAAAAGGCCCGGGCCAAGGAACGCATCTTTTCGCACCGCGACGCATCCGGCCGCTGGGATCCGAAAAACCAGCGCCCGGAACTCTGGAACCTCTACAACGGCCGCAAAAAGCCCGGGGAGCATTTCCGGGTCTTCCCGCTCAGCAATTGGACCGAGCTGGATGTCTGGGCCTACATCGAGCGCGAAAAACTGCCCCTCCCTTCGCTCTACTTCGCCCATGACCGGGAGGTCTTCCTGCGCAACGGCACGCTCCTCGCCGTGTCGCCCTGCCTGCCGCTGCAGCCGGGCGAGAAATCCTCCCGCGAACGCGTTCGATTCCGCACCGTGGGTGACATGACCTGCACCGGCGCCGTCCGCTCCACGGCCGCCACGCTGGCCGACATCATCGCGGAAGTCGCCGCCGCCCGCCAGACCGAGCGCGGGACGCGCTACGACGACCGCCGCTCAGAAACCGCGATGGAGGATCGCAAGCGCGCCGGGTATTTTTAGGCCGCTGCGCTTTCCTCATTCCGAATTTCGACTTTCTTCTTTTCCGTTTTCATCTTTTCCTCGAATGGATCTCCTTCGGCTCATCACCTGCGGCAGCGTTGACGACGGCAAGAGCACGCTCATCGGCCGGCTGCTCTACGACACCAAGTCCATCTTCGAGGACCAGTGGGCCGCTGTGCAGCTGGCTAGCGAGCGCCGGGGCGATGTTGGCGCCAATCTCGCGCTGCTCACCGACGGCCTGCGGGCCGAGCGCGAGCAGGGCATCACCATCGATGTCGCCTACCGCTATTTCGCGACCCCGCGCCGCAAATTCATCCTCGCGGACTGCCCCGGTCATTTCCAGTATACCCGGAACATGGTCACGGGCGCATCGTCGGCGCACCTGGCCCTGCTCCTGATTGACGTGCGCCACGGCCTGACCGAACAGACGCTCCGCCACGCCTTCATCGCCTCGTTGCTCCGCATCAAGCACGTCATCGTGTGCGTCAACAAGATGGACTTGGCGGACTTCTCCCAGGCGGCCTTCAACGAAGTGCGCGAGCAATTCATGGCCTACGCGGAGCGGCTGGATGCGCCGGACATCCAGTTTGTCCCCATCTCCGCCCTGCACGGCGACAACGTCGTCGAAAAGTCCGAGCGCATGCCGTGGTATGCGGGCACACCGCTGCTCTACACGCTGGAAACCGTCTACGTGCTCAACGACGCCAACCACGTCGATGCCCGCTTCCCCATTCAGACCGTCATCCGCCCGCCGGCCCGCCACCGGCCACTCCGCCGTCGGCGATGTTCACGGCATTTCCCGACATTTGATCCCGGAGCTGAGGGAGAACTACGGTTCCGTCTTTTCGTCGGCCGTGCTTGTGCGTGATCCATTGCCTCGGCTCGCGTCCCAGCTGGCGCTCTTTCAGACTCTGCCGGACACGGATACTTGGGATCTCAGCTATGTGAATGAAATCGCAGCCAGGTGCGGCCGGGATCCTGATAAATTGACCCGCGAAGAGCAATTGAAGCTCCACGGCTTCAACATGCTGAACAGCATCACCGAGGAAAAGGAGGTCGGACCCATCTTCCGAATTGAGGACCTGACCCGCAATCCGGAGAGCATGTCGTCGCTGGTGAACGATCTGACGTCCGGGCGGCTGCTTTGCCCCGGTTGGTGGCTGGACTACGTGCGGAAACTGCCGCCCTTGAACGGGCATTGCAGCCACAACCCCAGTAATGAGCTGTCACCGGCTGACCTGCTCCTTCTTTCTCGGGTAGTGACCGCGGAAGCCAAGGAACTTTATCGCAATCTCGGCTACGGGGTTGCCTGGTAACGGCTAGTCGCCGCCGTCCGCCGCACATTAGGCACACATCTGCTTCGCCCAGAAGTCTGCCCGTCGGCAGCTTCCAAGCGTTTAGTCCCGCGGCTGAGTTTTTTTGGTGACGGTTCGAGCAACCGGAGCGGGCTCGCCCAATTGTCAGCCAGAAGAATCGCGGTCTCGGGGTGAAATGGCCTGCGGGCTCAAAGTTGAGCGTTGAACGTTGAAAGTTCAGCAGTTCATCTATGGCGATGACTGCTTCTCTTCGCGTATTAATCAGCAAAACCTAAACGCTTCCCCCTGCTCGTTGGCAGCCCATGCCTGATTCCGTCATCTCCGTTGAGCACGTCAGCAAGGCGTACCGCATCTGGGACACTCCGTCGTCCCGGCTGACCGCCCCGTTGCTGGAGGGATCGGCCGACTTTCTGCCCGGGGCGCCGGCCCGCTGGCTCAAGGACCGTGCCGCCCGCAGCTATCGGGATTTCTTTGCGCTGAAGGATGTGAGCTTCGAGGTGAAGCGCGGCGAGGCCGTTGGCATCGTGGGCCGCAATGGCGCCGGTAAGAGCACCCTCCTGCAAATCATCGCCGGCACGCTGCAACCGACGGCGGGCCGCATGTCCGTGAATGGCCGGGTGGCGGCGCTGCTCGAGCTCGGCGCCGGGTTCAACGTCGACTTCACTGGTCGGGAAAACGTGCATCTCAGCGCCGCGGTGCTGGGTCTCTCCCGGCAGGAGACCGACCGCCGCTTCGACGACATCGCCGCCTTCGCCGACATCGGCGAGTTCCTCGACCAGCCGGTCAAGACCTACTCCAGCGGCATGATGATGCGGCTGGCTTTTGCGGTGAACACCTGTGTCGATCCCGACATCCTGATCGTGGACGAGGCCCTGAGTGTGGGTGATGCCCCGTTCCAGGCCAAATGCTTCCGCCGCCTGCGCCAGTTGATCGACAAGGGAGTGAGCCTGCTTTTCGTGTCGCACGATATCGGCACGGTTCGCTCGATCTGCACCCGGGCCCTGTGGCTGAAAAACGGCCAGGCCGAGATGTGGGGCGAGGCCAAGGAAGTCTCGCGCGAATACGAAAAATTCTGCTGGCAGGAACAGGGCGTCGTCCTGGAGGAAACGGCGGAAAGTGAAAGTCTGCCGGCAGCGGCACCGCAGCTGGCTGCCATTACCAGCAATGAACTGCACTCACCCAACACCCAGGGGGATTTCAGCATGCCCACCGGCCCGGCGGAGGCCCCGGCGGCACTCTTCACCCAGGTGGCGAATTTTGCCCGCGGCACGGATGCCAGCCGCTACGGCACCGGCGCCGTGACCATCACCAACCTGATCTGCACCAACTCGCTCGGGGACGTCACCTCGCACTTCAACTTCAATGACGTGGTCACCCTGCACTACCTGATCACGGTGAATCGCGAGGTGGATTCGGACATCGTAATCGGCATCCGCGTCAAGGATCCCAGGGAAAATTTCCTCTATTCCGTGCAGGACATCGCCCACCAGCACCGCATCGGCGCGGTCGCCGGCACCCGGCTGTATGCCCGTTCCTCTTTCCGGCTGCCCCTGACCCACGATCAATTTCTGATCAAAACCGGCATTTTTGGCTTCTTGGACGGGCAATGCCGCGTGAACGGCAAGTATGACTACACCCGCGCGGTCCTGTGGGATATCATCGAGGATGGCTGCGTGATCCAGATCGGTGAGTACCCGGCCATGCCCCTTTGCGGCCCGGTGCACTCGCATGCAGATTTGCTCGTCATGCCCCTGCCCGACCAGACAACTTGAGCCGCTCATGACCATCACGCACATTCCCGGTCGCGCCCCGATCGAGTTGCCCGCCGCCTACGACGAATTCGCGTGGTATTACCCCAATTGCGAAATGCAAACCAAGCGCTGGTTTGTGGACCACGCCGGCCCCGACTGGGTCTATCTGGATTGCGGCGCCAACATCGGGTACTACTCCATCCTCTTCTCGCAGCTGTCCCCTCAGGGGCACGTCCATGCCGTCGAGCCCACCGCCACGGCCGGGATGCTGGCCACCAATATCCAGCACAACGGTTGCGCCAACGTCGCGGTGCATCGCCTGGCCTTGGGCCAGTATCCGGGCCGGCGGGAGGAAAAGATCTTCCGCCTCTGGGGCCAGCCCCCCGAGGTGATGGAATACGATTTCGCCACCGTGGACGGCTTGGTCGAGCAACTGCAGTTGCCACGACTCGACTGCCTCAAGATCGACGTAGATTCCTTTGACTTCGAGGTGCTGATGGGGGCCGAGAAGACACTCGAGCGTTGCGACCCCTGGCTGGTCGTGGAACTTAACCATGCCCTCGGAGTTCGAGGCTATTCCAACATGGGAGCGCTGACCTGGCTGTGGGACCGGGGCTACCGGCACTGCCAGGTCCTCGACCTGGAGAATTTCATCTTCCGGCGCTCGGCCCCCGTCTCGGCCTTTGCCTCCGCCAGGGCCATGCAACTCAATTTCCCGGCCTCACCGTGACCATCGCTGCTCTTGCCCGACCTCCCCTCGCCCTTCCCGTGGCGCAACTCGGCAAGCTGTTTCCGGGTCATGGCAAGGCAGCCCCGATCACCCTGCCCAAGCCCCATACCGAACGGTGCATGGAACTGGATGACGCCCCCGTCCTGAGCTACCTCTACCGCGCTCATCAACCCATCCGGCACCTCGAGTTCGGCACGTGGCAGGGTGGAGGCGCCTGCCTTTGCCTGGAATCCTGTGCAGCCACGGTCTGGACCCTGAATCTGCCAGATGGTGAGAGTCGATCGGATGGGACCTGGACCTACGGCGAGCGCGTGACTGACGAATCCAAGGCCCCGCCCGGCGCAGTACGGGCCAACTATGGCCAGGATAAAGACGGCCCCCGCACCTATCACCGGACGGATGCTGGCGGCTATATTGGCCGCCTCTACCGCGAGAAGGACCTCGGTCACCGCGTTTGCCAAGTCTACTGCGACAGCACCCGGTGGGATAATTCCGCCTACCCGGCGGATTTTTTTGACAGCGCCCTGATCGACGGCGGACACCAGCCTGATGTCGTAGTAAGTGACACGCGCAAGGCCCTGGCCGTGGTGCGTTCGGGTGGCCTGATCCTCTGGCATGACTTCTGCCCACTGGCGGAAGTCCGAGCGAAAGTTGACTCCGTCAGGGGCGTAACGACCGGGATCGAGTCGATCCTGGCGGAAATCACCCCGCAGTTGGCCGCGCTGCACTGGATCGACCCCAGCTGGATCCTGCTCGGAATCAAAAAATAATGCCCACCAACCGGACAATCCCGACCTCAGATTTCCTCCGCATCGCCACCGGCTCCCCTGAACTGCGCGTGGCCGATGTCGGCTTCAATACCGTCGCCATGCAGAAAACCATGCGCGCCGCGGCGAAAACCGGCGCCGCGATCGCGCTCTTTCCGGAATTGGGCATCACCGGCTACTCCTGCGGAGACCTGTTCGCACAAACCCTCCTGCTGGCCCGGGCCCGCGCCGCCCTGCTCGAGCTGGCCGCCGCGACGGGGAAGCTGAAAATCCACGCCATCGTCGGACTCCCGCTCGTGGTGCATGGCCGCCTCTACAACTGCGCGGCCGTCCTTGGCGCCGGCCGCGTGCTGGGGCTCGTGCCGAAACAGTTCCTGCCCACCACGGGCGAGTACTACGAGGAGCGCTGGTTCACGTCCGCGGCCGGCGTGGACCCGGTCGAGATCGAACTCGGTGATTACCGCGCGCCCTTCGCCACCAACCTGCTGTTCACGGACGAAGCCTCCGGCTGCACGTTCGGCATCGAGATCTGCGAAGATCTCTGGGCCGTGCATCCGCCGAGCGGAGACCTCTGCCTCGCCGGCGCCAACCTGATCCTCAATCCCTCGGCTAGCAACGAGCTCCTCGGCAAAGCCGCGTATCGCCGCGACCTTGTCCGCCAGCAGTCGGCCCGCTGCCTCGCGGCCTACGCCTATGCCTCCGCCGGACCCGGAGAGTCGTCAACCGACGTGGTCTTCGCCGGCCATTGTTTCGTGGCGGAGAACGGGACCATTCTCAGCGAGTCGGAACGCTTCAAATTCGATACCCAGATCGCCTATGCGGATGTCGACCTCGGCCGGCTCCTGCACGAGCGGCTATGCAACAGCAGTTTCTCGGCGGCCGCCGCTGCCATCGAATTCCGCCGCATCCCGGTCGGTCTTTCTGCCGCGGCCGGCAGTGTCTCGCCGCCCGTGGGTTCTCTGCGGCCCAACCCCGCCCTCCCCTTCGTGCCGGCCGATCCCCGCGTCCACGCAGAGACCTGCCGCGAAATCTTTGCCATCCAGTCCACCGGCCTCGCCAAGCGCCTCCGGCATACCGGCAGCAGGAACGTCGTCATCGGCATCTCGGGCGGACTCGACTCGACGCTCGCGCTGCTGGTGGCCGCGCACGCTTTCGACCTGCTGGGACTCGACCGCAAGGGCATCCTCGCCCCGACGATGCCCGGGTTTGGCACAACCAAACGTACGCGGGGCAACGCCGAGAAACTCGTCGAGGAGATCGGCGCCACCCTGCGCGTCATCCCCATCCACGACGCGATCAAGCAGCACTTTCGGGACATCGGCCATGACGAGGGCAAGCACGACGTCACCTATGAGAACGCCCAGGCCCGTGAGCGCACGCAGATCCTGATGGACCTGGCCAACCAGGTCGGCGGCTTCGTCGTCGGCACCGGCGACCTCTCCGAATCCGCCCTCGGCTGGTGCACCTTCAACGGCGACCACATGTCGATGTACCACGTGAACGCCGGCATCCCGAAGACCCTCGTGCGTTACCTCATCGACTGGTGCGCCGAGTCTGAGTTCTCCGGTGCCACAGCGAAGGTGCTGCACGACATTGCCGCGACGCCGATCAGCCCGGAGCTGCTGCCCCCGACGGCGGACGGCAAGCTGCAGCAGCACACCGAGGACCTGATTGGGCCCTACGAGTTGCACGATTATTTCCTTTATCACATCGTCCGCCACGGTAGCCGGCCGGCCAAGGTGCTGTATCTGGCCGAGCTCGCCTTCGCGGGCCGATATCGGCGTGCGGTCATCCTTCGGTGGCTGGAGATTTTCGTGCGGCGGTTCTTCAGCCAACAATTCAAGCGCTCGGCGATGCCCGACGGCCCGAAAGTCGGCTCGGTGGCCCTCTCTCCCCGCGGTGACTGGCGGATGCCCAGCGATGCCTCGGCCGCTGAATGGCTGGCAGAACTGGTAGCCCTACACGCACCCGCGCGACACGCAAAGTCCGGTTGACTCTCTTTTCCGACTCCCGCACTAAACGCGGTTCATCATTCGCCAATCATGAAGGATAAACTCATCGTAGTCTGCGGCGCAGGCGGTTTCATCGGCGGCCATCTGGTCGGCGATCTGATCCGGCAGGGCCACACGCGGATCCGCGCGGTCGACCTGAAACCCCAGGACCGCTGGTATCAGAAATTTGCGGGGGTCGAGAACCTCACCCTCGACCTGCAGGGGCTCGACGCCTGCCGCCAGGCCACCAAGGGGGCATTCTGGGTCTACAACTTCGCCGCCGACATGGGCGGCATGGGTTTCATCGAGAAGAACAAGGCCCTGTGCATGCTGACCGTCCTTATCAATACCCATCTGTTGAAGGCGTCGCGCGAGGCCGGGGTGGCCCGCTATTTCTACGCCTCCTCGGCCTGCGTCTATGCGCACGACAAGCAGACGGATCCCAACATCACCGGCCTGGTCGAGGCCGACGCCTACCCCGCAATGCCCGAGGACGGCTATGGCTGGGAGAAGCTTTTCAGCGAGCGCATGTGCCGGCATTTCACCGAGGACTTCGGCCTGGTGACCCGCGTGGCCCGCTTCCACAACGTCTACGGCCCGCACGGCACGTTCGACGGCGGCCGGGAAAAGGCCCCCGCAGCCGTCAGCCGCAAGGTCATCAGCGCGCTCGCGAGCGGAAAACATGAAATCGAGATCTGGGGCGACGGCCACCAGACCCGCAGCTTCATGTACATCGACGACTGCCTCCACGGCATCCAGGCGATCATGCGGAGCGAGCACATCACCTTCCCGATCAACCTCGGCAGCGAGGAGAAGGTCTCCATCAACCAACTCGTCGACCTGGTCGAATCGATCGCCGGTGTGAAGCTGAAGCGGAGCTACAACCTGTCTGCGCCCAAGGGCGTCAACGGCCGCAACTCCGAGAACACCCTCATCCGCAAGTCGCTCGGCTGGGAGCCCTCCATCCCGCTCCGCACCGGCATGGAAAAGACGTACGCGTGGATCCACGACCAGATGAAATCGGGCAAGTCCAAGGACTCCGTCGTCAACCAGCCTTGAGCCGCCCTTTCGCGACTCCGTTTTTGCCATGGAATTCGTCTCCGCGCAGTCTTACTTCACCGCCGAGGTCGTCCGCCGCGGCCTGCTCCGAGCCGAGCCGTTTCAGCTCATGGATATTGGCTGCAGCGGAGGCATCGCCCCGACCTGGCGGGTTTACGAGCCCGACTTGCGCGCCCTCGGTGTTGATCCGGTGGTCGCCGAGTGCGCCCGGCTTACAGCCGCAGAGGAGAATCCCCGTGTCCGCTACCAGGCCGCGTTTGTCGGACTGCCCGACGACCATCCCTTCAACCACATGCGGGCCGGCGAGCCACCCACCCGGCGCAATCCATGGGCCCGCCTTTCATCCGCCGCCGCCACCGAGTTCCTCGCCCACCGCGTGGCGCAAGCGACCAAGCTGCCCGTCCTCAATACCTGGCAGGCGGAACAACTGGCCCCGGTCCGGAAATTCACCGTCGACGAACTTGCCGCCCGCGAAGGCCTTGCTCACCTCGACTTCCTGAAGATCGACATCGACGGTCAGGACCTCGAGGCGCTGCATTCCGCGGAAAAACTGATTCAGGAGAGCCCGGTCCTCGGCCTAGCCTTGGAGGTAAACTATTATGGCAGCAACCTGCCAACCGAGCATACCTTCCACAACACGGACCGGCTGATGCGTTCCTGGGGCTTCGACCTCTTTGGCATCACCGCCCGTACTTATTCAGCCAGCGCACTGCCCAACCGTTTTGTTTGGGACATGCCTGCCCAAGCCGTGTCGGGCCGGCCCTACCAGGGGGACGCGCTTTACCTGAGGGACGTCATCGGCCTCGAGGGCATGCCCGACCTGCCCGCTTTGTCCGCGGCCAAGCTGCTCAAGCTGGCCTGCCTCTTTGAAAATTTTTCCCTGCCCGACTTCGCCGCCGAGCTGGTGGCGAAGCACGGCACGGCCATGGGCCTCGATCCGGCGCCGGCGCTTGACCTGCTCACGCGCAGCCTGCGGCACGACGACGTCGACTACCAGGAACACCTGCGGCGTTTTCGGGAAAATCCCGCGAGCTTCTATCGGAGCGGTTCGATGTAGCCAAAGAACTTCGTTTTTACCCGCCCACAAAATTGAGCACCCCCGCCTTCCCCTGAAGTTTCGCCCCAAATGATCAACTCAGTCTCCGTCATCGGTCTCGGTAAACTTGGCGGCAGCATGGCTGCCGGCCTGGCTTCGCGCGGCCTCAATGTCATCGGCGTGGATGTCAACCGTCACGCCGTGGACGCCGTCAACGCCGGCCGTGCGCCCGTGCAGGAAACCGGCTTGGGCGAGATGATCGCCGCCAATCGTGAGCGCATCCGCGCGACCATGAGCACCGAGGAGGCCGTGCTCGGCAGCGACCTCAGCTTCGTCATCGTGCCGACGCCGAGCGATGAGCGCGGCGCGTTTACCCTGCAATACGCCTCCTTTGCCTTCAAGGCCCTTGGCCAGGCGCTGAAAAAGAAATCGGGTTATCACGTCATTGTGCTGACCAGCACGGTGCTGCCGGGAGCTCTTCGTCATGGCCTGCTGCCCATCCTTGAGAAGGAGTCCGGCAAGAAATGCGGGCCGGATTTCGGCCTCTGCTATAACCCCGAGTTCATCGCCCTCGGCAGCGTGATTCGCGATTTCCTCAACCCCGACTTCTACCTCCTCGGTGAGTTTGACCGGCGCTCCGGCGACCTGCTGGAAGAGGTTCATCATCGCGTCTCCCAGAACCACGCCCCGGTGAAACGCATGAGCTTGGAGAACGCCGAACTCGCGAAAATCGCCGTCAACAGCTACGTGACGATGAAGATCTCCTTCGCCAACATGCTGGCCGAGTTCTGCGAGCACCTGCCCGGCGGCGACGTGGACGTGGTCAGCGACGCCCTCGGCATGGATAAGCGGATCGGCCGTAAATACCTCACCGGCGGCTTCGGCTTCGGCGGGCCCTGTTTTCCCCGCGACAACGTCGCGCTAAATTTCATGGGCAAGTCGCTCGGCGTGGACACCCGCCTCCTCGCGGTGAACGACGACTACAACCGCAGCTTGTCTAAACGCTACGTTGACAAGCTCCAGCCCTGCCTGCCGAAGGGCGCGACGGTTGCAGTGCTCGGTCTCGCCTACAAACCCCTCTCCCATGTTATCGAGGAGTCCCCCGGCATTTATCTCTGCCGCGCGCTCTCCGAGGCCGGATACCGGGTCATCGGGCACGATAACCTGGCCGCACCCAACGCCGAGATCGCGCTCAAAATGGGAGCCCTGGTCACTGATTCGCTCGAGGAGGCGTTGAAGGACGCCGAGGTCGTGCTCGTGACCACGACCGACAAATGCTACACGAGCCTCACGGCTGACGTCCTGCTTCACAGCAGAAAATCCGTTACCGTCGTCGATTTTTGGCGCTGCCTCAAACACCTCTCCGCCGACCCCCGGATCCACTACTTGCCGATCGGCCTATGCGATAATGAGGTCGCCGCCACCACCGGACTTAAGCCGCTCTGGTCCTGACGCCTTGTGCCGCGTAAACTCTTTCTCGCTCCGGCTGGACCCTTGCGTAGGTTCATCGCATTTCTTCCCTTGCCCGTAGTCGCGGCCAGCTCTTGACGCCATGAATGTCTCATCATCCCCGACCAGCGGCGCCAGCCGCCCCGTCACGGGGAAAGGCGGCCCGGTCATCGGTTTCCGGCACATCGGCATGCTGGTCCTGCTCTGGCTTTTCGGCTCAATTGCTCTCCTGCTTTTCAGGCCGGGCTACGGCTTTCCTCCGTTTGAGCTGCTCGACAGCTGGATCTACACCAGCTACAAGTGGGACCTGAGAAACCAAATCGCGGACTTCGGCCCGACGTATTATGGGTCCCGCCTCTCTTGGATCCTGCCGGGCTCATTGCTCAACAGTTTCCTACCGCCGGTGCCGGCCGAGATTTGCTTTAAGCTGTTGTTTTCGGGGCTGTTTGCGACTGCGTGCGGGACCATCGTCTATCGGGCCGCCGGCCTGGCGGCTGCCCTGCTGGCAGTCACGCTGAGTTTGTTTACCCCGCAGATTATCGTCGCCCTCCATGCCGACTATACCGACACGCCCGTGATCGTGTATGCGGCATTGGTTCTCGCCTGTATCGTCGTGGCCCGCGATTCGCGCTATTGGGCGGCGTGGATTTTACTCGGTGGCTGCAGTTTCGCCTGCATGGCCGTCGCCAATCTGAGTTCCATTGGCAGCCCGGGCCTCGGCATCGCGGTCTTTCATCTGCTCTGGCTGCGCTGGAACTTCAAACGCCAGCTGGCCTGCGTCGGGCTCTATCTGCTGGCCGCGCTCGCGGTGCTTGGCGTCATCGGGTGGATCCATGTCCGGCTGGGCGGGCCGTTCCTGTTCATGAAGCCGCAGGTGGGCATGATGCTTTATTTCCACGGCCTGAAAACCAATCCTTGGACCGCCGCGAACTGGCAATGGCTCTATGGTGCGACCTGGCTGGTGTTGCCCTTTGGTACGCTGCTCTGGGGCATGAAAGTCTCGGTGGCCGCTTCAACCGGCGGCAGTGAAAACCGGCAGCTGGCCCGTGCCCTGACGGCCGCGCTGTTTGCCTCCTTGGTTTGGGCACTGATCATCCAGGTTAAAGGCGTCGGCACGCTGTTGCTCTATTATTATGCCTCATACCACCTTTGCTTTGCGCTGCCACTGCTGGCGGTCCTGTGCTGGCAGGGGACGGAACCCGCCAGGAGATCCGTGGTATGGACCGGCCTGCTGATTGTCGCACTTATTACATTCAGCTTTGTCGGCAAACCCCTCATTGGATGGAGTTCATTGGTTCCATTTCATCGGCTGGTTCGGACGCCAGAGTTCATCCCCCTGCTCGTGGCCGGACTTCTCCTTGTGCTCGGACTCTTGGGCTCGCTCAGGGTCTGGCCTGCAGCCATCCGGCGGGGCTGGCGCCCCGAGGTGTTGTTGATGGGCCTGGTCGCCTGTTCCACCTTCACCGGATTTCACGGTCACGAGATCTCCGATCGCCTCCGAGAAAGATACTCCCTTGTTTACAAGGCGTATCGGGTCATAGCCCGCGAATTCCCGCAGCGGAGCTATAACTTCTGGATTCATCCTGACGAGCGAAACGGCATCTCGCTGGCCTCGACCAAGCTTTGGGGCTATCGCGCGCTTACCGTTCAACCATTCCCAGAGCTGGGGCCGAAACGGTTCACCGACTTGACCGTCATCATTCCCTGTCCACCCGGCCGTGGGAACGAGATCGTGGCCACCGCGGCCAAGGTCCTCGCGAACGTGGGAGTTGATCTGACCGCCCCCCGCATCATCCCGGTGGCCGGTGCGGCCGGCCTGGGCTTCGATCTTGCCTGTTTTTCCATGCAAAAGATGGCCATCGATCCGAACCATCCGCCCGCTGGAATCAAGCCACCGGTCATGCTGATGGCTTTTCTGGCCGCGGGTGATTCCGCCTACACCCGCCGGCTTGGCCACGTGATCCACGACCCGACAAAAGTCAGGGTGCTCGATCTGTCGCCAGGCTATCCGGTCTTCAGCCCTTCCACACCGCTGGATCATCTGGCGACGCAATATCAACTGTGCCCCAATCCCGGCCAGACCCGCCATTTGTCGATTGTCACCGAGATGCCCATAGCCGGCAACTGCTTCTGCGGGGTTCAGGACCAGGAGTTCCGGCATATCATCGACCTCAAGCTGACGAAGCAGGGCCGGGAAGTGCACACTGTCAGTTTGCCGCCGGAATCGACCAGCCTGCGCGTGGTCTTCGAATGCCCGCAGGCGGCCTCCACCGCCCTGCCCACACACATTCTCATCTACGACATTCCCGAGTAGACCATCATGGCACCGCCTGCGGAGTCCACCCCGGTTGCATGGCAGCCTCCTTCCAATTCCCTCCTCTGGCAGGACGGTCTGTGGCGGTCCGCGACGGTCTCGCCAGTCTCCTACCCGGACGTCGCCAACGAGGTTTGTTTTCAGGTCGAGGACGGCAGCTACTGGTTCCGGCATCGGATGGACTGCCTTCTGGCCACTTTCGGGCATTTCCCGCCAGCCGGCACGATCTACGACATCGGCGGGGGCAATGGATTTGTCGCCCTTGCCCTGCAGACCGCCGGGCGGGAAGTTGCGCTGCTCGAGCCAGGTTCCGGGGCTCGAAACGCCCTCCGTCGCGGTGTGCGGCATGTGATTCAGGCCACGCTGGAGGATGCGTGTTTTCGGGGACATTCCCTGCCGGCCGCCGGTGCATTCGACGTCATCGAGCACATCGCCGATGATGCGGCTTTCCTCAGAAACATCCGGGAACAGCTGATCCCCGGCGGCCGGTTCTATTGCACTGTCCCGGCAGCCGCATCCCTTTGGTCCGAGGCGGATCTCCAAGCGGGGCATTATCGGCGCTACAGCCGCCGCACGCTTGGAGCGACGTTGGCCCAGGCTGGCTTCACCGTCGAGTTCGCCTCGTATTTCTTTGCTTGGCTTACTTTGCCCATCGCGGTGCTCCGCGCCCTGCCCTCGCGCCTTGGGCTGAGGAACCAGGCTTTCGCCGGCAATCCGGCGGCAATCCCGGCCGAACACCGGTTGCCCACCCGGTTCACCGGGCTGGTCAGCCGCGCCCAGGCATGGGAGCTCGACCGCCTGCGCACGCGCCGGCCACTCCCTTTCGGCACGAGCTTGCTTTGCGTGGCCCGGGCTAATGATTCTTAGTGACGCCGAGCCCGCTTCATGACCACCCCGCTTGAGTCCACCCGCCCGCTGCCGTCCGGTTTGTCCGTCGTTATCCCGGTCTACGGCAGCGCCGTCATCCTGCCGCAGCTCGTCAACCGGCTCGGCCCGGTGTTGTCGGCGACCGGTCGCGCGCATGAGCTGATCCTCGTCAACGACGGGAGCCCCGACGACAGCTGGCCGGTCATCCAACGCCTCGCCGCGCAGCATCCCTGGGTTCAGGGCGTCTGCCTGATGCGCAACTACGGCCAGCACAACGCCACCCTGGCCGGCATTCGGCGAGCTCGTTTTTCCATCACCGCCACCATGGACGATGACCTCCAACACCCGCCGGAGGAACTGCCCGGGCTGCTGGAGAGATTCACCGACGACTGCGACGTGATCTATGCCACGCCGGAACAGCAGCAGCACGGCTTGCTGCGCGATCTCTCGTCCCTCGTCACGAAGCTGGTGTTGCAAGGTGCCATGGGCGCCAACACCGCGCGCATGGTCGGCGCCTACCGCGTTTTTCGCACGAGCCTGCGCGACGCCTTTGCCACCTACAACAGTCCCTTCGTCAACATGGATGTCCTCCTGACCTGGGGCACCACCCGCTTCACCGCGGTGCGGGTCCGCCATGACGCCCGCGCCGCGGGAAAATCCAATTACACGTTTGGCATGCTGCTCCGACACACGGTGAACATGATGACCGGGTTTTCCGTCCTGCCGCTGCAGCTGGCCAGCATAGTCGGATTTGCCTTCGCGCTGTTCGGGTTCGTCGTGCTTGCCTACGTCCTGATGCGGTACCTGCTGACCGGCAGCAGCGTCGCTGGATTCCCTTTCCTGGCCTCGATCATTGCCATCTTTTCAGGTGCGCAGCTCTTCGCCCTGGGCGTCATTGGTGAGTACCTCGCCCGGATCCACTTCCGCACGATGGACAAGCCAGCGTATGCGATAGGAGATATCACCGAGGGGACGGGGCCATGACTTCTCCGGCTGCACCTGCCCAATTTCTTCCGTGGGACACGGACTTCTTCGGATTCCGCATCGGGCGGGTCTCTACCTCCCGTCTCACGCCGGAGTCTGTCGCGACCATCCTCCAATGGAACGATGCGCAGCGCATCCAATGTCTTTATTTCTCCGCTGATACGGCGTGCGGGCAGACCCACGCACTCGCGCATCAGGCTGGTTTCCAGTTTGTGGATCTGCGGGTCGAACTTTGCCGAAGGCTTGAGCCCATGGGTAAGCCCGCCATAAATACTGAACACATTCGAATTGGCACCCCCGGCGACCTTGCGCCCCTGCAGGCGATTGCGCGAATGTCCCACCATGACACCCGCTTTTTCAAGGACCGTCGTTTCCCGCTCGCGCGAGCTGAAGCGCTCTACGCCGAATGGATCCGCCGCGATCTTGAGTTGAATCAAGTCTTGGTGGTGACCCGGGACGAACCGATGCAAACGCCGGCGGGATACATCACTTGCCAGCTTGATTCCGCCACCCGCCTCGGACGAATCGGATTGATCGCCGTGGCAGAGGACCAACAGGGCAAAGGCCTGGGCCGGACTCTAGTGGAAGCCGGGCTGAACTTTTTCCGCGCCGCCCAATGTCCCGTCGTCAACGTGGCCACCCAGGCCTCAAACCTTCGCGCCCAACGGCTCTATCAGGCCGCGGGTTTCCGCAGTTGTGAATCCTCAGTTTGGTTTCATCGCTGGTCGTCGACGCCAGGAATAGTCCCGTGAAGCCCGGCGACCTGCCCTTCAACCGTTCCTCGCTCGCTGGACGCGAGTTGGAATACATCACTCAAACGATTGCGAACGGGCAGATCGCAGGCGACCAGACGTATTCCAAAAAATCCCACGCTCTGCTGGAGCAGACCCTTGGCACTAAACGCGCGCTCCTCACCACCTCGTGCACGCATGCGCTCGAGATGGCGGCGCTGCTCCTCGATCTCCAGCCGGGTGACGAGGTCATCGTCCCGTCCTTCACTTTTGTCTCCACCGCCAATGCCTTCGTACTGCGGGGGGCCAAGCCGGTGTTTTGCGATGTCCGCCCCGACACGCTGAACCTCGACGAGAGCAAGCTCGCCGCGCTTTTCACGTCACGCACCCGGGCCGTCGTCCCCGTTCATTACGCCGGCGTGGCGTGTGAGATGGATGCCATCAACGCCCTGGCTGCGCGCCATGGGGCAGTGGTGATCGAGGACAACGCCCATGGGCTATTCGGCAAATATAAGGGTCGCTGGCTGGGTACGCTTGGGGCCCTGGCTACTCAGAGCTTCCATGAGACGAAAAACATCACCTGCGGTGAAGGCGGGGCGCTGCTGGTAAACGATGCCAGTTACGCGGAGCGCGCCGAGATCATCCGCGAAAAGGGCACCAACCGCGCGCGCTTCTTCCGCGGCCAGATTGACAAGTATTCCTGGGTGGATCTCGGAAGCAGCTATGTGATGAGCGATGTGCTGGCGGCGTTCCTCTATGCCCAGCTTGAAGTCTGGCCGGCGATCCAGCGGCGGCGGCAGGCGATCTGGAACCGCTACCATGCGGCCCTTGCCAACTGGGCCCGCGCCCAGGGCGTGCGCCAGCCTATCGTACCCGCGCACTGCGACCAGGCCTGGCATATGTATTACCTCCTGCTGCCCTCGCTGGCTGCCCGCACCGCGCTTATCGCCCACCTCAAAGCCCGGGGAATTCTCGCGGTATTTCACTATCTGCCACTGCACCTTTCGGACTACGCGCGCCGTTGGGGCGGGAAGCCGGGAGACTGCCCGGCGACTGAAGAGGTTAGCGACCGACTGCTCCGGCTCCCGTTTTTCAACTCGATGACCCCTGACCAGCAAGACCGCGTCATCGCCAGCATTCAGGAGTTCGCCTGCGGCTAATAGACGGTCCGGCACCGGCGGGACCGATGCAGGACTTTACAACCGCCCGTTGCGTCGGCATGTCATTTTCCTTCGATGGCTTCACCGTCCACCTACCCAGCGCCCTACCTCACCGTCGTCGCCGCTTCGCGCAATGACGACCACGGTGGCGACCCGCTGGCCCGCACCCAGATTTTCATCAACATGTTTGCCCGGCAGTGCGAAAAATACCGCCTACCGGCCGAATTGATCCTGGTGGACTGGAATCCCGTGGCCGACCGGACGGGTCTGGCCGGCGTACTGCAACTGCCGGCGGAGGTCACCTACTGTCAGGCCCGTGTGATCACCGTGCCGGCCGTGCTGCACAACCGCCTGAAGTACGCCGACCGCCTGCCTTTTTTCCAGATGATCGCCAAGAATGCGGGCATCCGGCGCGCCCGCGGAAAGTTCATCCTGGCGACCAACATCGACATCATCTTCTCCGACGAGCTGATGCGCCATATCGCCCGCCAACAGCTGGACCCGTCAAAGATGCTGCGCGTGGACCGCTACGATATCCAGCGCGACATCCCACCCTCTTTCACCGTCGACCAGACCCTGAACTACGCCTGGACTCACCCCGTCCGCAGTAACCGCCGGATTGGACTGACCGATCTCACCAAGCACCTCTACGGCGACGACTCTTTCAAAAGGACCTGCGTGCCCGATCCAGCCGTCTGCGCCACGATGGAGGGGTTTCTCGTGGCGCGCGAAGGGGAAAGCTGGTCCGTGCGACCGCAACCCGCCGCCCCGGTCGATGACCTGCACCACAACGCCTGCGGCGACTTCACCCTGCTATCGCGCGAAGCATGGGCCGCGATCACGGCTTACGCCGAGTTTGCCGCCTATTCCTTCAATATCGATAGCTTGGGCGAGGCCGCCGCCCACTATGCAGGTTATGAGGAAGTTGCCCTGCTCCCGCCCTGCGTCTGCTTCCACATCGAGCACAGTCTCGGTTCGGGTTGGACGCCGGAGGGGGAGAATAAACTGTTTGCCCGGCTGGAGGAGAAGAAAATCCTGAATCCGGCCTGGGAAGTCCTGCACCCGATCATCGAAGGGATGCGTCTGCGTGAGCTGCCCGCCGCGCTGAACAGTCCCGCCTGGGGCCTGGCAGATCATGAACTGCCCGAAGAGCCTCTGATCTGCGGCAGGATCGCGGCCGGGCCGGTCCATCCGCGGCCCTACGTGACCCCAGCCAACCTGCCGGTCAGCGCCCTGAGGCCGGAATTCGATCTCGACCATCTCACCCAGATGAACCGGCTGATCTCCCACCGGCTGGCCAAACAGATCAGGGATCACCAGGAGACGATCAAGCGCTGCGAGGAATACTTGAAAGTCGTCGACCAAGACCGCGAGGACCGTCTCGCGGCGCTCATTGACTACGAGCGGCGGATGGAGAAAACCGTCGGGTTCCTGCATGAAGTTGAAAAGGACAGCGCCGAACGGCTCGAGCGGATCCACTTCTATCAGGAAAAGCTGAAACAGGCGTATGCCGACCATGCGCACAACGTGGCGTACATCGAGAAGATCCATGCCGAGATTGCCGCGCATGTGCAGGTCAGCGCCGAAAAGGACGCCATCATCGCCCACCTCAATGAGCAGCTGCGCGCGGCCACGGAACGCACGGCATCCGGGGCATGAGCTAATTCCGCACGGGCGTTGCCTCGACGCTCCATCGCTTCTCTCGGAATTCGACCAGCACCGCGTGGGCAGCCGGGTGAGATGGCGGACTTTACAAGGCACCCGCACCGCCCCACGTTTTTCCGATGGCGTCCCCGTCCTCCAGCAGCGATCCCTCCTCCAGCGCCGAGGTGTCCGCGCTGATCGCGCGGGTAGCCGTCGCCGAAACGGACCGCGCCGCCTGCATGGCGGCGCTGCAGAAAGACCAGGCTGACGCGCGCCAGGTGATCAATGACGTCCTCGCGAAACAGGTGGCGCTTGAGCGTTACACGCGGGAGGTCGAGCTGGAGCGTGACCAACACCGCCAGGCTTTCTTTGATACCCGGCAGAGGCTATTGGCCTTCCACGAGGACCTGGTCCGCAACGTCGCCTACATCAAGACGCTCCATGCCGAGGCCGACATGCTCAAACAGGCCAGTGTTGACCGCGAATCCTACATCAAGAGCCTGAACGAGCAGCTGGCGCGCCAGGCAAGCGGCGGCACGGGCCCGGACCTGGGCGAATTGTACCAAGCGCTGGCACCGCATACTCGCGACCTACGCCGCGTGCTGGTGGCCCAATACCATCCGCGTCTGCTGCCTTCCATCCTCTGCCTGGCTTCGCTGGGCATCAGCGTGGAAGTCCTCGGCAGTCCTCCCCCCCTCGCCGGCGTTCCCCGCGGCCCGGTGCATTTCTGGGCCGAGTCCCTCTGGGATTGGCTGGGCGGCATCAACAGCCTGTTCAACGAGCAAGGTTACCTTCTGGCCAATCCCGACGTGGGGACAGCCGTCGCCCGCGGCGACGTGCGCAGTGGTTCGGAGCACTACCTGAAATTCGGCCAATTTGAGGGTCGGGATGCAGGCGCAGTCCACTTTCGCGCCGGACTGGCGGACGCCGACGCCGTGTTTTTCGACAGCGCCGATGCGGGCCCGATCGTACCCTGTCTGTTCGGCCGGCTGCAGCCGCACCACCGGCTGTTCATCAGCAGCTGTTTTAATCCCGCCACCCTGTGGCTGCCGCCCGAAACGAGCCGGACGATCGTGTTCGGCGACCTGCTGCTCTGCCCGCAGCCACCGAGGGTTTGGATCGGGCCCTATGCCCCCTCCGCGTTGCCCGTAGCCCACCGGACCCCGCCCCACCCTGAGGAGATCTATCCGCCCACCCCACGCCAGCAGGCGCTCTGGCCTAAAATCTCGGTCGTCACGGTGAGTTTCAACCAAGGCGCTTACCTCGAGGAGACCATCCGCTCCGTCCTCGACCAGAACTATCCTAACCTGGAGTACATCGTCGTCGACGGCGGCTCGACGGACGGCTCCGTCGAAATCATCCGGAAATATTCGGACCGCCTCGCCTGGTGGGTCAGCGAAAAGGACGAGGGCCAGTCGCAGGCCTTGAACAAGGGTTTCGCCAAGAGCACCGGCACCATCCTGACGTGGCTGAACAGCGACGACCGGCTCGCGCCGGGCAGCCTCTTCACGGTGGCTCAGCAATTTCTCCTCCATGATCCCGACCTGGTGGCCGGCCGCTGTGCGCGCGTCACCGACCGGGAGCCGCAGCCGCACCACGTCCATCGCTCCGTCCTGACCTTCGGTCGGCTTCAACCCCTGCCGCTCGCGGAATTGCTCGACCTCGACCGCTGCTGGCTGCAGGGCTGGTTTTTCCACCAGCCGGAAGTCTTTTTCCACCGCCGGATCTTCGAACGCGCCGGCGGCAAACTGCGCGAGGACCTTTACTACAGCATGGACTACGACCTGTGGGTGCGCATGGCCAAGGCCGGGGCGAAGATCCTGCCGCTGCCCGAGATCCTCGCGATTTTCCGCGAGCACGGAAAACAAAAGACCGGCGGCGCGCATGTCCCCTACCTGCCGGAACTGCGGGCGGTCAATGCCGCCCACCAAGCATGATTTTCTTAACCGCGAATGGAGGCAAATGAACGCAAATAAGATACCGAATGACTTCAGTTGGGGAGAGGATCGTAGCGATTCGCGCCCATTCGCGTCCATTCGCGGTTCAACTCTGTCTTTCTCCGCCTGAGCCATGTCGTCCACTCCCGAAAATTTTCCCGCCTGGATCGCCGGGCTCCGCAAATGGCACGGCTGGCTGCAGCTCTCAGCCGAGCGGCCCTACATGCATGCGGAGGAGGAATACAACAGCTTCTACGGCGTGGCCGCCGTCGAGACGCGCGAGGGCGAGGGCTGCTGCAATTTGCTCGAAACCCAGCAGATCGACACGACCGGTCCGATGCTGGAAATCGGTTGCGGCACGGGCTATCTTTCCGTCGGACTGGCCCGGCACTATCCGGGTCCCGACTACCTTATCACGGACCCGTCCCCGACCTTCCTGCGGCTGACGCAGGGACAGTTCGGTCCCGATTTTGCCGGCACCACCCGTCGGCACTACGCCGTGTTCAATGCCGACGACACCGCCCTCCTGCCACCCGGCATGTTCTCGGTCATCGCGATGCGCTCCACGCTGCACCACATCCTGAAGGTGGAGGACTTCATCGCGGCCTGCGCGCGGGCGCTCCGTCCGGGCGGCGCCCTGGTCATGGGGGCCGAGCCCTGCGAATCCGGTTTTCTGCTCATGGCGGCGGTCGCCCAGTCCATTCCCAACGCGCTGAAGGCCGCCGGCGTCGAGATGCGGCCCGAATGGACCCACAAGCTCAACGATTTCACCGGCACGGTGCAGTTCTGCTGCAACCGCGACATCGACAAGACCCACGGCGAGGACAAACATTTCTTCAACCCGTACGAGCTGGCCCGCCTCGGTGAAACCCACGGGCTGAAATTGGAATTCCTGCCAACCGGGACCTTTCAGGATTTTGCCCCGCCCCACGGGAATGCCTTCCACTGCTTCAGCAGCTTTTTTCTGATGTACCTGCAATTCTGCATGCGGTTCGACGATGACTTCATGGCACAGATCCGCGAGCATCTCAGGCCGCAGCTGAAGTTCATCGACGATTGTCACCGCGCTCATCCCGGACCTGCGGTCAGCAGCATCTTCCTGTTCAAGAAGCCCCGCATCGGAGCCCTCTAAACCCAGATTTCGGGCAGCTGTTCGGACGGCGGGTTTGAACCTGGAGTCGGCTCGTTTTCAGCTGGCCTGTTGGATGCAACTCCTTCCTTTTGATCAGACTTCCATCGCTGGCTTGCAGCGGTCGCCCAACGTCGGTGAGCTTGACCCCCGGACTGTCACCCAGCGCTTTTCATGAGATACTTTTGCACGGCACTTGACCAAGACTCCCTCTCCCGCGGCGTTTCCCTCCACCGTTCCCTGTTGGACCACGCCGGTGATTTCGAGTTGGTGGTGCTCTGTCTGGATGAGTCGGTCTCAAACTTTCTGACGAAGAGCCGCCAGCCGCAGCTTCGCCTGCTTTCCGTGGCAGAGTTACTCCAGCACCACCCGCGCCTCGCGGCGGCGCAGGCTGACCGGACTCCGCGGGAGTTTCAGCTGACTTGCGTGCCCTGGCTGTTGCGCCACGTGTTGGCGGAGGTCCCGTCCGGCGCCTTGCTCACCTACCTCGACGCCAGTGTCTGCTTTTTCGCATCGCCCGACCCGGTATTTGACCAGATCGGCGGCGCCTCGGTTGCGATCCTGCCCTACCGGTTTCCTCCGGCGCTGGCCCAGCTCGAAATTCAGGGAAAATTCAGCGGCAGCTGGATCTCGCTGCGCCATGATGCCACCGGAGACGCCTGTGCGGCCGACTGGGCGGGGCAATGCGCCGAATGGTGCTTCCTGCTGTTCGAGCCGACCCGTTATGGCAGCCAGAAATACCTGGATGCCTGGCCGGAGCGGCACGCCGGGACCGTCATTCTCTCGCACCCGGGCGTAAATGTCGGGCCGTGGAACGTGAAGGGAGCCGCACTTACCGCCGGCAAACAGGGTCTACGCGTGCTCAAACGGCCGCTCATTTCCTACGATTTTCGCGACCTGGCCGACACGGGAGCAGGGCTGTACGACCCCGGCCTGCACGCCTACGACACCCCCCTGACCCCGGTGCTGCGCGAACAGGTCTACCTGCCCTATCTGCGCCGACTCCACCCCAGCCTGGCCGCCGGCGAAGCCGCGCCGGACCTCCTGCCCGCAAGCCACGTCAATGATCCCCGCCAACATCTCGCGGTTGGATTCCTCCTGGCAAAACTGGGACCGGCCGAGCGGGACCGGGGCCAGGCGCTGGCGGCCAGGGAAAAAATCCGCGTCACCGCCCGCGTGGCCGTGCAGGACGCCCACCACGAGACAAAGGAGGCGCAGGCCGCCACGAAACGCGCCCTCGACCGGATGGAGGAGGCAGACCGGGAACGCATCGCCGCCGAGCAAAGGGCCCTGGAAATCCACACGGCCAGCCTGAAAACCCTCGAATTCCTGCGGGCCGTCGAGAAGGACGCCGCCGACCGCCTCAAATCCATCAACTTCTACCAGGCCAAGCTCACCACCGCCTACGAAGATTTGGACCGCAACGTGAAGTACCTCAAGACGCTGGAAACCGAGCTCGCCGCCCACGTGAAGCTCGGCGCGGAACGCGACGCGACCATCGTACAGCTGCAGGAACAACTCGCCCGCCAGGCCGCCGCCATCCAGCCAACCCAGGAGGAGATCCGTCGCGAGATTGAGCCGTATGCGCGCAACCTGCGTCGCGTGATCATCGCCAAATACCACCCGGGACTGCAGTCCCATATCCTCTGGCTGATCGCCCTGGGAGCGCAGGTGGAAATCTTCGACAGCCCCGATTATTATCCCGAGGAACGTCGCGGCCTGGTCCGATTCTGGCGCGAGTCGCTGTGGGAGTGGCTCAGCCAGATTGAAAGCCTGTTCAACGAGAAGGCCTACCTCGCCGCCAATCCCGACGTGGGCCAGGCCGTGGCCCAAGGCCAGCTGAAGAGCGGCTGGGACCACTACATGATGTTCGGCCAGCGGGAGAACCGCAGCCCGGGCGCGCCCCGCTATTGCGCCGGCCTCGCCGAGTTTGACGCCGTCGCGTTCGACCATGCCGACGCAGCGGAGGTCCTACCCATCCTCGTGGGCCGGCTGCAGCCCCACCACAAGGTCTTCATCAGCAGTTTCGACCCCCGCAGCACCTGGCTGCCGCCCGACGCCGCCCGCAGCCAGTTGCTCGGCAACACGGTTTTTTGCTATCGTCCGCCCCAAGGGTGGCTGGGCCCCCGCGTGCCCACCAATGAACTGGGGATGAACTGGCCCCTTCCGCGGCATCAAGACATCTATCCCGCCACGCCGCCCCAGCCTTGCGAATGGCCCAAGATCTCGGTCGTCACCGTCAGTTACAACCAGGCCGAGTACCTGGAGGAGACCCTCCGCTCCGTGCTCGACCAGGAGTATCCCAACTTGGAGTACATCGTCGTCGACGGCGGATCCACCGACGGCTCGGTCGACATCATCCGCAAGTACGCCGACCGCCTCTCTTGGTGGGTCAGCGAAAAGGACGGCGGCCAGTCGGAGGCGCTCAACAAGGGTTTCGCGCGGGCCACCGGCCGCATCCTGACCTGGCTCAACAGCGACGATCGCCTCGCCCCTGGCAGCCTGTTCACCGTCGGGCAAACCTTCCTCTTGCATGACACGGACATGATTGTCGGCCGGTGCGCCCGGGTCATGGACCAGCAGGCCCTCCCGCGGCATATTCATCGCAGCACGCTGCCACTCGGCCGCATCGCGCCCCTGTCCCTCCACGAATTACTCGACCTCGGCAACTGCTGGCTGAAAGGCAATTTCTTCCACCAACCGGAGGTCTTTTTCACCCGCGAGCTCTTTGATCGCGCCGGAGGCAAGCTGCGCGAGGACCTCTATTACAGCATGGATTACGACCTCTGGGTGCGGATGGCCAAGGCCGGCGCCCGCATTCTCGCCCTGCCCGAGATCCTCGCGATTTTCCGCGAGCACGAAAAACAAAAGACCGGCGGCGCCCACGTCCCCTACCTGCCGGAACTGCAGGCGGTGAACGCCGCCCACCGAACTTGATTTTTTCAACCGCGAATGCACGCCAATGAACGCGAATATTTCCAATCTTCGAATCCTCGGATTTCTTTCTGTGCGTAATCGCGCTCATTCGCGTCCATGCGCGGTTCAGTCCTTTCTCGATCCTATTGAGTAAAATGCCACCCACTCCCGCCTTCGAAGCCTGGATCGAGAGTCTGCCCAAGTGGCATGGCTGGCTCCAGCTTTCGCCGGAGCGCGCCTACGCCCACGCGGAGGAGCAGTACGACAACCAATACGGCGTCGACGCCCCCAAGCCCGAGGACGGTGAAGGCCTGAGTGCGCTCCTGCAGCAGCACGCGGTCGACACCACGGGCCCGGCCTTGGAAATTGGCTGCGGCACGGGCCGCCTCTCCTTCGGGCTGGCGCGCCATTATCCCGGATCCGATCTCCTGCTCACTGACCCCTCGCCCACCTTCCTCCGGATCACCCAACAGCATGTTGGCACTCCGTCCAACCCGGGACCCCGCCTCCACTACGCGGTGCTCAACGGTGATGATCTGGCCAAGCTGCCGGCCGGGGTCTTTTCGCTGATCGCCATGCGCTCGACGCTGCACCACGTGCTGGACGTGCCGGCGTTCTTGGCCGCCTGCGCCCGGACCCTCCGCCCCAACGGCGCGCTCGTCCTCGGCGCCGAGCCCTGCGAAAGTGGCCACGTGCTGATGGCTTCAGTGGCCCAATTCATCGCCCCCGTGCTGGAAAACGCCGGTGTGACCCTCCAGCCGAAATGGCTCCAGCAGCTCCGGGTCTTCACCGATACGGTCAAATTTTACTGCCGGCGCGACCTCGACAAGGCGACCGCCGAGGACAAGCACCTGTTCCGGGTCTCCGAGCTGGCCGATCAAGGACGGGCCTGCGGCCTGCAGCTGCAGTTCTTCCCCAATGCGGCCTTCAGCGACTATGCGCCTCCTTACCTGACGGAATACGAGACCTTCAGCGTCTTTTTCCTGAACTATCTCCAATACTGCATGCTCTTTGACGCCGAGTTCCTGAAACACATCCGTCGCCACCTGAAGCCGCAGCTCAAGTTCTTGGACGACTGCTACCGCAGCCACGTGGGCCCGGTCGTCACCGGCGTCTTCCTCTTCACGAAAGTCCCCGGCGCGAGCCCCCGGTCATGACCCCCCCACCCGATCTTCGCCGCACCCCCGACCTGCCAAGGCGCGTGCTCTTCCTCAACGATGTGGGCTTTCAATACGGCGCCGGGGTCGCCCAGTCTCGTCAGCTCGAATGCATCATGGGCCTCGGCATCGAGGCGGGCGTCCTGAGCTGGGCCACGGGCAACATCCAGCTAGAAAACGTCGCCACCCGGGTG
>Ga0316219_1000688_pt1 | contig 42988 bp, 42 predicted proteins | sample TBH18003PmetaG_FD_203635 | JGI IMG/M metagenome (GOLD analysis project Ga0316219, IMG submission 203635) | Freshwater microbial communities from Trout Bog Lake, Wisconsin, USA - TBH18003P | ecosystem: Environmental > Aquatic > Freshwater > Lake > Hypolimnion/Profundal zone | place: USA...
CCCCATTCATCGCTGGGATATCGGCCGCCCGCGCCGCAGGCTTTTGTGCCTCAGCCACCCCATCTAGATGGAACGCCAGCTATGCAGTAGTCTCACTCACGCTGGTACAAAATATCCGGCAGGCCACGGCCATCGTGCTGGCGCGTGCCGATGACGCGGCCCTGAAGGCCAAGGTCAAAAGCCTGCTGGATGGCCTCGCCGCCAAGCCGGAACTGGGCATCGCCGCGATTGCCGATGGCAAACAGATCGCCGCCATGGGCGGCACGCCGCAAGCGTCTTATTGGGTGGATTTCAAGCCGGGCTTTGAAATGGGCGCCGATCCCACCCTGCCCGCCGTGTCACCCGGCTCGGTCAAGGGCACGCATGGCTATTTTCCGACGCATCCGGAAATGCGCGCCACCTTCATCATCGAAGGTCCGGGCATCGCGAAAAAAGGATCATTGGGCGAAGTGGATATGCGCGACATCGCGCCGACCCTGGCAAAGGTGATGAACGTGGCGCTGCCCAGCGCCGACGGAAAGCCGCTATTCTAGTGCAGGAACGCCGTGACGGCGAACGCCAGCACGAACAGATAGGCCATGGCGGCCACCGGGTTCAGGTTGCTCAAGGCATCGGGCTCTTCGCCGGGCCATTCGATCTGAGACCATTCGATCTTCTGCATCGCGCGCTCCGCCTGTGATTCACGAAGCGAGGCTAGGCTCCAAGCGCGACAGTTGGGCGACAGCTCAAGTTCCGCTTTCCGGGGAGATCCGGCGGCCGAACAACATGGTGATGTTGATGCGGCGATTCTCATAACCCGGCTTGAACGTCAGCACATCGGTTTCGTGGAACAAATCCGAATCGAAAATCACCGCCCGGTTGGCGCGATAGGGCACCGTCTGCGACGTGGCGCCGGTATCGGCCAGGAACTTCCGCGTCGCCGGCACATCGCCATTATATTGTTCGGCGTTCCAGTCCAGCGGCGCCATCACATCCCACACCACCAACCCGCCATGGCCGGGGTCCAGATTGGCGTCGTCCGGCGTGATCCAGAAATTCACATTCACGGCCGCCTCATCCGCATGGACATTGATGCCCGAAAGGCTGCTGTCATATTTGAAGCCCCACATATGCCCCAGGCTGTGGCCGGCAAAAATGTCGGGAAAGCGGCTGCGCAATTCCTCAGCGATCTGCGCCAGCAGCGGACAGCCGAAACCCGATTTGGGCATCGCGCCCAGATAGCCATCGGCATAGGCCCGCTGCCACACCGTCGAGCCCCAGCAATAGCGCCGCAATCCTTCCAGCGCCGCCGGGCTCAGAAAATCGTCCAGCACCACCAGCTTGGGATTGCTCTGCTCCCACTGCACCTGCGCCGTCGCATTGGGATTGACGGCATGCCCGGCAACACGCGCGCCTGGCTCCAAATGATATTTGCCGTGCGCGATGCCCTGCCCGGCCAGATAGGCCCGCTGCTCCGCATCGTGACGCTGCTTGTGCGCCACGTCTTCGGGCGCGGACACATCGCGACCGCCATGCAACCGCGCCCCGCGTGCGGCAAACACCGCCAGCCCTTCTTCAATGCGTCCGGCTTCGCACAGCGCCTGGCCGCGCGCCAGCAGCGCTTCGTCATTGCCCGGCTCAAGCGCCAGCGCCTTGTCCAGCGAGGCTATCGCTTCGTCACAGCGCTTCATGGCGAACAGCACCGCAAACCGATAAATCCAGAACCGGGCGGTGCCCGGCGCCAGCGCCACCACCTTGTCATAGATGGCGGCGGCCTCGGCAAAGCGCTTCAGCCGCCACAGCGCCGTAGCCTTGTCGTTCCACACTTCCACCAGCGACGGATCATGCGTCAAGAGCCGGTCAAACGCGGTTATCGCCTCTTCATGACGCCCCAGCTCCAGCAACGCCTCGCCGCGCGCAAACACGGCAGGCCAGGCGCCCGGCGCCAGCGCCAAAGCGCGGTCGAAACTTTCGAGGGCTTCGCTCTGGCGCGCCAAACCTTGCAAAGCCAGCCCGCGATTGTGCCAGGCTTGCGGCGTGGGCTGCAGCGCCAAAGCGCGGTCGAACGCCGCCACCGCCGCGTCCGAATTTTTCAATTCGCCCTCAACCAGGCCCAGATTGTACCAGCCCTCGCCATTGCCCGGCTTCAGGCTGGCAGCGCGCGCGATGGCATCGCGCGCTTCGCGGATCCGCCCGGACGCCTGCAGCAAGGCCCCTTTCAGCATCAAGGCATCGGGGGCCTCAGGCGCGATCTTCAGCGCTTCCTCCACCGCCATCAGGGCGTCGCCGCCACGCTGCTGCTGGTAATAAAGAATGGCCAGCCAGTGCCAGGCGGCAAAATCCCCAGGCTGCGCCGCCAGCACCTGCCGATAGGCCAATTCGGCCTCCCGGAACTGGCTGCGCTGATGCAGGGCTTGCGCCTGGGCGAATATCTGGGACATGGGCTGTCTTTAGCAGAAGGAACTGGCCGGAAAAATCTCCCCTTGCGGAGGTGCCGTCCTTGTTAGATAGTGAACCATATGGTTCAGTATAGCCAATCCCGCGATGTCGCTTTTGCTGCGCTTTCCGACGCCACACGGCGCGGCGTGCTGGAGCAGCTTGGCCACGCCGACGCCTCCATCACCCAGCTCGCCGCGAAATTCCACATGACCCTGACGGGCATGAAAAAGCATGTCGGCGTGCTGGAACAGGCGGGGCTGATCACCACCCAAAAGGCCGGGCGCGTGCGCATCTGCAAGCTGGGCCAGCGCCGGTTGGAGGAAGAAGCCGCCTGGATCGGCCAATACCAGCAGCTTTGGGCCGCGCGCTTCGACGCGCTGGACACGGTTATCGAAGACCTCAAATAGAAGGAAAAAGCCGATGGACGCCGGAAAAAAACCTAACCCCACGACCGTGGAACGCACATCTGACCTGGAACTGACCGTCACACGCACATTCAACGGTCCGGTGCGGCTGGTGTACCGGGCCTGGACCGACCCCGAACTGTTCAGGAAATGGTGGACGCCGAAATCCTTCAGCCTGACCATCGTGTCGCGCGAAATGGATATCCGCACCGGCGGTTCCTACCGCCTGCTGATCAAGCACCCTTCGATGCCGGAGCCCATGACCTTCTATGGCCGCTACCTGGAAGTCATACCCAATGCCCGCATTGTCTGGACGAATGAAGAAAATGGCGAAAGCGGCGCCGTCACCACGGTCACCTTCGAAGACAAGGGCGACGAAACGCTGGTGGTGATGCGCGATCTTTTCCCGTCCAAGGCAGCGCTCGACGAAGCCATCGCATCCGGCAGCACCGCCGGAAAAGACGAGCAGTTCGCGCAACTGGACGACCTGCTTGCGGCGCTGGCCTGAAAAACAAACACCCCCGGATCGTTTTGCGATCCGGGGGTGCTGTCAGAACTTATTATCCGATTGCTTACTTGCCGCTATAGGTTACGCGCCAGATCCGGCCCTTAACCGAGTCGGAAATATACAGCGCGCCGTCCGGACCCACCGCGACGCCGGTGGGGCGGAAATTGGCCTTCTTGCCATCGCGCTGGTCGTCGCCGCCGGCAAAGCCGTCCGCGAACACTTTGGGCGTGCCCGCCTTGCCGCTCTTGTCGAACGGCACAAAGCCGACGCTGTAGCCCATGTCATGGCCATTGGTGTCGGGACCGCCCGCGCCATGGAAGGGAATGAACGCGCCGCCGCGATATTCGGCGGGGAACTGCGAAGCGGTATAGAAAGCGACATCCTGCGGCGCGACATGCGCCGTGAAGGCGGCCACCGGCACGGAATACTTCATGTCGGTAACGACGGTCTTGTTGTCGCCGCCATATTCCGGCGCCTTCAAACGCACTTTGCGCTTCAGGTCCCAATAGGTATAGGGCCAGCCCATGTCGGTGTCCTTGCCGACCAGGTGCATTTCGTCGGCAATGGCCAAACCGTCAGCGTTGCTGACCATGTCCGGCCAGTTCTTTTCGGTGGCGTCACGGCCATAATTGACGGCGTAGAGGCCGACACCCGGCTTCCAGGCCAGCGCGTTCAGATCACGGATGCCGCTGGCGAAATGTTCGCCGCTCAAGAACGTCTGATCGGTCTTGTTGCCGTCAAACTTCCAGATGCCGGCGCGAACATTCATGTCGGGGCACGGATTGATGCCGACCGGGATCGAGCCCTTGGGCGCATTGGGATCAACGCACATGTTGCCCGAACCGCCGACGGCGACATACATGCCGCCCTTGGGGTCGAAGGTCACGGCAGAACGGCGCGGGATCTTGCTGACAATGGTTTCCGGCGCGGCGCTGGGCACCAGCTCCTTGCCGGTGAACTTGAAGCGATAGATCGTGTCGGCGGACGCGGCATACAGCGCGCCGTCATGGAACAGGATGCTGGTGCCGTTATCCACCTGGCTGAAATGCTGCGGCGCGCCGTCAACCTTGTGGTCCTTGTTCAGGTGCACGGCGATGATGCCGACATCCGGCGCTTCCTTGGCGGGACGGTCGGTCGAGACATACAGCGTGCTGGCATCGCGGAACGCCATGTGGCGCACCGCATTGCCCAGATCGCCCACGACCGTGGCGTGGAAACCGGGCGGCAGCACCAGGCCATCGGGTTCAGCAGCAAAAACCGGCGCGGTCAGCGCCACCAGACTGGATGCGGCCAGTATCGAAATACGAATTTTCATCAGAATTTTTCCCTCGGTTGAATTTGAAATTGTTACTTGTTGCCGTATGTGACGCGCCAAATCCGGCCCTTCTGAGAGTCGGCGACATACAGCGACCCATCCGGCGCCACCGCGACGCTGCTGGGGCGGAAAGCGGCCTTGCGGCCGCTGCGATTTTCCTTGCCGCCGTCAAAGCCATCGATGAACACTTTCGGCGTGCCGGCCTTGCCGGTCTTGTCCACCGGCACGAAACCGACGCTGAAGCCCAGATCCTGGTCCGCGTCGGGACCGCCCGAGCCATGGAACGGGATGAACGCGCCGCCGCGATAGGCGGCGGGGAATTGCCCGCCGGCATAGAAAGTGATGTCCTGCGGCGCGACATGCGCCGTGAAAGCCGCCACCGGCACGGCATATTTGATGTCGGTGACGACGGTCTTGCCGTCGCCGCCATATTCCGGCGACTTGATGCGCTGCTTCTTGGCCAAGTCCCAATAGGTATAGGGCCAGCCGAAATCCGTGTCCTTGCCGACCAGGAACATTTCATCGGCAATGTTCTTCTCGTCGGCGGTGGGGATCAGGTTCGGCCAGGTCTTGGTGCTGTCGTCGCGGCCATAATGCAGCATGTAGAGGCCGACACCCGGCTTCCAGGCCAGCGCATTCATGTCACGGATGCCCCAGGCGAAATGCTCGCCGTCCTGGAATTTCTGGCCCGTCTTGGCGCCGTCGAATTTCCAGATGCCGGCGCGGCTGTTCATGTCGGGGCACGGATTTAGGCCCACCGGCGTCGCATCCTTGGGCGCCTTGGGATCAACGCAGAAATTGCCCGAGCTGCGCACGGCGACATACATCCCGCCCTTGGGATCGAACGCCACGGCGGAACGGCCCGGCACATTGCTCACAATGGTTTCCGGCGAGGCCGTGGGCACCAGTTCCTTGCCCGAAATTTTGAAGCGATAGATCGCGTCAGCCGAGCTGGCATAGAGCGCCCCGTCATGGAACACGATGCTGGTGCCGTTATCCACCTGGCTGAAATGCTGCGGCTGGCCGTCAATCTTGTGGTCCTTGCCCAGATGCAGGGCGATGATGCCCGCATCCGCTGCGTCCTTGGCGGGACGCTGGGTCGAAACATAAAGCGTGTTGTTGTCGCGCACGGCGATGTGGCGCACCGCATTGCCCAGATCGCCAACGACCGTGGCGTGAAAACCGGGCGGCAGCACCAGCCCATCAGGTTCGGCGGCAAAAACGGGCGCGATCAGCGCCAACATGCTGGATGCCGCCAAAACGGTGCCAAGAATCTTCATCAGGAATTTTTCCCCCGGTTAAGTCGGGAAGATTTACCCTGTCCCCAGGGAATTGCCCAGCGGCCCCGCATGAAACCAGCGTAATCAATGGCTTATAAGGTTTCCGCCTGCCAGGGCGCTTGCTTATCCCCCTGCCGCCCTCTTTTGTCGGACTCCACTGGGCCCGCCTGCTGTGCGGTCCGGTGCAGGTCTATGAGGACATGCTGCTGCATCGCTGATCGCCCGCTTCCAAGCCGCGCCGATTTGATAGCGGCGCAAGACCACCTGCGCGCCCACGCGTCATTCCAAACGGCCGCGTCGTTCCAAACGGCCGCGTCGTTCCAAAACGTACAATCCCATATAGGGCGCTGCGCGGAACGAACCGTGCGTCAAAGGCTTATGTCAACATCGCTTTCACCACACCAAAGGAGTTTCACGCATGACCGATCAGCCCGACGCCATTGCCCTGCTCAAGGCCGATCACCGCAAGGTCGAAACCCTGTTCGAAAAGTTTGAAAAGGCCAAGGACGCCGCCACCAAGAAATCTTTGGCGCAGCAGATCTGCACCGAACTCAGCGTCCACACCGCCATCGAGGAAGAGATTTTCTATCCCGCCTGCACGGGCAAGATCGAGGAAGATTTGGTCAAGGAAGCCTATGTCGAGCATGACGGCGCCAAGGTGATGATCGCCGAAATCCTCGCCTCCAGCCCGGACGATGATTTCTACGACGCCAAGGTCAAGGTGCTGTCGGAAGAGATCAAGCACCATGTCAAGGAAGAGGAAGCGCGCGCCACCGGCATGTTCGCCCAGGCCCGCGCCGCCGGCCTCGACATGGACGCGCTGGGTGAGCAGATGGCCGCGCGCAAAGAGCAATTGCTGGCCGACTTCAAGGCCAAGGGGCTGCCCGCGCCTGAAACCCGCAGCTTCACCGGCCACAAATTGCGCCAGGGCGAACCGCTGGCAGCGGTCTGACGGTCCAACCGGGAGACCCCGCGATGCAGAAGATCGTCTTCGTCCATGGCATGTTCCAAAATCCCCTGAGCTGGGAAAAGTGGATCACGCTCTTTTCCGCGCAAGGCTATGACTGCATCGCCCCGGCCTGGCCGCTGCATAGCGGCGATCCCAAAGACCTGCGCGCCAATCCGCCCACCGGGCTAGGCGAATTGCGTTTGCGCGAAGTGATTGCGGGCATCGAGGCCGCCGCCGAGCCGCTGCAGGGCGCCATCATGATCGGCCATTCGGTGGGCGGCCTCGTCACCCAATTGCTGCTGGCCAAGGGCGCCATCCGCGCCGGGGTGGGCATCGATTCCGTGGCGCCCAACGCCATGCTGGATTTCGACTGGGGCTTTCTGAAAAACAGCGCCATCATCGCCAATCCTCTCAAGGGCGATGAACCAATTACCATGAATGCCCCCACCTTCCATGCCGCCTTCGCCAATACGCTCAGCGAAAGCGCGGCGGCGGCAGGGTTTGAACGCACCGCCACCCATGACAGCCGCAATGTGCTGCGCGACTGCATGGGCAGCGATGGGCATATTGACCTGGATAAAGCCCATGGCCCCCTGCTTCTGATCGGCGGCGAGAAGGACGAAATCATTCCCGCCCATCTCAGCAAGAAAAATGCGGAAGGCTACACCGACAAGAACAGCGTCACGGCGTTCAAGGAATTCCTGGGCCGCAGCCATTATATCTGCGGCGAGCCGGGCTGGGAGGATGTGGCGGACTATATCCTCCGGTGGCTCAGCACGAACGCCTGAGCCGTGACCGTGCTACGCTGTCCCTGACCGGCAAAAAAGGCAGCGCATGATCCAGGCCATCGGCTTTCTCGCCGCCATCTTTTCCACCCTCAGCTTCGCGCCCCAGGCCTGGAAGATCATCCGGTCGCGCGACACCAAAAGCATTTCCACCGGCATGTATATCCTGACGGTGGGCGCGTTCGGCTTGTGGCTGGCATTCGGCATTCTGGAACACCAATACCCGCTGATCCTGTCGAACGGCATCTGCCTGGTGCTGTCCGCCTTCATCCTGATGATGAAGCTGCTGCCGGCCCGCAAAAAATCCGCTGTCGCCAACGCGATAAAATCAAAACAGGCCTGACCCGCTAAACCTTGTCCAGCGGCGCCACGAACAGCGGCTCTCCGGCGGGCACCAGTTGCTCGAAGGTCGGCGGGCGGATGCGCTTTGTCTTCTTGCGTTTTGCGGATTTCTTGACCGCGGCCTTTTTAACGGGGGCTTTGCGCTTGGCTTTAACCTTGGCCTTGGCCTTGGTCCGGGCCGGTGCGGCTTTCTTGCGTGCCGGTTTCTTGACCGGCTTCTTCTTGCGCGCCGCCTTGGTCTTGGTCTTGGTCTTCGCCATGCCCTGATCTCCTGCGGTAAGCAGGTATCAGCCTAGCCCGCGCCCGGCGTGGGGCGCAATTGGCAAGGCTCAGTGCGTGATCGACGATTCGTCGATAAAGCCGTCGCGGTTGGGCATCAGGATTTTCGGCAGCGACTTGACGTCCAGCACCGTATTCTTTTTCACAATGCCGTCCACCGACAGAATATAGGCCTGCAGATCAAACGCTGGAAGATTTTCGCCAGTCATGATGCACTGCAACCGAATGGGCACTGACACGTTGTTGCCCTGCCGAAGGGGAATTCCATGCGCCTGCCGACCCTAGTGCCGCTGCTCGCCCTGTTGCTTTGTGCGGGCGCGGCCAACGCCGCCGAGCCGCAGACCAATGCTGCGGATTCCAAAAAGGGCGCTTTCAGCCTGCTGTTCGAGAATGACATCTTCTACAATTCCGACCATGACTATACCAACGGCGTCGAGGCGTCTTACACCACTGCGCCCAATGACACGCCGGGCTGGGCCGACCGCCTCACCCGCGCCTTGTTCCACCGGCAAGGCGATGTGCGCGCCCGCTATGCCATCGGCCAGGACATGTTCACGCCGCACAATCTGGCGCTGACCAATCCGCCACTGACCGACCGGCCCTATGCCGGCTTTCTCTATGGCGCTTTTGGCCTGGCGGAAGACACCGGTACCGACCTGGACCAGTACCAGTTCACGCTTGGCGTGGTTGGTCCCGCCAGCTTGGCGCAGGAAACCCAGAAGATGGTGCATTCCGCCTTCAACGATCCGAGGCCCATGGGCTGGTCCACCCAGCTGCGCGACGAGCCGGGCCTGATCATCGAGTACAACCGCTCGGTCAAGCTGATCAAACCGCAATCCTTTCTGGGCGCGGTGTTCGACATCGAGCCCAATTACGGCGTCGCGGCCGGCAATGTCTATGATTATGCCGATGTCGGCGTGATGGGCCGCTTCGGCTTCAATTTGCCCAAGGATTACGGCCCGATGCGCATCCAGCCCAGCCTGCCCGGCTCGGATTATTTCGAGCCCACCGCCGGCTTTGGCGCTTACATCTTTGCCGGCGCCGATGGCCGCGCTATCGCGCGCAACCTTTTCCTGGATGGAAATACCTTCGAAACCAGCCGCAGCGTCTCCAAGAAAAACCTGGTCGGCGATCTGGTGCTGGGCGCGGCGGTGACGTTTGACGCGTTCCGCCTCGCCTTCACTCACGATATCCGCACCCGCGAATACAGGACCCAGCCCAAGGCCGACCAGTTCGGCTCGGTGAATCTGACCGTCAGGTTCTGAAAAGGATCAGTGCGTGATCGACGATTCGTCGATAAAGCCGTCGCGGTTGGGCATCTGGATTTTCGGCAGCGACTTGGCGTCCAGCACGGCATCCTTTTTCACAATGCCATCGACCGAAAGAATATACGCCACCAGCGAATAGACTTCGTGATCATTCAAGGTGCGCGGCGCGTTCACCGGCATGGCGCGGCGGATGTAATCGAACAAGGTGGTGGCATGGGGCCAATAGCTGGCCACCGTCTTGACCGGCGCTTTGGTGCCGATGGTGCCGATGCCGCCGGTCAGCTGGTCGGCGGGTTTGCCCGCGCCGTTCACGCCATGACACATCACGCATTTCTGCGAATAGATCGCCAGGCCTTCGGCGACGCTGCCCTTGCCCGGCGGCAAATTGGTGCCGTCCGGCAGGATGGAAATGGACCAGGCCTTGATGCGGGCCGGATCGGCGGGCTGGCCGAAATGCGGTACGGGCACATCGGCGCCGGAAGCTGCAAAAGCAGGCCAGGCCACGGCACAAAACAAAATAGCGAGAGCAATCTTACGCATAGGCGTTCTTCACCGTGTTATCCGCGCCGATCGCCCAGCACTGGATACCGTTATTCTGATAATTCTGGCCGGGCGCGAACTGCGCCATCCACACCGCATGGGTGGGCTGCACATTGCCCTTCTCGTCCGTGGCGCGGCTCATGATGGTGGTGGGCGCCCCGTCCCAGTCCCAGTTCAGGCGGAATTTGGTCAGGCATTGCGGCAGCACCGGGCCGGGCAAATCCGCCGCCACATAGGTCTTGCCGCCATCCAGCGACACTTCCACTTTGCTGATCTTGCCATGGCCCGACCAGGCCAGGCCGGACACTTCGTAATAGCCCGCGCCCGACATGGTCATGTTGCCCGAAGGCCGCGTGATGGTGGATTTGACCGGCAGCACCAGATTGAACTGCCGCGCCTTGCCGTCGGCCTGCAGCATCGAATATTTCGACGTTTCGTCCTTGGTGTTGGTCGGGCCCGGCGTCACCTGGATGCGGTGCAGCCACTTGATATTCAGATTGCCTTCCCAGCCCGGCATGATGAAGCGCAGCGGATAACCCTGTTCGGGGCGCAGCCGCTCGCCATTCTGGAACATCACCAAAAGCGCCTGCTCATGCGCCGCTTCCAGCGGCACAGAGCGCGACAGGTTGGCGGCATCACCGCTCTCCACCAACAGCCACTTACCCTTGTGTTCTCCTTGGGGGGCCACACCCGCTTCATCCAGCAAAGTGGAAAGACGGATGCCGGTCCATTCGCTGCACGACAAAAGCCCGTGAATGCCGCCCGCCGTCAGCGGCGCCGGGTTCGGGCCGGAATTGGCGCCGCTATTGCCGCCGCATTCCATGAAATGCATGGCGCTGATGCGCGGATAGCGCAGCAATTCGTCCATGGTGAATTCCAGCGGCTTTTTCACCAGGCCATGGATCACAAAGCGATGCGCCGCCGGATCAATATCGGGCACACCATTGTGATGGCGCTCATAATGCAGCCCGCTGGGCGTGATGATGCCTTCCAGCATTTCCAGCGGCGTGCGCGACGAACCGGTGCCCGGGCTGACACCCGGCGGGCCCACCAGCCGCTTGACGCCGGATTCATAAGAGGCCGGCATGCCGTAAGCCGAGAAAGGCTTGCCCGGCGTCTTCATCGCGGCAGTGATGTAATCGGGACCATCGGCAGCGACAGCAGGCGCGGCGGCCAGCGCCCCCACCCCGGCCAGGCCCGCCTGCAACAGGCTGCGGCGGGAAGTCTTCTGCACTGTGTCTGTCATGGAGACTCGAACGCGTGAGGAATTGTCATCTGCTTATAAGCAAAGCGCGCCGCATCTGTCGTTATGTATGTCCAGCCATAACGGCATCGCCCGCACGCCAAAACGCCAAACGGCGCCGTGCTTTCGCACGGCGCCGTTTGAACGACGAGACTTATAAGTCTTACAGGCCCGGATACTGGAAGCCGGCCTTGGGCAGGACGTGCTTGGGATCGGGGCGGATGCTGAGATAGTCCACCATATCGGCGATCTTGCTCCAGCCATGCGGCACGCCGGCGGGAACGACGATGATGTCGCCCACCTTCACGTCGGTGCTGATGAAGTCGCCCGTCACTTGGCCGGTGCAGGACGGACCGTTCAAGGTGGTGACCATTTCATTGTCCGCCGCCGCCTGCTTGCCCTTCAGGATCTTGCCGCCGGTGACCAGGGTGCCCGCACCCTTGATGATGATGTAGGTCTCGGGGGTGAAGTCATGGCTCAGCATGCCGCCCTTCATCGGGCTGGCATTGCTGCCGATCGGGGTGGCGACGCCGCAATCCTTGAGCTTGGCATTTGCCGCCTGGGCCGCCGCGATCTGCTCAGGGGTGCGGGTGGACGGGGCGCCGGTGGCGCCGCGATGCACGACGGCAACCGACATCTGATAGCCCTGGCCCATATCGATCACCTTGATGGTGTGATCGGTTTCCTTGGCGCCCAGCTTGAGAACTTTCTGGACTTGTTCGCTGGTGATGATGGTGGCCGCGGTGGGTGCGCTGGCGGCAAACGCTGCCGAAGCGGTCAGGCACAGCAGGCTGGCAGTAACGAGAAACTTGTTCATGGTAACTCCGGATGGATGTGGAAAAGATTCAATCGGCGCCGCGTTTTTCACGCAGCGCCGATTGAAAGGACCTTACTTCTTGGCCAGCGCCGGATAGACGTAACCGGCCTTGGGCAGGACATGGTCAAAGTCCGGACGCACCGACAGATAGGTGACGTCCTTGGGGATGTTGCTCCAGCCATGCGGCACGTTCGGCGGAACGACGATGATGTCGCCAACCTTGGCTTCGGTGAGGATGAAGTCGCCGGTGACGCCGCCGCTGCAGGTGGGGCCGTTCAAGGTGGTGGTGACTTCCGCGTCCTTGGCCGATTCCTTGCCGTTCAGGATCTGGCCGCCGGTCACAAGCGTGCCGCTGCCTTCAATGACGATATAGGTTTCGGGGGTCTGGTGATGCGCCAGCATGCCGTTCTTCAGCGGACCAACCTTGCCGCCGATCGGGGCGGTCACGCCGCACGACTTGGCGGCGGCATTGGCGGCCGCAGCAGCGGCAACCTGTTCGGGGGTGCGCTTGGGCGGCGGCGCGCTGGTCGAACCGCGATGCACCACGGCGACTGACATCTGATAGCCCTGGCCCATGTCCATGACGCGGATGGTGTGATCGCCATCGGGACGGTCCTTCAGAACGGTCTTGATGTCGGCATTGGTGATGATGGTGGCGGCGGTCGGCGCTGCGGCGAACGCCGCGCCCGAAGCCAGGCACAGCAACGCGGCGCCCATAAGAAACTTCTGCATAATATTCTCCCAGTCCCTGATGTGAATTTTGCACGCCGTCGCGGCGCGGCGGTCTATTAGCATGAAACCCGCCTTTGCGCGGCAGGGAAAACCACAAAAAGCCCTCTCGCAGTTGCAGCAAAATCCGCCCGCACCATCTGGCCTGCGCCCAGGCTGTCCCCGCTTTTTCCGATAATAAGCACGCATACTTTCCTGGCCGCGCGGCTTATGGTTCTTAGGCACATGCAAGACATTTCCGCCCTTCTCAATGCCGCCATCAGCCATCACCAGGCCGGACGCCTGGACGCCGCCATCGCAGGCTATCGCGGGGTGCTGCTGCTCGACCCCAGCCAGTCCGGCGCCATGGCCAATCTGGGCAGCGCCCTGTGCGAACAGGGCAAGCCCGCAGAAGCCGAAACCTATCTGCGCCGCGCCGTGTCGCTGTCGCCCGGCAATGCCGAGCTGCACAACAATCTGGGCACCGCGCTCTTTGACCAGGGCAAGCTGGAAGCGGCCCTGGCCAGCTTCCACAAGACCTTGGCGCTCAATCCCGGCCACGAACAGGCGTTGGGCAATCTGGGCACCGTGATGGTCGGCATGGGGCGGCTGGAGGAAGCCGCCGCCGGATTCCAGGCCGAGCTGGCGGGCCATCCCAATTCCCTGTCGGCACTGAAGAGCCTGGGCATCGTGCGCTGGCAGATGGACCAGCTGGCGGAGGCGGAGAGCTGCTTTCGCCGCATCCTGCAGCTCGCACCGGGCAATCCCGATGCGCTCGATCAACTTGCGGCGGTGCTGCAGGGACAGGGCAAGATCAGCGATGCACTGGATACAGTGGGAGAGTCCCTGCACCGGGGAGAAACTTCGCAGAACCGGATCCTGTTCTGCGACATCGTGCGTTCGCTGCGCTGGTCCGCCGACAATGCGGCGCTGCGCCTGCTGCTGACGAAGGCCCTGCTCACGCCCTGGACCCGGCCGGAACGGCTGGCCATCACCGCCGCCTCCATGATTCGCCAGGGCGCCGTCACCGGCGCGATGATCGCCAAGGCCGTGGCGGCCTGGCCCAATCCCCTCAGCGCCGCCGCGCTGTTCGGCGAAACCGGCCTCGCCTCGCTGGACGGCGACCATCTGCTGCTGGCGATGATGACCACGGCGCAGAATACCGAGCTGATGCTGGAACGGTTTTTCACCCTGGCGCGCCGCGCTTTGCTGATCGAGGCGTGCGATAAGGATGCCGCCCTGGCATTCCGCGCGGCCCTCGCCCAGCAATGCTTCATCAACGAGTATGTGTTTTTCCAGGATGACGAAGAAACCGCCCATGCCGAAGCGGCGCGCGCACGGCTGACGGCCGCGCTGGAAAAGAACGAGCCGATCAGCGCGTCTCTGGTCGCGACGGTGGCCTCCTATGCGCCGCTATCCGATTTGCCCGGCCTGCTGGAACGCCAATGGCCCGTGCCGCTCTTAGCCCTTCTCAACCAGCAGATCACCGAGCCGGCGGAAGAAAAACGCCTGGCCGCCACCTTGCCCGCGCTGACGCCGATTGAAGATGCGGTGTCGCAGAAGGTGCAGGCGATGTATGAGCAGAATCCCTATCCGCGCTGGGTCAAGGCGCCGCCGCCCGTCATCCAGGACAGCATCGGCGGCTATCTGCACCGCCAATTTCCGCGCGCCATTTTTTCCTGGGAAGCCAACGACACCCCGGATTTTCTCAGCGCCGGTTGCGGCACCGGCCACCTCGCCCTGGAATTTCCCCAGAACATCCGGGCGCGCGTGCTGGCGGTGGACCTCAGCCGCACCAGCCTGGCCTATGCCAAACGCAAGGGCGGCGAGCTGGGTCTTACCAATATCACTTTCGCGCAGGCCGACATCCTGAAGCTGACGGGCAGTTTCGACGCCATTGAATCCAGCGGCGTGCTGCATCACATGGCCGATCCCTTGGGCGCCTGGCGGCATCTGCTGGGCCTGCTGCGGCCCGGCGGCTTTATGCTGCTGGGGTTGTACAGCGAGGCGGCGCGGCAGGGCGTGGTGCGGGCGCGCAATTTCATCGCCGAAAAAGGCTATGGCGACACGCCCTCGGAAATCCGCCGCGCCCGCCAGGCTATTCTGGCGCTGGATCGCATCACCCGCGTTTCGTCCTGCGCCGATTTCTTCGGCATCAGCACCTGCCGCGACCTGCTGTTTCACGTCCAGGAAACGCGCTTCACCCTGGGCGAGATCGGCGCCTTCCTGAAGGAAAACAATCTCAAGCTGCTGGGCTTTGAAATCGATACCGATGTGCTGGCCGCCTATCGCCGCCGCTTCCCCCAGGATCTTGCCGCCACCGATCTTTCCAACTGGCAGGAATTCGAGGCGGACCATCCCGACATCTTTATCGGCATGTACAGTTTCTGGGTGCAGAAGGTTGCGTAGCCGGGCGTACAATTCGCACAAACATAATTCTCCAGGCCTGTAACCCATCGCCCCTTTTGTCCGTATGAACAATGCGGGCGGATGATCCGTGCGCGTGAAACGCAACAGGAGAATTCCATGAACGCTTATAAAACCGCCGCGCTGGCGGCGATGCTGGCCGTTGGCCTCACCGCCCCCGCCTTCGCCCAAAGCAGCATGCCGTCCAGCCCCTCAGGTGCGGGCGCCACCGCCGGCAAGACCACCGGCGCCACCACGGGCGCCATGGGCACCGGCATGGCCGCCGATTCCTCGATGGCCATGGCCAAGCCGATGGCCAAGAAGAAAATGAAGAAAGATTCCATGGCAAGCGGCGGCATGTCCGGTGGCATGTCCAGCGGCAGCGGCATGGCGAGCGGCGGCATGTCCGGCGCGCACTAAAGCATTCAAGCCCCCGGCACCGCCGGGGGCTTTTTTATTCCAGCACCAGATTTTCCCAGCATAAGCCGCGCCGTGTCGCGCCACTGGCTGGCCAGGCCGGGCATGTCCGCCATCCGCGCCAGCTCCTTGGGCGTGGCGCCGCCGCGATAGACAATTTCGACCAGCCGGGTGAAAGCGAAATCCGGATTGGGCCGCTCCAGCAGAACAAGCGCATCCCCCGCGCCGACCAGGCCTTCTTCCAGCACGCGGTAGTACCATCCCGAATAGCCGCTGCGGACCATCGCCTGGGGCAATTGCTTGTTGTTGTGGCGCAGGGCGAATTTGAAACAGGGCTGGCGCGGCTGGCAGACCTGCAAGCGCGCCGTGCCGATGCCATGCACATCGCCGACACACAGGACGCTTTCGTCCATGTCCGCCACCGTCAGATTCTCGCCCATCGCGCCGCCGTGAAATTCGCGCGCCAGCGCCGGAAACTGCAAAGCCCAGGCCGGGTAATGCGACGCGGCATAGGCATAGACGGCTTTCTCCGCCCCGCCATGCACCGAAAGATCGGCCTGTTCGTCGCCTTCCAGTCCAAGCCGGCGCGCTTGCACCGGACCGTGTCGCGGCGTTTTGACGAAACCGCTGGGAACATGATCCGGCCCCAGCGGCGCGATGCGTCCCGTCTGCAACGATAAAATTGAGCCGTTCATCAGCAATATCCCGGCCCCAAAGATGCCATGCACCGTCCTGTGCCGCCAGGATTTTGCCGCCGCTTTCGCGACGTTTTGCCGCCCATCCTGCAGGCGTAATTTGATTCAGCGCAAAGCCGCGGGCGCACCCTTTGGAGAGGATCGCTCATCCAAGGCAGACGCGCAAAGCGTACCCGCCAAGAGATTTAAAGGAGCCGCCCATGAGCGACATGCAATTCAATCACGCCGTGCACACGATCCCGCCGGCCATTCCCGAAAAGAGCTCCAAGCAGCTCATTTTCGGCATCCTGCTGGTGATGTGCCTGCTGGGGCTGGCCGCTTACGGTTTTCACGCCGGCATATTCACGCCGGATCCGGCCGCCACAAGCGTGGTCCCCGATTGACGCGCAAAAGCGGCGGCGGCACTGCGGATCCATTCTCCTGACACCGCGCCGCTTCAGGGAAGGGCGGGGGAATACCGGCGATGGTCGGCATTTCCCCGTCGTCACATTCATACACGCCAGCAGCACTTCGCATGGGCGCTCTGCGCCAAGCTCAATGCCGGGCCGCAACCGGGCGGGCGTCCATGCGTTTCCAGTCGGCCGAGAACAAAGGAGTTTGCCATGAGCGACATGCGAACCACCCACGCCGACCTGCCCCCCGACAACAAAACATCCAAGATCATTGCCGTCGCCGTGGTGGCGCTGGGCGTCATTGGACTTGGCGCCTATGGCTTTGAGACCGGCATGTTCAACCCGGAATCGCCTGTGGCCTATAATGACCTGCCCAACCCCGGCATGCCGGTGGCGAAATAGCCGCAAACGGGCTTTTTCCTGGGATTTGTGGCGCTTTGCCCCAGCCATTCCGTGGGCACTGACAGCATGGTATTATTGCATTTCCGGGCCTGTTTGGGATATACGACGCCGGCAACCGGGGAACGTCTTGAGCGTTTCCAGCACTAGAATTACAGGAAATAGCCATGCCCGAAGACATGAGTTTCAACAAACACGTTGACGTCGCCCCGCCCCCGATTCCGCAGAAAAGCTCCAAGGGCCTCATTATCGGCGTGTTGATAGTGCTGGCCGGCATCGGCGCCGCCGCTTACGGCTATCACGCCGGCGTATTCAAGATGGACCCGAAGGGCGCTGATACCTATACCTTCAAGGGCGATTGCTAATCTGCACGCTCTAACGTCTCGGAAAAAAGCCCGGTCCGCGCAAGCGGATCGGGCTTTTTCCTTTTGGGCGGGCAGGAACCGGCGCCGTTGCCAGCCCTGCCCCTGACCCCTAAGTTCCCACCCAGCGCAACCTGGCGAGGGAACATCATCATGAACATCAAACTGGCCGCCCTTCTGGCAGCCGCCGCATTTTCCTGCACCTCGCAGGTCTTGGCGGATGAGCCCGATGGCCTGGTGCTGCCGCCCGGCTTCCATGCCTCCATTGTCGCCGAAGCCATTCCCGGCATCCGTCATCTGGCGGTGCGCGGCGACGGCGCCATCTACGCCTCGACCACCGCGCCCAAAGATGCCACCACGCCCAGCGGCATCGTCGCCATTCACCTGGACGCCAATCATCACGCCGACAAGATCGAACATTTCGGCTCGGTTCAGGGCGGCACCGGCATCCGCTTCGATCATGGCGCGCTGTATGCCGCCAGCCCGACGGGGATTTACCGCTTCACCTTCGCCAAGAATGAGATGATCCCGTCGGCGGCGCCCGTGACCATCCTGGACGGCATGCCCGCCGGCGGCTTCAACAACCGCCCCATCGCCTTTGACGGCAAGGGCAATATCTATGTCTCCATCGGCGCCAACGGCAATATCTGCGGCGTGGCGCCCGCCAAGGGGCAGAAGCCGGTGGGCCAGCATCCTTGCCCCGGCCTGGATAACCGAGGCGGCGTCTGGCAGCTCAAGGCGAACAAGACCGGCCAGAAATTTCCCGCCGATGCGGTGCAGATTGCCACCGGCCTGCGCGATGTGGACGCCTTCGACTATCGGCCCGGTGATGCACTCTACGCGATTATGCATGACCGCAACGGCACCCATAACACCTGGCCCGATCTGGTCAGCGCCACGGATGAAGCCAATATCGCCGAAGAGATGGACCGCCTGGTCAAGGGCACCAATATGGGCTGGCCCTACACCTATTATGACGAAGTGCGCGGCGTGCGCCTGATGGCGCCGGAATATGGCGGCGACGGCAAAGTCTCGCCGCCGCCCGGCATCTATGCGACGCCGGTGGTAGCCTTCCATCCCAGCCACGCCGCCCCGCTGGACATGGTGTTCTACCAGGGCAAGCAGTTTCCAAAATCCTATCGCGGCGGCGCTTTTGTGGCGCGTCATGGCGGGCTCGGCGCGGGCGGTTCGGGTTTTGACGTCCAGTTCGTTGGCTTTGACGCGAAAGGCAAACCGCTGACACCGATCAGCTTCGCTTCCGGCTTCGCCGGCGCGACGCTCACCGCGGCTGCCGCGAATTATCGCCCCGTCGGCGCGGCGGTGGCCCCGGACGGTTCACTCTATGTGGCGGATTCAAAGAAAGGCCGCATCTGGCGCATCAGCTATAGCGGCAAGTAACACTGCTTCGCACGCAACAAAGGCCCGTCCTTCAATCCGGAGGGCGGGCCTTTTTGCGTCGCCAGGCGGGGCTAGAAGCTGAACCGGACACCGGCATGGTACATGCGGCCCAGCGTGTCATAGACCGATATGGCGGTGGTCGAACCGCCATTGGTGTTGGCGTTGGTGCTCACCGTATTGGGCGGCGGCGTGTTTCAGAAATTGTCGATCGCGCCATAGAACTGGACATTGCCGTTCCACTTATAGCTGCCGCGCAGGTCCATATAGGCGACCGCCGGAACAGCGTTGTTGTCGATCTGCACGCCCGACGTCCAGGCATTGTTGACCCGGGCGGTACCGATATAGCGGCTCTGCACCGTGCCGGCCCATGGCCCCTCGGCATAGGTGGCCGCCAGGGTGAAATGCATCTTGGGCACGGCGCCGAAAAAGACCGAGTCGTTGCCCACGCTGCCGGCCTGGTCGAACGCCGCGCCGCCGAACACGGATTCGGTTTGCTCATCCGTATAATTGCCCAGCAGGTTCAGGGCGAGATTGCCGGTGAACAAATCCATCGCATAATCGGCCTGGAAATCCAGGCCCGAAGTGGTGAGAAAGCCGTTATTCGCCGGCACCAGAAGCACCACGCCCAAACCGTTGGGGTTCGTGGCGCTGACCGCCGCGCTATAGATATAGTCGTTGCAATAGGCCGCGATGCCCTGCTTGCAGAAATTCAAGGTGATGGTCGAGGTGGGTGTCGAGATGATGCCCTTCACATTGATCGAATACCAGTCGAACGACATGCTCAGCCCCGGCACCCAATGCGGCGTCAGCACGACGCCGCCCGACACGGTGGTGGATTTTTCCGGCTGCAGATTCTGGTTGAAGTAACTGTTGGACAGCGCCGAACTCACATTGGCGCCCGTCTTGGGATCGACCGCGCCGCCCGAGGCCGGCACCGCGCCGAACAATTCACCCAGATTGGGCGCGCGAATATCGTAGGACCAGGTGGTGCGCAGGCGCACATCGTCATTGACCTGGCTGGTCAGGCCCAGCTTCCAGGTCTCCACCGCGCCCGTGATCGAATAGCTGGTGTAGCGCCCAGCCAGGCTGGCCGACAGGTTCTGCACGATGCCGTCCTTGATCAGCGGCACATCCAGTTCGGCAAACCCTTCCTCGACATTGAATTCGCCGCGCGACGGCTGGAAATTGCCGCCGGCCAGCAGAAGGTTGGACGGATTGAAAGCGGCGGTCGAGACTTCCGCTTCCTTGCGGTATTCCGCGCCAAAGGCGATGGACGGCGCGCCCGCGCCGAGCAGGTCCCAGGGCAGCTTGCCCTGCATCGAAGCGCCCGCCGTGTCCTGCTGGATATTGACGAAGGTCCAGTCGTTATTGTCGTTGATGTAGTTGACGGCGCCCTGGTTCTGCACGCCGGTGCCCATGATGTCGAAGGGCACGCAGCCATTGGCTGGGTTGGCCAAGGTGGTGCGGCAGACGATATTGCCGATCACCAGGCCCGAATTGCCCACATTCGCCGCGGTGACGCGCACCGCGTCCACGGCATTGAGGAAATTTGAGACGATGGCAATGTGATTGTCCACCTGGTGCAGGTGGCTTTCGCTGTGCTGATACGAAGCGCGCCACGACCAGTCCTCCCCCAGCGCCCCGTCCAGGGTGAAAACCGCGCGATAGAGCTGGCGCGTCGAGAGCAACACGGGCGCACCGACGCTTTTATAGAAATCATTGAAGTGCGGATTGTTCAGGTCGATGCCGTCGGTCAGGTTGGAGGAGACGGCGAAGGACGCCACGCCCAGCGCCACCATGCGCGCCTGGACGGTGGGGTCCAGATAGGCGTTGTCGCTCTTGATGGTGCCCGATGTATTGACTGTCAGGCTGGAGCTGTGGGCCCGGTCATAGCCGTAATTCAGCATCAGCCCGGCCTGGATATCCGGCGTGATCTTGTAGCTGACATAGCCAAAAGCCGTGCCCTGCTGCAGCGGAAAGGACAGCAAGCCGATCTGCGCCGCCGAATTGCTTTGGTTGGGCGTGCCGCCGACCGAGTCCGCGGTGCTGGTGTTGAGCGCGCCGGCATTGTTGTAATAGGTGTTGTTCCCGGGGGTGAACTGATACGGCGCGCCGCCCGCGCCGAAACCCAGCCCGGCCAGCGGCCCGCTGAGCACCGCGCCGCCCGGCACGTCGTACTGGCCGCAATTGTTGTAATGCAGGTTCTGCGGCACCGCGTGATTGCCGGCGGTATAGGCCGGATTGCCCAGCAGGCAGGGGCGGTTGAACCAGGGTGCCGAGCCCTGGAACACCATTTGCGGGCTGTTGTTGTAGGTGATGGCCCCCACGATATGGGCGGCTCCCAAATCAAAACCGCCGGTGGCGGTGAAGCCATAGGAGCGGCGGTCGTCCCAGTTATTGTCCTGCGCATCAATGCTCGCCTTGAAGCCGGTGAAGCCTTTGTCGATGATGAGATTGACGACACCCGACACCGCGTCCGAACCCCAGGCCGCCGAGGCGCCGGCGGTGACGACATCGACGCGCTGCACCAGCGAGGCGGGAATGATCGAAAGATCCACGCCGCCGGTGATGATCGGCGACACGACACGCTGGCCGTCCAGCAGCACCAGGTTTCGGTTGAAGCCCAAATTGCGCAAATTGACGCCGGAGACGCCCACCGCGCCCGAATTGGAGGCATTGCCGACAGTGCCCTTTTCGGGCGTCGGCGAAATCCCCATGGACGGCAATTGGCGTAGCGTATCGCCGATATCCGCATTTGCCGCGGCCGCCAACGCGGCGGCGCCCACCACCGAGACCGGCGTGGGCTGCTGATAACCGGCGATGGAAATCCGCGAAGCAGAAACAACCACCTGCTCGATGTCGCCGTCCTGCGCGAAAGCCGCCGTGCCAAGGGCCGGCGAAAGAGCCAACATCGACGACGCAGCCAGAAAATGGGATTTTTTCAAGATGGCGCACTCCAAGTATGCGGCCAGGGCCGCTGGTTATACTCGTACGCCGATGCTTCTTAGGAATGCGTGATCATGGCGCCATCGCAGCGGCCATGTCCGATTACACGAAAAACGCTGGACCCGTTCCTTCCGTGCGCCGCTTTTGCCGCGGCTTTCGCATTGGGTTCCAATTGTTCGCCAACATGACAATGAGGCAACAATACAAACAGGATGTAAATGGGAAATGCGCATTCCCCCAAAGGAACTGCCGGGTCGGAAAATTTTCCGTAAACGGATTATCGCGCCGCAATATCGCGTTGCAACAATGCAGACGCGAGCGCATCCTAAGGTAGCAAAGCCGCTGCGCGGATCGCGCGCGCCCAGCCGTCCGGCCAAAAAAAAAGGCCCGCTCTCCGTGGGAGAGCGGGCCCTTATGCAGTACTAGGACACCCTAGAAGTTGAAACGAACACCGGGTTTACGGGGCGTCGCGCGGGATCAGGCGGCGGCCTTCCACGATGGGCGGCAGCGGCTTGGCTTCGGTATAAAGCTCGGTGACGAAGCGGTCCTTGCTTTCCTGGGTATCGCCCAGGGTGCCCGCGTCATACGGCGCGGTGATATTCATCGCCTCGACATCCTTCAGCGATTTGCCGGAGGCGCGCAGCTTGCCGACCTTGGCAATCAGATCGACCAGCATGGCGCGATAGCCCAGCAGGTCCTTGCGATGCACCAAGGTGCCATGGCCCGGCACCAGCACGGTGTTGTCGTCCGCCAGCTTTTCCAGCAGGTCCACCGCCGCCAGCATGCCCTTGATCGAGCCGCCATTGGCCTGGTCGGCAAAGGGATAGCCGAAATTGCGATAGAAATCCTCGATGTAGATCACATTGGCTTTTTCAAACTTGATCACCGTGTCGCCGCCCATATGCGAGGGCATCATGGGGATGAAATCCACCGTCTCGCCATCCATGTGAACCACGGCAGCCGGCTTTCCTTCCGTCGCCGGGTCATACTTATAAGTCACCACCGGCAGGCTGGCCGGATCAACCGGGCGCTGAACGCGGCCCGCGGGCGGATGCGGATCGGGCATCAGCTCATCGCGCAGATTTTCCTGCGCAAAAATCACCGCGCCCTGCTTGGCGAAAAAGGCATTGCCGCCGGTATGGTCGGAATGGGCATGGCTGTTGACCAGGATCTTGATCGGCGCCTTGGTGAAGGTGCGGATCGCATCCAGGCTCTTCTGGCCGACCGGCTCATTCTCCGAATCCACCAGCAGCACGCCGTCATTGCCGTACAGCACCGCCATGCGGCCGCCAGAGGAATCGGGATGCGCCGTGTCCACGCCGGCATTGCCGTGCAGGATAACAAGATTGGGCGACAGCTTTTCCGTCACCATGATCTGCACTTTGCTGAAATCGGTCTTGTAGCCTTGCGGGAAGGTGTACGGCCCCTTGCCCACCGGTACGACCTGAACGGGATATTTGTCCTGCGCCAAAGCCGGCACCGCAGCCATCGCGGCCAGCAACAACAGTCCTGCGAATTTTTTCATGTACGCCACTCCCCTGAATTATTCCCCTTGGCGCGGACTTGTCGCCGCGGCGCGCATATTAAGGCTTTTGCCCTGGCAAGGATACTGGAATCCCCTGCGCGAAGGGCTGGCAGCGTTGCTTTATTTGGGCCGCCTGGCTTCTATTCGGCGCCGCGCCCGCCAAAGGAAAGCCCATGACCGTCATCGAAAAACGCGCCGCCTTCCGCGCCCTGCACGCCCAAGGCTGTTTCGTCATTCCCAATCCCTGGGACATGGGCAGCGCCCGGCTGCTGCAGCATCTGGGATTTGCGGCGCTGGCCTCCACCAGCTCCGGCTTTGCCTGGACCATGGGCCGCCCCGATTACGCCGTCACCCGCGACGACGCACTGGCGCATTTGCAGGCACTTTGCGCCGCGACAGACCTGCCGGTGAATGCCGATTTTGAATCCGGCTTCGCCACCGATCCCGCCGGCCTGGCCCACAATGTAAAATTGGCAATAGAAGCCGGCGTCAGCGGACTTTCGATTGAAGACCGCGACATGGAAAAACCGGCGCAGCTCTACGACACCGCTTTGGCGGTGGAGCGCATCCAGGCCGCCCGCGCCGCCATTGACCAGACCGGCACCGCCACGATCCTGGTCGCCCGCACCGAAGGCCTGCTGCACGACAAGACTGCGCTGACCCCCGCGATTGACCGGCTGGTGGCGTTCGCCGCGGCCGGCGCCGATTGCCTGTTCGCGCCCGGCGTCTGGGGCAAAAGCGATATCGCCACCATGGTGCGCGCCGTGGCGCCGAGGCCGGTCAATGTGCTGGTGCGCGGCCCGGATCTCAACCTTGCCGCACTCGCCGATCTGGGCGTGCGCCGGATCAGCGTCGGCGGCGCGCTGGCGCGGGTGGCCTGGGGCGCCGTTCACAAGGCGGCGCAAACGCTTCACGCCGGCGATTTCGGCGGCCTGGCGGGCGCCATGCCGCATGGCGAACTGAATAGTATCTTTTCCTAAAGCGGCTTTTCGTAAACCCGGTACGTCTTGTAGGGCACGCCGCCCACCATCTCGATGACATGGCGCACGCGGGTGTTGCGCGCCAGAATCCAGCTGAGCTCGCTGTCCGTCACGCCGCGCGAAAAATTGAAATCGCGCACCGACTGAATCACCGACAGCGCCAGCGCCGCGCCCACCGGGGACGCCTGCAGGGATTTGCGCACCCCCATCATCGGCATGCGCGCCGTCCTGGTGCGGCTGACTTTCATCCGCCACAGCAGCTTGGCCCAGTTGAAGGGAAACAGCTTTCCGTTCATGTCGCGGATTGCTTCATTGAGATTGGGAAAGATCGCGGCAAAGGCGGCGGGCTTGCCCTGATATTCGGCAATGGCGACATCGCCCGGCCGCAGCAGCAATTTCAAAATGCCCGACAGGTCGTCAATCTCCGCCCGCGTCATATGGACAAAGCCCCAATTGTCCGACCAGGCATCATTGATGATGTCCAACAGCATCGAGACTTCGGAATCGAAATTCTTCTTGTCCATGCGGATATTGCGCAAGGTGATCTCGCCGCGCCGCAGGGACCGGTCGAGCAGCTTTTTCAGCATGTCGGTGGGCGCATCGGGGCCATAGCGATAGGCGATCAGGTCTTCGGCTTGCGCGTACCCATTTTCCACAATGTGCGGCGCGAAATAAGGCCGCGCATGCGCCATCATCACATAGGGCGGCGTGTCGAAGCCATCCACCAAAAGACCCGGCTGGTCCCACAGCGAAAAACTGACCGGGCCGATGACGCGCGTCATGCCCTGGCCGCGCAGCCAATTCTCCGCCGCGCCCAAAAGGGCCGCGAACACTTCGCCATCGTCCATCGCTTCGATGAAGCCGAAATGGCCGGTGGCGTCCTGGTAGCGGTCCAGATGCAGTTGATCGATCTGCGCCGTGATGCGCCCCACCGCCACGCCATTCCTGTAGGCCAGTAAAAATGCCGCCTTGGCATGCTGGAAATAGGGATTGTGCTTGGGCATGAAATGAAATTTCCGCTCGATCAAAAGCGGCGCCACCCATTGCGGATCATCGGCATAAACCTTGAACGGCAGATGGTGAAAATCATGCCATTGCTTGGGCGTTTCCACAGGCACGATCTGGATGGGCGAGGAAGCGGGGCGCGTGACGCTGGCGGAATCTGTGTACATCGGGCTCTGCTTGCGGATTTGCGGGACCATAGCGTTCGAAGTGCCGATTTGATAGTAAGGATTTGGCCGCATCTTCGCGGGCCAGACCTGAAAAACCCGCCGCATGCCCGACACCAAAATCCTCATCACCGGCGCCTCCAGCGGCCTCGGCGCCGCCTTGGCCCGCGTCTATGCCGGGCCGGGCGTGACACTTGTGTTATGGGGCCGCGATGCCGCCCGGCTGAACGCAGTGGCCGAAGAATGTCGCGCCCTTGGCGCTGCGACAGATGCCGACAATTTCGATATTGCTGACATTCCCGCCATGACGGCGCGGCTGTCGGCCTCAGATAACAAAGCGCCGATTGATCTGGCCATCTTCTGCGCCGGCATCGGCGGCATGATTCCCAAAGATACCCTGGCGCAAGACGCACAGGCAGCGCATCTGATGGCAGAAGTGAATTTCACATCGCCCACCGTAGGCGCCAGCCTGCTGTCGGGGCTGATGGCGGCGCGGGGGCGCGGCCAGATTGTGTTGGTCGGCTCCATCGCCGAATCCTTCGCCCTGCCCATGTCACCGCTTTATGCGGGAAGCAAAGCCGGCCTGGCGCTGTTCGCCGAAGCGCTGGCCAATCGCATGACACAGCACCGCGTCGCCGTCACCCTGGTCTCGCCCGGCTATATTGATACGCCAATGAGCCAGCAACTGAACAAGCCGCGCCCCTTCCTGCTCACCGCGCAGCAAGCCGCCGTCATCCTCAAGCGCAAGATTGCCAAACGCCCGCGCCGCATCGTCATCCCCTGGCAGTTCATCTGGCTGCGCGGCATCGCGGTGTGGCTGCCCAAGCCGCTGCAACGCTTTATCCTTGCCCGCGCATGAGCAAGCCTCACGACACACCACTCAATATCGGTCCGCTTGCGCCCCTCGCCGCCAGCCGCCCGGGCCGCATCGTCTTGCAGATTGCGCGCTGGGCGGTACCGGTGGTGCTGCTGGTGCTGCTGGGCCGCCGCCTCAGCCAGCTCGGCTGGCACGAAATCTGGACGGCGCGCCCGGACAGTCTTCTCTTCTATGTCTTCCTGGTGCTGCAATTCTTCCTGCAGCCCTGGGGCGATTACCTGATCTACCGCAATCTGTGGGGCAAGACTGGCCTGCCCATGACCATCCTGTTGCGCAAGCGTTTCCTCAACAGCGCCATGTTCGATTATTCGGGCGAGCTGTATTTCTATTTCTGGGCGCAGAAGAAACTCACTTTGACGCATCAGCAATTGGTGCATGCGATCAAGGACAGCAATCTTCTGTCGGGCGGCGCTGGTCTCTTGATGGTCTGGGTTGTGCTGCTGGCGCTTCTGGCCGGGGGCGGTTTTCAACTGCCGCAGGTGGCGATGGATCATCGCTGGCTGGATGTGCTGGTCGGCACCGTGCCCCTGATCCTTTGCGCCGCGCTGGTGCTGGGTCATCACAAGCTTACCGTACTCAGCCGTGCCCAGATCGCGCAGACCTTCGCCATTCACTTCCTGCGCAGCCTGTCGGTATTGGGGGTGGAATTCCTCATGTGGGAAATGTCCGGCGCCCTGCCCACGGCCATCGCCTGCCTGCAATTCGTGGCGCTGCGTCTGATTGTGACGCGCCTGCCGCTGGTGCCGAACAAGGATCTGGTATTCGTCGGCGCCGGCATCGCCGCGGCGGGTCTGGTTAATGTCGCCATCACGCCCGTCGCCACCGTGCTGGTAATCCTGGCGGCGGCCGACCTTCTACTGGGCTGTACGCTGATCGGCCTACCCTGGGCGCTGGAAGTTTTCCTCCTGCGCCGCAAAAACGAAAAAGCTGCGACGTGAAGCTAGGCGAAAAGAACTGGCGCAACATGAATTGGCGCGATGTGAAGGTGCCAGCCTTCGCGCGTTCGCCCTGGTTCTGGATTCTGGCCGCCGCCGCTGTGCTGCGCCTCACCGGATTGGCCTGGGGCATGCCCGCCTCCGATGGCTGGGATGATGACGGCTTCGCGCCGCGCAATTTCCTCACCGCTCTGGCGCTGACCTGGAAGCCGGGCAGCTTTTTCACCTATCCGCCGCTGCACGCCATCCTGCTCGCCATCCCCAGCCTGCCCATGGCGCTGATCGCCCTGCTGCACGCACCATCGCTCACACAAAGCGGCGTGGTGGGCGAAATCACCAAGCCGGTTTACATGACCTATTTCGCGGGGACGGCGCGGCTGATCAATCTGGTGATGTCGCTGGGCATCATCGCCTGCGCCGGACAGATGGCGCGGCAGATTGCCGGGCCGCGCGCGGGGCTGTTTGCCGCCGGCGCCTGCGCCCTTGGCGTGACGCTCACCTATTACGGCCAGGTCAGCAATCTGGATGTGCCGTACCTGTTCTGGAGCATGCTCTCGCTGCTCACCTGGATGCGCGGCATTGCGGCCCGCGACCTGACGCGCTTTCGCTGGGCGATCCCGTTTGCCGCCGCCGCCATCGCCACCAAGGATCAGGCCTATGGCCTGTTTGCCCTCAGCATCCCGGTCCTTCTCATTGTCTGGTTCGCGCGGGATGGCTGGGCCCGCGAAAATGCCCGGCAGATCGTTGCAGCCATTGCCCGCCCCGCGCTGCTGGCGCTTGTGCTGCTGGCGCTGGTGGACGGCGCCGTCACCAATCCCGCCGGCTTCATGCATCGCCTCGCCTATCTCACCGGCCCCGCCAACCAGGATTTTGCCACTTACACCAATGACATTGCAGGCCGCCTGGCGCTGCTGCTGGATATGGCGAAATTCTTCACCCAAGGCATCGCCGGGATGGGCAGCGCTCTGTTCGTGATCGGCGCCGGCTTTTGCCTGATGCGCGTGCGCAAAATCTCCGTCCTGGTGCCATTGCTGGCAATCTTGTCCTTCACGCTCTGCTTCAATCTTGTGGCGCTGCGCACCGATGCGCGCTTCCTGCTGCCCCAGGCGGTGCTGGCTTCAGTCTTTATCGGCATCGCCGCCGAAAAACTCTTTGCCATGCCAGACACACAGAGCCAGCGCATTTCGCATGTGGCGCTGGCGGTCATCACCCTGTTCGCGCTCTATGCCTGCCTGGGCGTCAATGCCGCGATGCTGGGCGATCCGCGCTATGACGCCGAAGGCTGGATGGCCGCCAATATCCGTCCCGGCGACAGCGTTGAGACTTACGGCCAGAACGCCTATCTGCCGCGCCTGCCGCAAAACGCCATTCTGTCGCGCGTCGGCCCCGGCGCGCTGAATGTCCGCAACCCCCTGCCGCATGTCACCGAATTGCGCCAGCCTTTCGGTGACATCGAAGCACGCCATCCGCGCTTTATCGTCGTCAGCGACTGGTGGGTGCAGCGCTATCTTGGCCTGCAACAGACGGCGGGCGGACGCATGGCGTCACCGATCCTGCAGCGCCAATTCGCCGACACCGATGCGCGCGGCTATTTCACCGCGCTCTATGCCGGCACACTGCCCTATCGCCTGGTGCATCAGTCCCGCTATGAGGCCGGGCTGTTTCCCGCAATGCACATCCACGAAAGCCTTGACGAAAGTGTTGATATTTTCGAGCGCCGATAACGCCTAGCGCCTTACGTCTAGCGCCCTGCAGCGGCGAACACTTCATCCTGAATGCGCTTTGCATGGATGCGCGCATTGAAATCCCGCTCGATGCGCGCCCGGCCTGCCGCGCCATGACGGCGGCGCAAATCCGCGTCGGAAAAATAATCGAGACAGGCCTGCGCCATCGCCGCCACATCCGGCGGCGATCCGCCCGCCAGCCGGCCATTGACACCATCGCCAATCATCTCGCCCATGCCGCCGACATCGAAGGCCACCACCGGCTTGGCCAGCGCCATGGATTCCAACACCGCCAGCGGCAGCGGGTCCTGATAGATGCTGGGCACCACCGCGACGTCGAAATCCGCCACACAGGCGATGACGGCGGGGCGAAAGCCCAGAAAATGCACATGGGCGCCCAGCCCCAACTGCCGCACCAGCGCCCGGCATTCTTCCAGATGATCGACTTTCATGTCCTGCGGCGTGTCACCGATCACCACGAAGTGACAGCGCCCGCGCTCGGCCTCCGGCAATCCATCCAGCACCAGCCGCGCGGCGCGGATCATCTCGACATAGCCCTTGCGCGGCAGGATGCGGCCATGGCTGCCGAAAATCACGGCGTTGGCATCCAGCCCCAATTCGCGCCGCAAAGTCGCCGACGCGCGCGTCCCATCAAACTCGTCAATGTCGAGGGCGTCATGGATCAAGCGTATCTTGGGGCTACCGCCGAACTGCAGGGATGTGGGGCGCGAAACACAGATGATAGTTTTGACATTCGCATCCGCCGCCAGCCGCGCATGCAGCTTCCCTGCCGCGCCGCCCACCGAAGTATAAAGAACATGCCACAGGCATGGCGTGCCGGTGCGCGACGCCAGCACGCCGCCGGCGATATTGGCCATGGTGCCGTTGCAGAAGATGGCGTCGAACTTTTCCTGCTTGATCCAGCGCGACAGCCGAAAGATCGCCGATACGGCCAACAGGACATTGCCGCAAGCCCGCAGCAGCTTCAGCGGCCACGCCGCCGCCAGATCGCCCCGTTCCACAGGCCGCGTCGGCGGCGAAAAAATATGTTCGATCAACCCCGGCTCAAACATCAAAGCTTCCACCGCCCCCGCCGCCAGCAACCGTTCGCTGACGATACCGGGCCGCGGCACCAGCACCGTGCGGTGGACCCGCGCCGGATCCAGAAACTTGACGATATCCAGCAAGGTCTTGCCCGGCCCGCCATTGCGCGATGTGTCATTGATGAAAAGCACGCGCAGCTTTGCGGACGGATCATCCGTCTGTCGCGCTGCGGGGGTGGAAGGATCGGAAGACATCACTGAATCGACTATAAAAGCCGCGCATGATAGCGTCCATGCCTTGATGTCGCGGGTGGATTTCCAGTTTCATGCCTGAAAATTGGGACTTCGATCCAGCCCTGGCCAAGACACTGTGGCGCAGCCTGGCACTGCTCACCGCCATCACCATCATCACCGCCTGTTTCAGCGATCTCTATTATTTCCCGGACGAGCATTACCAGATCCTGGAATTCATGAGCCTCAAGCTGGGCCTCACCGCCCCGTCTGACATGGCGTGGGAATATGCCGCCCATATCCGCCCCTGGATGCAGCCCTTCCTGTATTACCTGATCGCCAAGCCGCTGCTGCTGGCGGGCTTGAAGGATATGTTCTTCATCACCTTCATCCTGCGGCTGATCACCGGGCTGCTGTCGCTGGCCTCGCTGGCGCTGTTCGCAAAGGCGGTGATCCCCACCCTGCCCGGCAAGGCCGAGCAATTCGCCTTCGCGCGCTATCTGCCTTTCTTCGGCTTCCTGCCCTATCTGTTCGTACGCACCTCGTCCGAAACCATCTCGGCGGCCTTCTTCACCCTGGGCCTGGCGCTGGCGATGCAAAGCCGCTCTGCCTCCCGCCTGTTCTGGGCCGGGCTTTTGTGCGGCCTGGCGTTTGATTGCCGCTACCAGTCCGCGCTTTTGATCGCCCCCCTGTTCGCCTGGCTCGTCATCATCGCCCGCACCCGCATCCCCGCGCTGGCATCCTTCTGCGGCGCAATTCTCTTGATGATGCTGGCGGGCTTGGCCGTGGATCATTGGGGCTACGGCCTCTGGCAATTCACGCCCTGGCTCTATTTCAAGGCCAACATCCTGGACAATGTGGCGGGCGGCACATACGGCACCCAGCCTTTCTTCGCTTATTTCTTTTTGTTGCCCGCACAATTCTTCGCGCTGATCACCTTGCTGTTGATGGGAGCGATGATCGTGATGGCAGCGCGCAATCCGCGCCATGTGCTGAGCTGGGTTGCCCTGCCATTCTTCGTGCTGAACATGATGGTGGGCCACAAGGAAGCCCGCTTCCTGTTTCCGCTGGCCCAGATGGCCACCGCCTTTCCTGTGCTGGCCTTTTCGCCCAACCTGCCGCGCTGGCGCACTTTCGCGGCGCGCGTCTGGTCGTGGCGCAATTCCGCCGCCGCCAAATTCGCCACAGCGATATCGGTGCTGCTGATGGCGTTCCTCGCCGTCTATCCATTTGGTTTCAGGCCGCACATGCCGATGGCGCGCTATGTCTATCGCAACTTCAGCGGCAACTTCACCGCCTATTCGCTGGGCCAGGAGCCGTTCGTCTCCTATCCGATGTATCGTCCGCCGGGCACGACAATCATCCCCCTCCCCAGCAGCACCGCGTTGACGCCCGTGCTGGCAAAAGGCCCCGTCTATCTGTTCACCGACAGACCATCGTTCAACGCCCTGCCTGCCGATGCCCAGGCGCAAGTGATCTATTCGGAATTTCCACTGGAAAGCCTGGGCTATGGCGAAGCCGGCACGCACTATCTCGACAGCTTCGCGCGTTTTTCGGCCTGGGCCGGATTTCTGAAATTGCCGCCGCTGGGCTGGGTCACGCTCTACCGGGTCGAGCGCGCCACCACCCGCTCATAAATTCCAAACAGCGTCTCGAAATGCTGTTCGATGGTGCTGACCTTGACCGCCGCCGCCGCGCTGGCGGCGCGGGACAAACCAGACCGGTCCTTGGCCAGCAAGCGCAAAATCGCCGCCGCCGCATCGCCCGCGTCCCCTGTGCGGTATGTCTCCGCATACGCCGGCGCGGCAAACGTCGCCGAAGCGCCCGCATCCGGCACGATCAGCGGCGTGCCCGAACACAGCGCTTCCGCCAGCGCCAGGCCGAAGGTCTCCGCCGCCGAGCCATGGATCAGCGCATCGGCGCTGGCCAAAACAGAAGCCAGCTTTTTCTGGTCGTTGATCCTTCCTGCGACATGGACATGCCTGGCTGCCTCCGCCCAGCGCGTCACCGCGCCCCGCATCGGGCCGTCGCCGACAATGAACAGCCCCACCGGACGCGTGCGCTGCGCCTGCGTCACCGCATCAATCACAATGTTCAACCGCTTCTCGGGATGATGGCGGCTGACCGCCACCAGCAACGCCGCCTCCGGCCCCAGCATGCATTCCGCCAGCATGTCGCGGCGCAGCTCTTCGCTGCGGAAATCACTGGAGAATTTCTCCCGCGCCACGCCGAACGGCGCCACTTCGATATTCTTCAGCCCGAACGACGCAAAGCGTTCCGCCAGCACGGGATTGGTGCAGATGGCGCCGTCATAGCTGTCATTGAGCCGGCGCATGTAATTCCAGAACCAGCCGAACAGCCGGTCCACCCGCGCCTCGCCCAGCAATCCGCCCAGGAAGGTCTGCGGATAGACCGCCACCGGATCAATATGATGAAACATCATGCGCGGCGCCTTGCCGGGCCAGCGCGCCGCCAGCCAGCCGCCGCGCCAGGGCGATGAGCCTTCCACCAGATCGGGCTGCAGCCGGTCCAAGGTCTGCCACACATCCTGCGCATGCCAGAACATGCGGTAATTGCGGTCCACCGGCAGATAAGGCGCCTTCACCCATTCGATGGTGCCGCCGCGCATTTTTTCCGATCTGGTCTCAGGCCCCGGCGCCAGAATGATGATCTCATGACCAAAGCGCGGGCCGAATTCCAGTTTCTGCTCGACATAGCGGCGTACGCCGCCGCCGGTGGGCGAATAAAATTCGCAGACATCCACGATCCTCATGTGACGGTCTTCACGGGGGCGTCCGCCGCCAGCACGTCCCGGTAGTAACCCAGGATGCGCGCCATGGTCTTGTCCCAGCCGAAGCCCAGCGCCCGTTCGCGCGCCGCCGCGCCCATCCGGCTGCGCAAATCCGCATCATTGGCCAGCTTGGCGATAAAATCCGCGAACTGGCTGACCCGGCCCGGCACTGCCAGAAATCCCGTCACGCCGGCATCCACCAGCGAGCGGCTGCCCGTGGCATCGGCGCAGATACAGGGCAGCCCCGACGCCATCGCTTCCAGGGTGACGTTGCCAAAACTTTCCGTCTCGCTGGGAAAAAAGAACAGATCGGACGACGCATAGGCCGTCGCTAGTTCCTCGCCGTCCAGCGCCCCGGTGAACACCGCGTGCGGCAGCAGCGCCTGCAGCGCGGCGTGTTCCGGCCCGTCACCCACAATCAAAACCTTGTGCGCCACGCCCATCGCCTGAAGCTGGCGCAGCGCCGCCGCCAGAACATCCGTGCGCTTTTCGCGCACCAGGCGGGAAACATGCGCGATGACAAGCTCGGACGGCCCGATGCCATGGCGCGCGCGCCATGCCATGCTGCGCTTGGCGGGGTGAAACCGCGCCGCATCAATGCCGCGCGGCCACAGGCGGAAATTGTCCTTCAGTCCATCGGCGCGCAGCACATCGGCCATCGAAGCCGAAGGCACATAGACTTCGCGGCAGGCGCCGTAAAACCGCTTGAGATAGGCGGTCAGCGCCCCGGTCAGCGGGCTGAGATACCAGTAATGCTTCAGATACGCCTCATAGCGCGTGTGATAGGTGGCGACGACCGGAATCCGCAACTGCGCCGCCAGCTTCAGCGCACGGCGGCCCAGAAGATCAGGCACCGCGATATGCATGATGTCGGGATCAAATTCCTTCAGCCGCTGCCGCACCCTTTTGGGCATGCCGAGCGCGATGCGATATTCCGGCCGGCCAGGCATGGCGATGGATGGCACATAAACGACAGAGCCCACCGGGGTGAAAGCGGGCGTGGCCGAGGTCGGTGTGAATACCAGCACTTGGGCGCCCTGGCTTTCCAGATACGCGACAAGCCGGTTCAAAGTCAGCGCAACGCCGTCCTTGATATAGTCATAGGAACTGGCGATCAGCGCGATCCGAAGCGGGCGCGCGCCGCCCTGGCGATCTGCCATCCCTTACGCGTCGTGCTGGCGCACGGCTGCAAGTTCGCGGGCGACCAGCGGAATGGTCGCGCGGATCTGTTCTTCGGTGTGGCTGGCGGTGATGAAAAAACGCAGCCGCGCCGATTTGGCGGCAACCGCCGGACGCACGATGGGCTGCACATCCACGCCTTGGTCGAACAGCCGCTTGGAAAGCTCCATCGCCTTGGTGTCTTCGCCCACGATCAGCGAGGCGACGGGCGATTCCTCATTGCCGCCGATCTCCAACCCATATTCCCGCGCTATCTGGCGGAAATAGCGCGCCCGTTCGCGCAGCCTTTTGGGCCGGTGCGGTTCATGCGCCAGAATATCCAGCGCCGCGATGGCGGCGGCGGTATCCGGCGGCGACAGACCGACGCTGAAAATCAGGCCGGGGCACAGAAAGCGCATATATTCGATCAGCCCGGCATCGCCGGCGATATAGCCGCCGCTGCTGGAAAGCGTCTTGCTCAAGGTGCCCATGTGAACATCAATGCTGCTGGGCGGCAGGCCGAAGGCTTCGCACACGCCGCGGCCAGTGGTGCCGACATTGCCCAGCGAATGGGCTTCATCCACCATCAGCAAAAGATCATGGCGTTCCTTGGCCTGAACGGCGCGGGGCAGATTCAAAATCTGTCCATCCATGCTGTACACGCCCTCGCACACCAGCAGGCCGCGGCGGAAATTGCCGCGTTCCTTCTGCATGATGCGGTCGAGTTCGTCCCAATCGCCATTCTCATAGGTATAGGTCTTGGCGCCCGACAGCTTGGCGCCGGTGATGATGCTGTTATGCGCGCCGCTGTCATAGATCACGGCGTCAGCACGCGTTAGCAGATGCGAGATGACGCTGACATTGGTGAGATAGCCGCTGATGAAGACCAGCGCATCCTCGGTACCCAGGAAGTTCGCCAGCTTTTCTTCCAGATCGCCATGCAGGTCGATCTGGCCGGAGACGATACGGCTGGCCGATGCCGAGGTGCCGTATTTATCAATGGCGTTCTTGGCCGCGGCCGAAACCGCCGGATGGCCCGACAGGCCCAGATAATTGTAGCCCGAGTAATTGATCAGGCTTTTGTCCTGGCGGCGCACGACACTATGGCTGACGCCATCGCGGGGCTGGAAGAAGGGAACGGCCTGGCCGCTGGCGAGCACTTCCTCGATGCGGCGGCGCAGCGCCCGATAGCCCGCAAAGCCGTCAACAATGCTCTTGCGAACCGGGGTTTCCGTCGCGCTAACTACAGGCTCTTCCGATGTAAAATGGGGCGCTAGCGCCACATTCTTTGTCTTTGTGTTTTCCATGGCCCCCGGGCCGGATGGTCGTCTGGCGAAGCATAACCTTAAATCCCGCCCCGACAACCTTGTGGGCCGGATATAATGACGCTCTGCAGCATGGAATCGGCCATTTCCCCGGGCGATGCCTATACAGAGGGGAATCCTGCGTCATAATATCCCCCGTCCCGGCAACAAAGTGAAATGAGCCGTGATTCGGTCCTGCCGGAACACCCGATACGTTCCTATATCCATCAAATAGAGTAGGGAAATGTTAGCGGCGCAGCACCTGGTGAAGTCGTTCGCCGGCCGCCGGGTCATCGAAAATGTGACCCTGACCCTGGGCCGGGGCGAAATCGTCGCCCTGTTGGGCCCCAATGGCGCCGGCAAGACCACCACCTTCAAGATTCTCACCGGGCTGGCGACGCCGGACGGCGGCTCGATTCTGCTCGACGGCACCGACATCACCAATATGCCCTTCTATGACCGCGCCCGATTCGGCATCAGCTACCTGCCCCAGGCCTCCTTCGTGCCGCGTAGCCTGTCGGTCGAAGACAATATCCTGCTGGTGCTGGAAGCGCGCCTGTCAGACAGCGACGCCCGCCGCGCCCGGCTGGAAGAATTGCTGGCGGAATCGCGCCTGGATACCGAGCGCAAGATGAAGGTCGGCGAATTGTCCGGCGGCCAGCGGCGGCGCTGCGAGATCGCCATCACGCTCGCCTGCGAACCCAGCTTCGCCATGCTGGATGAACCTTTCGCCGGCGTTGATCCGCGCAACACCGACGAAATCACCACCCTGATCCGCCTCCTGGCCGACCGCGATATCGGCATCCTCATCACCGACCACAAGGCGCGCGAACTGCTCAGCATCGCCGACCGCGCCTATGTCATCGAAAGCGGCAACATCCTGGCGCATGGCGTGGTGGATGACATCGTCGCCGACCCCGATGTGCGCCGCGTCTATCTGGGAGAGGGCTTCCGGCTATGACCGACGCCTCCGCCCATCTTCCCTTGGCCAAGCCGGCGGCGGTGTTCCGCTTCCGCTCCTATCTCGCCAATTTCGTCAAAGGCGGCTTCGCCTGGGGCTTCTTCAAGGACATGGCGATCTTCACCGCCGCCATCATCATCCTGATCGAGGCGATCTTCCTGGCCGAGCATTTCACCTGGGTGTTCCGCGACGCGGTGCGCCACGACGCCAATCTGTTCGACATTTCGCTGGTGCTGCTCTGCACCGGCACCGGCATTTTCGACCTGGCGCTGGCCACCGCCGTGCTGCTCGCCGCCTACATGACCCTGCTGCGCATGCGGGAGAACCGCGAATTCCTGGCGCTGTTCGCGTCCGGGCTGGGGCCTTATCAACTGGGCGCACTGGTGGCTGTGGTCAGCTTCATCGCGCTTCTCACGGGCCTGGCGGGCGGCGGCATCGTGGATCCCATGTCGCGCTATGCCCAGCGCTCCATCCTGTTCGGCACCGAACTCCAGTCGCTCAAGAAAGGCCTGGCGCGGGGCGAGTTCTACGATTTTCCCAATTACGTCGTGTATGCCGCCGACCGGCCCGCTGTGCCGCAAGAACCCGGCCTGCGGGTGATTGACGCCAGCGGGGCGCCGCCCGCCACGCCCGAGCGCACGCTGTTCATCTATCAGCAGATCGCGCCGCACACCGCCCGCGTCATCACCGCCGCCAAGGCGTCGCTGAACGGCCCGGACCGTGAGGGGCGCATCATTCTCGATCTCAATGATTTCTCCTCCCACACCTTTGCCGACGCCCATCCGCTGGTGGGCCTCAGCAAGTCCGAGACCAACAACGCCGCCATCCTCAGCGCCCTCAAAGAAGTGCCGCAGATCACCATGCATGTGCGCGACATGAGCCGCCTGATGATGGTGAACCAGCTGCTGCCCTTCGGCTCACGCGGCAGCGACGGCGCCGAGCAGACGATTTTCGAACAGCTGGCCAAGGATAACAGCGCCACGCCTGATTTGCGCGCGGCGCAGATGCGCCTGCTGGCCGAGCGTTTCGGGCGCGGGCTGCTGTCTTTCCTGGCGCCGCTGCTGGCGCTGGCCGCCGTCTCCCTCACCACGCCGCGCTCCAACTGGTTCGCGCTGCCGCTGGTGTGCCTGGCTTTGATGTCGGTCAATCTGGCTTGCGAAGCCCTCATCACTTTGGCCGCACCGATGGGCGTGGCCATGGCGCTGCTGCCGCCGCTGTTATTGGCGCTTGGCGTGGCGGGCCTGTCGGGCTGGATCGCGGTGCGCCGCCAGGGCGAGCTGGTGCGCCCGCAACTGGCGCGCGCATGACCAGCCCGGACCCAATTGGCGGGGCAAAACGCACCGCCCGCGCCGTCAATCTTGCGCCGTTTGGCCGCCATACGCGCTACATGCTGGCCAGCTACCTGCGCCACATCTTCATGGTCGCCGCCGCGTTGATGCTGATCGCGCTGACGATTGATCTGTGGCCGCAGATTCCGCTGCTGACGGCAGAGCCCGGCCTGGACATCGCGTTCGCCATTGTGCGGCTGGCGCTCTTGCGCGTTTGCGATCTGCTGCCCCCCTTCGTTCCCTTCGCCACTTTTCTGGGCGTGGTGTGGAGCGAAACCGTCTTCACCGCTTCGCAGGAACGCATGCTGGTGTGGAACAGCGGCCGTTCGCCGCTGCAATGCCTGACACCGGCGATCCTGGCGGGCGTGCTGATCGGCGCCGGCCTGTTCGGAATGGACGCGTTTCTGCGGCCCGCCGCCATCCATGTCCAGATCGCGGAGAAATTCGGGCGGGAGGGCCTGCGCCTCGACCGCACGCAAAGCGGCGGCAATCACTGGGTCGCCCTGCAGGGCGGCTTGCTGCGGGCCGAAATCGAATATGGCCCGCCGCTGAAACTGCACAATGCCACCATTTACAAATTCGACCCCGACGGCCTGCTCAATGAAGTGGACACGGCGGTGCTGGCCACGCCGGAAGCGTCGGGCGATCGCTGGTTATTGCAGGACGGCCATTTCTGGAAAGCGCCGCTGGCGTCCGACGCGCCGCTGTCGCTGGGCGCCAGCCGCGAAGAACCCGAAACCCTGTTCGACCAGCGCAGCATTCCCATGGACCTGGATGTGGAGTGGCTGGGCAATCTCGGGATGTCGCCGCAATATCTCACCATGACGACCCTGCGCTCCCTTGCGGGCGCGCATATCGTCTCCAACGATCTGTCCGATTTCCGCACCCGCCTGCAGGCGCTGTACAGCGAAGCCTTCCTGCCCGGCCTGATGGCGGTGCTCGCCGCCGCGCTGGCGATGCTGTATTTTCCTTATACCTTGCGCCCCTTTGCCATGATCGGCGTGCTGATGGCCGGCTATCTGGCGCATTTCGCCGTCGCGGCGTTCCTGCTGATGGGCGCATTCGGCTATGTCAGCGCCCCTGTCGCGGGCTGGCTGGTGCCGGCGCTGATCGCGCTGGGCACCGGCGGCGTGCTGTATGTGATTCAAAAGCAGCGCGGGCTGGGCACCGGCCTGCGCGATACGCCCGTGCTGCAACCGGCGCAGAGCAGTTAGTTCTGGGCAGCTAATTGTTGACGATATGCTCGTGCAGGGCGTTGCCGCTGCTTTTATCGACGCCAAAAATATCCAGCGACGGCACCTTGGGCACCAAGCCGCCCTCGACCACGTTCAAATAAACATAGACCAGCCGGGCGGTATGGCTGCCCATCTGGATCAGCGCTTGCGGATGCTTGTCGCCATCCATATCCAGGATCAAAGTGCGTTCTGGCAATGACGTGATCTGAAACGTCACCGGCTGACCCGGTACGGCGCGGCCCGTCTTCACGCCATACGCCATCATGCGCTCAATGAAATTCAGCGGCTTCTTGGCGCCATCCACATTGAACCAGCGCCAGAAAGTTTCCACCGGCGCCGTGGTATCCAGCGCGCCATTGGCGCCCCGCCGCGCCGCATAAACCACCGTGTTGGAATTGGTGGAACGCTCGATATAAAACAGCATGTCCGGCTCATCCGGCACTTGATATTCCGGCCGCAGGCGCGGCACCGCATCCATCTCGGTAACCTGGCTGGAAAGCTGGCGCGCATCGGCTGGAAGCGACAGCAACAGGCACAGGCCCAGCAATATCCGCCGCTTCTTCACCGCATCACTCCAGTTCGCTGACGACTTCCGCATCGGCAACTTTGGCGTTGATGCGGATTCGCTTCACCGATTCATCCATATGCGCCAGCCAGAGGAAAAACCGGTTCATCAGGCTGAGATGCCAAGGCATCTTGCGCGCCACATCCAGGAACAGCACGGCGCGCACATCGTCGGATTCATTGGCGGCTTCGTGCAGGAAAGTGTCGTCGAACAAAACGGCGGCGCCGTCTTTCCAGTAATATTTCTTGCCCTGCTCGATCTCGTCGCGCCGCGCCCGGTCCTGCGCCTCGGTGTTGATGCGGATCCAGCATTGCTTGTCGGCATTGTTGCCGGGAATGACCACGCCCAGATGATAGCGCACAAAGCCCTTCCAATAGCCCCAATGCGGCGTGATGTGCTGGCGGGGCTCCAAAATCGAAAAGAAGGCGGTATAGACGCCGGGAATTTTCCGCAGCAATTCGGCGGTGCGCGGCGCCAGGGCGCAATTCTCGTCAATGAATTTGCCCGACTTGAACATGAAGGTCTTCCAGGCAATGGCATGAATGCCGCTGGACGTCTGGCTGCTCAGCTCGCTGATATTGGGAATGTCGCCCCGCCGTCCCAGCAGCGCCAGACATTCTTCCTGCACCGCCTGGAAATTCTCCTGCAGGATGGCCAGGGCCGGATATTCGCCCAGGAAATCGGGTTCAAAGGCCGGCAGCTTGCGGAACGCGCCACGCGCCTCGGCGCGGACGAAAATCTCCGCCGCGGCGTTCTTCAAGCGGACGCTGAATTTGCCCATGCCAAGCCCTGTGTACAGCGGCGGTCAGCTACCATATCGGCGGCCATTTCCCAAGATCGGCGGATTTGCGCGCGGACTTGACACGGACGATCCGGGGAAACCTACCCTGCCGCGCCGCGCTTCCTCCGGGTATTCTCTTTTTCCCTATTTCCATGAAGCTGTTCCTGGCCGTTCTGGCCCCCTGCAATATCGGACGAAACCGCCCAGAGTTCCTAATCGATCCAATGCTGGCGTAGGATAGAGATCCTGGGTGCCAACGCCCTGGAGCTGAAAACGGGGAGCCACATGCGCGATCTCAAATATCTGCTTTTCACCATGACGCTCATCGGGCTTGCCCAACAGGCGGCGGCGCAATCTCTCCAACCACCCGACAAGTTTCCGGCGCCCGGATCGGCGGCCATCCATAAATCTGCCGCCGAACTTGACCTTGCGCTTCAGCAATCGCTGGCGAAGAAGACGCCGTTGCCGCTGGGCCCGGTGCAAGTGACTGACCGCACGTCGCTGAACATTGTGCGCCGCGACAGCGCCAATGGTCCCATCGCGCATAAGGGGTGGGCCGAACTGCATTACATCATCGAGGGCAGCGCCGTGGCGGAAGTTGGAGGCACGATCAAGCCCGGTACGGAAGGCGAAAATGCCGTGGTGACCGGCGCGGCCCAGAAAAAAGTGGCCAAGGGAGACCTGGTTTTCGTGCCGGGCGGCTCGCTGTATCACTATACTCACGTCGAAGGGCACATCACCTATTATGAAATCCGCTTCCCGGACGTCGCCCCACCGGTCCCGTTAGCGGTGCGCACGCCGCCGCCACCCGCGCCGGCGCCCGGCAGCATCGGCATCTTTATCAAGGGAAGTGATCTGGCCTCGGCCCTGGCCAAGGCCGCCAGGGCCAACAATGCGGAAGCGGTTACGCCGGTCCTGATCACCGACCGTTTCTCCGTGAATGAAGTCAATCGCGGCCAGCCGGGCGCGGCGCTCACACATCAGGGCTGGAATGAGATGCAATATGTCCTGGCGGGTAGCGGCACCATGACCACCGGCGGCGCCATTACCGGCACCGGGGCGGCCCGCATGATCCAGGGTGGTGTCGCGCAGGCGGTGACGCCGGGCGATGTCATGATCGTGCCCGACAACACGCCGCATCAATGGACAGACGTGAAGCCGGTGACCTATCTGGAAGTGCGCTTCCCCGATGCCCCGCCGGCAGCGCGCTGATTTCGAAGGGGAGACGCCCAAATCGCCCCTATGTCGCCGCACAAAATTGTCGCTTATAGTCCGCACGGCGCGATTGCGCGTACGCATGGCGCGTTCAATTTGTGATGGTGGGAGTACGCGATCATGGAGAACCGGCTTCGCAGGCTGTCAAAGCTGATTTTGGTGGCGCCGATTTGTTGCATCCTTTTGGGTTGCAGTCAGAAGCCCACCACCTTCACCGTCAAGATTGAGCAAAAGGGCAAGGACGGCGCCGCTATCGGCCGTGGGTTCGCGGATTCCGTCAATGGCGTCTGCAACACGACAGAGGGCAGCGACCGTCAGGAACATGAGTTGCTCGGCGCCGGCAATTTCAGCGCCGCGTTTCAAGGCATCTTCATTTCCTGTACCGCCAGCGCCAAGAACGCGTCCAACACCCTGATCATGACGATCACAAAGCCGGATGGTTCGGTGGTGGGCACCGCCCAGAACAGCCAGCCGGGAGCGCAGGTGGTGGTATCCGGAAACTAAGCGCTAGCGCTTGGATGTGAATGGTGCCCAGGGACAGTCTAAATCAATTAAGTATTTTCATCGGCTTAACAGGCGGTGGGACACCAAATCATCCCACAGCGTCATTATGTTTATTGCCCAGAGTGTCCCACCGGTAGCGGCACTCATGGGGAGATCGAGGCAGCGAGCTTGTTTGCAGGAGGGGCTAAAGCTCGACCTGAATAAATTAGTTCAGCAGAAATTGATTTGCCCGGGCGATCAAACCGGCCTGCATTATATCAGCTGGAGTTACACCTACACCAAGGAGCCGATTGCCCGGGGCCTTCTCAGCGCGGATATGGCAAATGGATCCATTGGCTGGCTGAGGATTCAGATTGGAGATCTTGACCAGAAAATCACGCTTCAACGACTTCCCCGCCACTTTGGCGGCGGCCAGTGGTACTTCCTATGCCCATACCGGCAAAATCCTTGCTCGACTGTTTGGATGCCGCCCGGAGCCAAGTCGTTCGCCAGTCGCCAAACCTGGGGTCGCCAGGTAGCTTATAGTTCCCAGTTTCAAGGCCGCCATGATCGCGCCTTATCCCAAGCCCAGACATTGCGCTCAAGCCTGGGCGGGGCTGATTGGGCTGGAATTGATGAGCAGGACCCGCCAAAGCCGAAATGGATGCGTTGGGCAACTTATCAGCTGACCTGCTCCCCGTAATGCCCCCGTTTATGAGGAGAGTCTGTTCTGGTTATGCCCCTCAGTGGGGCGTGCTGCAAACTCGTTCGGTGTGAGCCCGTTCAGGCTCGTGTGCGGTCTGAGTGTGTTG
>Ga0316219_1000696_pt1 | contig 42471 bp, 28 predicted proteins | sample TBH18003PmetaG_FD_203635 | JGI IMG/M metagenome (GOLD analysis project Ga0316219, IMG submission 203635) | Freshwater microbial communities from Trout Bog Lake, Wisconsin, USA - TBH18003P | ecosystem: Environmental > Aquatic > Freshwater > Lake > Hypolimnion/Profundal zone | place: USA...
GCCGCCATCGTCAGCGCGCAGGTGAGCACGACCCAAAGGGGGATCTCCTTGAATTCCGCGACGCGGAGGAAGGACGCCCAACCGGGCAGATGATTGAAGGCCCCGGAGGCGGTGCCGGTGAAGAGCGCGAGGGTGATGATGCCCATGGTCTTCTGGGCGTCGTTGGAACCGTGGCCAAAGCCCATGAAACCGGCGCTGAGCAGCTGCGCCTTGCCGAAGACGAGATTCACGGTCCGCGGCGTAAGTTTCTGCAGCACGAGCGTGAGGAAGCCCATGAGCACCGCGCCGCCGACGAAGCCGAGCAGCGGCGAACTGACCATCGGCAGCACGACCTTCGGCCAGAGGCCAATGGCGGCGCCATGCTTGTCGAGCCCCGTCCAGATCAAGACGCTCCAATTTCCTTCGGCAGTGGCCAGGGCGGCGCCGCACAGGCCACCGATCAGCGCATGGCTGGAACTGGAGGGCAGGCCCAGCCACCAGGTAATCAGGCCCCAGATGATGGCGGAAAGCAGGGCGCTTAGGACTGTGAGCATGTTGACGGCATGAGCGTCAACCAGACCGCCGCTAATCGTCTTGGCGACGGCGGTGCCGGCGAGGGCGCCGATCAAATTCCAAGTCGCCGCCCAGAGGATGGCGGATCGCGGCGACAGCACCTTGGTCGAGACGACCGTCGCGATGGCGTTGGCCGTGTCGTGGAAGCCGTTGATATACTCGAAAACCAAGGCGGCCAGCAGTACCAGCAGGAAGAGCGTCATGACAGCGGCGCCCGGCTCAGGAATTCTTCAGCACGATCTGGACGACGATGTTGCCGGCGTTGCGGCAGCGGTCGACCGCCTGCTCCACCATCTCGTAGATTTCCTGGAGAATGACGAGTTCCTTGGCGTCGTACGGCCCGTGGTAAAGGTCCTTGAGCAGCGTGAGCATCACCTTGTCGGCCTCGCCCTCGGCATACTGCAGGCGGTCGTTGGCCTCGCGGATCTTCTCGATGTGCGTGCCGCCCCGCAATTCCTTCACCATGAACGTGACAGCATCGGCGGCGAGGTTGAGCAATTCGGCCTGGCGCTGGAACGCGGCGTGGGGCACGCGGCCCGGGTAAATCGACAGCCGCTCGACGATCTTTTCCACGGCCTTGGGAATGCGGTAGAGCGCAAACGACAGCGACTCGATGTCCTCGCGCTCGAGGGGCGTGACGAACGTGCGGCTGAGCTGCTCGGTCATCTCGTGGCGGATGCGCTTCTCCTTGCGGCGGGATTGGACGAAGTCGTCCAAGTTGGCCGGGGGGCCACCCGCGCTGAGGGTGTGCAGGTAGCTGGCGAGCAGGTTGACGCTCGTTTTGGCTTCCTGCGCGCCGGCCTCCAGGAGGTCGAAAAACTTTTCCTCTCTGCCGAAAATTTTCTTAAGCCAGGAGATCATGGGAAGGTTGATTGGGGTAACGCAGGAGAGGGTATTGGCGAGGCAAAAACCTTGCGGGGACCGTGTTGCCTAGATCTTGCCCTGAAGTCGCGCCCACGCAGTGCCGAGGCGCTCATAAATCGCCCATGTGCTTTGCTGGAGGCCGGATAAATCGCACAGCCAGTCACCCGGATGCAGGTGGGTGCTCGACCGCGAAACAAAATCCGCGGGACAGGGCAAGGGGTCGAGGCCGGCCCGGCGCATCAGGCCCATGGCGCGGGGCATGTGCCAGGCGGACGTGACCAGCGCGAAGGGCCTCGAAGTGCCCAGACGACGATGGATCTCCTGCACCTCGTCGTCGGTGTCCCGGGCCGTGTCGATTTGGACAATCCGTCGCGGGTCGACGCCCAGCGCCACCGCCGCGGCCGCCAGGACCGAGGCGTGGGTGACGCCGTCGCCCATGGCGGGGCCGGACACGATCAGGGTCGCGTTGGGGCAAACCCGCGCGAGGCGCACGCCCTCGGCGAGCCGGGACAGGGCCGAGGGGCTGAGTTGAGCAAGTGCGGAGAGGCCAGCTTGGTCCGAGTGGCCCCCGCCGAGCACGACGATGGCCTGGCAGGCGGCGAGGCGGGCCGGCACCGGCGAGGCGGGGCCGAAATCGGGCAAGGCGGCAAAGCGTTCTTCCAGGGGGCGAAGCAGTGCCACGCCGACCTGCTTGTTGCTCAGGACCAGCAGCAGCAGCGCGCCGGTGATCAGCAACCGTCGGCCTGCCTTGGGCCAGCGCGTTGACCGCAGCAACAGCAGCCCCGCGACCATCAGCGCGAGGCATAAGGGCAACGGCATCAGCCAGTAGGAGACGGCTTTCTTTAGCCAGAAGAGCATGTTGGGTCTTTCAAACGGCAGGCGGCGGGGTTTCGCTCACGGCGCTTACCCCATGAAGAGACTGTTCCGCCCGTAGACAAGTGAACTTCCCGCATGCGCTTTCATCGCGAACAGTATCTTGACCTCATGACCTTCGGGGCCGCGCCGCGGCCAATGTTTGTCGAGCTGTTTGGCCCGCTCATCGGGCTGGAGGACGAATGGCGGGCGCAGGGCGCGACGGAGGACGAACTGAACCTGACGGCCTTCGACTGGGATTACGTGCCCATCGTCGACTTCGGCGGGTATCCGCTTCCACGCGGGGCGGCACCGGTGACGATCGAGGAAACCGACGAGAAGCTCGTGCAGCGGGATTTTTTGGGTCGCACGTTGATGCTGCTGAAGAAGACGGCGACGCACGGGTTGCCGATGAATTTTCCGGTGGAAACGATGGACGACTGGCTGCGAGTGAAGCCGTTTTACACGTTCACACCCGAGCGCATCAACTGGCAGGAAGTCGAGGCGGCGAAGCGCGCGCGGGAGGAGGGTGCGTTGATTCGCGCCTACATGCCGGGGGCATTCGACATGCCGCGCGACCTGATGGGCGAGGAGGTCGCCTGCCTGGCCTACTACGAGCAACCGGAGCTGATGGCGGACATTCTCGCCACGTTGCTCGACACGACCCGGCGGGTGTTGGAGCCGATTTGCGAGCACCTCACGATTGACCAGCTTTCGGTGCACGAGGATTTCGCGGGCAAGTCCGGGCCGCTGATCGGGCCGGTGCAGATTGCGGAGCATTTCCAGCCGTATTATCGGGCGCTCTGGGAGCCGCTGCGCGCACAGGGGGCGCGGCTTTTCCAGGTGGACACTGACGGCAACATCAACCCGGTGATCCACGCGCTGCTGGATTGCGGCGCGAACTGCATTTACCCGATGGAGCCGGCGGCCGGGATGGACATGGTCGAGGTGCGGCGGAAATACGGCTCACAGCTCACGATGCTGGGTGGCATCGACAAGCACGTGCTCCGCACCGATCGCGCCGCCATCCGCCGCGAATTGGAATACAAGCTGCAGCCGTCGATGCGCTCGGGCTGTGCCTTCGGCCTCGATCATCAGATCCCGAACGGCACGCCGCTGGAGAATTACCGGTATTACGTCGACCTCGGCCGCGAGATCCTCGGCCTGGAGCCGCGCCAGCCGGGTCGCAAGGGCTGGGAGCGCATGGGCATGTGACGCCCGGCGGAGAACCGGACGAGGGGCGCGCCGCCGTCGGCGTCACTCAGAGCGGTCCGCCCTTGGGGCCGGGAGCCGGGGCGACGTCGTCCTTGCCCTCGTAGATGTTGACGCTGCGGGCGCTGTCGCTCCAGAGCGGCAGGTCCTTGCCTTTGTCGCGCACGGCGTCGTCGATGCGCACGCGGCAGAACGGTTCCTTCACGTGGCTCATGGAGCAACTCAGGGCGCCATAAGCCATGTCCTCGACCTTGATTCCGAGTTCCTTGGCGCGGCGCTCGATGGCGGCCAGCTCCTCGATCTCCACATGGATTTTGATGACGGGCATGGGGTTCCTTTCGTTGCCCGACTATCGCAGAACCCACGGGGAAGTCTGCGCATCCCTTGCCATTAGCTCCGCAAAGGTGGCGGTGACGCCGCGTCCGTCCGGCTCAGTGCATGCCTTCGCGCAGGCGGATGAGCAGCTCGTCGAATTTGTCGATGCGAATCAACCCGTGGCGGGGAAACTCCAGCTCGATGCTGACGTAGATCGCCAGGAGGAGACTGAGCGCGAAGCACAGGACGTGCAGCTGGCTCCATCGCCGGCCGCCGGCCATGCCGTGACCCGCGAGCATGGCACAGCCCAGCGCGAGGACGATGAGCAGGCCATAAATGACACCCGGGGGATGGGTCTGGACGGCGAGGTAACGGGCCGCCGCGACGTCGAACATGTCGTTGAGGGCGGGCAGCACCAGCTGGGCAACCCGTGGGTCCGGAGCCTCCCGCGCCGGCGCCAACGCGCGATTCCAGATGTCCTGCTCGAGCGCGGCCAGCTCTGGCGTGGCCTGGGTGGCGCTGGCGCGCGTCGCCGCCAGCCGCAGCTCGGTGTAGCGGCGGAGATTTTCCTGTTCCCGCAGGCGAACATCCATCGGCAATAGATCGAGGCGCAGCCAGGCGGTCCCGATGGCATTGGTCTCCTGGAGCAGCAGGTCGCGGCGCGCATCGAAGCGCGCGGAGGCGCCCGAGAACGTGAACGCAATCATGAGGCCCATCAGCGCGAAGACCGCGCCCTCGATGGCGCCGACACCGCTCTGGGCGCCCGCCGGGTCGTGCAGCAGGCGTCGTTGGCCAATGCGGCGCCCGACGTCGAGCGCAAGCAGCATGAGCACCAGCAGCGCGGCCAGGGTGAAGCCACTGTTTAGAAGTTCAAGCATACGCGAAGTTTAGGTAACTGAAGCTGAACCCGGCACAGCGGGGGAGGGGCAGGTACGGCGGGGATTATGGGCTAAGGACAGGGACGCCTGGCACGGACAAAAATGGGGCGGCCAACGGGACTCGAACCCGCGACCCCTAGATTCACAATCTAGTGCTCTAACCAACTGAGCTATGACCGCCGTAAAGAGCCGGCCAAGTTCGCGAGCCGCCTCCGGGCTGTCAATCCCTTCTTCCCCCGGGCCAATTCTCGGGCCGGACCACGACTCATCACCCGGCTTTGCCGTTGCTGCGCTCCGGCGGGAGTCTAGGCTGTCCAAACTGCCATGCCGCATCTGCGCCTCGTCACCTTCAACATCGCGCATGCCCGCGGGCTCAATCCCATTCAAGGACTCACCTCGCGCCAAAAGCTGCGCCGCAACCTCCGCCGGATCGCGCAGTTGATCGAGAAGCTGCAGCCGGACGTCGTGGCGCTGCAGGAGATTGACGAGTGCTCCCGCTGGGCGGGGAATTTCGACCATCTCGAATACCTCCAGCTGCACTGCGGCTTCCCGCACGCGGTGTTCGGCATCAACACCCGGCGGAAGGGCCTGCTCAACCTCTGTTACGGCAATGCCCTGCTGTCCCGGCATCCCATCCGGGAGACGGAAACCGTCGTCTTCGGCGTGCGCAGCGTGGGCGAGAAGGGCTTCCTGTTCGTCGAGCTCGACGTCGGCGGCCGGCTCGTGCCGGTCGTCAATCTCCACCTGCATTTCAGCTCGCGCGAACACCGCATCCGCCAGATCGGCCGGCTGCTCGCGTGGTTGCGCGAAAAACTCCGGGAGCGCGGCGCCTCCTGGGACCTGCCGCCGATCATCTGCGGCGACTTTAACAATCCCGGCCACAGCCCCGACGCCACCGCCGCGCTGCTCAGCCACCTCTCGGATTACGCGGACTACGCGCTGCACCCCGTGAATGGCCGCACGTTCCCATCGCCACTGCCGCAGCGCATGCTCGATTTCGTGCTGCTCCCGCCGGCCTGCGAATCTGTGCACAGCGAGGTCGTGCGGGCGATCCTCTCCGACCACCGTCCGGTGCTGGTGGATTTCGACCTGGCGTGAGCGGAGCGAGCATCAACCGCGAATGGACGCGAATCCGAGAAATTCCCGCAGCTTCGGTTCGGAATTCGCGTTCATTCGCGTCCATTCGCGGTTGAAAACCACCGTTGCACCGCGGCGGGTTTGCCCTTGAGTTGACCGCTCCCATGTCCCGCCTCGCCACCGCATTTGCCCGCGCCAAGGCTCAAAACCGCGCCGCTTTCATCGGCTATATTTGCGCGGGCGATCCGGATTTTGACACCTCGCTGGCCGTCGGCCGCACGCTGCTCAACGCCGGCGTGGACATCCTGGAACTCGGCGTGCCGTTCTCCGACCCGCTCGCCGACGGCCTGACCAACCAGCTCGCGGCGCAGCGCGCGCTCGAGAGCGGCATGAACGCCGCAAAGGTCTTCGAGCTCGTCCGCCGGCTGCGCGCGGAATTTCCCGCGGCTCCGCTCGTGTTCTACACCTATTACAACCTGGTGTTCGCCAACGGCGTCGACGCCTACATTCGCGCCGCGCGCGACGCCGGGGTCGATGGCATGCTGACGCTGGATCTGCCGCCCGAGGAATCCGGCGAGGTCCAGGTGGCGGCGAAAAAGCACGGACTCGACACGGTTTTCATCGTCGCGCCCACCACGCCTGACGCGCGCATCGCGACCATCGCGGCCGCGACCACGGGGTTCATTTATTACGTCTCGCGCGAGGGCGTCACGGGCGTGCGGGCGGACTCTGCCGCGAACATTCCCTCGGCGGTGGCGCGCATCCGGGCGCGCACGAAGCTGCCGGTGGCGGTGGGCTTTGGCATTTCGACCCGGGCGCAGGTGGCGCAGGTGGCGGCGGACGCCGACGGCGTCGTGGTCGGCAGCGCACTGGTCAATTGCATCCGCGAAAATCTAGGGGCGCCGGCGACGATGACCGCCCGCCTCGCCACCGTCGCCGCCGACCTGGTGGCGGGCACGCGCCGCTAGCGCGGTCTTGCCCCGCTTCACCCCGACGCTAACGCTTCCCACCCATGGCCAAAATCCTCGTCACGGGCGCCGCCGGCTTTATCGGCAGCCACACGGCCGATTGCCTCCTGGGCGAGGGCCATGCCGTGGTCGGGGTGGACAATTTTCGCACGGGCCGCCGGGAAAATCTGGCGGCGGCGCTGCGCTCCGCCGCGTTCGCCCTGCACGAACTTGACGTGGCTGAACCCGGTGCCTTGGACAAGCTAGTCGCGGCGGAGAAACCCGCGACGATCATCCACCTGGCCGCACTGGTCAGCGTGCAGGAGAGCATCGCGAACCCGGCGCTGAATTTTTCGCTCAACGTCGCTGCCAGCCAGCTGGTGGCCGAGGCCGCCCGGGTGCACGGCGTCGGGCGCGTGGTATTCGCATCCTCCGCTGCGATTTACGGTGACGCCGCCGAGCGCCCGATCCGGGAGTCGGCCGAAAAGTTGCCGGTGAGTCCCTACGGCGCGGCGAAGCTCGCCTCGGAAGCGTTGCTGCTCGGCCACGGCGCGACCTACGGCTTCACGGTGCGCTGCCAGCGCTACTTCAATGTCTTCGGCCCGCGGCAGGATCCCTCGTCGCCGTATTCGGGCGTGATTTCGATTTTTGCCCGCAGTTATCGCGAGGGCAAATCCGTGGTGATCTTCGGCGACGGCCGGCAGACGCGCGACTTCATCGCGGTCAAGGATGTGGCCCGCGCCAACGTGCTCGCGGCCACGCGGCCCGGCGTGACTTCCGGAGTCGCCAACATCTGCACGGGGCGGGCGACTTCGCTGCTCGACCTGGCCGCGCTGTTCGCGTCGCACCATCCGGGTTCGCCCGCGCCGACGCACCGTCCCGCCCGCACGGGCGACATCGTGCATTCGCTGGGCGATCCCGCGGCCGCCACCGCCGCGCTCGGCTTCACCGCGCAGGCGACGGTGGCGGAAGGCCTCCACGAGCTGATCAACGGACCCGCGGTCCCCGCACTTTCATGAGCCGACGCATTATTCTCATCGACGACGACCGGCTGCAATTCCGGCTGACGCAGGCGCATTTCAAGAATTTTCGCGGCGAGCGCTTCGACCTCGATTGGGCCGAGACCTACGAGGAGGGACTCGCGACCCTGCTTGAGGGAAAGCACGTGGCCTGCCTGCTGGACTACCAGCTCGGGGAGCGCAACGGGCTGGAACTCATCCGCGAGGCCGTCGCCGGCGGCTCGCACACGCCGATCATCTTTCTTACGGCGGAATCGTCGGAGCGCGTCGACATCGAGGCGATGAACGCGGGCGCGCTGGACTTCCTGGTGAAGGGCGAGATCTCCTCGCACTCGCTGGAGCGCTCGCTGCGGTATGCCTTGAAGCTCGCCGAGACCCTCGCGGCGCTCCGCCAGCTGGCGACGCGCGACCAGCTCACGGGCATGCTCAACCGCCGCGAGTTCGACCGCATCCTCGCGGAGGAAGAGGAGCGGTCGCGGCGGTTCGGTCACCCGTTCTCACTCGTGATGCTGGACATCGACCACTTCAAGAAGGTCAACGACACGCATGGCCACCAGATTGGCGACCTCGTGCTGCAGGCGGTGGCGCGCCGCCTGTCGGAAGGCATGCGCACGGTGGACCGCGTCGCCCGCTTTGGCGGCGAGGAGTTTGCGCTGATCCTCATGCAGGCCGAACGCCGCGCCGCGTTGGAGATGGCGCAACGCGCGTGCGTCGCCGTGGGCAGCGCGCCAATCACGATCAGCGCTGACCAGGCCCTGTCCATCACCGTCAGCGCCGGAGTCGCCGAGATGCCGACTCACGCCGGAAGCGGAGCGGAGCTCGTCGCGGCGGCCGACAAGGCCCTCTACGCTGCCAAGTCCCGCGGCCGCAACCGCGCTGTCGCGTTCAGCGATCTGTGACCCAAGGTTCTGTTTGCCGGGATTGCCCGCGGAACACACGGAACACACGGATCCGAACCACGACTGCGGGATCAGAGATGGTTTCCCATCCGTGTGATCCGTGTGTTCCGTGGGCCAAACCGCCTAGTGTGACTCCGCAAAACTCGTGATCGAGTGCCACTCGAGCACTTCCTGGAGCAGCGCACGCTCGGTCTTGAGCACGATGCGCTCGAGGCTGTTCCACGTTTGGCAGAACACGACCTGGCCGCGGCTGGCGGCGAGCATCGCGTGCATCTCCCGGTAGCGGGCCACCCGGCGCTGCAGGTCGTTGATCGAGATGAGCGAGATGAGCGACGCCGCCACAACCGGCAGCGAGATGGGCAGGAAATAGAACACGGAATTCTCAATCCACTCCGGCGCGCCCAGTTGCCACGTCTCGCACACGGCGTAGGCGGCGGTGCTCGCGAGGGCGAGGATCGTGGCAATCCAGAAACCCAGCTTGAGCCGCTTGAACAGCGGCAGCGCGCGGCCTTCCTGGCGCCGGTAGTAGGCGAGCTGGTCGTCGATGCGTTTTTCGAGGTAGATGCGCTTGAACTCCTCCATCGGCACGGGCTGGGCGTTCGCCGAGCGGCTGTGCAGAATGTGCAGGGAGCGCGTCAGCCCATACACGCCGGGCAGGTCGAGGTCCTGGAAAAGCGGCGCGGCCCGCGGCAGGCCCCACGTCGCCAGGGCGGAGCGGCAGAACTCCGCGGCGAGCCGGCTGCGGACCCAGCTGTGGTTGGAATGCGTGTGGTGGCGCAGCACGACGGCCACGCCCAGGGCGCTCGCGAGGCAAAGGAACTTGATCCACGGGAGCGCCAGGACGTGCAGGCCAAACGCCAGGCCGGCGGCGGCGACGAGCGTGGCGACGACGTGCAGGAGCACGGTGGACACGATGAGCCGGCGGAATTGCGGCGCACCGTGGCTGGCGGCGAAGTCGCATTTTTGCTGGAAGGCGAAGATGTGGTCCGGCGCCTTGAACGGGTTGTCGCCCCAGCCGCCGGACGATTCGGGCAACCGGTTGAGGTAGGCGAGGCTGTGGTCCTTCAGCATCAGCCGGTCCCAGTTTTCCTTCCGCACGGCGAGGGTGGTGGCGTCGATGATGATCACCGGCTTGCCGGTGGACTTGGCGTATTCGACGACATCGGCCGTGCCGCCCTTGCCGCGCGCGGGCTGGCCGTCCCAGATGGCGAGGAGCACGTCGGCGCTGTTCACGGTTTCCATGCCGCAATCCAGGTAGGCGTCCTCCCGCGTGCCGTTCTCAGTGATCACGCGCACGTGCTCGGCGTGGGCGAGGGTTTGCTCCACGGTGGTCCATTCGGCGGGCGAGAAATCCTTGGCGAACTCCGCCCGCGGGAGCGGCAGGATGGCGTGCCAGGAAAGCCCGAGCTCGCGGGCCGCCTCGACGAAGACCTGGTCGCTGCCGATGGCGAGGGAGGAGAGGGCGATCCACTCGCCGGGGGCCTCGTGGCGGAGGGAAGCGAGGACTTCCCCGATGGTCTTCGCGGCCGCGGCCGGGTCGGCGAGCTGTCGGTGGCCGGAAAAGCCGACAACATGGAACAGGGGCAGCACGGATGCAGCGCTCATCGAGGGTTGCCATGGGACGTCGTTCGTGAGTCGGCTGTCAATCGCTAAGCCCTTGGCGGATGGCAGGACACGCAATTTATTCGGTAGAATCAGCTGGCCACCGCGCGAGGGGGCCGGCATTGATTTCGCGAATCATTTGGCATCGCCCCCATTAGCGGGTCTTTGCCGCCCACAACATTGATGAATACCGAGCTGCCGGATCCGTCTGGAACCATGGCCACGTCATTTGATGATGATGCCTGGGAGGACCTGCTCAATTACATCGAGGAGAAACGGGTGATTCCGATCATCGGGCCCGAGTTGCTCAAGGTGGAGACGGAATCGGGCCCCCGGGCGCTCTACGAATGGCTGGCGGAAAAGCTGGCGGCGCGACTGAACGTCGACATTTCCGCGCTGCCGCAGCCACTGCAGCTGAACGACGTGGTCTGCGGCTACCTCACGGCGCACGGCCGCCGCGAGGAGGCCTACACGCGGCTGCGCACGATCATGCGCGAGGCGGCCTTTGCGCCGCCCCTGCCGTTGCGCCAGCTCGCGCAGATCACGGATTTCAACCTCTACGTCTCGACCACCTTCGACCCGCTGATGGAGCAGGCCGTGAACCTCGAGCGCTTTGGCGGCACGGCCAACACCGAGGTGATCGCCTACGCGCCCAACCGCGTGGCAGACCTGCCGGTGGCGCGCGACGACCTGCAGCGCCCGGTGGTTTATCATTTGCTCGGCCGGTTGTCGGCGTCGCCGACCTACGTGATCTCGGACGAGGACATGCTCGAGTTCATCTGCGCGCTGCAGAGCGAGCACCTGACGCCGGAGAAGCTGTTCCACGCGCTGGAGCACAACCACCTGCTCGTGATCGGGAGCGATTTCTCCAATTGGCTGGCGCGGCTGTTCCTGCGCATGACGAAGCGCCGGCGGTTGTCGGACCCGCGCGATGTCGGGGAAATCTTTGCCGACGACCACACGATGCGCGACGTACGGCTGGTTTCCTTCCTCCAACAGGTGAGCATCCGCACGCGGATGTTCTCCGGCGCGGCCGTGTTTGTGGACGAGCTGCACCGGCGGTGGATGGCGCGGCACGCGAAGCAGGCGGCGGCGGCCGGCAGCGCCTCGGCGCCACCGGTGCGTTTCATGCCCCCGGCGCGCGAGATGCCCGAAAATGCGATCTTCATCAGCTACGCCCGCGAGGATTTGCCCGCGGTGCAGAAGCTGAAGGCGGCGCTCGACGCGGCCGGGCTCACCACCTGGTTCGACCTCGACCGCCTCGAAAGCGGCGACGACTACGACCGCAAGATCCGCGGCAACATCGCCCGGTGCTCGTTCTTCCTGCCCATCGTCTCGGCCACCACGCAGCGGCGGCACGAAGGCTATTTCCGCCGCGAGTGGAATTACGCCGTGGACCGGACCCGCGGCATGGCGGACGGCGCCGTGTTCATCCTGCCCATCAGCATCGACGGCACCACGGAGGCCGAGGCGGTCGTGCCGGAGAAGTTCAAGGCCATGCACTTTGCGCGCCTGCCCGCCGGTGAGCCGCCCCCGGAGTTCACCCGCCGGCTGCAGGACTTGTTCAATTCGCAACGCGCATGAAGCCCGACCCAACCCCGCTCAACGGCGCCACCGTGGATGCCCAGAATCCGTGGTTAGGCTTGACGTCGTTCACCGAGGAGACGCGGAGCTTCTTTCACGGCCGGGAAGAGGAGGGCGCCGAGCTCGCGCGGCGCGTGCAGCGCAAGCTCCTCACGGTCCTCTTTGGCTAGTCCGGCCTGGGCAAGACGTCCATCCTGCAGGCAGGCCTCGTGCCGCGGCTGCGGCCCGACGGTTTTTGCCCGGTTTACGTGCGCCTCGACTACCACCCGGATGCGCCGCCGCCCGCCGACCAGATCAAGCGCGCGGTGTTTCGCGCCACCGAGGCCGCCGGCAGCTGGACCCAGACCGGCTCGGCCGTCACGGGCGAGACGCTGTGGGAATTCCTCCATCATCGCGATGACGTGCTCAAGGACGCGACCGGCCGGACGCTGATCCCGATCCTGATCTTCGACCAGTTCGAGGAAATCTTCACGCTGGCGCAGTCGGATGACGCCGGCCGCCGGCGCGCCCGGGAATTTCTGGCCGACCTGGCCGACCTCGTCGAAAACCGTCCGCCGGCGTCGCTCGAGGCGCGCATCGACCGCGACGAGGCCGACGCCGCGCGGTTCGACTTTGCCCGGGCGGATTACCGCATCCTCATTTCGTTGCGCGAGGACTACCTCGCCAATCTCGAGGCGCTGAAGGGCGAGATGCCGTCCGTCACGCAGAACCGCATGCGTTTGGCGCGGATGACCGGCGTCCAGGCCATCGCCGCCGTGCGCGGCCCGGCACCGACGCTCGTGACCGAGGCGGTGGCCGCGGCGATTGTGCGTTTTGTCTCGGGCGGCGCGGACCTGGCGCACGCCGAGGTCGAGCCGTCGCTGCTCAGCCTCATCTGCCGCGAGCTCAACAACACGCGGCTGGCGCGCGGCCACGCGGAGATTTCCTCCGACCTGCTGGCGGGCACGCGCGACACGATCCTATCCGAGTTCTACGAGCGCGCCGTGGGCGACCAGCCCGAGGGCGTGCGGCGGTTCATCGAGGAGGAGTTGCTGACCGAGTCCGGCTACCGCGAAAACATCGCGCTGGAGCGCGCGCAAAAGTCCCTCGCGGCCGCCGGGGCGAATCCCACGGCCCTGGACACGCTGGTGAACCGTCGCCTCCTGCGCGTCGAGGAACGCCTCGACATCCGCCGCATCGAGCTGATGCACGACGTGCTTTGCGCGGTGGTAAAGGCCAGCCGCGACGTCCGCCATGAGCGCGAGGCCAAGGCCGCCGTCGAGCGCCAGCTGGCCGCGACCCGCGCCCAAGAGGAGATCACGCGCCGCTCGCTCGTCCGCGCGCGGATGGTGGCGGCGGTTTGTGCCGTGCTGATGGTGGCCGCCGCCGCGAGCGCCGTGTTTGGCTACATCAACCTGCGCCGCGCCCGCGCCGCCGACGCCCAGGCCCAGGCGTCGCAGCGGCTCGCCGAGCGCGCCCGCACGGAGTCCGAGAAGCTGATCGCGTTTCTGCTGGAGGATTTTTACGAGGAGCTGAAGCCCACGGGCCGCGGTGAAATCGTGGGCAAGCTGGCGGACAAGGCTGTCGCCTACTACGACGGGCTGCCGGCCGAGCTGATGACGCCGCAGACGAGGATTTTTCGCGGCATGGCGTTGGTGCGGAAAGCTTCGGCGCTCAACGATGCCGGTCAGGGCGCCGAGGCCAAGGTAGTGGGCGGCCAGGCGCAAAAAATCTTTGAGGACCTGCGGGCCGCGGGGGATCACAGCGACGAAGTCTCCACGGCGCTCGCCCTCGCGTATTTCTCGCAGATCACGTTGGGATCGATCGGCAAAACCCGGGTGGACCTCGAGACCGCCACCGGCTTGCTGCGGCCGATCGTGGCTTCCGGCCGGGCGAACCGCAGCACCAAGCTAGCGCTCGCCGACATGCTGCAGTATCTTGCCCACGCCTCGAAACCGGAGGAGGGGATCGTGGATTGCGAGGAGTCACGCAAACTCCTCGCCGAACTCGGCGCGCTGGACCAGTCCGACCTGACGGCGGCCTCAATCTACGGCGACGTGACCGACACGGAGTCGCGCATGTATCTCAAGCTCGGCCAGCCCGTCGAAGCGGAGCGTCTCGCCGCGGTGGTCAGCGATATCTCCGAGAAGGTCCTCGAGCAGCGTCCCGGCGACCTGCGGGCAATGAAGAACCGCTATTTTTCCGCCAACGCGATCGGCATCGCGGCGGCTGACCGTCACGACCTGGCGAAGACGGAGGCCAGCTATGCGAAGGCGACGGAGGCGGCGGCGAATTACATCCGCTTCAATCCGGCCGACACCAACGCATGGTACAACTACACCACGGCGCTCATGAACCAGGGCGAGAACGCCCTGCGCCAGGGCCGGATCGCGGCGGGAACGGCCAAGCTGCGCGAGGCCGCGGCGCTGGAACATGATCCGCGCAACAAATCGGGCGTGAATTATTTCACCTTCAACTCCTGGCGGCTGCTGGCGACAATTGAGTCCCAGCGCGGCAATTTTGGCGCGGCCCGGGCTGCAGTGGAGGAATCGCGCCGGACGGCCTTGTTGTTCGAGAAGCAATCGGGCTTTGACCAGGAGGTGATCGAGCTGGGGACCAGCGATGACGAGCTGCTGGCCGACGCCGAGCTCCTGACGGCGAGCGGCGACTACGCGACGCTGCATACCCGGGCGCTCGCGCTGCAGGAGCGCCTGGCCAAGATCAAGCGGGTTAACGAGGGCAACGAACAGTTCCGGCAGGACCTCCTGCGCGAAGCGCAATTTTATCAGGTCGAGTCCGCCCTGCGGATTGGGCGGGTCGAGGAAGCCGTGAACACCACCCGCCGGGTGTTGGCGCAGCCGCAGATCGGCAGCCTCGGCAAGAAAGGGACCGAGCTTTACACCGCCAAGTCCCAGGCTCGCCTGGGCCAGGCCCTCCTCGCTGCCGGGCAGCGGGGCGAAGCGCTGGCGGCGCTGTCGGCGGCGGATGCCTACTTCCGGGCTGAGATGGCCAAAGGCGCGGCGTCCACGGATTTCCGCCTGGATTTCGGCCGCACGCTCTACCATTTCGCCCGCGCCCAACCCACCGATGCAGCTGGACGCGCCCGCCGTACCGAGCTGTTGGGCGAAGCGTCGGCGGTGCTCGGCGGACTCACTTTCGAGGCGAAGCAACTGATCGCCGCCAAGGAGTTGATGCAATGGGTGACCGACGCGCAGCGCGAGCCCGTCTCCGCCGGGATCTGATGCGAGCATGAGCGAATCATCCAAAGCGGTATTTTTGAGTTATGCCCGCGAGGACACGGACGCGGCGCGCCGGATCGCGGACGCGTTGCGGGGCTTCGGCGTCGAAGTGTGGTTCGACCAGAACGAGCTGCGCGGTGGCGACACGTGGGACGTTAAAATCCGCAACCAGATCCGCACCTGCGCTCTCTTCCTGCCCATCATCTCCGCGACGACGGAATCGCGGGGGGAGGGCTACTTCCGACGGGAATGGAGGATCGCCGTGGACCGCACCCACGACATGGCCGAGGGCCTGGCCTTCGTCATGCCGATCGTGATCGATGGCACGCTGGAGTCGGCCGCAACCGTCCCGGCGGAGTTCATGCGGTTCCAATGGACCCGGCTCCCGGCCGGCATGCCGACGCCCGAGTTTGTGATGCAGGTCAAGCGGCTCCTCGAGAACCCGCGGCAGTCGGCTTCGCGCGCACCGGTGGCTGCCTCGTCCGGACGGCCGGAAGCCGCCGCGCCCGCACGGCCGTCGGCATTCAGCTCACTCCTGAAATTTTCGCTCATCGGCCTCGCGATTGTGGTGTTCGGGCTGGTCGCAGTCGTGGCCCTGCGGCCGCACCGCAGCCCGCAGGAAGTGGCCGCGCTGGTTGCCTCAACGCAGCAAATCGGCGCCAAAGCTGCCGAGAAGGCCGCGGCGGACAACCCGCCGGCCCCCGCCGCGCCAGCGACGCCCACGGTGGCGGCGGTGTCCGAGAAATCCATTGCGGTGCTGCCGTTCGAGAACATGAGCGAGGAGAAGGACAGCGCGTTCTTCACCGACGGCATGCAGGAGGATGTGCTGACGAACCTGGCCCTCGTGCGCGAGCTGCGGGTCGTCTCGCGCACGTCGATGATGCAGTATCGCAACACCACCAAGTCGATCCGCCAGATCGCGCAGGAGCTGGGCGTCGCGTACATCCTCGAGGGCAGCGTGCGGCGCTCCGGCAACCGGGTGCGGGTCACGGGCCAGCTGATCCACGCCGCCACCGACGAGCACGTCTGGGCGAAGGCCTACGACCGCGACCTCACGGACATCTTTGCCATCCAGGCCGAGCTGGCGCAGGCGATCGCCGGCGCGCTGTCGGCGGCGCTCACACCGCAGGAGAAGTCGCTGATCGACCGCCGGCCGACGGAGAATTTGGCGGCCTACGACGCGTATGCGAAGGCGCGGGAAATCCGCCTGAGCGAGCTGAACGGCGAGGGGGCTTCCATTCCCCTGTTCGAGGAGGCCGTCCGGCTGGATCCGAAATTCGCGGGCGCCTGGGCCCAGCTGGGATCGGCGCACGCGCAGACCTATTTCGATGAGGTCGATCATTCCGCCGATCGTCTGTCCCAGGCCAAGACGGCGATCGACACGGCGGTGCGGCTCGCGCCCGACGATCCCGAGGTCATCGAAATGCTGGGCGATTATTACTACTACGGTTACCGCGACTTCACGCGCGCGTCGGAGCAATACCAGCGACTCGCGGTGCTGCGACCCAATGATGCCGCGGTCTCCGGCTCGCTGGGCTTCATCCACCGCCGCCAGGCCCGCTGGGGTGAGGCGCTCAGGGAGCTGCGCCACGCCGTGGAACTCGAGCCCCGCAACCTTCGTTACGCGCGCACGCTTTTTCAGTTGTGCATGGGCCTCAACCTTTACGACGAGGCGGAGGCGGTGCAGCGCCGGATCCTGGCGCTCTATCCCGACTCGGCCTACGACCAGGGACAATTGGTCATCATTCCCATCGCGGCCCGCGGTTCCCCGAAGGAGGCGCAGGAGCTGATCGCTCGGTTCGCCTCCCTGCCGAAGCCCACCCCCGATCTTGTCTACGGCTGCACGCTCCTGGCGCGCGCCATGGGCGACTGGGAGACTGCCATCCGCCTCAACCGCCAGCTGCGGTATTTTGAAGGCTTTAACGAGCCCCACTGGTCGCAGGATGTCGGAGCCGCCTTCGTCCTCTGGGCGCATGGCGACCAGACCGCCGCGCGGGAGCGGGCCGCCGCAGCCGTGCCGGCGGGCCAAGCCGAGGTGGAGCGCAAACCGTCCGCCACTTCCTGGTGGATCCTGAGCGACGCCTACGCGCTGGTCGGTGACAAGGCCGAGGCGCTGCGCTGCGCCAAGATCTCGGCGGACCTCATCCCCGAGTCGCAGGATGCCGTCGCCGGGCCGCTGGGGAGCATCAACTTCGCGCAGGTGCTGGCGTGGACGGGCGACAAAGACCGCGCGCTGGCGGAGCTGGCCCGGTTGCTGCGCACGCCTTTCGGCGAAAATATCTACAACGCCCGGGTCAGCCCCGGCTGGTGGCCGCTCCACGGCGACCCGCGCTTCGAGGCGCTCGTCCACGACGAGAAGAACAATGCCCCGCTGTTCCGCGAATGAGCGATTCCACCCCCGCCGTTTTCCTGAGCTACGCGCGCGAGGACGCGGCGGCGGCGCGGCGGATTGCGGATGCGCTGCGGGCGTTTGGCGTCGAGGTGTGGTTTGACGAAAACGAGCTGCGCGGCGGGGACACGTGGGACCAGAAGATCCGGACGCAGATCCGGGAGTGCGCCCTGTTCCTGCCCATCGTGTCGGCGAACACGCAGGCGCGGCGCGAGGGTTATTTCCGCCGCGAGTGGAAGTTGGCGGTGGAGCGCACCCACGACATGGCGGGTGGGGCGGCGTTTCTGGTGCCGGTGGGGATCGATGACACGCCCCAGGGCGCCGCGGTGGTGCCCGAAGAATTTTTGAAAGTGCAGTGGACCCGCGCCGCGCACGGCGTGGCGGCGCCCGAATTCATCCGGCAGGTGCAGCGCCTGCTGGCCGCGCCGACGACGATTCCCGCGGGCGACGGTGGGAAGGCCGCCCCGGCGCTGCCCAAGCCCGCGAGCCCGCGACCGGCGCCGAAGAGCCTGTGGGCGCTGGTGATCGCGACCACGATCATCGTCGCCGCCGTGACCGTCTGGAAGACGCGCCACCCCCACACGCCCGGCGCGGCGGGAGCGCCAGTGATCATACTGATGGATTCGTCTTACGCCAACCGCGTGTATGACCCGGTGACGCTCAAGAGCGGGGGCACGAACGCCGATGACATCACGGAAGTGCTGCGCGACCTGCCGGTGACGCTGATGAAGGAAGCCACGAGCTCCACGTGGAAGCGGGAAGCGGAAGTCGTGAAGGAGCACCCGGCGCTGATCGTGATCCACCGCTCGGCGTTTTATACCTTTCCGGACAGCATGGCGGACGACATTTACCCGCTGGCGGACAACAAGCTCGTGGCCTTCCTCGGCTACGTCGGGACGATGAATCCCGACACGAAGTTCATCATTTACTCCCGGCATTCCTGGGAGGCGGACGGCGCGGCCGCGAAATGGCGGGCGGAGGCCGTCAATCGTTTCCCCGTGCTGGTGGGCCGGCTGGAGCCGTGGCGCGTGCCGCTCGACCGCGCCACCTTTCGGAATCCGCTGACGGGCCAGGAACTGCGCGCGTCGGTGGAGCGTGCGCTCGGATTCACCGTGGGCCCGGCCGAATCAAACTGAGACGCGGACATGACCGACAAGGCCGTATTCCTTTCGTATGCTTCCCAGGACGCCGGCGCCGCGCGACGGATCTGTGACGCGCTGCGGGCGGCGGGCGTGGAGGTGTGGTTCGACCAGAGCGAGCTGCGGGGCGGCGACGCGTGGGACCAGAAGATCCGGCGGCAGGTGAAGGAATGCGCTCTCTTCATGCCAATCATCTCGGCGAGCACGCAGGCGAGGGCGGAGGGATATTTCCGACTCGAGTGGCGGCTCGCCGACCAGCGCACGCACCTGATGGGTCGGAACCGGGCGTTTGTTTTTCCCGTCTGCGTGGACCAGACGCCGGATGCCGGCGCGGACGTGCCGGATTCGTTTCTCGCCGTGCAATGGACCCGGCTGCCCGGCGGCGAAACGTCCGCCGCGGTCGCGGAGCATATCCGCCGGCTGCTGGCGGGGGAGACGACCGCGGGCTCCGCTCTGCCGACGCCCGCGCCGACTGCGGCACGGGCGGCCACGCCGGCGGCGGTCGAAGTCAAGTCGGTCGCCGTGCTGGCGTTCGCGAATCTCAGCAACGACGCGGAAAACGAATTTTTCTCCGACGGCATCAGTGAGGAATTGATCAACGTGCTGGTCCGGGTGCCCGGTTTGAAGGTCACCGCGCGCACGTCGGCATTTCATTTCAAAAAGAAGGACACGCCCGTCGCCGAGATCGCGCGGCAGCTCGGCGTGGCGTATGTCGTCGAGGGCAGCGTGCGCAAGTCCGGCGAGCGCGTGCGGATCACCGCGCAGCTCATCAAGGCGGCGGATGGCTTCCATGTGTGGTCGGACACGTTTACCCGCGATTTGAAGGACATCTTCGCGGTGCAGGACGAGATCGCCGGCCTCGTCGCGGAGAATCTTTCGCTCAAGCTCAGCGCCGCCGCCGGTCCCGCCCGCGAGGTCAACCCAGTTGCGTACCGGCTGTTCCTGGAAGGCCGGACGATTTTCAACCGCGAGGGGACGGACGACCACATGAAGGCGGTTGCGAAGTACAAGGAATCGCTGGCGATTGACCCGGATTCGGCCCTGACCTGGGCGTGGCTGTCGATGGCGTATGGCATGGCGGCGGGCTCGGGCACCCACGAAGTGGATCTCGGCAACAACCTGGCCCGCGACGCAGCCCGGCGGTCCCTCGCATTGGACCCGGGTTTGGCGAAGGGTCACGTGGCCCTGGCGTTTGTGCTCCTGCTGTATGACTGGGACTGGCAGAAGGCCGCGGCGTCCCTGACGCGCGCCCTGGAGCTGGCCCCCAGCGATGTGGACGCCCTGAGCCTGCAGTCCCACCTGATGGGATTTTCGGGGAACACGGAATTGGCGCTGAAGCTGGCGCGGAAGGCGATGGCGCTCGATCCCTTCAACTATTTCTCGGGCTATACCGTGGTTCGCAGCCTGTCCTATGTCGGCCGCTACGAGGAAATGGAGCAGGCGGTGGAACACGTGATTGCCCTGAATCCCACGGGGGTGCGCAGCCGGTCGTTCCTGAGCCTCGCCCGGTTGCTCCAAGGCCGGGCCGATGCGGCCGCGCAGGCCGCCGAGGCGGTGCCCGCGGGCTGGGCGCGGCTCATGTCCCTGGCCAATGCCCGCTTTGCCCAAGGCCGGCGGGCGGAATCGGATGCGGCGCTCGCCGCGTTGAAGGCGGATTACGCCCACCACGCCGCCTACCAAGTGGCCCAGGCTTACGCCTTTCGCGGCGAGGCGGACGAAGCGTTTGAATGGCTGAAAAAAAGCTACGTCCAGCGCGACTCGGGCATGGGGTTGGCGAAACTCGATCCGCTGCTCCACCGCCTGCACCGCGATGCCCGCTGGGAGCCGCTCCTGCGGAAATTGAACCTGGCCGATGACCAGCTCGCCTGGCTCAAAAAAGACGCCGGCCCCGCGCAGGATTGAACTGAAACCCGCACGTTGAGCGATTCGAACAAAGCCGTCTTCCTCAGTTATGCGTCGCAGGACGCTGCCGCCGCGCAGAAGATCTGCGAGGCGTTGCGCTCAGCGGGCGTGGAAGTGTGGTTCGACCAGGAGGGCGGGCTGGAGCACGGGGACGAGTGGGACGCGAAGATCCGCCGGCAAATCAAGGAGTGCGTGCTGTTCATCCCGCTGATCTCGGCGAACACCCAGGCACGTCACGAGGGCTACTTCCGGATCGAGTGGGAGCTGGCGGCGCAGCGAGCCCTGGGCATCGCGTCGGGCGTGCCGTTCATTCTGCCGGTGGTGATCGACGGAACGCGCGAGCCGGACGCGTTGGTGCCGGACCGTTTCCGCACGGTGCAATGGACAAAGCTGCCGGGTGGGACCGTCCCGCCCGATGTGCTGCAGCGCTTCCTGAAGCTCTGGTCGCACCGGACGGGTGTGCTGAAATACGAGGCAGGGCAGGCGGGGGTTGCCGCAAACGTCCCCGCGCCGGCCTCCTTGGCGCCCGCGCGCAAGTTCGGAGTCATGGCTTACGTGCTGGGCGCCGTCGCAATGCTGTGCCTCGGTGCGGGACTCTATCTTGCCCTGAAGTCGCGACGTGGCCCTGAGGATGACACGCGGCGAAATTCCGGAACTCCGGCCGTGGCGGTCAATTCAGCGCCGAAATCCGAGCCCGCCGCCCCGACCGTCTCCGAGGCCCGGCAGCTCGCGGCGAAGGCCGAGGCATTGATTTTGGAGCTGGATTCGAGCCGCGACGACTTTGCGCTGGCCGAGGAAATGTTGAAGCAGGCCGTCGCGAAGGCCCAGGACGACGCCGAGGTCTGGGCGGCCTATGCCTATCTCCATGAACGCTACGCCGCGCGCGGCTGGGATCCCGGCCACGAACGCCGAGAGCTCGCGCGCGTGGCGATCCAGCGTGCCCTCCGGCTCGATCCCACCTCGTATGAGGCCCGCTTCGCCGCGGCGTCGCTCTTCACCAGTACCAGCGTCAAGGATAACCGGGAGCGGGAACAGGCGCTGCGCGCCCTGCTGAAGGAGCGGCCCGACGACAAGCGGCTGATCCGGGAACTCGCGGCGACGCTGCGCAACCTGCCTGGAAGCGAAAAGGAAATCCTCGAGCTCTACGATCGGGCCAACGCGTTGCCGGGCGGGGATCCGCTGGCCCTCTACAGCAAGAGCCTGGCGCTCTGGTTCATGGGCCGGGTCAGGGAGGCGGACGCCACCATCACCGCGGCCCTGGCCCAGGAGCCGTTCACCAGCGCGCGGTTGCTCGCGGCTTACCTGGCGCTGGTGGTCGACGGCGACCTGGACCGTTCGAAGCGCCTGATTGAGGAGCTCCCTTCGGCCACGCTGCAGGATGATCGCGGCTGCATCTTCGGCTGGCTGATTTACACGTATCGCGGCGAGCATGACCAGGCGCTCGCCCTGCTGAATGCGTTCCCGCGCGACTGGATCAACGACAGCTGGTTCCACGGGCCGAAGGGACTGCTGGCGGGCAATTCCCTGGCCTCTTCCGGACGGCGCGACGCCGCCGCCATCGAGTGGCGCGCGGCGCTGAAACTCGTGGACGCCCGCCTGGTCGACGCGCCGACCAATCTCGATCTCCTGAGCGGGCGGTTGGAGCTATTGGCCAAGCTCGGTGATGTCACCGCCGCCCGCCAGTTATTCACGGCCGTCCGGCAGATGCGGCAGGCGGCCAAGGGCAACGGGGGCGATGCGAACGGGTATTTCCACGCCTGTGTGGCGCTGGGCGAGCACGCCGAGGCGTTGGGCATCATCGAGCGCGCCCTCAAGTCGCAGCGCCACGCCGTCATGTTCCCGGTGGCGGACCTACGCTACGATCCCGATTTGCAATCCCTCCGCGACGAGCCCGAGTTTGCGCGGCTGCTGGCCGAGGCGGAACGACTGGAGCGGGAGGACGTCGGCGGCGTGGCGGCGCCGGCTGCGGCTGCAACCGGCCCGGATCCGAAGTCCGTCGCCGTGCTGGCGTTCGCGAATCTCTCTGAGGACAAGGAGAACGAGTATTTCTCCGACGGCATCAGCGAGGAGCTGCTGACGGTGCTGCAAAAGGTTCCCGGGTTGCACGTGGCGGCGCGGACGTCGGCGTTCTCGTTCAAGGGCACCCACGCCACGGCGCAGGAGATCGGCGAGAAGCTCGGCGTGGCAAACCTCGTCGAGGGCAGCGTGCGCAAGGCCGGCAACAGCGTGCGCGTCACGGTGCACCTGAGCCGGGCGGCGACGGGCGAGGAGCGTTGGTCCGAGAGCTACACGCGCGAGTTGAAGGACGTCTTCGCGCTGCAGGAACAGCTCGCGCTCGCGATCGTGGGCGAATTGCGCGGGCAGCTGGCTGGCGGGGAGAGCGCCGCGGTCAAGGCCGCGGTGAAGGGCGGCACGCGCGTGCCCGAGGCTTACCAGCAATACCTGCAGGGCCGGTATTTCGTGAACCGGCATTCGGAGAAAAACATCGGCGAGGCACTCGGGTTTTTCCAACGGGCGGTGGAGCTGGATACCGACTTCGCGCTCGCGTGGGCGGGCCTGGCGCGGGCGCACGTCTGGTATTGCGAATTTTCCACGGAAATTGGGCGGGCAGGGTTTGAGGATCATCTGGCCAAGGCCCGGGCGGCCGTGGATCGGGCGCTGGCGCTCGAGCCGGCACTGCCGGAGAGCCTGCTGGGCAAGTCCGAGATCCAGCTTAACCTAGATTTTGATTGGAAGGGGGCAGGCGAGTCGCTCCGGGCTGCCCGGGCGCAGGCGCCGGCGGATCCCGACTTGCTGATTGCGGCGGGCAACCTGGCCTGTGCCTTGGGCGACAACGATCAGGGCACGGCGCTCTACCAGCAGGCGGTCAACGTTGATCCGGTGAATTCGAGAGCCCGGTCTTTTCTCGCTTACCAATTCGCGGTCACGGGCCGACTCGCCGCGGCCGAGGCGGAATATCCGCGGGTGCTGGAACTGAATCCCGACGTGCCGTGGGCCCACGCGGGCCTCGGGCTGGCCTACTTGCTTCACGGCCGTTACGAGGACGCCGCCAAGGCCGCCAAAGGCGACGCTGGGGAATGGGCGGAACTGCTGATCGTGGCTGCGGCCCGGTGGGGACAGCACCTCAAGGCGGACTCAGATGCCGCCCTGGGCCGCTTGGTCACAGTGTTTGCCGACACGGCCGCGTATCAGATCGCCGAGGTTTACGCTTATCGCGGCGAAAGGGATGCCGCGTTTGAGTGGCTCGCCCGGGCCCGTCGGCAGCGGGATGGAGGCATCATTGGCCTGCAGATCGATCCGCTGCTCAATAATCTTCATTCGGATCCGCGTTGGTCGACGCTCCTGAAGGAGCTCGGACTGGCTCCCGCGCCCGCGGCCTGACCCGGCTCCAGCCTTGCCCCGGCTGCGGCCGACCGACACCCCTTTTTACCCATGAAAATCCGCCTCCTCGTCCTGCTCGCCTTGTTCACCTCCGGCCTCGCGGGGCTCGGCCGTGCCGCCGCGCCGACCTTCGACCAATGGGCCGATGGCTTCGCGGTCCGCTGGGTGAAGCAGAATCCGCAGTTCGCGACGCGCGCCCAGTATTTCTCGGGCGCGGAGCAGGATGCGCTCGACCGCCAGCTGTCGTTTGGCGTCAAGGCCACCCAGGCCCGGGCGGCGCTGGCGCAGGCCGGCCTGAAGGAAATGGCGGCGTTCCCGGAGGCGGCGCTCACGCCCCAGCAGCGCACGTCGGCGGCGATCATCCGCTGGACGCTTGAGGATGCGGTGCGCAGCGCGCAGTTCGCGCAGCAGAATTTCGTCTTCAACCAGTTCGGCGGCCTGCACCTCGGGCTGGTGAACTTCCTCACGACGACGCACCCGATCCGCAACCCGCGTGACGTCGAGAACTACCTCGCGCGGCTCGCGCTCGTGGGCGCCCGCATCGACGAGGGCATCGCCGAGGCCAAGTCCGCGGAGGCTGCGGGCATCCTGCCGCCGAAATTTGTCGTGCAGCGCGTGATGGAGCAGCTCGACGTCTTCCTCGCGGGTCAGCCGGCGGACAACGTTTTCGTCGCCACGCTCGGCAAGCGCGTCGGCCTGCTGGGCGACAAGGTCAGCGCCGCCCAGCACGCGGCGGCGGTCGCCGCGGCTGAGAAGGAAGTCACGACGACAATCCTCCCCGCCTACCAGCGGGTCCGCGCGCTGTTGGCCTCACAGCTCCCCAAGGCGACGGATGACGCGGGCGTGTGGCGGCTGCCGCATGGCGCGGAGTATTACCGGGCGTCGCTCGAGTCGCTCACGACCACGAAGCTCACCGCGGAGGAAATCCACGCCATCGGCCTCCGCGAGGTGGAGCATATTTCGGCGGAGATGGAGAAGATTCTGCAGGAACTCGGCTACAAGACCGGCACCATCCAGGAGCGCATGGAGAAACTGAACGCGAAGCTCAACCCGCCCGCCGAGCCTGACCCCCGCGCCGAGCTGGTGGCGAAGGTGGATGCGCTGGTGCAGGACGCGAAGCGGCGGTCCGCCGATGTGTTTGATGTGCGCCCGAAGGCGCTGGTCACGGTCAAGCGCGAGCCGGCGTTCTCCGAGAAGAGCGCCGCAGCGCATTACTCTGCGCCCGCGCCGGACGGCTCCGCCCCCGGCATCTATTGGCTGCCCCTGGGCGACCTCAGTTCGCGGGTGACGTGGCTGGGCACGGGCCTGAAGTCCACCGCCTATCACGAGGCCATCCCGGGCCACCACTTCCAGATCGCCTACCAGCAGGAGTCCACGGAACTGCCGCGCTACCGGAAGCTCAGCGTGTTCGGCTTCAATTCCGCCTACGTCGAAGGCTGGGCGCTCTACGCCGAGCGGCTGGCGGCGGAAAACAATTGGTACGAGGGCGACCTGCCGGGGAAGCTGGGCTATCTCAACCTGCAGCTGTTCCGCGCTCGCCGGCTCGTGGCGGACACGGGCATTCACTCGATGAAGTGGACGCGCCAGCAGGTGATCGACTACGGCTTCACGGCGACCGAGGCCGAGCGCTACATCGTGTGGCCCGGCCAGGCGTGCTCCTACATGATCGGCCAGTTGAAAATCCTTGAGCTGCGCGAAAAGGCGAAGGCGGCGCTCGGCCCAAAGTTCTCGATCAAGGAATTTCACAACCTCGTCCTGCGCGGCGGTTCGATGCCGCTCGACGTGCTCGCGAGCGAAGTGGATCGCTGGATCGCGGCGGGCGGCCACTAAGCCTGCCGCCGCACCTCGCCCGGGGAATCCTCCGGGCGTCAGGGATTGAGCGTGGAAAATTCCGGCTCGACCGGGAGAAGCTCCATGTCGTCAGTCGGCGGGGCCATCACGCGCAGGCTGCGGGGACGGAGGGTGAACTCCACGCGCGTTCCGGCGGCGTGCGTCTCGCCGTCGGCGTGAATCAGGCCCGGCGCAGTGCGTTCGACGACGAAATGCGTCGATCGAAGCCGGACGACGCCCTGGGCGGCCCCAATGGCGCCGGTGAACAGCTGGGCCAGCAACGGCAGCGCGCGCCAGACGGTGACGGGCGGCACGACGGTGAGATCGAGCAGGCCGTCGTCGATGCGCGCGCCGGGGGCAATACGGGCGTTGTTGCCGTATTGGTCGCTGTTGGCGATCGCGACCGTGAAGCCGCGAGCGCGCAGTCGGTGGTCGTCGCATTCGATCCAGTAGTCCTCGGGCACATGGTGGCGCCAGAGCTTGGCGCCCGTGCCGAAGTAGCCCAACAAGCCGCGGTCGGTGAGCTGGTTGAATTGCGCCGATGCCTCGGCCTCGAATCCGAGTCCCGCAACCGTGAAAAACGGGTGGCCGTCCGCGAGGCCCGTGTCGATCAGGCGGTTCCGACCGCTGCGCAGCGTTTCCAGCGCGTGCTCGAGGTTGCCGTGAATTCCCAAGTGGCGCCCGAGGCCGTTGCCCGAACCGCAGGGGATGAGCCCGAAGGTGGCGGGGGTGTCCACCAGGCTCGAGGCCACCTCGTTCAACGTCCCATCGCCGCCGACTGCGACGATGAGCCGGCAGCCTTCGAGCAGCGCGTGCGTGGCGAGTTCCGTGGCGTGCTGGCGGTGCGTGGTGAGCGAGACGTCGGCCTGCAGCTGTGAGGCGAACTCATGCACGCGGGCCAGGACGCGGCCGGCGCCGCCCGAGCGGGGGTTGACGATGAAGCGGGTTTTCAACGGAGGAAGTGCAGCCAAGCGGTTGAAGCCCCACAGGGCGAGCGCGGAGCGGATACTTCGCCTCGCGCGACGCCGCAAAGCAGTCTTGGCTCGGCGCGCCATGAAAACCGTCATCCACGTCCTCACCGGCTGCACCGCCTCGGGCAAGACCGAGTGGGCGCTGCGATGGGCGGAGCGGCGGAACGCGGAAATCGTGTCATGCGATTCCCTGCTGTTTTACCGCGGGATGGACCTCGGCACGGCGAAGCCGACGGCCGAGGAACGCGCGCGGATACCGCATCACCTCATCGACATCTGCGACGTGACGGAACGGATGGATGTCACGCATTACGTGACAAAGGCCCGGGCGGCAGTGGAAGCGATCGAGGCTCGCGGGCGGGCGGTGCTGGTGGTGGGCGGCAGCGGGTTTTACCTGAAAAGCTTTTTCGCGCCCGTGGCGGACGACGTGGCGGTGTCGCCGGCGTTGCGGGCGGAGGTGGCGGCGCTGTCGGGGTCTGAGATGTTGGCCCGGCTGCACTTGCTCAACCCTGCGGGCTTGGGCGAGCTGGACGTGGCGAATCCGCGGCGCGTGACACGGGCGCTGGAGCGGTGCCTCGCGTCGGGGCGGACGCTGGCGGAGCTGGCGGCGGAATTCGCCCGGCAGCCGGGTCCGTTTGCCGACTGCCAGCTCGAGCTGACGGAGCTGGCGCAGCCGCCGGAGGAGCTGGCGCGCCGGATCGAAGCGCGCGTCGAGGCCATGCTGCGCGGCGGCCTGGTAGCCGAGGTGCAGCGGCTCTGCGCGGCGGGGCTGCGGGACAACCCGAGCGCGGCGCGGGCGATCGGCTACCGCGAGGTGATTGATTTCCTCGATGGCCGGCTGCCCGAGAAGAGCCTGGCCGCCGAGATCGCGAAGAATACGCGCGGGCTGGTGAAAAAGCAGCGCACCTGGTTCCGCACCCAGCTGCCCGAGCACCGGGTGGTCACGGCGGGCGGGCTGACGGTGGACGAACTGTTCGATTCGTAGACGCAGCCGGGACCTGTCCGAGGTGGTCGCCGATGTCCCCATCGGCGACAGCGTCGGTATAAAACCGACGCCCACCCGCGGTTAATCGGCGAGCGCGATATGGTAGCGCTCGAGCGAGGATCCGTCCAGCTGGTGCAGGTTGGCGACCGCGATGCGGAGATTGACCCGGGCCTGCAGGTCGTTGACGCGCGCGGTTTCCAAGTCGGTCTGGGACTGCAGCACGTCACGGCTGGTGGACAGGCCGGCGTCAAACTTGGCCTTCTGCAGCTCATACTGTCGCACGGCGAGTTCGGTGGCCTTGGAGGAAATCTGGACGCTCTCGATGCTGGTGGCGACCGCCAGCACGTCGGCGCGGACCTGGACGAGCAGGTTTTGCTCGATCTGCTGCAGCTGGGCCTGTTCCTGGTGGAGGTTGTTCAGCGCCTGCCGGGCGCGGGCGCGGTCGGCGCGCATGCCCCACGGCACGCTGAGGGACAGGTCCACCTGCCAGTTGTAGTTGTCCCCGGTCTTCAGGTTGTCGATCGAGCTGCCGTAACTCTTGTCGGCGCCGTTGTAGCCGAGGGCGCCGCCGAGGTTCAGCGTGGGCAGCTTGCCGTTGTTGGCGACCGTGGCGGCGAGCTCGAGTTGCTTGATGAGTTCGAGCGCGGCCACGTAGGTGGGCTGCAGTTCCCGGGCGAGGCGGAAGGTTTCCCCCACGGACGGTGCCGGGTCGCTGAAGGAAGTGAATTTCAGCGGTCCCGGGGCCCGGTCGAACTCCACCTGGCCGGTAAGCGCCAGCAGGGCGTCCTCGCTGTTGCGCACCTGCTGCCGGGCGAGGATCACGCCGTTCTGGGCGGCGGCGACGCCGACCTCGGCGGTGAGCACATCGAGGTCGGTGGCGACGCCGGTGCTTTTCCGGACCTTGTTCTCGTCGTAAAGTTTCTGGGCGAGCTCGAGGCTGCTCTGCTTGACGGCCAGCTGGGCGCGGGCGAAGGCGAGGGAGTAATACGCCGACTCGGTGTCGCGCACCGCCTGGAGGACGCTGCCCTTGAAATTGAGGTTGGCGATGGTGATGCCGAGCCGGGCGTTCTCGATCGCCGCGCGGTTGACCGTGGTGCCCGCGCCCTTCAGCAGGGGCTGCGTGACGGCGAGGGAGAGGTCGCTGTTGTAGGCCGGGTTGAGCGTGCTGGCGGCCGGGCTGTTGTTGTTGCGCAGCAGGCCCCCGGTCAGGCTGACGGCGGCGCCCGTCTGGATGGTCTGGTTGACCCCGACGCGGAGATCAGACTGGTCCTGCCGATAGTTTGAAGTCGTGGTGGCACCGAGGGAGCCGCTGATGGTCGTGACGCCCTGGGTGTGGCCGGTGGTGCCCGTGGCGGTTAAGGTCGGGTCGAAGCCGGCCTTCGAAATGACGAGGGCCTCCTTGGCATTGGCGGCCGTGTAGCTGGCGGCCCGCAGGCTGAAGTTTTTCTCGAGCACGAGGGCGATGCATTCCTCCAGCGTCAGCTCGGGGACGCCCGGCGCCCCGCCCATCGCGGCGGCGGCGATAGTTGCATCCGCCGGCGGGAGAACCGTGGCGGGGGCAGAGGCGGCGGGAGTGGCGGGAGGGGTGGCGGGTTCCGCGACCGGTGTCGTAGGGGCGGTGGGTGCGGGGCCCGGTTCCGTGGATGCGGAGGGTTCCTGGGCCGGCAGGCGGGTCAAGGCGGCGAGGCTGAGCGTGAACAGGACGGCGCGGGCGGTGGAACGGGACATGTTAGAGAGGGAGCGTGGGCGACGAGTGAAGTGAGAACACGGCCGGTGTCGAAAAGTTACGGTAATTCAGGCCGGCGAAAGGGCACCGGCGGAGGGAATCGACGCGAGACGACATGGCAGCATGACGCGTTGGATTACCGGGCGTTACGCGCCAGTTCGAGAGGAATCGAGTCGAGCGGTTAGCCGCGGGGATGAGCGGTTGGCGGGGGCGGAGCCGAGGAGTCGAGGAGCCGAGAAGCCGAGAAGTCGGCGAAAGGTCGCGGAGCGGAGGGCTTGAGCGCTGAGGGCGGGCTCACGAATGCATAAGGCCAGCCATTGCCGGCATGGTTTGCTCATGCTCCTCGACTACTCGTCGTCTCGACCTCTCGACTTGGGACGCCCCGGGGGCGTCCCAGTCACTTGACCGGCGGTTCGGACTTCTTGAGTTCCTGCGCGACCATTTCCGCGAGGAACGAGCTGGCGCCGATGCGGGCGTTGACCGCGGAGAGCTGCGCGCGCATGCCGAGGTAGGCGGCGCCGGTCTCGCTGAAATCGGGCTGCTTTTTGTCCTGGGCGTAGATCAGGATGCCCTCGTCCTTGACGATGCTCATGTCGGAGACGCGGCCCTTCTCGAGCCGGTCGAGCGTGCTGAGAATGGATGTGTCGACGTCCTTCGCCGGGGTGCGGCGGGAAAACGGCGGGAGGACCTTGGCCGTGACCTTGACCGAGGCGGCGCTGCCGGCGGCGGCGGCGGCTTTCTCAAACGTGTCGCCGGCCTTGAGCCGGGCTTCCAGCTGGCTGCGGAGGATTTTGCCCGCCTCGACGAAGCGGATGCGCTTTTCGTTTTCGGTGTAATCCGAGACGACCTTGGCGCGGACCTCCGTGAGGAGGGGCTGGCGCGGGGGCAGGGTATCCTTCCAGAAGAGCACCACGGCGCCACCAGGGGCGGGGAGGGCGTCGGAGTAGGCGCGGTCGGCACCGAGCTTGAAGGCCTCGGTGGCGATATCGGGCGAGCCACCGAACTCGGCAGGGCCATCCTCGCGGGTGAAGGGCGCCAAGGCGCGGGGCGTGAGGTGTTGGGCGGCGAGCAGGGCGTCGAAGGCCGGGCTGCCGACGGCCACTTTGCCCTCATACAAGGCGAAGGACAGGTCGGAGGCGACCTTGGTGGCGATCTTCTGCGCGCGCTCGAGCTTCAGGTCGGCTTCGACTTGCGAGCGAACGGCGGCGAAATCCGCGGCGGGATTGGGCTTTGCGCCGGGCTTGGCCGAGGGGCTGGTCCAGCGGCCGGGGCTCGAAGCGTAGTAGCTGCTGACTTCGGCGTCGGTCACCGCAACCGAACCGGTGTAGGCGGCGGCGGGAAAGAACGCGGCCGTCGTGACCACGCGGGCGGGCACGGTGTAGCGGAAAGCATTTTCCTCGAAGAACTTGGCGATGGCCAGGTCCGACATCGGGATCGACGGGCTGTAGCTCGCGTAGTCGGCGGTGGCGACGCCCAGCGTCCACACTGAATCGGCGCGATCGAGCTGGGTTTTGACGTCGGCGGGCAGCACGTAACCGGGGCCGGAGAGGACCTTCCTGACCTTGTCGGCGCGGACGTCGTCGGAGAGCACGCGGCGGACAGTGCCTTCGGTCAGGCGGGGGTTGGTCTTGAGGGAATCGCGGAAAGTCTCGTAGCGATGGGCGTCAAACTGCCCGTCCTCGCCGCTGAACGCGCGCAGGTTTTTGATGTAATCCGTGACTTCCTGGCTGGTGGCGGCGGGAATGTGGAGCTGGTCGGCGAGGGCGAGGGCGGCGGCGCGCTGGAGGGCGAAGTTCTGGAGATCGGCGCTGTCGAGGGAGCTGTAGCCGACCTGGAGGGTGGCGCTGAGGTTGGCGTCGCCGAAGAGGCGGGCTTCGTCCTCCTGGGAGCCGAGATTATACCCGAAGAACTCGCGGGACACCGTGGCGCGAGACTCGATGCCGCGGCCGACATTGGAGCCGGGGCCGAAGGCGATGATGAACGAGACAATCGTGGCGAGCAGCACCAAGCCGAAGACGATGCGGAAATGGTGCTGAAAGTATCTTTGAATCCAGGAGATCATGAGGGGAAAAACGGCGAAACTAGGTCGCCGCCCGTGTGAGGCAAGGGCGAAGTGGGCGCCGGGGCGGAGTCGAGAAGTCGAGGGTCGGGAAGTCGAGCGCCCAACCGGCCATGTCCCAGTTCCCTGGCCCGGAACAGGCCATCGACTGCTCGTCCCTCGACACCTCGACTGGCTACATTCGCCTACCGCCGCGGCTTTTCGCCCATGGCGAAGGGCGGCCGCGAGTCGTCGAATTCGTGCTCGGCGAAGAGCTGTTCGAGGCTCTTTTGGAAAAACTCCTGGTCGCTGGCGCGATCCAGGGCGGCGTTGTAGTGCTGCAGGATGGGGTCGAGATGGTCGAGGGTGACGCCGAGCGGATTCTCGCCGAGGTGGTCCTCGAGCTGTTTGAACTCCCGCAGGGTGACGTGCGACAGCGGCCGCGTGGGCTGGTAGACCGGGTCGGTCACCGGCGAACCGGGCAGCGGGCGCAGGGCGCTGATCAGCTGCATGTCCGCGAGGCGGTTGAGGCACTCGTTGAGGACCTGGGCGGGGACCTTCACGAAGGTGCTGAGCTGGGAGGCGGAAACCGGCGGCAGGCAGGCGTGGAAGCGCCGGCAGATCGTAAGAAAAACGACGAGCGAAAGGCGCTCGCGCATGGCCTCGGTGAGGCTTTTCCACGCGGCCTGGCTGTTGCGGAGATGGACGTTTTGAAGTGCGTAGGTGAGGGCGCCTCCGACGAGCACGTAGAACCAGAAGATGTAGAGCCCGAACATGAGCACCGGGAGGATCCCGAGCGAGCCGTAGAGGCTGCGATCGAGGTAGACGCGGCGCACGTAGAGGAAGGCGAGGAAATTGTTCAGCAGCAGCAGGAGCGCCACGAGCAGCGCGCCGGCAAACGCGACGCGCCAGAGCACGCGCGTGTTGGGGATGACGCGATAGAACACGGTCAGCACGACGACAAGCAGCGTGAAGGAAAACGCCGGGAGCGACCAGCGGAGCACCTGCAGCAGCTCAGTGCCGCCGGGGAGTTTCTCCAGGAAGACGTTGATGAACGCGCCGGCGCCAAGCAGGGCGAGCGAGGCGAAAAACAGCACGGCCCCGAGGGTCAGGATCGTCCAATAGAACACCACCCGCATGAGGAGCGAGCGCCCCAGGCGGACGCCCCAGATGTCATTGAAGGCGTCCTCGATCGACTTGAAAAGCAGCAGGACGATCAGGATGAGCGTGAGCGCGCCGTAGACGCCGGCCGAGCTGGAGTGGGCGCCGACGATGATGCTGTTGATCAGGTCGACGAGTTTGGGATCGACGGCAATGTGGGCGGCGTGCGCGCCGGGAGGGGTGGCGGCGCGGGCGGCGGCCTGCTGGGTGTTGATGGTTTCGAGCTGGGCGAGCTGCGGTGCGGCGAGCTTGATGACTTCGCTGAGCTTGTTGGCAACGAGGTTGGGATCGTTGTTCTGGCCGAGCATGAATCCCCCGATGAGGACGCCGATCGCGATGAGGGGGCCGAGGCCGAGGAGGGAGCTGAAGCTCAGCGCCGCGGCCCGGCTGGCGGCCTTGGTTTCATCGAAGACGGTCCAGGTGATGGTGAGGACGCGGAGGGCGGCATACAGCCAGCCACGGGGCGAATTGTCCTGCAGGTTGGCCGGAAGCCAGATTTCCCGGCGGAAGAAATCGGCGATCTTATGCCGGCGCTCGGCGGGGCTGGCCATGGGCGCGCGGGGCGATTTCAGGAGGTCGAAAGGAGGTGCCAGGCGACGCCGCCCAAGCCGGCCAGGCCGAGGGCGCCCGCGACAAAGACCGGCATGTAGGCCACAAAGATGGTGCTCAAGTAGAGCCCGACCGAGCCGGCGCCCAGATACATCAGCGGCGTGACCTGACCCTGCGTCCAGAAGATGAACCCGACGAAACCCACGCCGAGCGCGGCGCGAAAGCGGATGAAGGGATACAGGCTGACGACGCCGAGGCCGAGCAGGGTGGCCAGCGCGAGATCGAGCGCACCCAGCAAGGCGAGGGGATAGGCCAGGATCTTCATCAGATCCATCGACGTCACGGCGTCCTGCGCGGGCAAGAGTTCGCCGGTGGCGCAGATCAGGAGCATCAGGATCACGGCCCAGCGACCAATCGCCGCGGCGCGGGCCATGGCGATCATGGGGTCCTGTTTGCCCGAAGTCTCGGCCGTGCGGCCTTCCGCGGCGGCCAGCATTTCATCGACGGTGATCGGCGGTGAGCTGTCGCCCTCCTCGTTCAAGAGCGTGAGCTTGGTCTTGGTCTTGATCTTGAGCTTTTTCCGCTGGGGCAGGATCTGGCCCATCAGCTCCTCATTGGAGCCAATCGCCGCCCACTGCTCCGTGTTGGCGTCGTAAAAAAGGGTCTCGGCGGTCACCTGGCCGGTGTCAGCGAGGGAAACCAACTGCTCGAGATTGAAGGGCCCGCGCGCCTCGGTCTCCGACTCGCTGCGGATGTAAATTTCCTCCATGGCCATCAGGCTGCGACAGTGGCAACGGCGCCTAGTCGCAGCAAGAGTTTATTGCCAAGACGTGGCGCCTACATGCGCGTCAGCGTGCGCAGCCCGAGGAGATTCAGCCCGGTCTCGAGGATGAGCAGCGTGCGGGCACAGAGCAGCAGGCGCCGCGCGCGGACAGCGGGATCGTCGACCGCGACCTTGTCGGCGGCGTAGAATCCGCTGAATTCGCCCGCCAGCTCGTAGAGATACAGGCTGAGAAAATGCGGGCGCAGGGTGTCGGTCGCGAGGCGGATGGCGTCGGCGAACTTCACCAGCTTGCGCGCCAGGGCGAGCTCGGCCGGCGTTTCCAGCGGGCTGGCGGCGGCTTCCGTGGCGGCATCGCCCGGCGTGGCGCCGAGCTTGCGAAAGATCGAGTGGATGCGCGCGCCAGCATAGAGCAGGTAGGCGGCAGTATTGCCCTCGAGCGAAATCATCTTGTCCCACGCGAAGACGTAGTCGCTCGAGCGGTTCTGCGAGAGGTCGGCGTATTGGACGGACGCCAGGCCCACGACGCCCGCGATCGCCGTCTTTTCCTCGGCGGGGATGTCGCTGCTGCGTTCGTTGACGAGTGCGAGCGCGCGGGCCTCGGCTTCGGCGAGCAGGTCCTTGAGCTTGATGATGCCGCCGTCGCGTGTCCGCAGCGCCTTGCCATCCTCGCCCGTCACCGTGCCGAACGTCACGTGCTGCAGCTCCGGTAGCCGGTAATTTTTCGCCGCGAACCATTTCCTGACTGTGAGGTAAAGCTGCTCGAAATGGTCGGCCTGGCGGAAGTCCGTGACGACGACGATGCCGTCGGCGTGAAAATGCTCGAGGCGGTAGAGCGCGGTCGCGAGGTCAGTGGTCGCGTAATTGCTGGCGCCGTCGCCCTTGCGCATAATGAAGGGCTGCGTCTTGAACCGCGGATGCTCGGGGTGAAAGACGACGAGGGCGCCCTGGCTTTCCTGGGCCAGACCCACGTCGGTGAGCTCGCGATACACGCGGTCAACCTGGTCCCGGTAGAAGCTCTCGCCCAACGTGACGTCGAACTTGATGCCGAGCCGGTCGTAGATCTGCTGAAACGCCTGGAGCGTGGCGTCGTTGATTTTTTTCCAGATGGCCAGGTTGTCGGCGTCGCCGGACTGTAGCTTCACGAGCTCTTGGCGCGATTCGTCGAGCACGGCTGGATCGGCCTTGGCGGCGGATTGGCCGAGCGTGTAGAGCCGCTCGAATTCCTCGAGCGGATCGGCGGCCAGGCGGACGGGATCGAGGTGGCGCTTGTAGGCCCAGATCAGCATGCCGAATCCGGTGCCCCAGTCGCCAATGTGGTTGTCGCGAACGACCTTGGCGCCGTTGAATTCCAGGAGCCGGCAAATCGCCTCGCCGATGACCATCGAGCGCAAATGCCCCACGTGCATCTGCTTGGCGGTGTTGGGTGAGGAGTAGTCGACAACCCAAGTTTGCCCGGATTTGGCGGTGCCGGCGCCGCTGCGGAGATGGGAGGCGGTGTCGAATGTGCGCAGCCAGCCGACCAGGAGCGACGGCTTGGCGGTGAAATTGATGAAGCCGGGTCCGGCAATGGTGACGGCGTAGCTATCGGTCACGCTCGCCGGCAGGGCGGCCACGAGCTTCTCGGCGATGCCGCGCGGGTTGAGTTTGCGGGCCTTGGCGTAGCCCAGGACCCCGTTGGCTTGGTAATCACCGTGGCGGGCGTCGGCGGTGCGAACTTCCGGGTTGAAGCCTGATGCCTCCAGCCCCGCGGCGGACGCAACCGCGAGAAGGGCGGCGTCGAGATCGGCGGCGAGGTTGAAGGCGACATTCATCCCACCACTTCACAGTCGGGCGGTGCAGCCGCGCAAGCGCGGAGTTGGGATGGGGTGCGGGGCTGGGTTGTTCAAAGGTAGGGCGAATCCTCCGAATGAGCCGGATTTGTTTCCGCTCCTAAATCCGGGCGGCTCATCCGGAGGATTCGCCCTACCTCAAACCCCCCAGATTTGGACGCGGAGGGGCTTGGCGGGCGGCCAGTTTAGGCTCGACAAATTCCCCCAGTCAGGTGTGATGGCAAACTTTTCAGCGCCGCGGTCCAGCCGTGGCAAACTCCTTACCCTCATGAGCAAACGCAATATTCCCACCCGCCGGTTCATTAAGCCCACCTTCGAGTTTCTCATCGAGAAGAAGCGCGATGGCGGTGAGTTTACGCAGGAGGAAATTCGCTATATCATTGACAGCACGCTGGATGGCGAGATGCCGCAGCACCAGCTGTCCGCGCTGATGATGGCGATCTACTTCTCGAACATGTCGGCGCAGGAGACGGCGGACCTGACCGAGGAGATGATGCTTTCCGGCGAGGTCATTGACCTGTCGCACATTGCCAAGCCCAAGATCGACAAATATTCCACCGGCGGCGTGGGCGACAAGACGTCGCTCGTGCTCGTCCCGCTCGCGATGGCGAGCGGCGTGGTGGTCCCGATGATGTGCGGCGTCGAACACGACTACGTGATCAACACCTTGGACAAGCTCGGCTGTTTCCACGGCTTCAAGAGCCACCAGACCATCGAGCAGTTCACCGGCCAGCTCGCCCGCATCGGCGGCGCGATCGTCCAGCAGAGCGAGGCACTGGCGCCAGCGGACGCCAAGTTCTACGCCCTTCGCAAGGAAACCGGCACCATCCCGAGTCTCCCGCTGATCACCGGCTCGGTGCTTTCCAAGAAGCTCGCCGAGGGTTCCGAAGGCCTCGTGATCGACGTGAAGTGGGGCAACGGCTCCTTCATCAAGGATCTCGAGCAGGCCAAGCAGCTTGCCCGTTCGATGACGCGCGTCGGTCGCTCCATGAAGCGCCGCTGCGTCGCGCTCGTGACGGACATGAACCAGCCGCTCGGTGACACCGTCGGCACCTCCCTCGAGGTCAAGGAAGCCATCGCGCTGCTCAAGGGCGAGGGTCCCGAGGACATGAAGGAACTCGTGCTGAAGCTCGGCATGGAGATCGTCCGCCTCGCCGGCGTGGCGGGTTCGACGCTTTCCGCGAAGCAGACCGTGCAGCGTCACCTGACCGACGGCTCGGCCCTCGCGAAGTTCAAGGACCTCGTCAAGGCGCAGGGCGGCGACACCACCTTCATCGACCACCCGGACAAGTTCCCGGCGGCGAAACACATCCGCAAGCTCCCGGCCCCGAAGCGCGGCTACGTGCACACCATCAACGCGGCGATGATCGCGCGCGGCGTGCACCTCCTCGGCGCCGGCCGTGAGACGCCGCATGACAAGCTCGACTACTCCGTCGGCGTTTCCGAGATCAAGAAGGTCGGCACGCAGGTGAAGCAGGGCGAGCCGCTGATGATGATCCATTACAACGACGAGGCGAAGCTCGAGCAGGCGCTCGACCACTTCAAGAAAGCCTACCGCCTCGCGCCGAAGCGCCCCACGCCCCCGCCGCTCATCGTCGAGCGCGTGGCCTAAGGCCCCGTACCGCGCGAAACGCCGATGGCGTCTCGCCGCACCACGTTCCTGCTCCTGGCCGCCGTCCTTTTGGGCGTCGTGGCCGGGTTGGAATGGTTTTTGGTGCGCCTGGGCCGGGCCGACACCGCCCCGCCGTCCGCGGTGCAGGGCAAGGTCCACGATGGCGGGACCTATCTCGTCTATGTGCCAGACCGCCTGCCCGTCGGCCGCAAGGTGCCGCTGGTCTTTGCGCTTTCCCCGGGCGGTGATGCCGGCTCGATGATCCGCGTCTGGGCCCGCGTGGCGGAAACCCACGGCTGGCTCATCGCGGCTTCGAAGGAGTTCCACAACGGCGAGCAGTGGAGCATCCTGACGCCGCGGGTGATGGCGGAGCTCGACGCGGTCGAGCGCGACTACGCCGTGGACCGGGACCGGGTGGTCTTCACCGGGCTTTCCGGCGGGGCGATGGGGTCGCTGGGTTTCGTGTATTACCACCCGGAGCGCATCCGCGCGCTGGTGCTCAACACCGGCAAGATGGAGGAGGCATTCATGGACGCGCGCTATCCCCAGGGAAAGCTGGCCGTGTTCCTCGCGAGTCCGCCGGATTTCCGCTACCAGGAGATGAAGCGCGACCGGGCCTACCTTGAGACCCGCGGCTGGAAGACGGAGTGGATCGAATTTGCGGGCGGACACACCTTCGCGCCGCCGGCGGCCTACGACGCGGCGGCGGCATGGTTGGAGCAACATTGGTGACTGATGCCGCGCGCGGAGCGCACGGCCCACCTACCGGAAGTCGTGCGATGCCTGCGCCGGGATGGCGTCGGCCAGCAGGGGCTCGATTTTCTCGGCGCGGATGTGGATCACGCCGTCGCGATTCTGCAGGCGGCCGGTGATGCGCAGCGTCGGCTCCTCGTTGATGACCATCCGGCTGCGCTCGAACAGTTCGGACGACACCACGGCGTTGGCCACGCCCGTCTCATCCTCGAGCGAAATGAACACGATGCCTTTCGCCGTGCCCGGCCGCTGCCGGCAGATGACGCTGCCGCCAATGACGACGACCTCGCCGTTGCGCGCCACGGGCAGGTCGCTGGCCCGCCAGACCTCGGGAATCTGGTCGCGCACCAGACTCATCGGGTGCGCGCCCACGGTGAGCGAGGTGCCGCCAAAGTCCGCCTGGACGCGCTCCCCCACGGTCATGGGCGCAAGCGCGTCGGTCTCGTCGAGCAGGCCGCCGGCGTATTGAAACAAGCTCTCGGCGGCGGACCAGGCGGCCTCGACCTGCCAGAGCGCCGCGCGGCGATGACGGGCGAGGGCGTTGAGTGCGCCCACGGCGGCGAGCGCGCGCCGCTCCGCCGCGGTGCCGGTGGTGCGGCGGAGAAAATCACCGAGCGACTCGAATGGGCAGGCCCGGCGCTGGGCCACGATCTCGCGGGCGTGAGCTTCCCGCAGGCCCCTGACGTAGCGCAGGCCGAGGCGAACCGCGTCGTCGGCCTCGACGGTGCAATTCCACTCGGAGCGTTGCACGCAGACCGGCCGGAATTTCAGCGGCGGGGTGCGTCGGCGGCCATCCTGCACCAGCGTGGCAGGGGAATAGAATCCCATCGGCTGGTGGTTCAGCAGGCTCGCGTAGAATTCCGCGGCGCGGTTCAGCTTCAGCCAAGTGCTGGCATAGGCGAGGAGGGCGAAGGAAATCGCGTGGCTCTCGGGAAAGCCGTAGAGCGCGAACGACGCGCAGGCGTCCACGACCTTCTTTACGACGTTCTCCGAATGCCCGTGTTGGCGCAGCGCGGTGCTGAGTTTGCCGATGACCTTGAGCAGGCGCTCGTTGCTGCGATGGAAGCCCAGCGCCCGGCGCAATTCTTCCGCCTCCGAGCCGGTGAAACCCGCCAGCACCATCGCCAGGCCCAGCATCTGTTCCTGGAAGAGGATCACGCCAAAGGTGCGGCCGAGGATGGGCTCCACCAGCGCGTGCACCTCCGGGTCGATGCATACCACCGGTTCCAAGCCGGCCCGCCGGCGGATCAGCGGGCTGGTGAGTCCGCCCGTGATCGGGCCGGGCCGCACGATGGCGACGGCGATGGCGACGTCGTAGAACTCGACCGGTTTCAGCCGGGGCAGCGTCGCCATCTGGGCGCGCGACTCGATTTGGAACACGCCAATCGTGTCGGCCCGACGCATGAGCTCGAACGTCGGCTCGTCGTCCTGCGGCACCGTGCGCAACTCGAACGGCCGGCCGCGCTCGCCGCAGAGCTTCTGGCAGTCCTGCAGCACGGCCATCATGCCGAGCCCGAGGAAATCGATTTTCACGAGGCCGAGGTCCTCGCAGTCATCCTTGTCCCATTGCACGAGGGTGCGGTCGGGCATCGTCGCGGCCTCGATGGGCACCACCTGGTCGAGTCGGCCCGGGCACAGCACCATGCCGCCCGAGTGCTGGCCGAGGTGACGCGGCAGCGAAGCGAGCTGCTGGCACAGTGAAACCATTGCGGCGTGGCGGGGGTGAACCTGGGCGACGCCGGCCGCGGCGAGCTGTCGGGACAAGTCCAGCGTGTGGGGAAAATCGCCGCTGGCGTAGAGCGCGGAGAAGCGGTCGAGCGCGTCGGGCGGCAGGCCAAGCACCTTGCCGACCTCGCGCGCCGTGCTGCGGCCGCGGTAGGTGATGACGTTGGCGACCATGGCCGCGCCGCGCCGGCTGTAGCGCGCGTAAATTTCCTGGATGACCGACTCGCGCAAATCGCCGCTCGGCAGGTCGAGATCAATGTCCGGCCAGGATTTGTGGCCGGCCTGACCGCGGCCCTCGCTCAGAAAACGCTCGAAGAGCAACCGGCTCTTGATCGGGTCCACTTCGGTGATCCCGAGCGCAAAGCACACCGCGCTGTTGGCCGCGGAGCCGCGGCCCTGCACGAGGATGCCGCGCTCCCGGCACCAGGTGCAGATGTCCCACACGATCAAAAAATACCCGGAGAACTCCAACTTGGTGATCAGCGCCAGCTCGCGCTCCAGCTGGCGTGTCACGGCGTCGGTCATCGCGGGAAAGCGCTTCCGCGCGCCGGCGAAGGTGCGCTCCCGCAGCACGCCGGCCATCGTCTCGCCCGGACCGACGGGGAAATCCGGGAACTGGTAGTCGAGCTCCGCAAGCGTGAAGCGCAGCCGCTCCGCCACGCGGGCGGTGTTGTCCACCGCGTCCGGCAGGTCGGCGAAAAACTGCCGCATGAGCCGGCCGGAGCGCAGGTGACGCGTGGCGTTGGGCGCCAGCAGCCGGCCCGCGGCGTCGAGCGTCGTGTGGTGGCGCAGGCAGGTGAATACGTCCGCGACGTCCCGCCCCGCGCGCGTGGCGTGCAGCGCACCCCCGGTGGCGAGGAGCGGAAGACCGTGCGTCGCGGCGAGGGCCGTGAGCAGGCGAAGCGTGGTTTCCTCGCCGCGCACGCGGTGACGCTGCACTTCCACGAACAGCTGGCCGGGCGGGAAGATGGCCGTGAGTCGCTCGAGTGCGGAGGTGGCCGCGGGGAGCCCCCCGGCCTGCCAATGACGCTGCACAGGACCGTCTTCGTCGCCGGTGAGCGCGATGAGCCCGCCGGCATGCTGGGCGAGCTCCGTCCACGTGGCCCAGCACGGGCGCTTGCGCGCGCGGGCGTCGATGCCCGGGGGCAACGGACAGGAATGTACGCCTGCGGGGCGCGGCTCGAGCTTGGCGGTGGCGATGAGCCGGCAGAGGTTTTTGTAGCCCTGCGAATTTTCCACGAGCAGCGGCACCACGCTGCCGTCCTCCATCGTCACCTCGGCGCCGACCAGGGGCCGCAGCCCTGACTCCCGGGCCGCGGCGAAGAAGCGTGGCGCGCCGTAAACCCCGTCGCGGTCGAGCAGGGCGAGGGCGGGCAGTTCCAGCCGCGCGGCTTCCTCCGCGAGTTGCTCGGGCATGGACGCGCCGCGCAGGAAACTGAACGCGCTCGCGGCGTGAAGTTCGACGTAGGGCTAAGGCATGATCCGAAAGGGCTCGACTGTATGGCGGGGTCTCCTGACCCCGCCTCGGGCGCTCAGAGGGTGGAGCGGCTTGCCCTCAAGACGCTGGTTTGAAAAAGCGACGAACGAAGCCAACGCGTTGGGGCAACGCGTTCGACTTCGGAAGGCGGGGTCGGGAGACCCCGCCCTACAACGGAAACGTGCGCTCTAGTCATACTCGCCCTCCACGAACCAGCCGTCCGGCGTGTGCACGAGGCGGTAGAGGCCGGCGGGCTCGAGTTCCACGTCCCATTCCTCGCGCTGCCAGCCTTGGGCACGCTGCCACCAACCGCCGGCGGCATACCAGGGGCCGGCAAGCCGGGTCACGCGGCCATGGCACGAGGCGGTCCACACATACGCGGGCGCGGGGCCGGTGAGTTCCACCGTGGCGGGATGGGGCGGACGAAAACGCCGGAGCGGCAGGCCCTGCGGCGGATGAATCACGGCGGCGGGTTCCTGCGCCAGCACCGGCGGCGGCGTGCCCAGTTGAAACGCATCGGGCCGGCGGGTGTTTTCCAACTGCGGCGTGCCGACGCGATCGGTGCCCACGAGGGCGGAAATGCGGGCGAGCGTTTCGGCAAAACGATACGGGTCGCGCAGCGCGCCATCGAAAATGTCCCGCTGGCGCGCGGCGGCGCGCACGGGCGTGACCAGCAGCTGCACGCTCGTGAGCGCGGCGGTGGTGCGGACGGTTTCGAGGTAGGTCTGCAGCGTACGAAACATCAGGTCGGCCTGCGCGGCGGGCTCCGGCAGGCGAATGGTCCGCGGCAGCGTCGTGTCGTCCTCAAGGCCGAGGACCAGCGTCAGTTCCACTGCCGCGAGCCCGGCGGTCTGCAGTTCCAGGGCCAGCCGGTCCACGAAACGGCGCAGGATGAACAGCGCCGGCTCGAGCGTTTCCATCGGCTCCTCGAAATCCATGGCCGCGGCAAATTCCCGGGCGGGCGTCGCCAGGTCGAGCGGCCGTGTGCTTTCGCCAGCAGCGCGCTCCCACAGCGCCACGCCCGCCGGCCCGAGCCGCTGGGCCAGCGCGGACTTGGGCAGGGCCGTGAGATCGCCGAGCGTGCGCACGCCCCAGCGAGCGAGGATTTCCTCGAGCACGACCGGCGGATCAGCGGCGGCGAGCGGCAGGGGCGCGAGAAAGGCCTTGGCGGAGCCCACGGCCAGGAACGGTTCGGCCCGGC